>Ga0181516_10000449_pt1 | contig 38339 bp, 14 predicted proteins | sample PEATcosm2014_Bin_25_FD_121104 | JGI IMG/M metagenome (GOLD analysis project Ga0181516, IMG submission 121104) | Peatland microbial communities from MTU Mesocosm Facility, Houghton, MI, USA - PEATcosm2014_Bin01_10_metaG | ecosystem: Environmental > Terrestrial > Soil > Wetlands > Peat | place... | reverse complement strand
ATGACCGGTGCCGCGTCGACAGACCCCAACGGCCTTGGGCTGACCTATGCGTGGAACTTTGGGGACAGTACGACGGGAACGGGCGCGACACCATCGCACACCTATGCTGCACTGGGCACCTACACGGTCACGCTCACGGTGACAGACTCGGGTGGGGCATCTGGCTCCGCCTCGACTAGTGTTAAAATTCTTGGCCTTCCTACTGCCAATGCTGGCGGTCCCTACACGGGAGTCGCTGGTTTGGCTGTGAGCATGACCGGAGCCGCGTCGACAGACCCGAATGGTCTCGGACTCACTTACTCCTGGAACTTCGGCGATGGAAGTACAGGGACCGGTGTCACAACCACGCATATCTATTCCGCGGCGGGCACTTACACGGTCACGCTAACGGTAACAGATAGCGCGGGCGGATCTGCCACTGCAGCCACCACGACCGCAGTGGGTGGCGTGCCAACCGCAAACCCCGGCGGGCCATATTCTGGAATTGCCGGGCAGTCCGTCAATATGAGCGGAACGGGATCGACCGATCCAAGCGGACTCGCGTTGACTTATGCGTGGAACTTTGGCGACGGCACAACTGGAACAGGTGCCACACCCTCGCATACTTACGCCGCGCTTGGCACATACACAGTCGCGCTGACAGTGACTGACTCGGGCGGGGCGTCTGCCTCTGCCTCCACAACTGCAAAGATACTTGGCCTTCCTACTGCGAATGCCGGCGGTCCTTACACGGGCGTTGCTGGTTCGGCAGTAACTATGAACGGTGCCGCATCGACGGACCCGAACGGCCTTGGGCTAACTTATGCATGGACCTTCGGAGACGGGTCAGCAGGAATAGGCGCGACGAGCTCGCATAGTTACGTGGCGTCTGGCACATATACGGTGACGCTCACAGTCACAGACTCCGGCGGGGCTGCGGCCTCTGCCACATCTGCAGCAGTTATCAAGTCCGCGACACAACCGCCGATAGTGAATCCTGGTGGACCTTATGTGGGTCAGGCTGGGACGGCAGTCAGCTTTAGTTCGTCTGGTACGAGCGACCAGAATGGCCTCACGCTAAGTTACGTCTGGAATTTCGGCGATGGGACAACAGGCGTCGGATCCGCGCCTACACATGCATACACGAATTCGGGAACTTATGTAGTGACGCTGACGGCATCAGACAACGCGCCTTCGACCGCGAGCGCGACGACCTCTGCAACCATTAGCGCGGCTCCTCAGCCGCCGATCGCGAATGCGGGCGGCCCTTACACGGGAACGGCATATAGCCCGGTAGCCTTCTTTGGAGCCAACTCGTCTGACCCGTCCAACCCGCTGAACTCGGCGTTTTCACTGAGCTACGCGTGGAGTTTTGGCGACGGAGGCTTCGGTGCGGGCCCGACACCAACACATACATATACCGCTGCCGGAACTTACACCGTCTCGCTCACCGTGAAGAACCCCGCGGGGGCAACCGGGACGGCAACTACATCGGCGACAATCGCAGCCGGAACTCCTCCGAGCGGACAACCGACCGCCAACCCTGGAGGTCCTTACAACGGTTCAGTAAATTCTGCCATTTCTTTCAATGGCGCCTCATCGTCAGATCCGAATAATCTTGCGCTGACCTATTTGTGGAACTTTGGTGACGCCACGACTGCCACCACGGCAGTCGCTTCGCACACGTATACCCAGGCAGGAACTTACTCGATCTCGCTCACAGTAAATAACGGAACGTCACAAAGCACGGCTGGAACCACGGCAACAGTTACCGGGACCAATCCTTCGCCGATTGTTGCAAACGCCGGAGGACCCTACACGGTTGCGGTTAATCAACCTCTTCAGTTAAACGGAACGGGGAGCACCAATCCCAACAATCGTCAGTTGACCTACGTGTGGAGCTTTGGCGATGGGTCGGTGGGGGCGGGCAGTTCACCGACTCACATTTACACGCAAATGGGAAGCTACACCATCGGCCTGACGGTAAGCGACGGAGCATCCACACCTGGTTCGACGACAACCTCAGTTACGGTCAACTCGCCCGCAGCCGAAACGGTCAACGCCTCGATCGCGGGACCTTATCAAAGCGTAGTTGGCCAGGCGGTTGTGTTTGATGCAACTGCGAGCAGCGATAATCTTAGCAACCCGTTGACATTTGCCTGGGACTTTGGCGATGGAACAACCGGAACAGGTGTTACTCCGAGTCATACTTATACGGCTCCCGGATCGTACACCGCAACGGTCACCGCAACTGGTGCGAGCGCCAATGCAACGGCGACGACCGCTGTGACGATCGGTGTATCAATCGGAGTGACGATCACTTCGCCCACATCAAACGCCCTGTTCGGCGTCAATTCAATTCAGGTCACGGGCACCGTTACAGGACCGAATCTCGCCGTCACAGTCAACGGCGTAGCGGCTACCGTTTCAGGAACCAGTTTCGTTGCCAAAGGTGTGAGCCTGCGCGAGGGTGTGAACTTAGTATCCGCGACGGCGACGGACGGCAATGGCGGCGCGGGCACGGGAGCGGTGTCCGTAATTCTGGATGTATCCCCACCGGCGGTCTCGATTACTTCCCCCACAGCCAACGCGACAGTTACGTCGTCATCGATTTCGGTAGCCGGACTGGTGAACGATCTTGTAACGGGCACGGTCGGCAGTAACGACGTGACCGTAACCGTAAATGGAATCGCCGCACAGGTTCAAAATCGTAGCTATCTGCTGCCTAACCTGCAACTAGCTCCCGGCACCAACACAATTACGGTGGTGGCGACGGATAACGTGGGCAATACTAACTCGGCAACCGAGACCGTGCTCGTGCTGCCCGCGAACTTGCAACTCTCGTTAGTCAAGATTGCAGGCGACTCACAAACTGGCGCGGTTGGGACGGTGCTTCCTCAGCCGCTCGTTGTTCAACTTGTCGCGTCTGACGGCACCCCGGTGCCGGGCCGCCCAATCACATTTACGGTATCGCGCAGCGATGGGCAGGTAGAGATTGCGCCGACCGTTGCGCAGAGCCTCTATGTGAATACAGACGCGAATGGGCGGGCATCGGTGCTCTTTCAACTCGGTTCGCGCAGCGGGTTGGGAATCAACCAAGTCTCGGCGACCACGCCAGGCGCTGCTGCACCAGGGTTATTTACTGAGACGTCGACCATCGGAGCTCCCACGCAGATTCACATTGTGCGGGGCCAAAGCCAGCGGGGGCTTCTCGGCGAACCGCTTGCTGAGGGTCTGCAGGTACTGGTCCAGGATGCGACGGGGAATCCGGTCCCCGGCGTTACGGTCAACTTCACGCTGACGGGTGCATCCGATGGCGTGCTTGACAATCCCGCACCGGTGACTGACAGCAACGGTAAAGCCACCGCAAATCTCACGCTTGGCCAGCAGGAAGGCACCTCGAACTATAGCGTCACGGCCGACTTCCAGGGAGATACCGGTCTTGATGTGACGTTTAATGCGTCGGCCTTTGCGCCCGGGCCGGTGGCGGCTACAAGTGTGAGCGGCGTGGTACTCGACAATTCCAATGTGCCGGTGCAGGGCGCGACCGTGACGCTACCCACCGCCGGACTTTCAACAACTACAGACGTGAATGGACGATTCCAAATCAGCGGGGCGCCCGTAGGCACGGTTCCAATCACCGTGGATGGCTCGACAGCAATCAGTTCCGAAACGCTTCCTTTCTTGTCGTTCGTGCTTGAGGACTTGCCGGGACAAAACAATACCGTCGACAAACCGATCTTTTTGCCGGCGATCGATGCGAACAATGCCCAAACAGTCGGCGGCAACGATCCAGTCACGTTGACCATGGCGGGCGTGCCAGGTCTGTCTTTCACAATCGCGCCTAACTCGGTGACATTCCCCGACGGTTCGACAGTGGGGATGATGTCGCTTTCGCAGGTCAAGGCAGATATGGTTCCGATGGAACCGACGTCCGGTCAGGCGCCCGGGCTTGTCTGGACGCTGCAGCCGGCCGGCACGCGCTTCTCGGTGCCGGTGCAAGTGACGCTGCCCAATACCAATCAGCTGCCTCCCGGCTATGTGACAGAAATCTACCAATACGATCACGATCTGGAGCAGTTTGTTTCGGCAGGCACGGCGCATGTCAGCGCCGATGGGTCAGTGATCGTAAGCGATCCCGGCTTCGGAATCACCAAGGCGGGCTGGGGCCATCCCGGCGCGCCACCTCTGCCCGTGGAGTGCGCGGGGAGCTGTCCGCAATCTGTCTGCGTCTCAATGGTTCGTCCAAAAGGGACCTGCCAATGCATCAAGACCTACAACGTGGGCGCGACATGCGGCACCGATCCCGTAATGGATCAATGCAGATTGCAAGGCGTATGCGGGGCAAATGGACATTGCCTGACCAACGATAAGCCGGACGGCATACCCTGCACACCCTCGCTCTTCTGCCAGAGACCGGGCAAGTGCACAAGTGGCGCTTGTGTTGGAACACCCGTGCCAGAGGTGGATGACCCCAGTCAAACCGCGGCGTTGGCCAATGGAATTGACATCTCTCGCACCTTCCAGCCGATCGACGATGCACTCAAGAATTGGGCAACGAACACGCTCAAAGTGGCTCTCCCGATTCAGTTCGTGATCTCACCAGTCAAAGGCACAAACACGCTGATCTGTTGCGAGGCCACACAGCAACTCAATGTGCCCAAGAGTACATGGACCTGGGGCCAGGTCGGATTCCAAATCAATTCTCCGCAGATCCTGATTCCCAGCCTGTCCCTTTACGTTCCGGGGCTCGGTAATGAGGGCGCCTATCTGCAGGTTGGGGCCAGCGTTATAGGCGGCGTAACAAACACTTCAGACGAATGCGCAATGAAGACCTGCTGGTCGGGTGGGCTGACCGCGTCAGGAACCATCACCGTCGGACTTGCAGCGGGGGTTACGGGCGCTGCAACTGCCAACGTGAATATCAGCGGCGGATTGCAAGGCAGTTACTCAGTCAATTGCACGGCAATCACAGGATCCTTGGGCAGCACGGATATCAAGGCAACAGCCTCACTTTCGTTCGCTTGGGGCTCGTCGATTTCAATCAGCAAGGTGATCTATCCGGCCCAAACATTTGGCAGCTTTACGCAACCGTTCTAAGAGGAGCTTGCGCAATGAATCGATTTCATCGGCTGATTTTCTCAGGGTGTCTGATCTCTGCCTGTCTCGCTACAAGCGCGGGCGGGCAGACGGTTTCAGTTGAACGCCCTGAGGTGAGCGGCCAGCCTGCCCCGGCGTGGCTCGATTCCTCGCACCTCAAAGACCGCCCGTATGGAGGGAACCTTCCCCGGCCTGCGTATCCCAGCACAGAGCGCGTGCAGCGCGAGTTCGTCGTGCAGTATGTCTACGACTACGCATACTCGGCCTACAATCCCGCGGTATCTATTCCCAATCAGCCCCGGCAGCAGGTCGACCGCTCGACGCCAGAGGGGGCGCTGACCGCGCTCTTCTCGGCCATGAGATCTGGAGACTATGAAGGCTGGCTCGCGTGTTGGGACGAGCAAACGCGAAGTCAGCTGGTGGATACAAAACGTCAAGACTATCGCGATCCTGCGTCCTGGCAAAAAGCATGGAAGAACTCAATTGCGGGCAAGGAAATATCGCTCATCGACCGGATCGAAACAGTCAATTACATCATCCTCGATTTTCGCTTCGCCGGAACATCAGTGAATGCGCCCATAGTTTTCAAAGCCGTCAAAGGCCAATGGTTCGCGACCAATGAACTGCGCGATGACCAGATGCTGATGAACTTCAGGCCAACGCTTGCCGCAATTCGCAACGGCGTTTCGCCCGAGTCTCAGGCCGGCCTTATTGATGGTTTCAAGCAGGAAGGCGACGCACAAAGGGTTTTTCTCGACTCGCATACCTACCGGGCGCAGGCCACTTTGCCCGGAAGATAGCAGACCCGACACCCAACTATGAATGGTGACACAGTCATGACGGAACGATGGAATTCGGCAATACCGGCGATCAGAACAATGGGTGCGCTCATGCAACACATTGCAGCCAGGGGAAAGTCATTCTTCCGTTTGCGCAGCCGGCGTGTCTACTCGCTGTCCGCACTGCTGTTCTACGTCGTGGCGGGCTCGACTCTGGCGACACTCCACGCGAATGCGCAACTGTATCCCGGACTTGGTTGCACCGCCACTCTCGGAAGCCGCTCCGTGCCGCTCGATGAATTTGGCAGCTACGCCATTCCAAATATCCCCGTCAATCCCGCCGAAATACCCCAGATGCGCGTGCGTGTTGTCTGCCCTCAGCCCGACGGGACCCTGCTTGGTTCCACTTCCCCATTCCTCGCCGGATCTCCCAACGGAGATGTTGAGTATCCGAATCTGCCGCTCGGTTTGCTCAGCCCACAAGCGACGAGTCTTAATCTTCTCAACACAACGCTCGCGCCCATCTCCGCAGTCGGATCGACCGAGCAACTGCAACTTCAGGCGATCTATCCAGACGGCAGCGCATACGATGTCACTCCTTCTGCCTCCGGCTCAACCTACGGAACGAGTAACCCCGCCGTCGTGACGATATCCACCGAAGGACTGGTCACGGCGGTTGGTCCGGGCACGGCAACTCTTTCCGCAAACTACGACGGGCTCACCGCGACAATCACTGTGATTTCCTTCTCCGCGCTGGACAGCGACGGAGATGGAATGCCCGATGCGTGGGAAATTGCCAACGGCTTGAATCCCTACGATCCGACCGACGCGAATCTCGATCCAGACGGCGACGGTCTGACCAATCTGCAGGAATATCTGTTGGGCACGAATCCGCATGTGGCAGACACAGACGGAGATGGTGTATCGGATGGTCAGGAGGTCAAGAATGGAACGAATCCGCTCGTGGCCGATACCGACGGCGACGGCCTGACGGATGGCCAGGAAATGGCGCTCGGCACCAATCCACTCAATCCCGATACAGATGGCGACGGCATCCCCGACGGGATTGAAGTGAAGATTGGCACGAATCCTCTGGTGCCCGATGTTACGACGACAGTCACCGGTTATGTAACCAATGCCGATGGAACGCCGCATCCGGGGGCATCGGTTGTGGTGCTCACCTACTTCACTACTCTCACAGATGTGAGCGGTGCGTTCTCGCTGCTGCATGTTCCCATCACTCTGGGCAACTTGATAGCAAGCGCGGAAGCTACGGTGGGAACAAGCATCTACAGCGGTTCCTCACCATCCACGGTTGCAATTGGAAATGGCACAACCAACGTCGGCACAATCCAGCTTGGTCAAAATTCCGGACAGGTGAGTGGAACCGTAACCACGCCCGACAACCAACCCGAGCCCGGTGTTCAAGTGACGGTCACGGGTGGGATGGATACTCGAACTGCAATTACAAACGGCAGTGGTGTCTACATCGTGGGTGGACTGAACCCTGGCGCGATTTCGGTCGCTGTTTTTGATCCCGCTACATCGCTGCGCGGACAGGCGAGTGGAACCCTGGGTGGCGCGCCTCTTACGCTCAACGTCAAGCTGGCGGGATATGGCACCGTAGGCGGCAATGTAACAAATGCCAGCGGCCAATCGGTGGGCGCCGGCGTCGTTGTGACCGCTGCGGGCTCCTTTGGCGGAACCGCGACAACCGACGCGCTCGGTCACTACAGCTTTTCGTTCGTGCCACTGGGTAGTATCCGGGTCGATGCGACTGACAGCTCCGGCAACCACGGCACCTCCAGCGGAGTTGTGACTGCGACTGCGCAAACGATCGTCCTGAATGTGCAGTATCTTGGCCGCGGAACAGTGGGGGGCGTTGTAACCGACGCGTCGAGCAATCCAGTGGCCGGTGCAAGCGTGATGCTTTTTAACCAGGGCATCTTCTCTCAGAGTCTCACGACCACAACCAACACCATCGGTCAGTACACGTTCTCGAATATATTTGTTGGAACCTTGGCTCTCTCAGCCGTCTCAACTGCAACTGGCACGGGGGGAACTACGTCAGCGGTAATAACCAAAGATGGCCAGGCGGTCACAGCAAACATCACTCTGCAACCGAGCGCCGGCATATCCGGCACCGTGTATCGTTCGGATGGAGCCACCCCGGTTGCCGGCGCCACCATCTCGCTTTCGAATACGGCTTTCACAGCAACCTCTTCCGCAGCAGGCGCATACTCATTTGCCAGCATTCCGCTCGGCAACTACACCCTTTTTGCAGCTGATCCCTCGACCGGCGACCATGGCACGGCGGCGACCAGCCTGACGACCACCGGACAAACCGTTACTCAGAACATCGACATGGTGGGACAGGGCACGCTCCAAGTCCTTGTTACCGACGGCGGAGGAAATCCCAATGCGGGCGACACGGTGATCGTTAACACCGGTGCTCCATTTAATCTGCAATCGACCGGTGTGTCGGCAAGCGATGGAACCGTAACTTTCAATCAGCAGCTCGCGGGAAATCTCACTGTCAGTGCCAGCAACCCGGCCACGAACTTGGGAGGCTCAGCCAGGGTAACTCTAGCGGCTGGTCAAACGGCCTCGGTGACGGTCGCGCTTCAGCCGGCAGGCACCATTCAGGGAACAGTTTACGATCACGATCAAGTAACTCCCGCCGTGGGAGTGACCGTATATGCCGATTCGGGCGCGAGCATCACGACGGGAAGCGACGGCACTTACTCGCTGTCCAACATCCCGTCCGGCAATCACGTGGTCACTGTCTCGGATTCCGTTGGCAACCGCCTCGCTTACAACCCAAATGTTGTGATCTCCACGCAAGGGCAGGTGGTGACTGTCAACTTTGTCATCGTCGGCCGCGGCACTGTGATGGGTCAGGTCACTAATCCGGATGGTTCACCTGCGCCCGGTCTTCCAGTCACCGTTGTCGGCACCGCGGGCCAGTACACCAACCCCATCGGCGGCGCCACAGACGTCAACGGAAACTACTCCATTCCACTTGTTCCCCTCGGCGCATTCACGGCCGTCGCTCAGCAACATACACCGACCACTAACTCGTACGGAGCCACAAACGGCACCCTGCCAACGGATGGCTCTACCGCTGTGGCTAACATTCAGCTATCCACGTCGCTTGTGCCGACTACCCTGCCACTTACAGATGCGAATGGCTTCAACTATCCGATTCGCGAAAACGGCGGACTCTTCGACGGCGCCTTCACTGTATTCCAGGGCGATGGGCAATTCAATTCCGGGGGATCTCTCCTTACCATCGTCCAAAATGGAGATATTTACCCGTATGCAGGTGAGCTATTTGCGCCGGTTACTTTGAATGGACGACAAATCTCCATCACACAAAATGACATTGCGGGCCTCAATGTCACCCGCCGCGTTTATGTACCGGCTGACGGTTACTTCGCGCGCTATCTCGAGTTGATTTCGAACCCTGGCACTCAGGACATCACTGCCGATGTGACTCTGAGCAGCAATTTCCGCCCGATCATCCAAAAATCGATTGTGAACGGAATCGTCTACCAATCGCCGAGCTTGGCGCAGATCGAGTTGACCTCCTCCGGCGATAACATTCTCGATGTGCTCGATCCGAACACGCCGGATCGCTGGGTGACCATCGGCGGACCGACGGATGAAGATCCATTTGGTCTCGGTGGCCTGGCCGCTACCCCCATCCCAACGGTCGCGGATATCTTTGACGGTCCAGGCGGCACTCTTGCACCAAGCGGCGCAGTCCTGGTGCTGGATCCGAACGCCGCCTTTGCCACTCTCACTGAAACGTACAGCGCACTTACCATTCCCGCGGGCGGGACCGTGGGAATTCTGCACTTTGTTTCGCAGGAAAACCTGAATGAGTCAGGCAGCGCTGCTGCGGCGCGGCTCGTGCAGTTGCCTCCCGAGGCGCTCGCCGGTTTGAGCCCCATCGATCTGTCTGCCATTGAGAACTTCTCCATCCCGCCGGGCGGCGTCTCAACCGTTGCCGCGCTTCCGGCTATCACCAATGAAGTGGCAGGCATGGTCTATGGCTCTGACGACCTCACGACGATCCCATACGCCAGCGTATTCCTTCAAAGCACCGATCCCATTTACGCGCGAACGTACCAAGCGCAGTCTGACACCAATGGCGCATACAGCTTCCAGGGATCGCTTGGCGGGCTCGCCATACCCACTGACAATTTCAATGTGTATGCATTCCATCCCCTCACTTCGACCCCGGTCACCGTTAACTGCGCTCAGGCCGGTCAGGAATCGAACGGGGGATGCGCGATCGTCTCCCCGACATTCAGCGGCGCATTCAGTGCCGGCGCAACCGTAGCATCCCAGGATGTGATTTTCAACAATACGGGCATCATCACGGGAACCGTTTCGCGAGGTCCGAATGTATTGAACGTGAGCGGAACAGTTACGCTGACCGGTGGCTTGATGAACGCGGTCACGGTTCCAGTCCAGTCTGACGGAACTTACACCATCACAGGCGTTTTGCCCGGAAACTACACCGTGCTCGCGCAGGTTACAAATACGCTCCTGACGGGGGTTGCCACTTCCGCAGTGAATGTGGGACAGACGACAACAACCAACATCTCGATTGGCGAGGCGGGCAACATTACTGGCTTAGTCACGCGCGCAGACAACTCGCTCGCCGTGGGCGATACCGTAAACCTGCGTGTCACCGGCCAACAGTCAGTGACCGTCGCCGTGGACACATCCGGACACTACGCATTTACCGATATTCCCATTGGCGCCTATACGGTGGATTGTTACGATCCAACCACCAATTCCGCAGCAAGCGCACCTGTCGTCGTTGCGTCTGGCGCAACTACCACCCAGAATCTCACTTTGCAGAGCACAGGCACGGTAAATGGCCAGATCTCGGCAAATGATGGCAGCAGTGTCTCCGGGCTCACAGTGACACTGACCAGCTCCACTACTGCCGGAACGCAGAATCTAACCGGAACCACCAATTCCACCGGTGGGTTCAGTTTCACCAACGTTACTCCGGGATCCATTGTTCTTCACTCGTCGAACCCCGAAGGCCTGCAAGGTTCAGGCACAGGTTCGTTGCCGGTTGCCGGACAGACAATCACCATTAACATCGCACTTAACGCTGCGGGCAATCTTCAGGGAACTGTTTATGAGGGCGATGGCGTTACGCCGGCCGCGGGGGTGCAAGTCAAGCTCACCCCATCGCCCCTCAGCGGTAGCGCGATCACCACAACCAATGCGAGTGGCGGATATAGCTTCCAGAACGTGCCGTATGGAAACTTCACTGTCACCGCGACCAACCCGGCCAACGGCGATTTTGGCCAGGCAAGTTCGGAGATTCAGACCAACGGGCAACTGCGTACGGTGAACTTTAACCTGACAGGGTTTGGCAACGTGACGGTCAAGGTGATCAACAGCGCTTCCACACCTATTGCGGGCGCAGCCGTGACAGTGAACGACTCCGCCAACGGGGCAAACTATTCGGCCAACAGCGATTCAACTGGCACTGCGCAGTTTAACCAGCTATTCGCTGGTCAAATCTCGGTTACGGCGCGGGATCCTGCGACCGGACTGAGCGCGCAATCGAACGGCACACTGACATACAACGGAAGTCTGACCTTGACGGTAACGCTGCAGGCCGTCGGCACAATCCAGGGCATCGTCTACCAGCCTGACGGAGAAACGCCGGTTGCAGGGGCCACAGTGAACATCAGCTACGGTCATGCGCCAATCGTCACCGGGGCCAATGGATCGTTCCAATTTACGAACATGTCGCTTGGCTATTACTCGCTCTCCGTTTCTGATTCGGCAGGTTATGTGCGCGCTTCCGTTACCGGAGTAGCGCTGCAAACAGCCGGCGCGACAGTGATGCAGAATTTGACATTCGCCGGCGTCGGCACCGTCACCGGCCTCGTCACCAATCCCGACAGTTCGCCTGCTGAAAACATCACGCTGAGCATTCAGAGTCAGAACGCTGCCATCGGCGGCACGCGCTATGTGAACACTGGCGCCGACGGCACATACACGGTCGCGGAGATGCCTGTAGGCAAGTTCTCCATAGTGGTCCAGGGGCTGGCATCGAACCTCACCGGATACGCGCTGGGCACTATGCCGTCCAACGGCGCCGATGTCACTGTCAACATTCAGATCACCACTAACTCCGTCACGCTGCCGGTTACGTTTACTGACGGCGACAATTTCCAGTGGCTGGTTGGCGCCACCGGAATCTTCTACTCTTCGCCTCCGTTCCAACTGAATCCGTTCGTTGGAGGCCAGCCGCTTGACGTCGAGGTCGGCGGTGTTACGGATTATTTTGGTCAGGGCGCGCTGCCGGTAACTGCCATTCAGTCGTTGAATGGACAACAGGTAGAAATCAGTCAGGCATCGAGCAGCGGCTTGAACGTAACCAGAAAAATCTATGTGCCAAGCAACGGCTACTTTGCTCGACGGCTCGACGTCTTAGAGAACACCACGTCTTCGCCCATAACGGCCAATGTCATTATTGGATCCGGATCTTATGAGCGCGCAGATTACAATTACCCGCCGCAGGTGGTCGCCACGTCGAGCGGCAACGCCACAGTGAACAACACTACTTACTGGGCCGTGGACGATGTAGAAGACAACATCGATTTGTATCCACAGGATCAGCCTTCAATTGCCACTGTATTCGCCAACGCCGGTGCGCCTGTCGCTACTTCCGCTGTTTCTGACTCTCAATACTGCACCCAGTTCATTCCATTCTCTAATCAACCGGTATATTGCTATCTGAGTTGGGTGTATTCCTATCAGCCCGTCACGATTCCCGCGAACTCAAGCGTTTCGTTCCTTGAGTTTGTTGCTCAGGAGGCACTGCCCGGGACTGCCGTAAACGCAGCCCAGCGTCTTGTGCAGCTTCCGCCTGAAGCGTTGACCGGCCTTTCTGACTCTGACATCGCGAGCATCGTGAACTTCGCGGTCCCGAGTCAGCAGACATTGCAGCCGGCAGTTGTTCCGCCCACGTTAGCATTCGTGGGGCAGGTTCTTGCCGGCGACAGTCTAACGCCTGTCCCCAACGCCAACGTCTACTTCCAAAGCACCGATCTGCTTTACGGCGGCGGCGCGTTCGCGGCCGCGGATGTCAACGGCGACTATTACATTCCCACGTTGGCAGCGAGCACTTACCAGGCCAATGCGGTTGATCCGGTCACTTATGCCGCCTCTCCCACTGTGACCGGAACGGTGCTGGCAAACGCAACTTCGCAAAGCCAGAACATCATCTTCACCAACACGGGCATTCTTAAGGGCACGGTTCAGTCCACCGGAGCAGGCACGTTCACCGGCGGCCAGGCAACCTTGTATTACCCTTGCCCGCACAATAGCTACTATTGCAATTCGATCAGCACGCCGTTCAACTACACGGGCGTCTTCCAGGTTCTTACGGCCTTGGCAGGCAATGACGGCATTTCGGCGACGGTGACCACACCGCAGGGCGGGACAATCAATCTTCCCTCCAGCGGCTCCTTCGGCGTAAATATTCCAGCGCAGCAGACGACCTATTTCGGTTTCACCGTGCCCGCTACTGGCAATATCACAGGTACTCTTCACAATGCCGATGGCTCCGTGGCCACGGGCGTTGCGGTTGCGATTGGCGGACAAACGACCGGGTTTGGTGAAAGCGTAGCCAGCGATGTAAACGGCAACTTTACGTTTACCGCCATTCCTGTTGATACCTACACAGTGTCCGCTACCGATCCACTCACAGGCGGGACCGTCACCGGAACCGGTATCGTCACGCAAGATGCCACTACCACCGTCAACCTCACATTCCAGGGCCACGATAATCTGACCGTTACCGTGCATTATTTCAACGGCAACATAGCCCAAAATGTCCAGCTGTACATTCAAACCTCAACTAACAGCAACTTTGTGGGCGCCAGCCAGCTCACTGACGCGAATGGCCAATATACATTCGCCAACATCCCCACTGGCCCATTCACGATTCGCGCTTACTATCCAGGTGCTAACTTCTATTCCACCACTACCGGCGTGGTCACTGGCAACGGACTTACGATTCCTGAGGCAGTAACACTCACGCCTGTGGGCACAATCAGCGGCCAGGTAACCAGCGCTACCGGCTCGCCGGCTGCGAACGTATATGTGACTCTGAATGATCAGCTCGGCATCTTCGCGGCCAATGCGCAGACAGACTCTGCTGGGAACTACGGATACTTCCCCGTGCCGGCCGATAGGCTCATCAATCTCGTGAGTAGCAATCCAAACAACTACAACTCAGCTTTCCAGGCTACCGCGAAAAACCAACAGATTCCCGGCGACGGGCAGACGTTGACCGTGAACCTGCGCTACCCAGGTCAAGCCAATGTTCAGGTCACTGTCCTGCAAGAGAATGGGACGCCATATTCGTCGGGCACTGTCTACCTGAACAGCAGCGATGGGTTCCAGCGCTATGCGCAGAGCCTGACTTCCGCTGGCACTGCTCTCTTCAACAATGTGGTCGAGGCCACCTTTGTTGCCTCGGCTAACATCTCCTATTCGTCATGGGCTCAGGGATCCACTACCTTTACCGTGGAGCCGACAGACGACGGCACAACGAAGCAGGTAACAATTCACACATCACCTACTGGTACTGTAGAGGGCACATTGTTTGCGTCCGATGGCACAACGCCAATCAACAACGGGTATAACGTACAGTTGACTGACGATACGACGGGCACGAGCAACTCCGTTGGAGCTGGCAGCAACAGCCCCGCTCCCGGATACATATTCAACTCAGTGCAAGTGGGAGCGGCTGGATTCACGCTCACGGCAAAGCTAAACGGTGCTTCGGACGATTCCGCCGTTGCACCGCAAACCGCAACCGGTAACATCACCTCCGACGGCCAGGTGATTACACAGAACTTCACCTTCCCCGTGTCATCCATTTCCGGGACCGTGTTCTTAAATGACGGCGTCACGCCGGTGCCGAACTCGTTCGTCTACGCGACAGTTCCAGTCGCCAACTCCAATCCGTGGAGCTACGGAGTAACTGCGGATGCAAACGGCAACTTCCAGGTTGTTGCGGCTCCGCCAGGAATCGTAACCCTGACTGCCTCCGATTCGAACGGCGTAGTGGGCGGCGCGACAACCACGCTCACGTCCGCTCAACAGATTGTGACGGGAGCCAATGTCAACCTCGGTCCCGCAGGCATAGTGATGGGCGTTGTCTACGATGCAAATAATCAGCCTGCTGCAAATGTTCAAGTTGAGGTCGATTCCTCCGGCAACAACGGAGGGTTCTCGGGCTACGCGCAGACCGATGGCAATGGAGCCTACTCGGCTAGCGATGTGCCTGTCGGCAATATCACGGTGACCGCAACCTACGATGACGGCAGCACCCTGTCCAACACGGGCGCACTCAACAGCAACGGCTCCGCGATAACCGTGAACGTCGGCACCCCGGGATCGGGAACCGTCTTTGGCACGGTCTATGACAGCAATCAGAATCCGGCGCCAAACGCTACCGTCTCTGTAACCAACTCCTTGCCAGGTTATCCGAATATCGTCGCCATCGCTGACCAGAATGGCATCTACACCGCAGTCGGTGTCACCATCGGCGACGTGACCGCCTCCGCAGTTCTTTCCGACGGCGTTACTCAGGTTCCCGCTGTCTCCGGCGTGGTTCCAAACACAACGACGCCGGTTGAGATCGACCTCGGACTGGCTTATCCGGGTACCGTTTCAGGCAACGTCTTCGATCAATACGGCAACCCGCTCCAAAATGTGAATGTCTCGCTCACCAGCACCGGCGAGGACAACGTGTCATCGGGCACAGGAACTGATTCCAATGGATACTACATATTCGGAGGAATTTCGCCGGGTACCATCAACATCACAATCCTCGATCCGAATACGAATGCAACGCTGGGCACCGCTACCGGCGTGCTGCCCTTCGGCGGCAACACGATTATCAACGTCTACATTAGTGGCGTATCCGGTCTCGGCTCCATCTTCGGAACCGTCTACGACTTGAGTGGCGCCGCCGCACCTGGTGCGACCGTTACTGTTGAGAGCTTGGGCACCGGATACAATCCAGTCGTTGTCACTACGGCCGCAGACGGAACCTACACCGCTTCTGGAATTGCGATCGGCCAAGTCGCGGCCTCGGCGATTTTGGCAAATGGAACGCAGACCAACGGCCCCACGTATGGGTGGGTGTTTGCTGCGACACCTCCTGTCGAGTTCGACATAGGTCTGACCAACAATGGCATAGTCTCGGGAGTCGTGACCGACGCGGGCGGCAACCCGCTTGCGAACGTCACAGTGACGGCTGCAGTGTTGCAGTCGCCCGGATCAAGCGCTTCAGATACCTCAACCACCGGACCTGACGGCTCCTACTTATTCGGCCCCTTCGGGATGGGTGGTCCAGTTACAGTCACCGTTACAGACAGCAACAATAATGTCGTCGGAACGGCCACCGGCATTCTTCCTGATGGAAACAACGTAACTATCAACGTTCAGACGACAGTCGCACGACTTGTATTGCCTTTGGGAACAGGGCAGCAGTCAAAACCGCAACTGGCTCTGCTCGACCACTCTCAAGATCGAGGAGTGGCAAATCGATCGGTCAGGTCGGTCGGCCCGGGAACAAGCCGGCGCTACAAGCACGCATCTCTCACCGCCGCAAATGTCACTTCGGGTGTTTCTCATCCGAATCAAGATTCGACACTCTCTCAGGGAGGAAGCCTGTGAAGACACTCTACGCACTCTTCATTGCAGGGTCTCTTGCAATCGCACTCCACGCGCAGTCAACCTCCGGCAATAAAACGGGCGTCGGACCGACGCACAATGTTCAGCAGTCCCCAATACTGCCAGAGTCCATGCGGCCGAAGAAGCTCGCCCGGATGAATACCGCACAACGCGGTGCTGCATTCGCTTCGAAAGCGCCGGTGCAGCAACTCCCAGGGTTGAAATTAAATGACGCCTCAGGCAAGTCCACAGGCGGTTCTGCGATTCCTCGCCAGGGACATTGGTTGCTCCTATTCAGAAAAGACGTTTGCCTTCCTTGTGACCGTCTGATGAATAATCTCGCTCAAACGAAGCGTCCGGAATTGCAAGGTGGCAAACCCTATGTCATCGTGGTCGAAGGTGGCTCCGCAACCGCTGCCGAAACCGTGAAGGCAAACTTTTCGACGATGGAAGGCGCAACCTGGCTGACGGATCCCACAAAGCAAACAAGGGACACCTTGAATATGAAGGGCGCCCCGATGCTGTATGCAATGGACGGCTCGAAGATTGTGTGGCGAGTTGCGGGCAATCTTGGGAATCCTGCGAAGCTTGAGCAGTTAGCCGCAGGCTGGATTGCGAGTGGACCCCCCGTGCCCGCGTCAGGTGTGAAGAGTAATAACTAGATACTCAGTCAGCAACGGGATAAAGGAGAGCTCTAAATTGCGAACACCTCGCTCAGTTATCTTTAGCCTCGGCGCGCTGCTACTGATTGGCGGTTTCTATTCTCATGGGCTAATTGCCGAGAGCTCGCAGATTCCCGTGAGCGTCGTGGTATTCTCCGACTTCGCCTGCCCTTTTTCTTCTGAGCTCTTCTTCGAACTTGAAAAAGTGAAAGACCAATATCGCGACAAAATAGAAATCGAGTTCAAACAAAGTCCATTGCCTAACCATCCCGAAGCGCCGCTTGCCCACCGGGCAGCTTTGGCCGCCGGAAGGCAGGGCAAGTTTCTCGAGATGGCCGGTCTCATCTACAGCAATCAAGAGCGCCTTGACCGCGAATCGCTTCTCGCAGATGCGCGTCATCTGCGCCTCAATCTAGCGACGTTCGTGCGCGACCTCGATTCGCAGGCCGTGACCAGCGAACTTGATCAGGATCTGGTCGAGAGCCGCGCTTTTGGCATCGAGCAAACACCAACCCTTTTTCTCGCCGGGCATAGGCTCGTCGGCATGCAAACAGTTCAGACCCTTTCTGCCGCGATCAACAAGGCGCTCTCTTTGTCTGAAAAGGATGCTCTCGCAGATGCCGCGCCTGCCAATGCCATTTCCGCGGATGTTCAAGCAGAGCTGTTGAAGAATGTGCTTGGTTCACGCGGCGATCCCTCTGCCCCCATAACAATCGTAGAGTTTACAGATTTTCAATGCCCGTATTGCCGTGCTGCCGTTGCTCCGTTGAAGCAACTCGTCGCAGAGACCGGACGGAAGGTACGCTGGGTCGTTCACAATTTCCCGCTTGATATGCACCCCAACGCGCAACTTGCGGCTGAGGCCGCGGCGGCTGCCGGAGAACAGGGTAAGTTCTGGGAGATGCACGATCTGCTTTTCGCAAATCAATCCGCGCTCAAGAGTGAAGATCTTCACGCATACGCAGAGCAGCTTCATCTCGACATGAATGCATTTGACGAATCGCTACGTTCGCACCGGTTTGCAGGCGATGTCGCTGCGGATCGCATGTTAGGCGTAAAGGCCGGCGTCGAAGGTACGCCCACTCTAATTATTGACGGGGAGATGATGACAGGGGCGCACTCCCTTCCGGAGTTGGAGCAATTTGCGGACTTGCATCTTGCCCGGGCCAAAGATGGGGAGCGCGATGCGGCGGTCAGAGATGAATCCGAAAAACCGGCATACGCAGAGCAGCAGGTACTCGGTCCGAAGCAAGGAGCGGCGGTGACCCTTACGTGGTTCACCGACGTTCGCAGCCAACTCGCTCAGAGCCAGGCATCGTTAGTCCGCCAGCTCGCGACCCAATATCAGGGAAGAATCGCCGTGCGCTTTCGAGCGTTTCCCCTCGACGCCCACACTGACAGCAAAATCGCCAGTGAAGCGCTGCTTGCGGCGTTGAAAGAGGGGAAATTCTGGGAACTCTACGATGCTTTGGCAGCGCGCCGCGATCAGCTGGACAAGGAAAAGATTCTCACCATCGGCGCTGCCATCGGATTGGACCGTGAGTCGCTTTCCAAGGGAATCGAGGAAGCATCAAAAGATCTGCTATCCAATGCGAATGAGGCGTCCGCCCGGGGAATCCTTGGTGCGCCGGTGATTTTTCTCAACGACAAGCGTATCGATGGCCTGCAGCGTTTTGCATTTTACAGCGCGATTCTCGATGAGGAGATGAAAACGGCGCGCGATGAGAACATTGCACACGCTAGCAGATAGTCGCGCCGCTCACTTCGTAAGGGTCATTGTTGCTCGATCGACAAGGGCGATAAACTCTGGATCATTGTGCAGAGGCTGCAATGCAGGGTCAGATTTTGCAAACAGGATCCCGTATTCTCGCTCTTCGACAACTTTGTCCAGCATTTCGAGCGCTTCCTTAGGACGTCCTGCCCCTGCCAGCGCTTGTGCCAGTAAATATGCGCTGTTCAGCGACTGCTTAGGATCTCGCCTGTAATCATCCACCAGTACTTGCAGCATGGCCTCTTTTCCATTCGTTTCAAGCGCCATCCTTGCATTCTTCACTGATTCGCCAAGAGGTCTATCGCTCAAAAGGCTTGCCACTTTAGCTCTCTCGTCGAGAGATGCGCGGTATCTCCCCTGCCGGAAAAGAATGTCTGCCAGATAGCGATGCGGCGAAATGAAACCGGGCTCGGTCTGCTCGAGCTGCTGCAACCCCTGAATCCCCTCCGTATTGCGACCGGCTTCATAGAGAATGAGGTCACGGTCCGCTTCGATCGACGTCGACATCGGCGCCAGTTGGCGGGCTCGATCAATCTGCTCAATCGCTTCAGGGTACCGGTGAAGTGTCATAAGCATAGTCGAGTACCAGTGGTGCGCTTCCATATCGTTCGGATCGAGATCGATCGCACGCTTGAATTCCTGCTCCCCGCGCTTTGCATCTTTGTAGCCGTAAAAAAATGCAAAGCCTAGAGCCCGATGGCCCTCAGAGAGACTGTCATCCAGTTGAACTGCTCGCTGAGCGGCCGCAAGCCCGCGCTGATAGGCCTCATGATCAGGCATCGTTGAGTACTGTCGCAGCATGAAATAGGTGTCTGCCAATCCCGCATAAGCCGGCGCAAATTGCGGGTCCCTGACGACTGACTGTGTGAAGTAGTCGAGAGCCTTTTGAAGATCTTCCGAGCTTCGCCTGTTCCAATAGAAACGACCCTTCAGATAAAGCTCGAGTGCCTGAGGATCGGGCACATGCTTGCCCGTCTGAACACTGGCATCGCCGGTTGCAGAAAAACTGGGTTCCGGCTTGCTGATGTTGGCGGTGCGGCGCGACGCAGAACTTAGCCCACGCTGTAACGGGAGTGCGCATGCAAACAAAATCACCAGGACGATTCCAATAAATCCGAGCTTCCGTTGCTGCAAGAAACCAAAATGAACGTGCGCGGATTTCGCAGGGACAGCATTTGGCGACAGACTCATTGCGTCCGGCGTCGCACTTGCGGGATTTGCATTCTCTTGAACTGCCCAATCGGACGTTGCACTCACCGGATCAACTGAATCCGCGGAATTACTCTCAGTCGGCGCCTGGACCGGATCGTCCTCGTCCAACAGGCGCACTTCGACACCTTTGAACCATCGCTCGAGCTCCTCCGTGTGTGCATAAACACGTCCCCTTTCGCCGCCGGGATAGCGGTGAACGGGAAGTCCGCGAGCCTTCTCCCAACGCCTGACGGTTCGCGCATCGCGGCCGAAGTAGGCTGCAATTTCCTTCCACGAATCGAGTTGCGCCTCGCGGTTTTGCCTCACGTTCATCCTCCCCCCGGATGTACTGACGAAAATAAGCCAGTCTGGGGTATGGTGAGCAGGATTATAGCAGCAGAAGATTTCAGGTCCCTGTCCGACGGAACCCGCGTTTGGTCCGGTTTCGGTTACCATCGCACGGGTTTGGGTTACGGTCGAACCAGTTCTGGTTACGGTCAAACTGCAAAGTACCGCGTGAACAGCGCGGAATTCACAGAAGGAAAAGATGAGTACTGCGGCACAGAGCGCCGGGAAGGTCCGCCATCTCGGCGAATCTTTCGTAATGCGGCGGTTGCTGGTTGCTTTCTGAATCCATTCCATCCTGGCAAAAAAAACTCTGAGGTTGGTACGCTTAACCCGGGGCGTTTCATGATCTTGCTTGCTTATTCGATGTGGTCGAAGTGGAATTGCCGGTCGGGACGTCAGCTCGAGACGCCAGGAATTGGTGCGCGGAACCCCAATTCTTGTGCAGGTTATGGGCCCAGGTCCATGTGCCGATAGCGCTGTGACGTTCAGAGTGGACCAAAGTCCTCACGTTGGTCTAATATCGCTGCCCAGCAGTCCCATCCGGGGAGAGATGCGTTCAATGGATGCCTCCAAGGCGCATGAAGCGACGATTCGCGCATATCAATTGCACGCCGCCGCATTGTTGGGCTACGCGCACCGCCTTACGCGCGATGATGCTTTAGCGCAAGATGCCGTGCAAGAGACGCTTCTGCGGTTCTTCCTCGCGCTCATGCAAGGCGAAGAAATCCAGAACGCGCGTGCATGGCTGCACCGGGTGGCCCACAACTACGTTTGTGAAACCATGAGGTCCGCCAATATTCGCAAGGCCGTTTCTATCGAAGATGCCGGAGAAGACAAACTCAGGGACGATCGAGATACACCCGGCTCCGACCGCTTGGCCGATTGGGTGGATGCGGCACGACGTCTTTTGGCTCCTCGCGAATGGGAATGCGTGCATCTGCGCGCAGAAGGCTTTGACTATACTGAGATCGCTGCTGTGCTCGCCATACGCCCCGGCACGGTGGGAGCGTTGCTTCACCGCGCCACCGAAAAGCTCCGGAACCGGCTGACAAAGAAAGAGAGACCGGTATGAACTTGCTGTCACGATTGATTCCCGGATTCCTGCGCCAGACGCATCCCCATGCGCCCGTAGAAAAGTTGGTGCTGAATCCAATTTCGACCTCGGGACTCGAAGACCTGAACGAGCGTCTCGATCGGTGGGGGCATCTTTGGTCAGCGGACAAAGAAGTCACGGACAATATAGATGCTCAGCAACTGGTGACGGAGCGGCTTACCTGCTGGATGGAGCAATGCTTCGGCCAACACATGCCTGATTCACTGCACTCAAAGGGCGATCCGATTTCCCTTGCATCGTCGCTGCCAGTTCTTACGGCTTTTCTCGGTCGGCGTGCCACCCGTGAGCTCTCGCGCCGCGTCCTCAAGGACATTTGACCGAAAATATGCCGCGACTCGTGCGCTCAATATGGATGATTGCTGCCATTCATCTTGCCCTTGGCACGATCGCCTATCTTAATTTTCTGGTCACCGGCCAATATGCTTTGCTCGGCTGGTACTTTTTAGTACTTGGTTCATTGTTTTTTCTGGCGATGGCGGCAACTGAGTGCTGCCTCGCATTCATCTGCCGATCGGGGTTCGATGCCGATGAGCCGATGCGGCTCGCCTGGGAAATGATCGCGCTCGCCGCTCTTGCCCGGCTTGCAGGCGTGCTCATTCGGGAGGTTGCAGACGGCCAATGGCCGTGGGGCCCCGGGCACTCGCTGGGTCCGCACCTGAGCAGCGTATTTGCAAGCCTGAGCCAGATGAGTCTCGTTGTGGGTGGCCCCTTATCCATGGCCTTCCTGGCCCTTGGACTGGCCCGAGTCCTGAGCATTCAGCGCAAATTTCACCTTGTCGGATCTTTGACGCGCGGCGATCAAGCTCTGTTATTCCTCATTCTGGCATTCTCTGCAAGCCAGCTTGCCATCAACCTTCCCCTGCTGCGGAGTCACCCGTCGCCGGGAACAATCCTGCTTTGGCTGAGTGATCCACTGCTCGCCTTGCTACTGATTGAGGCGGTTCTGGTGCGTCGATCCGTAATTCGCATCGGACAGGGTCTGTTGGCAAGGTGCTGGGGGATGTTCGTAATCGCGATTGTGACTACCTCCGTCGGCGACGCTGCCATCTGGGCAAATAGCCATAATCTGCTGTCAGAGTCTTTGACTGCGCTCAGCTGGTACATCTGGTTTATCGCCGCGGCCGCTTTCGCCAGCGCTCCGGCTTACCAGCTCGCGGCCATGTCTCTCGCTCGGGGCGCATGCCTGAATCCGATAGACCTGGAATAGCAAATTCACAATAAAGTCATTGCTTTGTGTAGTTGTCGACCCATTCCCGCCCCTACAGCGATCGCCGCTTTCCCAATCCTGCATTTCTTCGCTGAAAAACGTCGATGACTTGTAAAGAAATCAGGGGGCTGCTTCATCTTTGAATCAGCTACGAACAGAACAAATGCTCCGCACAGGCCGTTGAGGGGGGTCCCGAGGGGAACGGCCTGCACGGAGAGCATGTACACGGGGCAGCATTTCGCGGCTTGCACCGAAGGCTGGTTTCCGCATGGCGTACCGGGGAAAACCTTCGTGGAGCCGTAGAGGCGAGTGACTGTCTGCTCGCGAGAAACAGCGTTTGATGTTGGATCCATTATGGAGAGGCTTATGGTGATGCGGAAGTTCTTCGTTGGTTTGGTAGCAGTCGTGGTTCTTGCGGGTTGCGTGCCGGCCTGGACTCAGGCAACCACGGGATCCATTTCAGGCCACGTGTCAGACCCGGCCGGAAACGTTGTTCAGGGTGCGCAGGTCTCAATCACCGACATTAATACTGGCATCGTTACAACGGCGGCGACCAACGGTGCCGGCGAGTTCACCGTAACGGCCTTGCCACCCGATCATTACACGGTCAAAGTTGAGTTGACCGGATTTGAGACTGCGACTGTCGCTGCATTCGAGTTGAACATCGATCAGCGAGCGCGCTTCGATATCCCGTTGAAGGTGGGCGCGGCCTCTTCCAGCATCGAGGTTACGAGCGCTGCCCCGCTTCTGCAATTGCAGGGCGCGGAGACAGGCCAGGTGATCGGAACTCAGCAAATTGAAGACTTGCCGCTCGAGGGCCGCAGCTTCGTCGGCTTGATGCTTTTGATTCCGGGCGTGACGCCCGGCGGCGGCGGCAATAATCTGAACCTCTCCGTCGATGGACAGCGCGAGTTTTCAAACTCGGTCCAGATCAATGGCACTGAGGTCACCGGCAATCGGAACAACGACACAAATGTGATTCCCAGTCCCGACGCTCTGCAAGAGTTCAAGATGGTTTCATCCGGCTATGCGCCGGAGATTGGCCGTGCCTCGGGCGGCTCGGTCATCATCCAGACCAAAGCCGGCACCAACGATTATCACGGCAGTGCCTACTTCTTCTATCGTCCCACAGCCACCGCCGCAAATGTTTGGTTCGCGGGCGCTGGAGCCACGCCGATGATTCAACAAAAGCTCTACGGCGCCACCATCGGCGGTCCCATCAAGAGGGACAAGGCATTCCTGTTCCTCGCCTATGAGGGCAGTCGCCTTCAGAATGCCTATGACTATCCGGGCAACACGCCTCCGGTCAACCAGGTGACCTTCGACACCGCGGGCGACGCCGACCTCTCCGGGCTCACAGATCCTTATACCGGCAATCAGGTTCCGATCTTCGACCCGGTCTTCTTCAACAATAACTACTACTCCGAGCAGTTCCCCGGAAACATCATTCCGGCGGACAGGGTCAGCCCGGCAGGCAGAAAGATCCTGCAAAATCTATTCCCAACGCCGGAGAACAATAACTTCTTTACCAATTTTGCCGTGCATCAGTCCTATACCGACGACAGCAACGTTGCCAATCTGCGCACCGACTACACGTTTTCGCAGAACAATCGCATCTATCTCACTTACGACGCCGAACAGGGTGACACGGTAACAGGTGACCCTTACGCCGGCGCCATTCCTGTCAAAGGCGGCGGCAGCGCAGACAGCGGAGACCTCACTGGATTCGAAAACAATGTAGTCTCTCTCCGCTACGATCACGTATTTTCGTCCACCCTGCTTAACGAGGTCGGCGGCAGTTACTTTCTCTCCACCGTCTCGCAGAACAGCCCACTCGCCGGCAGCAATCTGGCGACCCAATGGGGTATTCAGAACACAGTCATTCCCGGTTTCCCGTCAACCTATAACCTTCCCCAGGTTCAGTTTCAGAGCGGACCGACCGTTGGCGGATCGACTTATAAGCCGCTGACGTTTCGTGATGAGAACCTGAGCTTCGTTGAAGCCCTGACCTTGACGCGCGGCAGGCACAACGCCAAGTTTGGTTACGAGTATCGGCATCTCAACTCGCATCCGAATTTCTCGTTGTTCCCGACACCCTACCAGTATTACGGAGGCGCAGGCGACGCTCTCACCAGCGATCCGACCTATTCGTTCTACGATGGCAATGCCTACTACTACAACGGCGGAAGCGAGATCGCGGATCTTCTGCTAGGACTGCCCTATGTTGTCGACCAGGGCCTGCAACTTACCAACGCCAGCACCACCGCCAATGAGCATACGTTCTATCTGCAGGACTACTGGCAGATAACTCCCCGGCTCAATCTCACCTATGGGGTTCGCTACGAGTATCAGCAACCCTATGTCGAAGCCAATAACAACGAAGCTAACTTCGATATCAACACTCTCTTGATTAACCTGGCTGGGCGGGGCTCAAATTCGCGCTCGCTGGTGAACTCAAACACCACTGACTTCATGCCGCGCATCGGCGTAAGTTATCAAATCCAACCTTCATTAGTAATCCGGCTTGGATTCGGAGTGTTTTACTCGCCCGAGAACGATGCCCGCGAAGACATTCTCACCAAGAACTATCCCTTCTTTACGCAGCAGCAGTTTGTCAATTACTTCGACAGCGGTTGCTACTGCTTCGTGCTGCCATACGATCTCGATGCCGGCGTAGCTCGTGCGACATCCGTTGCGATCCCCAGCGGCGCATCCACGATTGACCCGACAACCATCCCCGGAGGTAACACGCAGACTGTCTACTCTGAGCCTAAGAACTTTCCTACCGCCTACTCGAGGAATTACAACCTGACCTTGGAGAAACAATTCGGAGACAATACTTCGGTCGAACTCGGCTACGTTGGCGCGAATACCCGCGATCTCTCCGATGAGGTTGGCAACTATAACGTCGGCGATCATCTTTCAGCGAACATCGGCAAGGTCCAGACGCTATTGCCCGTCGGCCTGAGCAACTACAACTCGCTCCAGGCTAAGTGGAACCGGAAGTTCTCCCACGGTTACAGCCTCCTCGCGTCTTATACCTGGGCCCATGGGATGGATAACGGCCCTGCGCCATTCGATCTCGGCAAGGGCGGCAACTATCCACAGAACCCATTCAACGTAAACGCGGAATACGCAAATGCGGACACTGACATCAGGAATCACTTCGTAGCCAGCCAGATCATCGACTTGCCCTTTGGCCGCGGAAAACGCTATTTGAGCCACACCAACAGCCTCGGCGACGCCTTCATCGGCGGCTGGCAGTTGAACAGCATTACGACTCTGCAAACCGGAACGCCGTTCAATATCACCAGCAACAGCAACGATCCAAATTATCCGGGACTGCGGCCTAACCTCATCGGCAGCCCTTCGGTCTCGCACAAGAGCGTTGGAGAATGGTTTAACACCAAGGCCTTCAAGGTTCCTTCCGGGCAAACTGATCAGCCGCCGGCCGGCCAGGCGCTTGTTGTGGGCAATGCCCCGCGCAATTTCCTTTTCGGCCCCGGTTACACAAATGAGGATGTGTCGCTCTTCAAGGTGCTCACTCTACCGAGGGAGATGAAGTTCCAGATTCGCGTGGAAGCTTTCAACGTTCTCAATGAGGGGCACTACGACAACCCGATCAGCAATCTTGCTGCGGGCGCGCAATTCGGCCAGATCAGAGGCGGTTATTACCCTCGCGTGATGCAGTTCGCAGGACGACTCACTTTCTAAATTGCGATCGGGGTTGCAACAAGCCATTGCGTTGCGGCCCCGATTCGCTATTCTCCATTTCACTTGGCGTAGCGGAGCGCGGGCATTGCACGAAACCTGCGCTCAACGCACGATTGCCCCTCGATTGCCTCTTTAGGAGAAGCCTGAATGAGATTGCGCTTTTCTTCATTGCTGCTCGGGGCGCTGTTGGCGGCTGGGAATTGTGCGTTCGGTTCTTCCAACCATTACCTCGATTGCAGCGGAGGCAGCGATGCATCTGATTCACTAACTCCGCAGACCGCTTGGCGCACCGTATCCAAAGCGAATTCCTACACCTTCCTTCCAGGCGATCGCTTGCTGTTGCGCCGCGGCAGCCGTTGCAATGGCATGTTGTGGCCTAAAGGCTCGGGCACGGAACGGGCGCCCATTCGATTAGGTGCATACGGGATTGGAGCTCTGCCTATCGTGGCTGGCGGCGATCAATCTGCAGGGTTGAAGCTTGAAAACCAGCAGTTTTGGGAAATTGAGAACATCGAAGTGATCGGAGGCTCTCCGTACGGAATACACATCGGTGGCAACGAACCAAAGCTACGGCACTTCAGAGTTACAAACGTGATTGTGCACGATGTGCCAGGTACCCCAACAACAAAGGATTCCGGGCTGGTTGTCATATCGCCTGACAAGAATGCAAAGACCCGCTTCAGCGATGTAATCGTGGATGGGGTAACAGCCTATCAGACATCTGAATGGGCAGGAGTCATCGTACGCGGCTCCGACTTTGATCCGGCAGATGAGTCAGATCGGGGCGAGCATATCGAGATACGAAACTCCATCGTTCATGATGTGGCCGGTGATGGAATTCTCTTGGCGCTCGTTGTGCACGGCGTAATCGAACACAATGTCACCTGGCACACCGGCATGCAGGAAACGCAGACGATTGGAACGCCGAACGCGATTTGGGAGTGGATGTGCTCGGATTGCCGCGTGGCCTATAACGAGGGCTATTTCTCCGACTCTCCGGGCGTTGACGGCGGCGTATTCGACATCGATTACGGCGACAGAAATAATCTGCTGGAGGACAATTTCGGGCACGATTCGCAGGGCTATTGCCTCTCGGTGTTTGGTGCCGAAGGTCCAAGCGGAAACACCGTTCAAAGTGTCGTTCGTCGCAATACCTGCATACACAATGGTCGCAGTCCCCGATTGGCAAAAAGGCAGGGTGCGATCTTTCTGTACACATGGAATGGCGGCAAGTTAAACGGCTTCGATGTCGAAGAAAATATTGTCTTGTGGGATCCGCCGATTGACGTTCCTGCTGTTCAATCGAAGGCCGACCTGACCGGAAACTTGCCCAACCGAATCGTCAACAACACCATCATGTCCTTGCCGGAGACATTCGTCGCATCCATACCCGGCATCCAGGTTTCCGGCAATCGCTTCTGTGCGCCCAAAAGGCCCCCGAAGCAGCCAATAGAGCATGAGAGCCCTTCCCCCGGCGCCGTTCCAGGCACCGACGATCGTCGCACGGCGAACAACGATTCGGATTTCACGGCGAATACTCCTGCCGAGATTTGCGATTGCTTGCGCGACGTGATTGCAAAGGCATCGAGCTCGGATTCGGGGCGATCAAGGACGGCGGTGCCGAATGAGCCTCCAGTCTTTGCGCTTGCTAAAAGCGGCCTCGACTTATCCCACGATGGCTGGCTGCTGCTCGCCTTTCTAAATCCACCAGGCGATATAGGATCAGCAGCATCCCGAAGTGATCTCGTTCTCATCGAAAGCATGTCGCAACAATTTGCCAGTCTCGGCCTGACCACTGTGGTTGTTCCAACTCGGCCCATAACCGACGATGGTCTTCGGCAATGGCAAACAGATTGGAACTTCGATCGCAAGATCGAGATCGATGCAAGTCGCGCATCAATGCTCGGCAACGCAGATCTCACATCCGGCCCACCAGCAATTTTGCTTATTTCCCCCTCCGGCCGGGTTATTTCAGAGTGGCATAATCCAATTGCACCGGCAGATCTCTGGCTCGTATTGCAGGGCCAACTTGGCACCCCCATGGGTATGCAACAAATGCCCGCATGCAGGGCAGGGAATGCACAATGACTTGTCGAGGCGGGTTCAAACACGAAGATTCACAACGGCTGGATGCACCCGTAGACCCGCAGCGCCGCCACCTTCTCGGCGCAATTGCAGGCTTGACGATGTCGGCATCTGCTTCAAGGGCTTCGATTCTGCGCTTTGGACACGAGTCGAATTGGGATGCGCCGGCAACGGACCGCGATCGTGTCGCCGCAATGCTGCAGCCTATCTTCATCGCCAAAGATCCCGCGATCCTGCGACTCGTCACGGATGCGTATGCCGATTGTGTGCTTGGCAAGATCCATCCGCCTGACCCGCCACTCGCGCACAGTTGGATCGTTCCCGGCGGCGGCTACTACGCTCAATGGCTCTGGGACACGATGTTCGTCGTGGACCTGCTTTCCATCCTGCCAGGTCAGCAAGAAATAATTCGCGGAGTCTTTCAGAATTACTGGGACTTTCAACAGCGTTGGAATAGCGTGAAGCCTGCTTTCATGCACGGCATGATTGCCAACTTCATCGCGCCCTTCGATGGGCCCGCGATTCGCTCCGGCAATGACTGGGAAACATTTCCGGCCTATTCGCAGGCGCCCTTGCTGGCATGGGGCATGGAGCGTGTTTATCGGCGCAATCGCGACATGGAGCTGTTGCGCGCCGGCCTTCGGCCTCTTGAGGATTTTCATGAGTGGTATTGGCGCGAACGCGATGTTACCGCCTGCGGTTTGATTGGAGTGGGCGCCTACAGCGGCGATCCGCAGCACGCGCGCTATGAAACTTACGATCGCGAAGTCGACCTGGACGATCTCAAAATGACCCCGCACCCAACTCGGCCCCCGGGATCGGAGAATGGTGCATGGTATGGCGACATGCTTATTCCCGCCAACACCGCCTATCTTCTTCTATCGGAACTCTCGCTCATGCGGATGGCCGAGTTAGTCGGCGACCATGAGATGGCGAAACGGCGCAGGGCGCGATACGCGAGAGGAGCCCGTTCGGTCCGTACCCACATGTGGTCCGACAAACTGCGCTGCTTCTTGTCTGTCCATCGCGATTCGCTCGCCCAGATCGAGACTCCCACAGTGGGCGGCTTCATGCCCCTCATGGCGCGGATACCCGACGCTTCACAGGCAGTCAAAATGGCATCTGTCCTCGCGGAGCCTGCTTGGGCAACGCCGCTTCCGATTCCTACCGTGGAGAGATCCAACTCTAGTTTCGCTTCCTCAGAATTTTGGCGGGGTGACGTCTGGCCAGTGCCAAATTATCAGGTAGCGAAGGGGCTCGCAGCCTATGATCACCGAGCGGTCGCTGCCAAAATCGCCGATCTTACCATTGCGAACGCGCTGAAAGTCGGAATATCAGAGCGCTACGATTCCTTGAGTGGCGCACCCTTAGGCGTTAGAGGACTCGGCATGTCCGCCGCTGTGATCACCATGATGCTCGATGGGATCACCAGCCGCTATCACCTGGGCATCCGCGCGTAGAAGGCCGCCGAAAAGATGAGGGAACGAAGCGCCGCGGTAGCTTCTATCATCATCCTATCGGCGAGTTAGGGTGTTGTTGCTAACCATTGAACAACCATCACGCCAAATGGTTCTATCTTGATTTTGCCGCCTGCCGGCCTAACCACTCGCTCTGGGCCGTCTCCAGTTTGCTCGTCGACAGTGAGGGCACTCGCCTTATCTGCGTCGGGAAGGGCAACCTCGACTACTCGATTACGCCGGTTGACAAGAAGCAACGAGTGTCCGCTTGATGTGATGAATGCCTGTGCCGAAAGATTGGACGCGTCCCGGTTATTGAGTGCGGTATCAACCAGCGTGTCGCCCGGATGAAACGAATCTTTCAACAGTTTCAAGACCCAGAAACGTGCATTGGGCTGGTTGGTCTGCCAGTTCATCATGCTGACGCTCGGGAATTGAGTTGGATAGCCGATTAACTGTGACTCACCGATAACATCGATCTGCATTCTTGAGAGCTCGATAAACAAATGAGCGTAGAGAGCTCCTGCAAGGTTCCAATAAGCTGCGGGCGGAGCAATCTTGTCCTGCGGACTATTGTCAGTTGGCAAAATCGTCCCAACTTCGTCGATTGACGTTTTCGTCTCAGGGGACAAGCGCTTGCGAATCGACTCGATATACCGCACCGAATTCAGAAATCCTGCGGCCTGATCGAAAAACGTGTATTGCCAGCTCTCCAGATCCTGCCCGGCGAGCGGCGTTGCGTAGAAGTGATAAGAGATGTAGTCAAGCGGTATGCCGGGCCGATGGTTCTTGTGATTCAAAAAGTACTCGAAGTATTGCGGCGACAGACTCGGCATTGCCAGTGCCATGCCCATGAATCTGGTTTCAGGGCTGGCGCGGTGAATGCCCTCCACGATCGCGTCGTAGCGCGCAGTGTATTGTTCAGGCGTCATAGCATGCTCGTACTCTGGCTCATTCAGTACTTCCCAGATCGGAAGCTTGTAGTGATTGCCAGATTCGTGCCGTACGCCGTTCTCATCGACGAAGCCGCCGTTGACATACCAGCTCACCAGGCGGCTGTAATAGTCTCCTAACTCCTTTCCGCTCGGATCGCGCAACTCTGTACCTTGCGTATAGTTCCAATACACCTCGTTCGGGTCAGAGGGATAAGTCACGGGCACATCGGTTTTGAAGAGCCATGCCGGTATGGTGCTGAAATTGACGACCGTAGGATGCCCCTCGGTGGCGTCAAGGAAATCTTTCGTCATCGGGTCAATCAGGCTGAAGTCCCAACTTGTGCTCTTCTTCGTCGGCGGCTCCAACTCCGCCACTGCCAGTCTTGGATATGGCAGCCATGGCACGTAGCGCACGTAATCGGCGCCTAGTTCCTTCACCGCTCGATACGCGGCGGCGCTAAGTGGCTGTCCTGGCCGCAGAGGCGGATTCACGACCACCTGCAAGGTCGGAGTCGTCTTTGAAATAACGACCGTCCTATTCCAGCGAATCGAGATCTGCACCGGTGCTTGACCGCACATACGGCCGGAAGAACTCACGAATGTTAAAGCGCAAATAAAGGTTCCGACGAAGCGTCTCGGCCAGATTCGTAACATTAAAATGCTCTTTTCTAAGTCGTTCAACTAAGTGTCCAGCCTTGCGATCTCGAGATCGCACTTACAGTCTTGTCAGTGATTCAAGAAGCCCTCTAACTGCAACCAATCGGCGAACCTGTCGATCCAGTGATCGGTCGGTAGATTCTGTTTTCGCATTCCGAATCCGTGGCCGCCCTTTGCGTACATGTGCAACTCCGCCGATTTGTGAGCAGCCGTCCACTTCTGGTAAAGATCAACGCTTTGTGGCGCGAGTCCCAGCTGATCATCGGTCGCAGCTGCAATAAACATCGGCGGTGCGTCCAATGGAACCGGTGAATCAATCTGCAATCCACCCAGATATATAGGAGCCACAAACGCTGGCCTCCCCTCCGGCGCGTAGTGCATCGCAACTTCTGCTGTGATCGCTCCACCCGCCGAAAATCCGATAATTCCAACACGATCGGGAGAAATGCCCCATTCCGATGCATGCTGCCGAACGTAAGTGACCGCCGCTGATCCGTCCGCGATGGCCAGGGGTGTGACGCTCTTCATCGCCTCATCAAACTTCGGCCTGTCTGCGTACAACAAATTGAATTCCTGGGTGCCGTCCTCGCCAGTGTGCGCCAGTCGATACTTCAACACGAAAGCAGTTACGCCTTTCGCGGCCAGATATCGGGCGACGTCCGCGCCTTCGCTGTTGATGGAGAGAGCCATAAACCCGCCGCCGGGACAGATGACAATCGCAGTGCCATTCTTCAATCCGGCAAAGGGTTTGAATAATGTGAGTGTCGGTTGGGTCACGTTCGTGACCACGAGTGTGTTCCAACTCTTGGAGAAGTATTGCTTCTCCGGATAGGTCAACTGCGGAGAACCGGGTGCTTTGCCGGGATAGAGGGGAATGACATCCTGCGCCGCTGCTGCCGCGACGAGTGTCAGCGCAAAACAGAGGATTCGAACAGCGCACGTCTTCATGTCCGCACAAGTCTAACAGAGCGTTCAGACGTCCGGTTCGCCCAGAATCCATCCCGCGCGAGCTGCAAACTCCAGGCCGTTGCGAAAGGCATCGCCGTTTCCAACAGCAGTAAAAAGTTTAGTCTCAACCCGACCGAAATTCAGTTACGCCCGCGCGCGAAGCGGCTGTTGTATCGTTTCCTTTTGCGCGAGGTAGCGGTCAACCACCGCTGCAGCCTTCCGGCCCTCCGCAATCGCCCACACCACAAGCGACTGGCCGCGGCGCATGTCGCCGGCCGCGAAAATGCCATCGACCGATGACATGTACTCGGTGGTCGCCACGTTGCCTCGCTGATCGAGCGCCAGACCCATCTGCTCGATCATCCCGTTGCGCACCGGGCCGAGGAAACCCATCGCCAGCAGCACCAGATCCACATCGAGCGTGAACTCCGATCCAGCCAGCGCTTCGAACTTTGGTGGCGGTCCAACGCGCAGCGCGTGCAACTGCTTCACGTTGCCGTGCTCATCTCCGGTGAATCGAACGCTGTTAATGCTCCAGTCGCGAGTGCCGCCCTCTTCATGCGCGCTCTCGGTGCGCAACTGCAGCGGCCAGAGCGGCCAAGGTGTTGATGCCGCCCGCGTCTCCGGCGGCTTCGGCATGATTTCAAATTGATGCACGCTCTTTGCGCCCTGGCGATGACTGGTGCCCAGGCAATCGGCGCCCGTGTCGCCTCCGCCGATAATGAGCACGCGTTTGCCTTCCGCACTGATCGCGCTCGCCGGATCAATCCAATCGCCCTCGTTGCGCCGATTCTGTTGCGGCAAAAACTCCATCGCATAATGAATACCCTTCAGCTCGCGTCCCGGAATCTTCAGGTCGCGCGGCTGCTCGGCCCCGCCGCATAGCAGGATCGCGTCGTAGTGGCCGGTCAGAGACTCGACCGGCACATTCACGCCCACGTGCGCGTTGGTGAGAAAGGTAACGCCCTCCGCCTTCATCTGTTGAAGGCGCCGGTCAATCACATGCTTCTCGAGTTTGAAGTTGGGAATGCCGTAGCGCAAGAGTCCGCCGATGCGATCGCTCTTCTCGTAAACGCTGACGGAGTGCCCCGCTCGCCTCAACTGCTGCGCGGCCGCCAGGCCAGACGGTCCGCTGCCCACCACCGCGACCCGCTTCCCCGTGTTTTGTTCAGGCGGTTCGGGACGAATCCAGCCCTCGTCCCAGGCGCGTTCCACGATCGACCGCTCGATCAGCTTGATTGAGACGGCTGGCGCATTGATGCCCAGCACGCACGACGCTTCGCACGGCGCGGGACAAATGCGTCCTGTGAATTCGGGAAAGTTGTTGGTCGCATGCAATCGACGAATCGCATTTTCCCAGCGCCCGTTGTAGACCAGGTCATTCCAGTCGGGGATGAGATTGTTCACCGGGCAGCCTGTGTGGCAGAAGGGAACTCCGCAGTCCATGCAGCGCGCCCCTTGCTCCTGCTGCTTCTCCTCAGGGAAAGGTTCATAGATCTCAAACCAGTCGTGAATCCGCTCTTCAGCCTTCCGCCGTGTGGGCTGTTCGCGTTCGATTTCAAGAAATCCCGTAACCTTACCCATGCTGCACCTCTGCCGTAGCTGTAGACGTCACCAGAGGCGACGAAGGGATTGGAGAAGCGTAAACTGACTCGACTCGCGGAACGCCAAGCACGCGCTTGTACTCGTGCGGGAAGACCTTGATGAACCGCTGTTGCGCGTCGACCCAGTGCTCCAGGATCCACGCTGCGCGCGGGCTGCCTGTGAGGTCGCGATGGCGCTCGAGAAGTCCGCGTACTATAGCGACATCCTCTTCCGTGGCCAGCGGTTCCAGATCGACGCTTGACCTGTTGCAGCGCCGCGTCGAGAAGTCGCCCTGGTCGTCGTAGACATACGCGGTTCCGCCGCTCATTCCAGCGGCAAAGTTGCGCCCCGTCGTTCCAATCACCACCACGCGTCCATTCGTCATATACTCGCAGCCGTGGTCGCCCACGCCTTCCACCACTGCCGTCGCGCCTGAGTTTCTTACCGCAAATCGTTCCCCCGCAATTCCGTTCAAAAAGACTTCGCCGCTCGTCGCGCCGTAGAGAACCACGTTGCCGACCAGAATGCTCTCTTCGGGCAGGAAGCTCGATGTCTTCGGCGGGTAAGCAATGATGCGTCCGCCGGAAAGACCCTTCCCAACGTAGTCATTCGTGTCGCCCTCGAGTTCCAGCGTCACCCCTGCCGGTACAAACGCACCGAAACTCTGGCCTGCCGAGCCTGCAAATTTGAAATGAATGGTTCCGTCCGGCAATCCCTCCGAACCATAACGTTTCGCAATCTCGCCGCCCAGCATGCCGCCCACCGTGCGATGCACATTGCGAATGGCAAAGCTTGCGGTCACCGGCGTCTTCGATTCCAGAGCCGGCTGCGCTTTCGCAATCAATGCGTGATCCAGTGCCTGATCGAGCCCGTGATCCTGCGCTTGTATCTTGCGCCGCGCCACGCGCGACGGCACCGTAGGTACGTAGAGAATCTCAGAGAGATCGATGCCCTTGGCCTTCCAGTGCGCATGGGCGATCGCCGCGTCGATCTTATCCACGCGGCCAACCATCTCATCCATCGTGCGAAATCCAAGTTTGGCCATGTGCTGCCGAATCTGTTCCGCAAGGAAGAAGAAGAAGTTGACCACATGCTCAGGCTGGCCCTGAAAGCGTGCGCGCAACACCGGGTCTTGCGTTGCGATGCCCACCGAGCAGGTGTTCAGGTGGCACTTGCGCATCATGATGCAACCCATCGTGATTAGCGGCGTAGTGGCAAAACCAAATTCCTCCGCGCCGAGCAGGGCGGCAATCACCACGTCGCGGCCGGTCTGCAGCTTGCCGTCCGTCTGCACTTTGATGCGGCCGCGCAGATCGTTGAGCAGCAGCACCTGCTGCGTTTCGGCGAGCCCCAGTTCCCACGGCAGTCCGGCGTGCTTGATCGAGCTCAGCGGTGATGCGCCCGTGCCGCCGCTGTCGCCGGAGATCAGCACCACGTCGGCATGCGCCTTCGCAACGCCTGCGGCCACTGTGCCCACGCCGACCTCTGACACCAGTTTCACCGCAATCCGCGCCTGCGGATTGACATTCTTCAAGTCGAAGATCAGTTGAGCCAGGTCTTCGATCGAATAAATATCGTGGTGCGGCGGCGGAGAGATTAGCCCGACACCGGGAATCGAGTGCCGGGTCTTCGCGATGACATCGTCGACCTTGTGCCCCGGCAACTGACCGCCCTCGCCGGGCTTTGCGCCCTGCGCCATTTTGATCTGCAACTCATCTGCGTTGACCAGGTAATTCGTCGTCACGCCAAAGCGGCCGCTGGCCACTTGCTTCACCGCGCTGCGCCGCAGGTCACCGTTGGCATCTCGCTTAAAGCGCTCTTCGTCTTCGCCGCCTTCACCGGTGTTCGACATGCCGCCCAACCGGTTCATCGCTATCGCAAGCGTCTCGTGTGCTTCCTTGCTGATCGATCCGAAACTCATCGCGCCCGTCGTGAATCGCTTCACGATTTCTTTGGCCGGCTCCACCTCCTCCAGCGGAATCGGCTCTTCCTCATACTTCAGTTTCAACAGTCCGCGCAAAGTACAGAGAGTACGATTCTGATCGTCCAGCAAATCCGTGTATTCCTGGAAAGTCGCCGGATTGTTCTGCCGCACCGCGTGTTGCAGCTTGCTGATCGTTTGCGGATTGAGCAAATGAAACTCGCCGCCCTCGCGGAATTGATAGTGTCCGCCGACCACAAGTTCCGTCTCCGAATCCGTCAGCGGCTGGAAGGCATGCGCATGCTTCATCTGTGCTTCATGCGCCAGCACTTCAAGGCCCACGCCCTCAATGCGCGAAGCCGTGCCCGCAAAATATGCGTTCACCAGCGCCTGGTTGAGTCCCACTGCCTCAAACACCTGTGCACCGCGGTAGCTCTGCAGCGTGCTGATGCCCATCTTTGAGAATGTCTTGAGCAGGCCCTTGTTGATGGCCTTGATGAAATTTTTCTCCGCGTGATTGCCCGTGATGTTGGCCGGCAGCAGACCGCGCCGCTTCAGGTCGTGCAGTGATTCAATCGCCAGATAAGGATTGATAGCGCTCGCGCCGTATCCAATCAACAGCGCAAAGTGCATCACTTCGCGCGGCTCTCCGCTCTCGATAATCAGTGCGACCTGGGTGCGTGTCTTCTCGCGCACCAGCCGGTTGTGTACAGCCGCCATCGCCAGCAGGCTCGGGATCGGCGCGTACGTGGGGTCAACTCCACGGTCCGAGATGATGAGCAGCGTGTAACCCGAGGCAACCGCAAATGCGGCGCGATTGCTGAGATCTTCGAGCGAATGCCGCAGCCCGAGTTCGCCGTCTTCTGCGCGGAACAGGGCGGGCAGTGTCGTTGCCAGCAGGTCGCCCGACGAGACGCGACGCAGCTTTTCAAGATCGCGATTGGTCAGCAGCGGATGCGGCAGCTTCAATGTGTGGCAGTTTTCCGGCGCCTCGTCCAGAATATTGCGCTCTGTCCCGATGTAGCTGATGAGTGACATCACCAGTTCTTCGCGGATCGGATCGATCGGCGGATTGGTCACCTGCGCAAAAAGTTGTTTGAAATAGTTGAACAGCGGCTGCGGGCGATCCGAAAGACATGCCAGCGGCACATCGGTGCCCATCGAGCCCACGGGCTCCTCGCCCTTGGCTCCCATCGGCCCCAGCAGAATGCGCATGTCCTCTTCGCTATAACCGAAAGCCCGCTGTCGCCGCAGCAGCGTCTCGGGGTTTGACGCGATAGTGCGCGATGGCTCGGGCAATTGCTCCATCGTCACCTGCTGCTCCTGCAACCATGTGGCATAGGGCTGGCGCGCGGCCAGCTGCCCTTTGATCTCCGCGTCTGAAATGATGCGCTTCTCCACCGTGTCGACAAGGAACATGCGGCCCGGCTGCAGCCGGCCCTTTTTGCGCACGTCTTCGGCTGGAACTTCGATCACCCCGGCTTCCGAGGCCAGCACCACCAGGTCGTCTTTGGTCACGATGTAGCGTCCGGGGCGCAGCCCATTGCGGTCGAGCGTCGCGCCGATCACGCGTCCGTCGGTGAAAGCAATCGCCGCCGGTCCGTCCCACGGCTCCATTAACGAAGCGTGGTACTCATAGAACGCGCGCTTGTCCTCGCTCATGTCGGGATTGCCGGCCCAGGCCTCGGGGATCAGCATCGCCATCACATGGGGCAGGGAACGACCCGCTTGATAGAGAAACTCCACTGCATTGTCCAGCGAGGCCGAATCACTGCCGTCCGGCATGATCACCGGATACAGATCGTTGATCTTCTCGCCGTGCAGCGCGCTATCCAGCACCGACTGCCGCGCATTCATCCAGCTTACGTTTCCGCGAATCGTATTGATCTCGCCGTTGTGCGCCACATAGCGATAAGGATGCGCCAGCTTCCAGCTCGGGAAAGTATTCGTCGAGAATCGCTGGTGCACCAGGCAAAGGGCGCTCGTGACGAGCGGATTCGCCAGCTCAAAATAAAACTTCTCAATCTGCGGAGCCAGCATCAGCCCCTTGTAGACAATCGTCCGGCAGCTGAACGACGGAATGAAGAAGTCGTCCTTGTCCTCGATCTCCGACGCCGCAATCTCGTTCTCCGTGCGCCGACGCACGATGT
>Ga0181516_10000448_pt1 | contig 38349 bp, 33 predicted proteins | sample PEATcosm2014_Bin_25_FD_121104 | JGI IMG/M metagenome (GOLD analysis project Ga0181516, IMG submission 121104) | Peatland microbial communities from MTU Mesocosm Facility, Houghton, MI, USA - PEATcosm2014_Bin01_10_metaG | ecosystem: Environmental > Terrestrial > Soil > Wetlands > Peat | place... | reverse complement strand
TTCCCTCGGCTACAACTACGCTTCGACAACGCAGTTATGCCATGAAAAGACGGCCTTTCCAAGCCCTTTTTTCTATCTACCACCACAATCAAAAATCTGCCTGTGAGAAATCCGGGCTAGCCAGCCGAGTGGAGCGCCGCTTCAGCCCAGGCGACTGCTTCTACGTAGATCTTCGCCAGTTTCTCCTGGTTCAAGCCGCCGGCCACGGCAGCTGCGTCGCATCCGGCCCAGTCGCCGCGCTCACTGTTCTCCAGCCATCCCAGCACGGTGCGCTCGCGGTTCTTAGCGCCCATGAGCGCCTCGCGAATCTCTGGACTGACCGGAAGCGCTGAAGCCAGGTCGCTCATAGGCTGGCCTTGCATGGCGGGCAGCAGGCTCAGCAGCCCCAGCAGGTATTGCCCGAAGGGATCGAGGCCGTGCTGCGCGCCGGCCACTTCGCAGAATCGCGCCCGCACCATCGCCATGCATAGCAGCTCAGCGGGCTGATCGCCGTTGAATTCCGTGGCAATGGCCATCGTGGCGATGCGGCGAAAGGCATCGTCGCCCACCGTCATCAGCGCGTCCTGGATCGATAGCACGGCCTGGCGCAGCGCCCAAAGCGGAGAGTTTGCCAGCCGAAGCAGCTGATAAGCCAGCGGACCGTCGCGCTTCACCAATTCGCTGACCTTACGCAGGTCGAGGGGGCTCTGCTGCAGCGCTTGCAGAATCTCAAGCCGCAGAAGCTGATTCGCTGGGGGGCGACGGTTTCTCTTCGCCACGGGCTGGCAGAAGTAGTACCCCTCAAAGAGCGTGAAGCCCTCTTCACGGGCCTGCCGGTGCGCCGCTTGCGTCTCCACATTCTTGGCAACCATGGAGATCGCCTGGCCGCGCAGCCGTTCAAAGAGCTCGCGGCGTTCCTCGGGCTCGGTTCGGCCAACGTCTACGATGACGTAGTCGGTCAGTTTCACCAAGGGCTCGCACTGCGGCTCCCATCTGAAATCGTCCAAGGCCAACCGGAAACCCAGGGCCTTCAGCTTCTCGCATGTGGAGATCAGTTCGGGCGAGGGTTCCGGGCTCACCGACAGCACCAGGACCGTCAGGGATGCCGGCAACACCTGCGCAAGCTGTTCGCTCAGGGCGTTCTCAGGGCAGTTCACAAAGGCGGTCAGTTTGCCGGTCAGCTTCTTCAACTCGCTGGGCTTCTCCAGCTTGTAGATTGCCGCGGTTTCGAAGATGGTCTGGCTGGCCGGACCGTTTTCACCTGACTCCGGCCGTCCGCGAAACAAGAGCTCAAAACCATGAACCCGCCCTTGTAGATCCAAAATGGGCTGACGCGTCACCGAATGCGGTTCGGAGATCGCCTCAGAGATTGTGTCCACGGAGCTAGCGGCAGGTATTGTTGCAGTCGCCATTCAATTTCCTCTGTTGTCTCTATCGGCTGGGCGGTGGCGCTAGTTCATGCGACGAACACGCGATTGGGACGAGGTGGCGACTATGGCCGGGCAGAATGATCGCAGCTTCTGCTAATCCCGATTTGGGCGCAGGGAAGATCGGCAAGCGACAGGCGGAAGGGGACTGGAATCGCGGAGGGCGATGTTTATGTAAACCGTTATATATAAGTATTTTATGTAAATAAGTTGATGTGCGAAATGAAGGCTACCAGACCTGATTCTCATAAATGAGACGATTGCAGATCCCGGCTATTCGTAGCGCAGAGCCTCGGCAGGGAGCACGCCAGCGGCAGCGGATGAAGGGTAGAGCGTGGCCAGCAGTGAGATTCCTATGGAGACTGCGGCGACGATCACGCCGTCTAGCGGGCGCGGGGCGAAGGGCAGGGTATCAATGGAGTAGACCTCGGCGGAGAGGTGTATGAAGTGGTAGTGGCCACCAGCCCAGGCGGCGAGATAGCCGAGAGCGAGGCCCACGGCGGTGCCGATGAGGCTGATGAGCAGCCCTTGAAGCAGAAAGATGCGGCGCACCTGACCCGGCTCGACGCCAAAGCTCATCATGACGGCGATGTCGCGGGTCTTCTCCATCACCATCATGGTGAGCGCGATGAGAATGTTGAGCGCGGCAACGATGACGATGAGCGCAATCACGATGAACGTGACTATCTGTTCGAGCTTCAGAGCGCGGAAGAGCTCGCGGTTCTGCTCCATCCAGTTGGTGGTCATGAAGCCCTTGCCGGCGGCTCGTTCAATGGCCTGGCCGATGGCGGGAGCGCGGTCGAGGTCGTCCACCTTGAAGCTGATGACGGAGAGTAGGTCCGGTTCACTGAAGAGCTGCTGCGCGTCGCCGAGGCGCATGAAGGCCATGGCTGCGTCGTACTGGTAGAAGCCGGAATGAAAGATCCCCACGACCCGGAAGCGCTGGTATTTGGGCGCGAGGCCGAGCGGCGTCAGTTCGCCCTGGGGGCTGGTGACCAGGACGCTGTCGCCCACCTGTGAGCCAATCTGCTCGGCAAGGTCTTTGCCGAGTACCAGTGCCGGATAGGGGGCGTTGATTGGGCTCTTTTCCGGTTTCCGGGCCGGAGCGGCGGGATCGAGGTCTTTCGCCGACCCTGAAGTGATGGTCTCCAGCAAGCTGCTGACCGTGCGCTCCTCGGAAGGAATAATGCCTTTGATGAGCGCGAAGCCGGCGCGCGGCCCACGCGACACCAGAACCTGCCCATAGATTCCAGGAGCATCGGCGGTGACATGGGGCACGGTGCGCAGACGCGCCACCAGGGGCTGCCAGTTACGGATGCCATCGGCCTCGACGCGCATCAAGTCCACATGCGCGCTGGCTCCCAGCAGGCGGTCCTGGAGGTCGCGCCTCATGCCGTTGGTGATGGCCAGGGCGATGATGAGGGCAGCCACTCCGGCGGCCACTCCGGCGATGGAGATGGTGGTGACGACGCCGACCACGGCCTGACGCCGCTTGGCCTTGAGATACCGCGCAGCGAGAAAAAGTTCAAATCGCATTGCGCCTACTTTGCCGCGGCGTTAAACACCGTCTTGGCCAGGCCCACGTTGTCGTGCCGGTCGTATACGCGGACAGTGATCAAGTGCTCGCCTGCCTTGCCCGCTGGCCCGTCACCGGGAAGATGCACTTCGTAGTGTTCGCGCCTGGAGTCTGAGAGCCCGCCTACCGGCTCAATGTACTGCCAGGGCCCTGCGTCCAATGAATACTCGGCGTGCGCAATGGGCGAAAAAGCATCCTCTGCGTCGAAGGTCACAAGAACAGGCTGTGAGCAGTGCGCACGAGCGCATTCGGCGATTCCGACGGCTGCCTTGAGTCCAGTGACCGTTGGCGGAGTGGTGTCCACCTCGAAGCGCTCACTCTCTTTGGCGCCGGTGAGCGCTTCGCCGGGAGCGTGCGAGGGCGAGTCGGAAGCCACCACTCTGATCTGGTAGCCGCCGTCGGGAATCTGCGTCGCGTCAAAGCTGTAAGCCTTGTCGGTGATCCCATCCTTGAGCAGCCGCCACACGTGTTCGCCGTCCCCGCGCAGGTAGATGGAAAACGTCAGGTCGTCGCCGTTGTCGTCGTGCGCGGCCCAGTGGACGGTGATGGATGTGCGATCCTTAAAGGCCTGCAAGGGCGTGTTTGCGCCGGCGTCAAAGGTAGCGTTCTGGGTGGACGATGGGAAGACAATGTTGATCGTCGGCGGCTGGTTGCCCATCTGGTTCTGGGCAAGGCTTTGAGCGTTGACGCGCGCCCCTGGGACTACCATGAGTTCGTCCACGACCGGCGCGGCATTCACGGGCAGGTAGTTCACGCCAACGCTGCCCACATTTCCTCCAGGGTGCAGCACGGCCTTCCACTCAAAGAAACGGCCTGCCGGAGAAGCAACCGCGCCGTCCTTGAGCGGCTGCCAGTCGGACCATCCCCAGTCACCTCGGCCGCGCACGGGCTGCTCGACGTTGCCAGTGCGGGTCAAGATCTCGTAGCCTGTCGAGCCGGGCTCGACCTCGACGCGCCCAAAGCGGGCCAGCGCGCCCGCATCCAGCACGTCGCTTGCATATTCGTTCTGACTGGCGGCCGCGGCAAAGTGAAAGAGCTTGCCGGTATTCCCGCTGCCGATGAACACGGCGTTCTCCGCGGCGGTCATGCTCAACCCCTGCTGCGCCTCCAAATGCGCCACGTCGGCATAGCTTCCGTCGCTGGCGATCCTGAAAACCCGCCCACTGTTGCCTGTGAGTGCGATCAGGCCGTCAGGCCGCGCAGCCAGTGCGTAAACGATCTCGTCCTTGCCAGTCCAGAGCTTGTGCGGAGCCTGCGCCGATCCTCCAAGGGCGGGCGTGAGCGCGTAGATCTCGCTGCCCTCGGGCACAGAGACGCTGGTGTTGGCCGCGGTTAGCGACGGCGGCTGTATGATGGTGACTGTAGCCATGCCAACGCCCTGCACGGGCAGCGGAGGCAGGGGATTGTGGCTCTTGTCGCCCACGCTGGCTGCATAGATGGTTCCGTCGGCGGCCACGGCAACGGCTGTAATCTCGCGCTTTGGCGCTTCGAAGAGCACGTAGCCCTTGCCTTGCGGGTCGATCCTGTAGACGAGTCCAGACCCGTCGGAGCCGGCGATCAGGTTGCCATTCGCGTCCCAGGCCAGGGATCGAATGTGTTCTTCATCGCACTTGAAAAAGAGTTCGGGCTTTGCGCTGGAGTTGGCAGGATCGACTCGATAAATCGCTCCCGGCCCGCCTGTGGCAACATAGAGCCGCCCAACCGAGTCAAAGGTTAGATCCCAGACATAGTGCGACTTTGCATCAGGCTTGTCGCCGCCAGATTTTGCGTCGCTTAAATTGGCGCTTTCCGGGCCCGTCTTTGTCTTGTCCAATGAAGCCGCGTCGAATACTACAGCGGCGCTGGTCTCATCCTGTTTGGCCGTGGCATCGGCTTTCAGCTTGTAGACCTTGCCGCTGGGAAGCGCGGCGGCGTAGAGCGCCCCGTCTGGCCCCAGCCGCACAACCTGCACGCTCAGGTCTTTGGTCTCGAAGAGCGTGAAGGGCTTGCCATCCGGTCCCACGCGCAGCACCGTGGCCGGCGAAGCGGTACCCAGGTATGCGGTTCCGCTCTTGTCCACGGCAACCGACCATACATAGGTCGATGGGGTCACGAGAACCTCGCTCAAGCCCGGCCCCTGGCGCAGATGGCCGTCGCTGGTGAGCGCTACCCCTTGCGGCGTGCCTTTTTCAAACTCCTCGAGCCGCGATTGGGTCCAAAGGTGGGTGCCTTGGGCGTGGGAAGGCTGCGAGGCTGCGGCGGCTACAAGGACCGCTGCAAGCGCGGAGAGGCGGATTGCGAAACGAAGGCGATTGATTGTGGGTGCGATAACAGACATGCTGGTGTTGAGTCTACTAAAGTCGGGGGGCAAGGGGCAGGTTACTAGTGGTCAGCGGCGGTTGTGTTCAAGATAACGCTACGCGCCGCCGCGGAACTGAATGATGCGCCGGCGATCGCGCTTCGAGGGGCGATGTTCCGGGAGAGGCGCAAACTCCTGCATGGCCTTGCGCTCGGCGGCCAGCTTTAGGCGTGCCCCAATGCTCGCTTCGGTTTCGCGATAGAGGGTCTGCGCAACCGCAGCGGGGCCGCGCATCTCGCTCAGCAGCAGCACCTCGACAAGGAACTCGCCGCCCTCGTTTTTCACCGTCAGCATATCGCCCACGCGGACATCGCGCGCCGGCTTGGCTTGAATGCCGTTCGAATGTATGCGGCCCAGGTCACAGGCCTTTGAGGCGAGCGCACGCGTTTTAAAAAAGCGGGCAGCCCAGAGCCATTTATCCACGCGAACAGAGGTCATGATCGATTGTCATATCCGAAAGGGAGGTACAGAGAAGAATTGTTCAGGGAGGTTGCTTCAGACCTTGGCTTCAACCTTCCACACATAGAGGTACTTGGCGTCACTGGATGTCGCCACCTCCATCCCTCTGTCGCGCGTTACGCGATTGAGGGCAGAGCGGATGTTCTCCTTTGTGTCCGGCAGCGCGGAGAGTGGAATCTTCAGTGCCGTGCCGACACCCAACTGATTGATGTCGCTCAACAGCTGCGTAACAATCTCCTTGTGCTTGCCATCCCGGCCTTTCGGGACATCAAGCTGAAGAATGGACTGAAACCTCATTGGCGCCGCACTCGAGTCAGTGTTGGTTGCCATGTTCGTTCGCCCCTCCATTGCAGGTCCGCGTCTTCGGCCGAGGAATCGTGCGCTTAACGTATGCCAAAATTACCGCAAAGCTATCCTTTAGTTGACAGCATACTCACGATGCTCAGAGTTGGCAATCCCTGAAAGAAAGTAGAAGAATTCCAGCTGAAGAATTCCCAATCTCCTGATTGTCCCTATAAATACCAGATTGCAAAGACTTAACCCGTAACGTGAAAGAGTTTCCCCGTATCGAAAAGACCCTGCTAGGTTGGCTAATAGAGGTCAACTCATGGTGGCTTGTCAGGTTGATTTCCCGCAAGGGATGAACCGGGCATTCGGTCCGTTCAGACTTAAGGCCTGCGTGAATTCGTCAGAGGTTCTATCGAACCGGGAGTCGTGAATGTCAGAATCGTGCTTCAAAAAGAGAGATTCAATTCCACCCGTCTGCGCCGTACACAAGGTGGAACTTGTACAGGATCGAGTCTCTATCGATTCAAACGCGCCCGGACTTGGGCAAGTCACCTGTTTGCGATGTCCCGTTACAGGCACCGTTGTTCCAGACGGAAAGAGAATTCAGTCGTGAAATTCAATCAGACCCACTATCCAATTCCCTTATGAGCAGACGAACCCATTTCCCGACCGTGCCGATCGAGGACGTACCGGCGCCTGGATCATCAGTCGATCCACTCAACTGCGCACCGACCGATAGTCCTCGTGGCAGACGACGAGTCTGCTCAAGCAGACACACTGTAAGAAGTCCTAAACCGAAGCAGGCTTGCCGCCATGGCGGTCCGCGATCGGCTAGCCGACGCTTCCTGGTTTTCCCAGCGCCGTTGCGGTGAGATTGACTCGGATATTCAGCCGATCGGAATCGTAACGCAGCTTATCGATGCGTACGTAGGTCATCCTTCTATTTTCGTATAGGAATAAAGATGTGCGGCAGATCTCACCAGCGCCTTTTCCGATTAACCGGGCGTCCGGCTAACGAAGAAAATTACTCGAGGGCAGCGAAGCGCGGCCTCAGCAAGCCGGAGAGGCCGCTTGAGCCGCGCTTCCGTGCTTAGGCTGCGGACTTTTGTACGGACAGCGCCTGCACCAGGACAAGTTCATCGAAGATGGCGCGATAGTGGATCATGGCGGTCCGCAATTCTTCGGTGGTCGCTTGCACAGCGCCGGTGCGCACAGCGATGCCATGCGCCGAGCGGTAAGACTCCATCAGTGCTGGATGGTCGACGGAGATATCCTCAGCGCGCTGGTCGAAGGCGGAAACGGGGTAGCCCCGCGCCAGCAAGAGAGCGCTGACGAGCTCGTCGGCTTCAGTGACCGCGCCTTTGGGATGATCGAGAAAGCGGGATTCCACAGTCTGCCACTCGGCCAGAAAGCGTACGCGCTCGGTGGGGGCAAGCTCCCGGATCTTGAGGTTTTCCACGCGGGTCTTGCGATCCGTCAGCTTCGCTTCGGCCTCTTTTTCCGACCCATGCACAAGAACGGCCCGGTCGTACTCCGTCCCAAAGCTGTTGCGCAGCGCCAGTGTCTTCTTCTTGCGCCTTTCCAGGTATATGCCGACGGGAACGCAGATGACCATAACGAGGACAACCACGGCAAAGATGTATTTTGGCTCCATCCAGCTGAAATTCATCGTACCCTCCTGTTGAGTGAGTGTCCGCGCAGATAGAGGTAGGGTTGAGGGTGCTTCCTCGGCTGGGGCGGAACGTGATTCTTCATCCATGGAGAGTATCGGACGAAGAGATTGGCCTTGGCTGGCCTTATTTGCTCACTGAATAGGTCGAGAATAGATGTCAATTGGATGCTGACTTCGAACCCACACGCAGCACCTCGCACAGGCGCGTTTGCGCCAGAAACCATTGCAAGGATTTGCGGGAATAGCGGCCTCCCCGCATTCCAAATAGCCGATTGCAGCCATTACGGAATCACGCGGCAGCATATGCGAAGGGCGCGCTGTGCGCGCCCTTCGTATCTAGTTCGCCAGCACAGCCCTATAGCGGACCTTGTTCTTCTTCACCTTCTCGATGGCTTCGTTGGCCTTGGCCATGGGGAAGCGCTCGGTTTGGGCTTTTACGCCGTGACGGGCGGCCACTTCGAGCATCTCTCTCAACCGATAAGGACTGCCGGTGGGGTTGCCTGTGATGGAGCGGAGGCCGGATATGAGCGGAAAGGCATGCACAGAGACCGGCGAGGGCGGAACGCCGACAAAGCAAAGTGTACCGGTGGGCCGCAGAGCCTGAACAAAAGTTCCCCAGTCCTGGTCTGCATTGACGGTGCTGAGGATGAAGTCCATGGTGCCGGCTACTTCCTTCAACGCCTTGGATTCGCGGCTGTTGACGAAGCGGTGCGCCCCCAGGGCGCGCGCTTCCTCTTCCTTGCCAGCGGATGTGGAAAAGGCCGTCACTTCCGCGCCGAAGACCCGCGCGAACTGGATGGCCATGTGCCCCAGTCCGCCGATGCCCACAATGCCTACTCGCGAGGAGGGATTCACTCCATGGTTACGAAGCGGGTTATAGACCGTGATGCCGCCGCAAAGCAGCGGCGCGGCGTACTCGCTGTTCAGGGCGTCGGGGATCGGAATCACAAAGCGGGCATTGGCTCGCACGCTATCCGCGTAGCCACCATTGCGGTGGACGCATGTTCCTTCTGCCGCAGGGCAAAGATTCTCCATCCCCCGTGTACACCACTCGCACTCGCCGCAGGAGTTCGATTGCCAGCCCAGGCCAACGCGCTGGCCCTCCTGAAGCGATCGCACCTCGGAGCCCACTGCCGCAACGGTGCCTACAATTTCGTGGCCGGGAATGAATGGATATTGGCTGATGCCCCAGTCGTTCGAGATCAGGTGAAGGTCGCTGTGGCAGATGCCGCAGTGGGTGACGGCGATCTCCACCTCCTGCGGACCCAGCTTGCCTGGGTCGTAGCGATACGGCAAGAGTTCCGCGCCTGCCGCGTGTACTGCAAGTCCTTGAATTAGGGCCATGGTTGTTCTGAAGTCCTCGCTGGGGGTGGCAAAGAGGCCGGCAGACTTCCCCAGAGGCGCCGGCTCGAAAGTTGGAGGAAGTTAGACGTCCGTCGTTTCTAGTTTAAACCGCCGCCCGGTTCAATGCGGAGATTAAGAATCTGAAAACCGTTCAAAACCCCTTCGGCAGATGCTTCGCCCACTACTTCCGCCGACTCCCCATTCAGGTTTACATCCTGGACGGTGCGTAGCGGCTCAAGCGCATTCGCTACGGAAAGCGGCAGACTGGAGAGTGTTTGACCAGCCACGCCAGCCTGGGTTTCGGGTACTAACAAGCTCACGTAGATGCGGTCCGCCGAGTGCTGCTGGCGAGCCTGCGCCAGCACCGTCTCCAGATCTACGGGGCGGGTGGAAAACCGCGGTTGGTCCAGAGTTCGGTCCAGCGTACCGGAATCCGAGATCAAGAGCCTCAGGCTGCCCGCGCCCAGCCTTGCCGGCAGTGTGACGGGAATGCGCACATTGCGCGCCGGCTGTTGCCAGGGCCGGATGGTTGCCTCAACCATAATGGCGTCGCCGGCGTGAACAGTATCGTTCGATACCAATCGCGCCGTTTCCAGCTCAACTTGAATTCTGCGCGGAATGGCCTCAACGTTGAGATCGATTCGGCGCACATCGCCTTGGCGTGCGCCATTCGAGTAGAGCCGCGAGAAGCGTTCACCCGTCAGCAGCGCAGTCGCCAAAGGCGCGGGCGTCTGATCGCCGGCAGAGACCCACAGGTTGAGCGGAGAGGCCGGATATCCGTCCAGATCGATGGTGCCGGTGAGGTGGTAGCTGGTCTCGGCGGTGCTATCGTTGGTTGCAAGCAGCGATTCGTACAGGGCCACCAACACGGCCTGGGGAGTGATGGCCGGCAGATCAAGCACCTCGATGTTCAGCTTTCGCTCGCCTTCCATCGAGTGGACTGCAATATGGACCGGTATCATTCGCGCCTTGCGGCCGAGGACGCCGCGAATGGCCGAGTCGCGGTCCTCTGTGAAAGAGCCGATGGTGTCGCCTGTATTGACGATCTTGAAGGCGTTCATCGGCGATGCCAAGGTAGCCACCACGTCTGTGGTGGTCATGGGCAACGACACCGGCCCAGCTTGCAGGATGGGATGACCACATGCGAGAAGCTGTTTGGGGTCGATGTAAGTTACCGTGCAGGTGGCCGCTATTTCGAGATCGCCGCGAACCAGTTGCGCGCTTACCGCCGAACCCGGCACCAGATTGGCCAGCGCGGCGGCTGTGGCCTTCGTGTCCAGCTCCGCGCCGGGCTCTTGAGCCGGTTTGGATGAGCTGCCCATGCCCCCGGCCGCTACCATCTCCAGGCCGGTTCCGGCCATCTGCTGTTGCCAAAGACGAATCGCTTCAGGCCGAAATCCACTCATGACCAGCGGGGTCTCCATGGCCTGGAAGTTCATGCCGTCGGCGGAGGGGCCGCCGTGTTGGATTCCGGGACTTCCAGCACTTGATGCCGAACCCAAAGGATGAGCCGAACTCCCATCGACGGAGGCATTCAAAGCGGGATCGATGGGCAAATCCCGAACCTCGAGCATCTGCTCGATGGGCGTGATGCCGGCGATGGGGTCTTTGGCAAACTGGCCAATGCGGTACGAGAGCGAGCCCAGCAGGCGGTTGCCAATATACACCGGGCTACCGCTCATGCCCGCCACCACGCCGGTGTACTCGGGTTTGGCGCCGTGAAGCTGGACCAGGATCATGTCGTGTCCGGGGCCGCGCGCTCCGCGCAGAACGCCGAGAATCTCCACATCCATGGGTTCGGGGCTGGTTCCTGCGAAGACCGTCCAGGCGGTCGCTTTCATGCCACGGCGTACCTGGCTGAGCGGGAAAAACCCTCCATTGGAGGGGGGCGGTCCCGAGGGCGCAGATGAGCTCTGCGCCGGCAAATGGACGGAGCACAGCAGCATAAGCAAAGCAATCTGCGCCATGCCCAGCGCTAGAAGCAGGGCAGTCCGACGAATCCGGGTTTCCTTCAAGCGAGTTCCCACGTCTATAAGAGTACAGCCTTTGCAGCAGCTTCTAGCCTCTGGCCGGTAGAAGCGAGAAGCTGTCTTCCCGTATGCTGTTGAACACAGAGGTCATCATGTCCGCAATAATCGCCTCACGTGCCGCATTTCGCTGTTTCCAGCTTGCCGGTTTGTCTATCGTTCTTCTGGTTTTGGCGGCCGCGCCTGTCGGCCGTGCCCAAGCAACTCAGCAATTCCAGCAAAGCCAGCAGGCGCAACCGCCTCAGCAGCAGCCGGACCAGGCCGCGCCGGACGCGGGCGGTCCCGGGGGCGACTCAGGAGTCATTGCATTACCCAAAAAGAAGGAGGCGCCTGAAGATGTGCCGCCGCCTGCCCCGGCCGAACCGAAGGTCAAGAATCCGGAAGGGATGGCAAACTTCTCCTTGCGGGTCAATGTTCCCGAGGTCACGGTCGATGTGGGCGTGCTTCTTGAAAAGACTCACCAGTTCGTGCCTGGCCTCAAGCCCGATAACTTCCGGGTCTACGAGGATGGAGTGGAGCAGAAGGTTTCGGGCTTCAAGCGCGTCGAGGCGCCCATCACAGCACTGCTCATGTGTGAATTTGCCGCGAACAGTTACAGCTTTATCTATGACATGCGGAATGCGGCATTCGCCTTTGCAAACCAGTTACGGCCCCAGGACTACGTGGCCTTGATGACCTTTGACATGCATACCCAGATCGTTTCCGACTTTACGCAGGACAAGCTCCAGCTTCAGGAGGCAATCAATTCGCTGATTATCCCCGGCTTTAACGAGACCAATCTCTTCGACGCCCTTTACGAGGGGCTTGACCGGCTCGACCGCGTCCAGGGGCGAAAATACATTATTCTGATTGCTTCCGGGCGAGACACCTTCTCGAAGCTCACGCTTGACAAGATCCTGAAGAAGGTCAAAGCTACCCAGGATGTGACCATCTTCACCGTCTCAACCGGCGGGGCTATGCGGGCCATGACCGAAGGACGCGGCGGCATGAGAAGTTCGATACGGGATATGGATTATCTGCAAGCCGACAACGAGATGCGGACTTTTGCCAGTCTCACGGGCGGCGAAAGCTTCTTTCCCAGGTTTGCCGGCGAGATGCCAGACATCTTTGGACAGATCAACCAGAATATCCGGTCAAAATATCAACTGGTCTACCATCCGACCAACGCCAAGCAGGACGGCACCTATCGCAAGCTGCGCGTGGAGCTTGTGGACGCCGAGGGGCATCCGCTGCGGATGCAGGACGAGAAGCAAAAGCCGCTCAAATACGACATCATTGCTCGCGATGGATATCGCGCCAGGCAGGAAGTCGAGTAGCCTACCCGCATCACCTGGATTTCAGGTGTGAGCTGGGACGCGTAAAGACAGACGACCCCCCCCCCAGGGTGGTCGTCTGTCTACTTTGGCGTGCCGTTCCTAGTAGCTTGCCGGAACCCGGGACTACTTGAACTGGTTGGCGATGTCCCAGAGGTAGTACGCGATGACGAACAGCGTTGCCGCTCCTACGAGCCACAGCGATGCCATCAAGACTGGCTGTATCTTGTTGACTCTGGAGATGATCTCCGTTTGGGCTACCTTTTCGTGATCGAATCCTTCACCCAGAAAGATCTGGTCTTCTTCGTCACGTGTCAGCCGGGAGCGGTACAAATAGATCGAAGCTGCGATTGCCAGTAGAAAACCCCAAACAGACCACATTACAGGAACGATTGACATACTCCACCTCCTAAACTTTCTGGTCCCAGATGCCGGCGGGTCCGTAAAGGAAACGCGGTCTCGTGAGTAGAGGGGCCGTACGGTTAACGATCATAGCTCCAAACGATGGCGAACGCCGCAGGAAAAGCAAGATATTTTTGCAGGCTTACCTAACTCGCCATCTTCCGCCAAAATGGATTTGTGCCACCCGCTTCGGCAGAACCATTCGCAAACTGATTAGGAGATAACACCGATAGCGTTGACCTGTCATCCCGCAAAAGTGGGAGGCGATTCTGCGACTTTCCGGTCTCCGGCGGCATCCAATGAGACGAAAGCGTGAATGGGGCTTGTGTCCCAGCACGAAGCGAAGTAAAGTTACGGGTAAGGGCAAGCATTTTACTTCAGGGAGAGATCATGGCCACAGCAACCGCCGCACCCGCACAGGAAACCGAAAAGAAAGCGCCCCTCAATCTGACGCCTCAAGCGATTGCCAAGGTGCGCGAGATCATGGCCACACAAGATCCAATTCCAGCAGGGCTGCGCATCGGCGTGGTTGGCGGCGGCTGCTCCGGATTCCAGTACTCGATGGCGTTCGAGAATCAGAGCGGCATGATGGACAAGGTCTTCAAGTTTGACGACTTGCAGGTCTTTGTGGACGCCACTTCGTTGATGTACCTGAACGGATGCATTGTCGACTATGTCGAGACCCTGGAAGCAGCCGGCTTCAAGTTTGACAATCCCCAGGTGAAGAGCACCTGCGGCTGCGGTTCCTCGTTCAGCGTGTAGCTGCGGCGAATCAGCTTTTTGGACTCAGTTGAGAGGCCCGTCCCGTTTGGGAAGGGCTTTTTTTTTGCGCGCCGAGGAAGTGTTTCTGCGTTGCGCGTATCGGGACCAGCAGCAGGCCGGGAAGGCAGGGTTCTCGCCGGACCTGCTATTGCTGGACGGGCTGACCCTGAGTGCCCTGTGGAGAAGGAGTTGTCACGGGCGGGGGCGCCCCTGGCGATCCGCCCTGCTGCCCGCCGATGGGCGCCGTGACCGGATTGGTGGGCATCCCCATCATTCGATCGGCTAGCGGGTCGTAGAAGAACTCCCACTCGTTGTAGTGGTTCTTCTTCTTGTAGACCAGAATGGACTGATTGGGGCTGTTCGGCGTGAAGCCCATGATAGGCCCGCCCCCGAAGGTCTGCCCAGTCAATCCAGTACTCGATGCAGACGTTGAATTTGCGCCAGCAGCATTCGGGTCCGTGCCTGCGGCGCCGCTTGCTGAATTGGCGGAAGAACCGTTGCCAACAGACGAGTTGAGCGGTCCGGCGAGGGCCGATGCGTCCGTAGCCCCGTTTACTCCGCTGGTACCTAAGCCATTTGGCGCGACGCCCAATCCGCCAATGGGTTGGCCGAAGAAGCCCAGGGTTTGGGTCTTGTTCTGGCCTAGCAGGATCGGCTTCCAATCTGGCTTTCCCGATGTCAGGTCGACATACTTCTTGCGCAGGAAGCGAATTTCATTGGTCTTGACCAGCGCATCCGCGCTGACAGGATAGGCGCCGAACCTCTTGTAGTAGAGTTTGACTGCCCGGGCATATTGCTTGCCGCGGTGCATGGTCTCGATCTCGCGATCGCGCTGAATATCCTTTTTGATTACCGGCGCGGCGACCGACAGGGAAAGCATGAGAATCGCCAGCATGAAGACGACCACAACCAGCATGTAGCCATCTTCAGAGGGCTTGCGGCGGCGGGATTTGGCGGTTTTCATCATGTCATTCAGGCGCTTCGCTGGTTGAATTCCGGGTCTCAAGATGGAGAGCTGGACGCCGATTTCCGTTCACGGTGAAGGGTATCGTTTCTAGTTTGGCACCATGGGCAGGGACTGCGTGTTGTTGTAGCCCAGGTCGGTGACCTGGACGCTGCCAGGCAGGATGGCCCCCACTTTATAGCGATGATCCACAATTTCACCACTTCTGGCGACGAACACGTCGTCGCCGTGGACGAAGAAGGCCTTGAGCGACTTGTCGGAGGCCTGGGTATAGCCAAAGTATTTGAGATCGATGGCTGGCGGCTTGGGTGGCGCCGGTGCAGCGGTCACGACGACTGGCGTGCTATCACGCGGGCTCTTGACGGGCTCTTCGATATGCACGGGCACCGATTCGGCGGAGAAGATGTTTCGTCCCGTGCCGGCGTATTCCACTTCCTCGTTCAGGGCCAGCTTATCGAAGTGCAGCGTGGGGTCGAGGCCGGTGTTGGTCAACTTCTGCGCGTCGGGGCCGGAGGATGCGGAAGCAAGTTGTACCCCAGCGGGACGGTCTATGGCCGGGTTTAGCGCCGGCTGCGCGATTACAGGGATAGGGCGCGGTGACGAGCCCCCCAATGAGCCGTACAGCTCCCAGCCGCCGATCAAGGCGATCAGCGCGAACAGCGCAGCGACTAGATAAACCTGGCGTTTGTTTTCCGTTCCCAATGGAAGGGCCATGGTTACATTCCCTCCTTGCCGCCGTTGGAGGAACCGACGGAGGGTGCAGTCCCTGCTGCTCCGGCTTCGGGGGTCGGTGGTAATCCACTGGCCGCGGCATCGCCGGGACGCAGCCAGGTGGAGACCTGCAAACGCAGGTTTACCAAGCCGCCCTGCTGCCCTGTCAAACCCATAGCGCGGATCACAAAGAAGGTCTGGTCGCGCTCCAGGCTGTTTACAAAGCGCATGATCTCCGGATAATTGCCGCTGATGCCGGCATCCATCGAAATCTCAGTGAGATCCGACCCTGGAGGGCCCTGCGTATATTGAACCCTGGAGAGCCGCACTCCGGACTTCACCTGCAACTCGCCAATGCGCGTAGCAATTGACGAGTAGTTGGGGGGAATGCGCTTTGCATAAAAGGCTTCCACCTGGGAGCGGGAGTCTTCCACGCGCTTGTCCAGGCCGCGCAAAGGCGCGGTTTGCAAGTCCAGAGCCTTCAGTTCAACCTGCTTGCCGGCCAGCGCATCGGTGGAACGGCCATTGGTGGCGGCCCAGTCCATGCCAAGCCGGACAGTCAAACCTATAACTAGCAAAAGCAGCACCACAAACCCGGCATAGTGCCAGGTGAGCGGAGAAGCCAGGCGCTCGCGCCACGGAGAGGTTGGACTGCTGCTGGTCATTGCGGGCCTCCAGTCGACGGGCTGGGCTTAGGCTTGGATTGGCCGGAATAGGGCAGACGCCCGGGTTCATGGGCAGTTGGAGGCACCGCGACCAAAGTGGGCCCGGAGATTTGATGGGCTGTGTGCGGTGCAGCCTCATCGCTGGAACTTACGCCGATTGCCGGCGGTTTCCTTGCCGCGCTGCGTTCTCCGAGCGAGGCCGGGTTGTAATCGGCAAGGACATCGAAGTCGACTCGATTCGAATTGCTGATTGGCTCGAGACGCTCGGCGGGGCCCCCGGCGGACTCGGCGTTTTCGCCCACAATGCGAGGCAGAAGAAATCGTCTGGAGTGCTCCAGATTTCTGACCAATTCGACCGCGCGATCACGGGGCCCAATCACCCGCAGGTGCAGCGTGATCCGTCCGTCCTTGGCGCGGATCGGTTCCAGGGTGGAAACCTGCACGCCGCCGGGCAGTACGGTTTCAAGATCCTCCATGGCCAGCGTCCACGAGAATTCCTTCTCATCGAACAAGCGGTTCAACGCCACAACCTGGGCAAGCAGCTGGGCATTCTCCGGCCGGCGCATCATATCCTGGTAGCCTTTGCGCTCCTTGGCGATGCCGGCGATTTGGCCGTCGAGCGAGTGGTCCCGCTCCCGAGCCTGTTTGGCCTTCTGGTCAAAGGCGTGCAGTCCCAAGCCCATGCCGATCGCAACGACGGCCAGCGCAGCAATGGCGATACGCAGGCGCTTGATGGCCGGTCCCAGGTCGGCAAAGGGGCGGCTTGCGAGATTGAGAGTAATGCGCATGGCCTTATCTTGCCCCCGCCAGCGCGCCGGTTACTCCGGCGATGTTTGCGTGTCCCAGCGCTGTTACCGCACCGGATTCAGGCCGGGGCGCAAGTTCGACGACGGTCAGTTCCGGGTCGTCGAGCCAGCGGGCAAAGGCCTCGACGCCGCTAGATGCAGCGCCATCGTATTCCGAGTCGTAGGCGCCGGCATATTGCAATCGGCGCGGGCTGACCCCTAATTTATCTTCAAAATAAGCAGAGGCCACGGCGATGCCGCGCTGTACTTCCTGCAAGCGCAGGCCGGAGTCGAGAGGAAGGTCGAGCGTGCGATAGAGCAGGAGGTCCTGGCCGTTGGTGATGCAAGTTGTAAGCGCCAGCGGGCTAAGATTGGCGATCAGCGCAGCTTCCATGGACTCGATAGACCCAATGGAACTGCCGGCTTCCAACGCCGCCAGACTCGATGGCAGCACCGCGCCGGGCTCGTAGCCGGCAGCCCGGACCGCAGCCTCATACTCAGCCAGAACGGGGCCAGGCAGGACGGCCGCCAGCACCTTGCACTCATTCTCGTTCTCCAAAAGCACTTGGTAGCTGAGGCCGGCGTGCTCCACGTCAAAGGGCACCATCTTGCGGAGCCGGAAGCGGAGCACCGGATACGCTTCAACCGCCTTGCTGGGCAGTGAATCGAAATCCAGCACAAAGACCTTGACCGCCGTGTCTGGAATTACCAGAGTGACAGAGCGGGTGCGCGGCGAGACCTGGGAGAGCGCAGAGCGAATCGCAGCCGCCACAGCCTCCGGCGCACGCAGGTTCGCCTCGCCGATGCCTGGCAATACAGATCCATCTTGAAGCGGCTCGAAGGCGTAGACCGGCGCTTGCCCCGGCCCCGGAAGCGCAGCGGCCAGCACCCCCTCGGGCGCAATCTCAACCGCCGCCGGCGGACGCCCGCCTGGCTGAAAACCCGTGTTGCTTAGAATCGAACTCATCAGCGGGAAGCCTCGATAAACGTAACCTTGTTGATTTCCTTCAGGGTTGTCAGGCCGCGGCGAACGCGCTCAAGCGCCGATTCGCGCAAGAAGCTCATGCCTTCTTTCCGCGCCAGTTTGCGCACCTCGGAGGTTGGTTTCTTCTCCAGAATCAACTCGCGGATCGGGTCGGTCAAGTCCAGCAGCTCGTGGATTGCAGTCCGGCCCCGGTAGCCTGTCCCCCCGCACTCGATGCAGCCCGCGCCCTCGCGGAAGCCGAATCCGCGCCACTCATCCGGGTCCATGCCGCAGGACAGAAGGACATCGTCGCCATACGAAACCGTGCGGGAGCAGTAATCGCAATTGGTGCGCACCAGCCGCTGCGCCAGGATGCAGTTGAGCGCGGAAACGAAGTTGTACGCCTCCACTCCCATGTTGATGAAACGGCCAAGCACGTCTACCACGTTGTTGGCGTGGACAGTGGTAAACACGAGATGCCCGGTGAGCGCGGAATTGATTGCAATCTGCGCCGTCTCGTTGTCGCGGATCTCGCCCACCAGAATCTTGTCCGGGTCGTGGCGCAGGATCGACCTCAGTCCGCGCGCAAACGTCAGCCCCTTCTTCTCGTTCACGGGAATCTGTGTGATGCCACGAATCTGGTACTCCACCGGGTCCTCGATGGTGATGATCTTGTCCTCGTCGCTCTTGATCTCATTCAAGGCGGCATAGAGGGTTGTGGTCTTGCCGGAGCCGGTGGGGCCGGTGACCAGCACCATGCCGTAGGGCTCGCGGATGTAGCGGCGGAACCGTTTCAGGTCCTCGTCGGCGAATCCGACCACATCGAGCGTCAGGTGGCGAAACTTCTCGCTCATCGACTCTTTGTCCAGCACGCGCAGCACGGCGTTTTCGCCATGCACGGTTGGCATGATTGAGACGCGGAAGTCGATCAGCCTTCCCTTGTAGCGGACCCGGAAGCGTCCGTCCTGCGGCACGCGCCGCTCGGCGATATCCAGTTCGCTCATGATCTTGATGCGGCTCAGGATGGTCGAGTGGTGCTCGCGGGCGATGGGCGCCATGGCTGCCTGCAAGACGCCGTCGATGCGGTACTTCACCACCACCGAATCGTCGTTGGTCTCGATGTGAATGTCGGAGGCCCTCCGCTCGAGAGCGGTGAAGATTGTCGTATCCACCAGCCGGATGATGGGGCTGATATCTTCTTCGCTGGTGAGCTTCTCGATCGAGATGTTCTCGTCGCTGGAGTCGTCTCCCGTGAGCACATCGAAGGTGAGGCCCTCGCTGGCCTCGTCCAGCACTCGCTGCGACTGTTCGGTCTTTTTCAGCAGGTCGGTGATCTGCGAGAGCGTGGCAACGCGCGGAACAATGCGGTGCGCCAGCAGCCCGGCGATCTCGTCCAGCACCATCAGCCGGGAGGGGTCGCTGACGGCAATCACCAGCGCGTCCTGCTGCTGCTCGATGGGCACAAAGTTATAGCGGAACATGAGCTCGACCGGCACGGTTCGCAGCAGGTCGTGCTGGATCTTGAAGTTCTTCAGATCCACGAATTCGGCGTGATAGCGCGCCGCCAGCGCTTCAGCCTGCGACCGCTCGTCCTGAACGGCGGGAAGTGTCAGTAGAGTTCCGTCAGCCATGCCCAATCACCCCTGACCCCCGCCGCTCTGTCCCAACGAGAAGATGGGCAGATAAAGCGAGATGAGAATAAAGACTACAACCACTCCCATGACGATGAGAATCGCCGGCTCAATCAGCGCCAGGGAAGCGGTCAGCGCGGTAGCCACATCTTCCTCGAAGAACTCGGCTACCGAGTTAAGCATGGCCGGCAGCGCGCCGGTCTGTTCGCCTACGGTAATCATCTCCGCGGCCAGGTCGGGAAATACGCCAGTCTTTTCCAGCGCTTCGGCCAGGCTTTTGCCCTCGCGGACTGTCGAGATCGACTTCACGACTGCCTTCGACACCCGGCGCGACGAGATCGACCGCGCCGCCGTCTCCAGCGAGGGCACCAGCGGCAAACCGCCTGTGAGCAGCGTCGAAAGCGTCCGCGCAAACAGTGCAACTTGATACTTGAGCCATATCTTGCCAAAAACAGGCATCCGGATTCGGAAGCCGTCGACAAAATCCCGGCCCCGCTCGGTAATGGCGAAACGGTAGACGCCGAATCCCGCGACTAGCGCGATGAGCGCAATCCAGATCAGATTGTGATTCAACCACTTGCTGAAGCTAAGCAGCGCAACGGTCATCGCCGGCAGCTTGGAGCCGATCTGGTCATACAAGGTGGCGAACTGTGGCACAACGTAAGCGAACATGAAGAACACCAGTGCCGTTACCAGCACCATCAAGACGCAAGGATAGATCAGCGAAGTGATCAGCTTTTTGCGGAAGGTCAGGGAGATGCGCTGAAAGCTGACATAGCGCTCAAGCACCTCGAGCAGGTTGCCGGAGCGTTCGCCGGCCAGCAGGGTAGTCGTATACATCACCGGAAAGCCAGTTTGGGCCTCGAAGGCCGCGGAGAGCGACTCGCCAGTCTTCACGCGGCCCGAGACGTCGTCCAACTGGGCGGAGAAGCGGGCATTCTTCTGGTTCTTGGCCAGCATCTGCAGGGAGCCCAGGATCGGCAGCCCTGCGCGGATCAGCGTAAGAAACTGCTGGTTGAAGATCAAAAACGGCTCCAGCTTGACCTTGCCCCGCTTGAGCCCCGCGAATCCCGAACGAGCGCGAACCGAGAATACGTGGTAGCCGGCATGGGCAAACCGGGCCCGCAGCTCCTCGGCGGTAGCCGCCGACTGCACCTGCTCCTGCACGCGTCCACGCTCATCGGCCAACTTGATAACGAATTCTGCCATGCTTCCGCTTGCCGGATGGGAAATTCCGGCCTTTCCATGGAGTTTTGCTCAGAATTCAGGTTAGCAGCCTCTGCCACCTGTTTTGGTAACGAATAGACGCGAAAACGTCAGCCAACGCTCAGAGCTGCCGGACCTGCCCAAGCTTGAAGATAAAACCCCCGCTCAAGCCGCTGCGAAGTTCGGTCGCCGAAGTGACCCGGCAATCTTGATTTCAGCAAACAAATCGACGCCGGCGACGGGTATATTGGCTGCTAGCCGTATGTGAAAAAGAATGGATTAGCAGAGGAGGTCGCTTTAATGGCTGAGCGGGACAAGCCCTGGTACCTGCGAGCGTCGAATCGATGGACATACTTCCGATCAGTACCATTCAAGCGCCTCTGGGTTCTGATGGCGGCGGTCTTCCTCTTGTTCTCGGTGATCGGGTACTACTTCGATCTGAATCTCTCGAACGGGGAGATGCCCTATCCCGTCGTTGTGGCGCTCGCCATTCTCAGCGGTTTGAACGCCGTACTGTGGATTCTTGTGCTGTCTCGCGGATCCAGACTTCTGCTCGGCGCCTTGATTCTGGAGCAGTTTTTGAATGATCCGATCAACACATTCCTTGCAGATTGGATGGTCCGTACATTCGGCCTGAAGCCGGTAGCTTCTCTAGCGGGAATTCATTTTGCTTCGACGGCGACGATGTTTTCCGTCATCGCCTCCTACGTCTTCTTCGTTTCGTTTATCCGGCGAGAAGGACAGGTGTCGATCCGTATGAGGACCGAGTTGGAGATGGCACACGGGATTCAAAAGACTCTGGTTCCCCCGGTCGCCTTGCGCGCGGCTCGATTCGATGTCTATGGCATCTCCTGCCCAAGCGATAAGGTCGGGGGCGACCTTGTGGATGCCCTGGAACTGTCCGATGGAAGCGCGATTGCCTATCTTGCCGACATCGCCGGGCACGGGTTGCAGGCCGGCATCCTGATGGGCATGGTGAAAACCGCGGCGCGGACCGCGCTGCTGGACGCGGGCGAGCGCGAGCCGAATCGAACATTGCCGGTTTTGCTGGACCGGCTCAACACCGTGCTTCCCGGGGTGAAAGAACCGCATATGTATGCGACCTTCACCGGTTTCAGGCTGGGAGCGGACGGCAGCGTGTACTATGCCCTGGCGGGGAGCCCTCCGCTGCTGCATTGGCACGCGGGCGGGCGCACCTCGTCGAATGCCGGGGACGCGCAGTTCCCGCTCGGGCTGCTGCCCGTTTCCAGCTTTGACGGGTATCAGTTGGAAACAGCGCCCGGCGACCTGCTGGTGGTGGCTACCGATGGGATTCTTGAAGTGTGCAACAAACCCGGAGAGGAATATGGCGTGGAGCGACTGAAAGAGGTGATCTCTGCCAACGCCAGAGACGCCCTGCCAGAGTTGGCGGGAAAGATTCTTGGCGCGGTGAGGAAGTTTGGACGCCAGTTCGACGACGAGACAATTTTGCTGGTGCGGCGTTTGTGACAGCAGGCGCTCAAACCGGCTCGGTTGTCGATGCCCAAATGCAGGGTTGGCAGACCGGGCTCTTGATCCGCGCATCTGTGTCTAAGGTTCGCGCATCGGGCAACGCGCCACACGAACACCGTGTCATTTCGGTTATCCCCGCGGCGAAGTGCGGATGGTCTTGCCATGACACGCTGAGCTTGTCTGGCGCCTGCCATAGACTCCTGGCTGCTCGGGGCGTAGGTTTGCTCACGACTTATAAGAGACGGCGGCCTGGGAGAGTGGTGTCATAACTGCTCAGAAGAACTGAGGGGCACAGAGAATCGTCATAGACTAATGTATTGCAAAACAGACAATGATTCGTATACAATACATTAACAATTGCACTCATCCACCTTCCGCTGCGCGCCTGAGGGAAGAAAGCCAACCCATTTTCCGGTCTCAACAGCGTCGCTCAGTCCCATCTTGGTGCAACGAATTTATTCTTTGGAGGAACACATGGTACATCGCCGGTATCACGCTCTTGTTGTATGCATCGGCATCACGGGGTTTGCGGGCTCGCTTCTGGGCCAGGCAACCTCGTTCATCGGACGCTACCAGGCGCGAGTTAGCGCCACGCAGGCCGAGCAGCCGCACTGGGTGACGCCTCTCGTCACAGTGACACCCCGGCTTGAACAGGAGATTCGTACCGATTTCGTGCATCAATACAACACCAAAGGCTTTGCCATCTGGAACTACGGGAATGGCAAGGGGCTGGAATTGATTCCGGAGCGGCATACGGAGATCATCGTGAATGTTCCTCCATTCTTCAACAGGTCGAATGGTCAAAAAGACGGATTTGGCGATATCTCCTTTCTGGCCAAGGGCCGGTTCTATGCGCGCAACGAAGAGCATGGCAGCGCGATTGTTACGGCATTCCTGGCGGGTTCAATTCCAACCGGCAAGAACGGAAACGGAAGCTGCTGCGCCGTGGTGACCCCGACGCTTGCGGTAGGAAAGGGGTTCGGGCAACTTGCTCTTACCTCGACCGCGGGCGGCTCGCTGCCGGTAACCAATACCATTGGCCTGGGACGAAGTGTCATCTGGAACAACGTGGCCCAGTACCGTATAGCGAAGAGCGGGGTTGCGCGCTTCTTTTGGCCGGAGCTGGAATCAAACTCGACCTTCTATAAGGGCGGACCGAACGATGGCAAGATCGCAACGTTCGCGACGCCAGGCATGATTGTCGGAAGGATTCCTCTCTCGCATGACGCAGAGGGCAAGCCGGGCCGGCTGGGCCTGACCTTTGGCCTGGGACAGCAGATTGCCGTGACGCACTTTCACACTTACAACCACGCTACTGTAATTACGATGCGCCTTCCGTTCTAGGAGATCGACAACGCCGCGCTATGAGGTCGCGCCTCCGGGCCTTGTAGCGTCTGGCTGCATCGGCGCAGCTTTGTCGGTTGAAAACAGGGCAGGATAGCCGCGGTAAGATTCTTGACAGGAGATGACGTGAAACCGGAATTCAAGCGAGGAAGAATGCAGAATTGGCGTTCCCGCTGTATCGCTTTTGTCGCGTTCTTGGCGATAACTTGCGCGAGTTATGCTTCAGCGCAAACGCGTTTGACGATCTCTGCCGCGGCCAGCTTGAAGGATGCGCTCGCAGACACAGAGGCATCTTATCGGAGCAAACACGCGAGCGTTGACTTTAGCAATAACTTCGGCTCTTCAGGAACCCTGGCCGCACAGATCGATCAAGGCGCGCCAGTGGATGTGTTTCTTTCGGCCGCAGCCAAGCCGATGGACGAGATGGAAGCGAAGGGGTTGATCGTCGCGGGCACGCGCTGCAATTTGCTGCGAAACACGCTGGTCTTGATTGCGCCGCTCGACTCTCAACTGAAGGACTTTCGCGGACTCGCCGACAACTCCATTCGGTTGATTGCGCTGGGCGATCCGTCGAGCGTTCCGGCAGGCCAGTATGGACAGCAGACACTGGTTTCGCTTCATTTGAGGGACGTGCTCAAATCGAAGTTCGTGCTGGCTAAGGACGTTCGCCAGGTTCTGACTTATGTTGAAACCGGCAACGCGGACGCGGGGTTCGTTTATGCCACCGACGCACAGACTTCGGCGAAGGTTCGCGTTGTAGCAACCGCCCCGGAGTCTACCCACGAGCCGATTATTTATCCTGCGGCAGTGGTGAAGGGGAGCCACAGCGAGGATGCCGCGCGGCAGTTCGTCGAGTATCTCCGAAGCTCCGTGGCACAAGCGATCTTTGTGAAACATGGGTTTACAATAGCAACACCGTGACGCCGCCTTTCGACCTATCGCCTTTCTATATCTCGCTAGCTACCACGTGCGCAGCCACGGTCGCCACATTCTTTCTGGGGTTGTTCGCGGCAAGGCTGATGTATGGGGTGCGCGGCGGCCTGCGCGCCTGGATCGACGGGGTTCTGACGCTGCCCCTGGTGCTTCCCCCCACAGTGGTCGGATTCTTTCTTCTTCTGCTCCTCGGGCGGCGAAGCCTCGTCGGTCATGCGTTAGAACAGATCGGCATCACCATTGTCTTTTCGTGGCCGGCGACAGTGATCGCCGCGACAGTCGTGGCGTTTCCACTGATGTATCGCACAACGCTGGGAGCGTTTGAACAGGTCAATCCCAATCTTCTCGATGCGGCGCGCACATTGGGAGCCTCGGAGCAAGCGGTCTTTCGCAGAGTGCTTCTGCCGCTCGCTGCGCCCGGAGTAATTGCCGGAACGGTCCTTGCTTTTGCGCGCGCTCTCGGGGAGTTCGGTGCAACGCTGATGCTGGCCGGTAACATTCCTGGCCGGACTCAAACCATGCCGATCGCCATCTTCTCCGCTGTGGAAGGCGGTGACATGAGAGTTGCGTTTTTATGGGTGGGCCTGATCGTTCTGCTGTCGTTGGCCATTATCCGCTTGTTGAACAGGCAGAGCAAGACGCGGAGTTCGGTGAGGACGCAGGTAACTCCGTCGATGGAGCTTCTTCCCGAGCCGGCATTGCCGCTGTCTCGAAAGATGGGCGAGTTCGCGCTTCCTGCCACGCTCGATGTGAACGTAGGAAAGGCTCTGGAACACTTCGAGTTAGTGGTGGAGTTACATGCGGGCAAGGGCGCAGTCGGCCTGTTGGGAGCTTCAGGAGCGGGGAAATCGATGACGCTGCGCATGATTGCCGGCATCGTCGCTCCGGATCGCGGACGCATTGTTCTGAATGGCCGCGTTCTTTTTGACAGATCGACAGGACAAAACATTGCCGCGGCGCGGCGGAAGATAGGCGTGGTGTTTCAGGACTATGCCCTCTTTCCGCACATGACGGTGGCCGGGAATGTTGGCTTCGGATTGCGTGCGCTGTCACGGATGGAGCGCCAGGCTCGCGTGCAGAGGCAACTCGAGCGAATGCACATCGCCGAGCTGGCAAGCCGCTATCCAGCGGAGATCTCAGGCGGACAGCGCCAGCGCGTGGCGATTGCGCGATGCATGGCGATCGAGCCTGACGCGCTGCTCTTCGACGAGCCGTTCGCGGCACTCGATCCGCACCTGCGGCGGCAGATGGAGGAGCAGCTTCGCGAAACGCTGTCAGATTACAACGGCGCGGTGATCTTTGTAACTCACGATATGGAAGAAGCTTTCCGATTCTGCACCGATTTGCTTGTGCTGGACAGCGGCCGAGTTATAGCCAGCGGTCCGAAGCATCAGTTATTCGAGCGTCCGCAGACGGTTGTGGCAGCGCGGCTCACCGGCTGCAAGAACATCGTTCCAGCCCGGCGCGTGGCGAACGATCGAATTGCGGTGAACGTGTGGGACTGCGAGTTGCAAATCGATATCCAAGTCCCGGATGCGCTTACGCACGTTGGCTTTCGTTCGCATCAGGTCGTGTTTCAACCGGCAGGGCAAACTCAAAACGTCTTCCCCTGCTGGCTGGTTGGCGTCAGCGAAGCTCCGCATGAGATGACACTCTATCTGCGCCTGCATGAAGCGCCCCTGGCTGGCGATCCCCCGCATTTGCAAGCAGATGTTCCGAAAGATATTTGGCGCACACTGAGCTTGCAATCTCAGCCTTGGCAGGTCAAGCTCGATCCCGCTCGGCTGCTGCTGTTGGAGGGCTAACGCGCCGCTGAGTTCGGCCCAACACATACATCATGTAGATTGGAAGCAGGACGGATTCGGCTGACGGTCCGTCTTCGGGAGCAGTGGCCATGGACGCGCCAGAGAATCTTAGACCGCTCTATATACGGATTGACCCTCAGGATAACGTAGCCATTATCGTGAATGAAGGCGGCCTGCCGGCAGGCGCGGCGTTTGACTGTGGCCTTGTTCTGGTTGAGGCAGTGCCGGAGGCGCACAAGGTGGCCCTCGCGGATGTGAGCCCGGGCGGACCGATCGTCAGGTATGGTGCCGTGATTGGCTATGCGGAAGTGCCCATCGCGAAAGGGTCGTGGGTACATGAGGGCGTGATGCGAATGCCCGAACCTCCCTGCCTCGATCATTTGCCCATTTCAACCGCGGTTCCAGAGCCATTGCCGCCGCTGGATGGATTTACCTTCGAAGGATTTGTGAATGAGGATGGCTCCGTCGGAACCAAGAACATTCTTGGCATCTCGACAACGGTTCAGTGCGTCGCGGCCACGGTGGATTACGCTGTGAAGCGGATCAAGCTCGAACTTCTGCCGCGCTACCCTCAGGTCGACGATGTCATCGCGATCAACCACTCTTATGGCTGCGGAGTGGCGATCGATGCTCCAGGAGCGGAGATTCCAATCCGGACGCTCCGCAATCTCAGCCTCAATCCAAACCTTGGTGGAGCGCCTTTGGTCGTGAGTCTCGGGTGCGAAAAGTTGCAACCGTCAAGGCTCATGCCCAATGGCACATTTCCGATGCTGGAGCCCAAGCCATACGTCGTTCGATTGCAGGACGAGCAAGGCTTTGAAGGCATGGTGGACGCGATTCTGCGGATGGCGGAAGAACGTCTCGCGGTACTCAACGAGAGGAGGCGCGTCACGCGGCCGGTGGCAGACTTGATTGTTGGTCTGCAATGCGGGGGCAGCGATGCTTTCTCGGGAGTTACAGCCAATCCCGCGCTTGGCTATGCCGCGGATCTCCTGGTGCGCGCTGGGGCAACTGTAATGTTTTCCGAGGTGACCGAAGTGCGCGATGCGATTGACCTATTGACAGCTCGCGCCGCAAACTCGAGCGTCGCGCAGGAGCTAATCGATCAGATGGCATGGTACGACAAGTATCTGAGCCTTGGTGGAATGGATCGAAGCGCCAATCCTACCCCCGGAAACAAAAAGGGCGGGCTCGCAAACATCGTCGAGAAGGCGCTTGGATCCACTGCCAAGGCGGGCACCAGCGTTATTCAGGGAGTCTTCGGACCAGGAGAACGAGTTACAAAGAAGGGGCTCATCTTCGCGGCCACGCCGGCCAGCGATTTTGTCTGCGGAACCTTGCAGCTAGCGGCAGGAATGAACATGCATGTATTTACGACGGGGCGCGGAACTCCTTACGGACTGGCAATGACGCCGGTGATCAAGGTAGCGTCGCGCAGTACGCTCGCCAGGCAATGGCCCGATTTGATCGATGTAGATGCGGGCGTGATTGCAACGGGATATGCCACCATTGCGGAGGTCGGCGAGCAGATCTTCAAGCTCATTCTTGAGGTTGCGAGCGGACGTAAAGAGACTTGGGCGGACCATTGGGGTCTGCATAATGAGTTTGTTCTGTTCAACCCCGCGCCCATCACCTAACCGCAGGAATATCCCATGATCAACCGCCGCCGATTTATTGCTCATACCGTTCCAGGTGCGTTGGCTTTTTCGTCTCGGGCCCTTCTGGCGTCCACAAGCGACCGTGCGCCGGCAGCGCCGGTTATGATCGATTCGCACGTACATGTGTTCAAACGCTCACCCGAGTTTCCGTTTGCCGTGGGAGCGCGACCGCCGGCGGAGGACGCTTCAGTCGAGATGCTGCTGGACCTGATGCGCGTGAATGGCGTATCCAGAACAGTGGTCGTTCAGGTGATTCACTATCGCTGGGACAACAGTTACCTGGCCAGTGTGTTGAAGAGTTATCCAGGCATGTTCATGGGCGTATGCCGTGTGAATCCTGAAGATCCCGGCGCTCCGGATCATCTTAGTCAACTCACGCAAGAGGGATTTCGCGGTGTGCGCCTGAGCCCTGTCGGCACCGCGGATGGCGATTGGATTCGCGGGTCGCTGATGACTCCGCTGTGGCGGCGCTGCGCCGAACTCAAGGTCCCCATGACCGTCTTGACACCGGCGACGCGGCTTCCCGACCTTGTTCCGCTCATTGAGGCAAATCCGAAGCTCACTGTAGTGATCGATCACATGGCCGACTGCCCGCTTGATCGGCCAGATCAATTAAAGTTGTTGCTCGATCTTGCGCGCTATCCGAAGGTGTTTGTGAAGATCTCCGGCCTATGGTCGCTCTCAAAGCAGACCTATCCCTATCTGGATGCGCAGGAGCAGGTCAAGCGCTTGCGTGACAGCTTCGGAGCACGGCGCTTGATGTGGGCTACCAACTGGCCCGTTTCGTTGCAACAGCTTCCCTACGAAAGAATCGTAGAACTCTATCGCGATCATCTCAACATCTTTTCCGGCGAAGACCGCGAAGAGATTCTCTACAAGACGGTCCAGAGAGTCTGGCCGTTCGGCCTGTAATCTGTCCGAGTCATCTGCCAGTTACACCGTGCCCGAGGGCCGCTTGACCTCTACGCGGGAGAGATTCTCGACGAACGTGGCGATTGCCGAGTGATCGAGATCCCCCTTGCCATCTCCCATTAATGAGAGCAGCATCTGCTGCACCAGGGCGGTGACCGGAAGGAACATTCGGTTTGCTTCGGCGGTCTGAAGAGCGTTGCGCAGATCTTTCTGATGCAGCTGGATCTTGAATCCAGGCTTGAAGTTTCGGGCGATAAGCATTGGGCCTTTCGCATTGAGAACAGCGCTGCCGGCCAAGCCGCCCTTCACCGCATTCAACACAACGTCAGGATCGAGGCCGCATCGCGTCGAAAGAGCGAGGGCCTCGCCCATCGCGGCAATGTTGCACGCAACCATGATCTGATTCGCCAGCTTGGTCACATTTCCCGCGCCCACCGCGCCGGTAAGCGTAACCGTCGAGCCCATGCATTTGAGCAATGGCTCTGCCTTGCGAAATGTCTCTTCGTTGCCGCCGACCATGATTGCAAGCGTACCCTCGATGGCCTTCGGCTCTCCTCCACTTACGGGAGCATCCAGAAAGTCAACGCCCTTGGCAGCGCAAGCCGCGGCAATCTTCTGTGAAACCAGCGGATTGATCGAGCTCATATCGATGATAGTGGACCCCGGCTTCGACCCTTCCAGAATTCCGTTGTTCCCGAGCACTACCTCCTCCACTTCGGGTCCATCCGGCAACATCGTAAAGACGACGGTTGCGCGTTCCCCGACATCGCGATTCGACGCTCCGCGCACGGCTCCATCGGCGACGCAGGCATCCAGCTTCGCGGCGTTGCGCCCGTACGCAATGACGGTATGACCCACTTTCAAGAGGTTGTTGAGCATGGGGCGGCCCATAATGCCGAGGCCGACGAATCCTACTGTTGCCATCTTCATTCTCCTGCGGGCGGAGACCCCGCCGCTTCCTTAGCTTCTGTGAAATCGCGCAGCGACATTTTCTGCTCCACGAGCAAGAAGGCCAACATCGCTGCCGGTCGCTGTGAAGTTGAATCCCATTTCGAAGAGAGAATCGACATCGTCGACGTTCCCAGCCAATGTTCCCGCCGACTTGCCCGCGGCCCTGATGCGCTTGGCCGCATCCTTGATTGCTGCCTGCACATCCGGGTGCTTGGGATTGCCAAGATGGCCGAGATCGGCGGCAAGATCGCTCGGGCCGATGAAGAGTCCATCCACACCTTCAACAGCGGCTATCGCCTCGATTTCCGCGAGTGCGGCTCCAGTCTCCAACTGCACCAGCACGCAGGTGTCAAGGTGTGCGTTCCGATGATAGTCTTTGATGCGCCCGTAATCATTGGCGCGCGGCGCCACTGAGACTCCGCGAATGCCAAGCGGAGGGTATCGCGTCGCAGCTACCGCCCTGCGCGCTTCCTCGGCATTCTGAACGAAAGGAACGAGGAGAGAGCGAGCGCCAACATCGAGAGCTCGCTTGATGATCACCGTGTCATTCCACGGCACGCGGAAGACCGGCTCGGCAGTGCCACCGCGCATCGCCTGTAACTGTGGCAGCAACGAGGAAATGTCGCTCGGACCGTGCTCACCGTCGATCACGATCCAATCGAAGCCCGCGCCTGCGATGATTTCGGCTGCTATAGGGCTCGCAAGACCGCTCCATAGTCCAACTTGTCGCTCAAAGCTTGAGAGCGCTTGCTTGAAAGCATTGCGGGCCAAATTCCCCGGCCAATCGGGCATGAGCTTCATCTCCTCTGTCGGTCGAAGGCGTCAATAGCCCGCCTCCGTGGTCGATAACCGAATCAACTGAAGTCCGGCTTGGTAATTGCATTCTATCTCAACGGTTGCCAGCCGCCGTCGAGGGAGCGGCCAGGTCAAGTCGCTTGATTTCCCCGACAATTGGGCCGTAGCTTATGATCGCGCAGAGCGCGGTCAAGCCGACGAAGATCAGCACGTAATCGAATGAGCCGGTCTTCTGCACGAGCCAGCCGATGACGATGGACGTAGTAATACCGGCCATATTGCCAAACAGGTTGAAGAGCGCACCGTTCAAGCCTACCATCCCTTTCGGCGACGTATCGGAGATCACGGTCCAGCCCAATGCTCCAATGCCCTTGCCGAAAAAGGAAATAGACATGAGCAGCAGCATGAGGCTCTGCGAGTGCGCATAGTTGCAGGCGATCATAGTCATTGAGAGCGCCATTCCCGTCATGATGGGCGCCTTGCGTGCAAAGCTCAGCGAGTGCCCTTGATCGAGCAGGCGGTCCGATATCACACCGCCAAGAATTCCGCCGGCGCCGCCGCAAAGGCCCGGCAGCGCGGCGGCAAATCCGACCTTCATGATTGACATGTGACGCGCCTGCGCAAGGTATACCGGAAACCACGTGAGGAAGAACCAGGTTAGCGTATTGATGCAGTACTGGCCGATGTACACGCCTACCAACATGCGCTGGCTTAATAGCATCTTCATTGCGGCCCAAGTCAGCGTGTTCGCCTGCATGTTAGCCTTGGCGCCCTGATCGGTATTCACCAGGCCGCCGCCGGCTTCTATGGTTTCGATCTCGGCGATTGAAATGCGCGGGTGCTGCTTCACACCATAGATATTTGTGAACCACACCAGGGTCATTACGCACCCTAGCGCTCCCATGAACCAGAAGCAGCTCATCCAGCCCGCAGTATGAACGATCCAGCCGAATATCGGCGCAAAGATCGGCAAGGCGAAATACTGCGATGAGTTGAAAATTGCCGAAGCCCGCCCGCGTTCCGCGGTGGGAAACCACGAAGCGACGATGCGGCCATTTCCCGGGAACACCGGAGCCTGTGCAAACCCCGACATCAACCTCAAGACGAAGACCGCGGTAAATGCGGCGCTTGCGGCCAGGTAACCCGCGAATCCCGTCAGGAAAGCGCAGATCGACCACAAGACGATACTGATGCCGTAGACTCTCTTCGATCCGAAGCGATCCAGCAGCCCGCCTGAAGGCAACTGTCCCAAGACGTACGCCCAACTGAATCCAGAAAAGAGGTAACCCATCTTCAACGGATTCAAATCGAGGTTCTTTGCCATCGCTGCTCCCGCAATGGAAAGAGCCACCCTGTCTCCGTAGCTGAAACAACTGACAGCAAAGAGAATGGCGATAATGAGATATCGCACTCGAGTTTGTTGGTCTTCCGGCACTGGCAAAACGTCCATTCTGTCCGGCGGCAACCCGAATGGAGCTTGAGCGATTTGCCGGCTGCGTAGATCATTTGCGCTGCATGGCGCTGTGCTATTGAATGGCTCAAGCCGCACCTTGCCGAGCTCAGTTTACATGAAGGGCTGCTTGCGCGAACTCGAGGACCAAGCTGCGTCGTCTCTTGTTTGCGGCGCGGTTCGCCGGCCAGACTCGCGATAAGATCGGCACAAGAATGGATGAGTGATTCCCGCTGACGCGCAGTCTCGCATCGGTCGAGCTAACAACGAGCCGCTTCAACTCGGCTGCGATTTGGGCGGCGAAACCAGAATGGGCAGCAGCATCGATACGGCCATGATGCAAGCAATCACGTGAAGCCCGCTTACATACGATCCGCTCGACTGGCGCAAGTGAGCAATGAGCAGCGGCCCAAACGCGCTTGCACAGCCCCACGCGGTCAGCATCAAACCATAGATGGGGCCAACATTCTTTGATCCGAAATAGTCTGCCGCAAAGGCCGGCATGGTGCCAAATCCGCCGCCGTAGCACATAAGAATGATGAACGAAACAAAGGTGAGAATCGACGCTGAGGCGATGCCAGGAAGAAACCAGAAGAGTCCCACCTGTACCAGAAACATCGTCACGAAGGTCCATCGGCGCGTAATGGCGTCAGAGGTCCAGGCCCAGAAAATGCGGCCTACCGCGTTGCCGATGGAGGCAATGCCGACCATGCCCGCGGCTACGGTGGCGCTCACCTTTGCAATCTCCTGAAACATCGGCGATTCCTGTGAGATGAGCGAGATTCCGGCAGAGACATTCAGGAACAGCAACACCCAAAGAGCCCACCATTGCCAGGTCTTTAGGGCGCCTGCGAGCGTGTAGTCCTTGGCCGCGCGCTGCCTGGTTTGAGTTGCGCTCGGTGACCAGCCCGCCGGCTTCCACCCGTCCGGAGGATTCTGCATGAAGAATCCGGCGGCCATTGTAACTACCAGATAGCCAATGCCAAGCCAGGCAAATGTCTGCAATACTCCCACGGTTTGAATAAGATGCGTCGCCACCGGAGCCGTAACTAGCGCGCCGGCTCCAAAGCCGCCCACTGCCACACCGGTGATAAGTCCCCTTCGGTCTGGAAACCACTTGACCAGCACGGCCACCGGAACAATGTAACCGAAGCCCAGCCCTATTCCTCCGATTAGTCCATAGCTTAAATAGAGCCACCATAGCTTGTCGGCGGAAAAGCTTGCCAGGAAGACTCCAAGCCCGTAGAGAAACCCGCCTGTCAGGGCAACCACTCGGGGGCCCTTCTTATTCAGCCAGAGGCCACCAAAGAACGCCGAGACTCCAAGGACAAAGACACAGATGGTAAAGGTCAGCGTCACTTCGGAGATAGTCCAGTGGAAGCGCTTGGCGAGAGGAACCCTGAAAACGCTCCACGCATAGACGGCGCCAAGCGCCATCTGCATCAGAAACCCGGCTGCGGCAACACCCCAACGATTTGGATTGGCCATGATCGTACTCCAAGGACAAACTTATGCAAAGGTTCAATTTCTATCTTCGGAACTTCCACGCGCGCTAAGCTGAATGCCGAGAGTTTCGAGAAAGCGGTTGATGAGCGCGATGCTTCGCCGCAGCTCTTTGTGGCGGAACTGGCTTAGCAAAGAAAATAGCCCGGGCGGCTCAATGACCGGCTTCTTATAACTGCCTAGTGTTTCACCGACTGCCACTGCAATGCCTTGAAGCAGGTCTGGATTGATGGAACTCAACATCTTTGCCAGGATGATCGCGTTGCGGAGGGCGCGCACGGATTCTTCCGAGCGGGCGGATTCTACCGCTGTCTCAATCAACTTGTCACTGGCCCCGAGGACGCCGCGCAATAGTTGGAAAACGCCGCGGTCATGCAACTGCTGTAGTAACTCGTAGGAGTCGAGCAGGGCCTCGGCGTGCTCTATGGGAGCCTTTTCCAATAGATTGCACAACTCCTCACGAGGATCGCGGGGCGGTAATTCAAGGGGAATTGGTCTTGCCATCTTGCCTCTCCTTACTCACAATCGGGGCCCGAGGGTACTTGCTAGCGCTTCTGGATCTGCACCAATTGACTGCCTGGCTGGTGATAATCCTCACGCTTCCACTTGCGCTCCACTTCGACACCGTTCTGAGGGGTCGGATGCCCGAACCTGGAGTTCGATCTTGGCAGCGGATTCTCGCCGGTCTCCCCCAGCACTCGAAGCTGCACTGACGTTTCCTTATAAGCTGGAGTATGAGTTACCTTGTCAGTGTGACTACTTGTGAGCAGATTTACCGGCTCTTCCACAGAATTCATGGGCATATACAGTTCCTTACCCTGAACTCGAGTCGTAACCACGGCCTGTGCCCGCACCTTTCCGTAGCGCGAGATCAGCTGAACCCAACTGCCGTTCTGAATTCCACGGTCCGTGGCAAGCTCGGGCGATACCTCGACGAAAGTACATGGAGTCTTTTCGCGGATACCTTCCGTGCGATAGGTCATATTGCCTTCGTGGAAATGCTCGAGCAAACGGCCGTTGTTCAAGTGCAGATCGAATTCGGCATCCTGCTGATCGGATGGCTCCGACCACGGGACGGGAAAGAAAGTCGCCTTCCCGCCAGGAAGCTTGAATTGCTCTGTATAGAGAAGCGGCTGGTCGCTGCCGTCTTCAGCTACGGGCCACTGAAGAGACTTATAGCCTTCAAGGCGCTCGTAGGTGACGCCCGCCATCAACGGCGTAAGCGGAGCTAACTCCTTATAGATCTCTGAAGGATGCCCGTACTTCCATCCCGCGCCAAGACGGTTGGCGATGTCCTGGATAATATGCCAATCGGGGCGGCTTTCTCCAAGAGGATCAAGGACCTGATAGAGCCGTTGGATGCGTCTCTCGGTGCTGGTAAAGGTGCCTTCCTTCTCCAGGCTTGGACTGGCAGGTAGGATGACGTCGGCAAAGCGGCAGGTCTCGGTGAAAAAGATCTCCTGCATAACAAAGAACTCCAGCTTCGACAGCGCCTCTGCGACATAGTTGGCATTCGAGTCGACCAAGCTCAACTCTTCGCCGAAGACATACATCGCCTTGATGCGGCCGTCGTGGATGCCGTCGATCATCAAGTGGTTATCAAGCCCTGGCTTCACCGGCAGTGAGACGTTCCACGCCTTCTCGAATTTAGCTCGAATTGCCGGGTCGTCGACTTTCTGGTATCCGGGGAAAAACCCGGGCATCGCGCCATGGTCGCTCGCACCCTGCACGTTATTATGTCCGCGCAACGGGTAAGCGCCCGTGCCGGGCCGCATGTAATTTCCGGTGGCAAGGAGGAGATTCGATATCGCCGTCGACGTGTCGGAACCCATGACGTGTTGCGTGACACCCATGGCCCAGAGGATGCTGACGCTATCGGCTTCCGCAATCATGGTTGCGACCTTGATCAGTGTTTCGATGGGGATTCCGCATCGTTCACTGGCCATTGCAAGGGTGAAAGGCTCCAGGCTCTTGATGTAATCTTCGGCGCCGTTGACCCACCTATCGATAAACGATTGCTTGGCAAGGCCGTTGCGCAGAATATAGCGTGTAACAGCCGAGAGCCAGAAGAGATCGGTACCTGGCCGCGGATGCAGAAACACATCCGCGCGGCGCGCCATCTCGTTCTCGCGCAAGTCGGAGACGATAAGCTTTTGGCCGCGCAGTTTGTGCGCGCGCTTGACCCGAGTAGCCAGCACTGGATGGCTCTCGGCGGTATTGCTGCCAATAATCAGAACCAATCCGGCCTTCTCGATATCGGAGATAGAGCCGGAGTCGCCACCGTAGCCAACTGTGCGGAAGAGTCCGGTGGTCGCAGGCGCCTGGCAGTATCGGGAGCAGTTATCCATGTTATTGGTGCCGATAACCGCGCGTGCCAGTTTCTGCATGAGATAGCTTTCCTCGTTGGTGCATTTCGAGGAAGAGATGAACGCCAGTGAATCCGGACCGGTAGCCGCCTTAATCTCGGAGAATCTGCGCGCTATCAGAGTTAGAGCCTCGTCCCACGAAGCTTCGCGAAAGGTGTCTCTTTCGCGGATCAGCGGCTTCGTAAGGCGGTCGGGGCTGTTCACGAAGTCCCAGCCAAACTTGCCCTTGATGCAAGTGGAGACGCCGTTAGCCGGCCCCGGTGCTGGCTCAACTTTGAGGATGTGCCGGCCCTTGGTCCAGATATCGAAGCTGCAACCGACTCCGCAGTAAGTACAGACGGTCTTGGTGCGCTTGACCTGGGACTCGCGCATGGACGATTCCACTTGAGATAGCTGAAGAATGGAGCCGTAACCTAATTCAGGCTCGATGCGTTTTACCACGTCAATCATGCCGTCGAGGGCGGGCTGGGGCAGGGAAGTGAAGTACCCAGCCTCACCCAGCATGGATTTCTCCATCAGTGCATTACACGGGCAGACGGTGACGCAATGGCCGCATGAGACGCAGCTCGATTCACCGATCGGCGCACCGCCATCCCACAGGACGCGGGGATGGGCGTCTTCCCAGTTGATGGTCAGCGTCTCATTTACCTGCAGATTCTGGCAGGCTTCAACGCAGCGCCCGCAGAGAATGCACTGATCGGGATCGTACCGATAGAAGGGATTGGAGTTATCCACCTGATACGGCTTGGGCGTGTAGGGGATTTCCTGGTGCTCGATGCCGAGGAGGGCGGTGGTGTTGTGGACGGCGCAGTTTCCGTTGTTGTTGTCGCAGACTGTGCAGTAGAGCAGATGATTGCCCAGGATGCGGTCGAAGGCCTCGCGCTGGGCGGCTCTTGCCAGCGGGGAGGCAGTCACCACCTTCATGCCGTCGGCGGCGAGTGCGCCGCAGGCTCTTACCAGCTTTCCGTCAACCTCGACCATGCAGGTGTCGCAGGTTTGGATCGGTCCAAGCTGGGAATGGTAGCAAACCTGCGGAACTTTTGCGCCGGAACGGTTAAGTAAGTCAATCAGGCGCTCCCCAGGCAGGATCTCCTGCGGCTTGCCGTTGATGGTGGCTGACATGACTTTGTCGAACCTCCGTGACTGATTTGGCATACTAGTACGCAACCACGGGTTCGTAAAGTGCTTTCGTCAAATGATTTCGATTATTTTGTTAATCCTTCGTCACAATAATGGTCCGAGAACCGCAAAAGGTCGTCTGCCGATTCTGGCATGCGATGTGCGGGACTTCGGAGATCCGGTTTAAAGCGCTCCGCCTCCAGGCAGGCAACGGAATTCGCCCGCATAGACGACAAAGCGGCGGCCGCGCAGGAAGCCGATCAGCGTCAGACCCAACTCCCGGGCCAGCTTGACAGCCAGGCTGGAAGGCGCCGAGAGCGAGGCCAGAATCGGGATACCAGCCGCCAGCGCCTTTTGAGCGATTTCGAAGCCACCCCGGCCGCTGACCAAAAGGATGTGCCGGTCAAGCGGCAGACGCCGCTCAAGAAGCGCCCACCCGGCGATCTTGTCGACGGCGTTGTGGCGGCCAATGTCTTCGCGGATGGACATCAAGTTTCCGGCCGCGTCAAAAAGCGCGGCTGCATGAAGGCCTCCCGTGAGGCTGAAAACCGCCTGTTCGGAACGGAGAGCCTCAGGCAGCCGGCACAGAATCTCAGGATCGATGCGAAAATCTCGATCTGGCTGCCGCAAGCCGCGCCGGCGGATGGCATCGATGGAGGCCTTTCCGCAGATGCCGCAACTGGATGCAGCAAAGAAATTTCGCTGCAAGTCTCTGGGATCGAAATCGGTGTCTTTCAACTGGGCTTCCACAACGTTGTTCCGGGTTGTGTTCTTCGCCGGCGCAAGGCGCAGTCCGGAAATCTGATCGGCCGACTCGATGATCCCCTCGGTGAGCAGGAATCCTGCGGCCAGCTCCAGATCGTGGCCCGGGGTTCGCATGGTCACTGTCAGCGGTACGTTTCCAATACGAATCTCCAGCGGCTCTTCGGCTGCGAGCGAGTCCTGCAGGGAGCTAAAGCTCCCATCCTTCCATTCCGTAACCTGCGTCAGTTCCACACTTCGCGCGGGGGCGCGCATTCGAGCTCCCTCCTTCCGTTCCACTTCGACGGTGACGCGAGCTGTAGGATCTGTCAAGGCGGTTGCTGCGCGGGCGTTGTCGATAAGCCCCGTTTGTAATAAAAGGAGATTCATTGCGCCTGCGCGTGTCGCCATCGGAGCTGGCGCGGCTGCTCGATACCGGGCGAATTGAGGAAACGACTCATTTCGGTCCTGAAAGTGACGCGAAGCTGACCTACGCGTTGGAGCACACAACTCAAAGAGAGATTTCCCTGCGCTACCATTCGCAGGAGGTCACGGTGATCCTGCCTACCGTCGAAGCGCAGAGTTGGTCTGAAGGCGAGCGCGTGGGGATCTATGGCGAAGTCGATATCGGAAATTGCAACCTGGCGCTAGCCCGGATTTCTCACAGGCAGATTTTTGATTGTGGTGGTAGATAGAAAAAAGGGCTTGGAAAGGCCGTCTTTTCATGGCATAACTGCGTTGTCGAAGCGTAGTTGTAGCCGAGGGAAG
>Ga0181516_10000443_pt1 | contig 38733 bp, 33 predicted proteins | sample PEATcosm2014_Bin_25_FD_121104 | JGI IMG/M metagenome (GOLD analysis project Ga0181516, IMG submission 121104) | Peatland microbial communities from MTU Mesocosm Facility, Houghton, MI, USA - PEATcosm2014_Bin01_10_metaG | ecosystem: Environmental > Terrestrial > Soil > Wetlands > Peat | place... | reverse complement strand
TACCCTAATCTACCCTCAAACCCGCATAAATACTGGGCTTTCCGTGAATCCGGCGCACATTCCATGCATCAATCTACACAGAGAAAATGCCCCTCAAACTTCTGCCGCGCAGACTCCTAGGGCATGGCCTCCATCGCGTCCTGGACCCGCCCGTCGCGCAGAAGTTCCACCATGACCGCTCCGATCCCTGCTCCCGGAAACGGAATCTCGGCCTGCGTTCCCGCCTGCGTCAAGTCGAGATCCTCGACCAGGATCCGACCGCGCATGTCCAGGACGCGCAAGCCAAGACCGGGACATTCCCTCGTCCAGCGCAGGGTCAAGGTCCCCCGCCTCGCGCTGGCACCGACGATCCTGGGGCCCTCGCCGACTCGGGGAGGAGCGATGTCCGTCGCGCCGGCGAAGACCGCCGTGAAGGAATGGTCGGAAGAGTCCTGGACGTAGGTGTAGCGGGTGGCACCCGTGAGACTGTCCCCGGCGGCATTCGCCCAATACCGAAATTTCTTTCCGGAAGCCACCCGGACCTTGAGCGTCGCCGTCGCTCCCGGTGGGAAGACGCGGGAATGCGTCACGACCCCTCCGGAAGGAAGGTTGGTCGACACCCTGGAGGCATACCGCTTCGCGAGGATGGCCGCCAGGGGAGCGAGAATGGAATCGGAGGACTGCCGGGCGATTTCCTCGGTGATCATGCGGGCGTTTTCTTCGGCCCCTTCCTCCTGGAAGTGGGTTCCGTCGACGTTGCCGTTGGGATAGTTGGGGTATTCGCCCGTCTCCAGTCCCATGAAGTGGTACTTGGTCATGTAGCCGCAGCCCATGGTGTCCATGAGCAGGGTCGATTGGTGCCCGAGATCCAGCACCGGGACGTTCTTGGCGGCTCCGACGTGCTTCATGGCGGCCCAGTAGTTGTTGGCCCCCTCGGTGAAGACCTCGCGCACGATGCGCTTGGTGGTGTCGGTCCAGGTATTCATGTTCATCGAGGTGACCAGGACTGGATGGACTCCCAGCTTGCGCGCGGAGTCGATGTACATGCCCAGGTACTTCTTGTAGTCTGCCGTGTCGGTGTAGCGCGTTGTGTCCGCCGCGTCCCGGTCGTTGTGCCCGAACTGGATGAAGAGCCAGTCGCCCTTCTTCAGGTCGGCCACCGTGGAGGCCCATTGGCCCAGCACCACGAAACTGCGGGAACTGCGCCCTCCCACGGCGTGGTTGATCACGTTCACCGAGCCGGTCCTGAAGTAGTAGGCCAGTTCCTGTCCCCATCCGGCCCAGGGGTACTGGTTCGCCTTGTACGTGCTGACCGTGGAATCCCCGATGACGACGATCGTGACCGCGGAGGCCGCGGTGGCGGCCCATGCGAGGCAAGCGGCGATCAGGCCGGACGCCATGACGAGATTCCTTCGATTCACGGCAGCGCCACCTTCCCGCTCGCCGTCGTGCGCCCCTCCGACTCGATGCGGAACAGGCGGACACCGGAACCCGCACCCAGATCCCATTGCGCCACTCCCCCAGTTCCGGCGGCGGTGGACCGGGACAGGAGCCTGCCGTCGGCGGAAAGAAGATCCAAGGTCGCTTCGGCGGATGCGGCAGGCAGGTGGGCCACCAGACGGCGTCCCCGCACTTCCCAACCCGCGGTCGGGACGGCCGACAACACCGATGTCGTCGGGGTCGTGGTGGAAAGCCCCGTGTAGCGGAAGGGCGTCATCGGCAGTCCCGTCCCCCCCACCACGTTGTCGATGGGAAAATCCGCCCATGCGTAGCGGATCTGGGTGGGAGTGGCGACACTGGCGGTTTGTACGACGATGGTGTCCCCGTGGAAGGCTGCGCTCCCCCAGTACCAGGTGTTGTCCGAGCCCGCGATCGCGAACCCTGCGGGAACCGCGCTGTTGAGGCTTTTGAGACCGCCTGCGGTCTGCGTCACAAGCACCCGGACCGTGCTTCCGGACCTCCATGCCGCCACCGGTTCGGGCGAACGCCAATTGGACAGCCCCGCTTCGTGGTAGACGCCACCGCGCGCCAGCATCCCGAGTCGTTGTCCCACGACCGGCTTCTGGTCGTAGTGCAGGGTGGTGGTGGAACCCAGGTCGATGTTGACCTCCAACCAGGCCTCGGCGATGGAATCGGCCACGATCCTCTGGGAATTGCGGATCTCGGCGTAGTTGCTCGTGGCGCCGACCGCCGTCTGCAGGGCGTGGGTGTGGGCGAGCTGGCAGATCAGGAAGGGGAAATCACCCTGTCCCCAAAGCTTGCGCCAAGCGGCCGTCATGGCGAAGAGGCGGGAGGTGTAGTAGCCGTACAGGGCCGAGGAACAGTCCTGCTCACCCTGGTACCAGGCGGTGCCGGCGATCGCGTATCCGACCACAGGGGCCAGGAAGGACTGGTACATGGTTCCGGAGAGGGTGTCCGCCTTCAAGGTCGGGTCGGCCGCGATGGTCGCGGGATCCATCCACTGCGCGATGGTGGTGCCTCCCACTGCGGTCACGACGAGTCCGACGGTGACCCCTCCCAGATGTTCCACCAGGTTCTTCCCGAAGAAATAGCCGGTCGCGGACAGGGCCCCGACCGTGGAGGGTGTGATCACCTGCCACTGGATGGTCTGTCCGGGCTGCCGCATGGTGATGTAGCGCATCAGCGGCACATTGGCGTTCTTGATGGAATCGACGAGGCTGGGGTATTCCGTGTAGTTCATTCTGGTGTCCATGTTGGACTGGCCCGCGCACTGCCAAACCTCGCCCACCATCACGTCGGTGAAGGTCACCGTGCTCTGCCCCTTGGCGACAAGGGTGAAGGGCCCGCCCGCCGACATGGGATCCAGGAGGACCTTCCAGGTCCCGTCGGCCCCGGTCGTCGCGGTCTTGGTCTGGCCATCGAAGGTCACGGTGACCGCCTCGGAGGCCGCACCCTTTCCATAGATCGGGACCTTCATGTTCCTCTGCAGGACCATGTGGTTCCCGAAGGGGACGGACATGGTCAGGGCCGACGCGGATCCCAGCGCCGCGAGGCATGCGAGGAGGGAATGATCGAGCGTCTTTCGGAAAAACCCACAGCACATACGGATACCTCCAGGTATTCCTGTTCTCCCGATACCGGTCCGGGCGGGAGGCCTTGGGAGGATAGCTCGGATGGAAGAAAAAAACTCGGCGTTCGAAGCTCGGCGGGAGATGTCGTTGTGTCCGGTTCAACGAATCCTCCGGTCGCCCTGGCGAGGTTCCTCAGACCATGTGCATCCTCAGCAGTTCACGCTCCCGATCCAGCAGTGCGTGTGCCTTGTGGGCCTCCTCGAGGGGAAGTTCGGAGGATGGCAGAGCCTCGATTCGTGCGGACAGCGAGGGGAGCCGCCGGGCGGATGCCATCCAGTCCTCGGGGGAAGTGCCACCCATCGTGGTCCATGTGGCCTCCGCATCCGCCAGCCGCTGGGCCAGATCGGGAACATTCCTCCAGCGCACGAAGGCGGCGATGGCGGTTCCCGGTGACAGCGAATCCAATGCGGATTGGACGGATTCCGCCTCCCCGTCGAAAAGGAGCACGAGATCCGCGGGACCGCAAAGCGCTTCGCGCGCGGCTCCGGCGTCCGGGACGACCTCGTGGTATCCGTGCGCGGAGCCGCCGAATCGCGGATTCGGATCCAGAAGCACCCTGCGCCTCGGGCCTTCCAACGCCATGCCGGCCAGGGCCGAAGGCAAATCCGCACCGATGGCCAGGATCCTGTTGCGGCGAGGGAACATGCGCTCCACGCGCAGGATGCGCGCCAGGGGTTCCAGCATGGACGCGGCACCGGGTTCCAGATCGGACGGCAACGCCACCGTGCCGCGCCGGGCCGACCATGGATGCAGGACGCGGTGGCGGGAAAACCATCCCGGACCCGATGGACGGATCCGGGCATCCACGCAAAGGGAAGGACACCCCGCCTGGCACGATGGACAGAAACCGCAGGGTGGGGAGGGATGGGAAAAGATCCTGAGTCCGGGGACTGCGCGCGACTGCTCCTGGCAGGCGAGGACTTCCCAGACCGCCGAAGCACCGGGCAGCCAGTGCTGTTCCGAGCGGAACACGGAAGCCGCGACCAGGGTCAGCACCAGTCCTCCGTCTTCGGGCGAAGGCAGCTGAACCGTCTCGGGGTCCCATTCACCCGGTCGATTCCCGAGGGCCAGGGTCCGGTCGGGCAGCGTTTCCAGGTGGATCCAGTCGGGACCGAGGTCCATCGCCTTCAATGTAGCGTGATGCCCGCGACTTTCCCTTTGGAGGATGGAATGTTTCTTTTTGAAGTCGGAAAGGGAGATTCAGACCTAGATTTCCAGATATACCGGTTCGACCAGCCCAGGACCGCTTCTCGCGAGGAGATCCCATGTCCACCTCAACCACCCAAGCACGCAGCCTGTTACGGAGCGGACTGGGGATCGACATCGGTGCCGCCAGCGTCAAGGCCTGCTGCGTCCAAGACGGCTCGATCACCTGGTCCGAATCCCGACCGCACGACGGCGATCTTCCCGGGACGCTGCGTCGGATCCTGAAGGAACATTCCGTGAAACCGGGCATCCCCGCGCTGATCACGGGACAGGAAGGGCGTCGGCAGTTCCGGGTTCCCGACCGCATCGCCCCCGCCGCGGTGGAACGCGCCGTGGGCCTTCTGGGCGAGCGTGTGGAAGCGGTGGTTTCGGTGGGCGGGGAAGATCTGGTGGTCTACACCTTGGACTCCCAAGGCCGAATCCAGAACACCTACGCAGGCAACAAGTGCGCCTCGGGCACCGGCGAATTCTTCGCGCAGCAGCTCAAGCGCATGGGGCTGGACGTGGATGTCGTGTTCGATCCGGCGTTGGACGACGCCAAGGCCTGCAGCCTGTCGTCGCGCTGCTCCGTGTTCATGAAGAGCGACTGCACCCACAAGCTGAACAAGGGCGAGGCCGACAAGAACGACATCGTCCTGTCCCTGTCCAGCGTGATGGCCCGGAAGGTGGTGGATTTCCTGCGGCGCGCCCGCGTCACCGAAGGTCGCGTGCTCCTTTGCGGCGGGGCCACGAAGAATCCGCACCTGGTCCGGTACCTGAGCGAAGAACTTCCCGAAGTGGTGTTCGTGGTGCCCGAGCAAGCCCCCTGGTTCGAAGCATGGGGCGTGGCCGACATGGCCGTCTGGGAGGGCGAACCGTTGCCCGCCCTGGAATTCCTCATGGGCGATGCCGCGGTGAGCTACCCACGCGCGCCATCGCTGGCTCTGGCCAAGGACCACGTCACCTTCGCCCCCTCCCAAAGGGGAGAGATCCGGCCCGGGCGAAAATACGTGCTTGGCGTGGATGGGGGATCCACCACCACCAAGGTCGTGCTCCTGGACATGGAGACCAAGGCGATCGTGGCCAGCCACTACGGTCGCACGCTTGGCGACCCTGTGACGGCCTTGCGCCAATGCCTGGAATCGGTGCGCGGCCAGATCAGGTCCGTGCTGGGCCCCGATGCGGAAGCCGACATCCGGCTTGTGGCCACAACGGGCAGTTCGAGGGAACTTCTGGGGGTTTTCTGCGAGACCGACGGCGTCTACAACGAGATCATCGCCCACACGGTGGGCGTGACCTTCTTCGATCCCGACATAGACACCATCTTCGAGATCGGCGGGCAGGACGCCAAGTACGTGAACCTGAGAAACCGCGTGCCGGTGGACTACGCGATGAACGAAGCCTGCAGCGCGGGAACGGGATCGTTCCTGGAAGAGTCCGCGTCGGGAGATCTGGACATCCACAAGCCGGAGCTGATCGGACCGGCGGCCCTGGCCGCCACGGCACCGCTGCGCTTTGGAGAACACTGTTCCGCCTTCATCAACTCCGACATCCGCAAGGCCATCCAGCAGGGCGCGACCCGCGACGACATCCTGGCGGGGCTGGTCCTTTCCATCGTATCCAACTACCTGAACCGCGTGGTGGGGAACCGCCGGGTCGGGAAGCGCATCGTGCTGCAGGGCGGCGTGGCCAAGAACCCCGCCGTGCCCATGGCCTTCGCGTCGCTTTTGGGCAAGGACATCGTCGTGCCCCCCGATCCGGAACTGATGGGGTGCTTCGGTGTCGCGCTCCTGGCATTGGAGAAGTCCGCCGCCGGCGATCTGGACCAGGGCGAGTGGTCCCTCGCGAACCTGCTGGCCCGCGAGGTCAACCACGGCAAGACCTACCAATGCAAGGCCTGCGAAAATCTCTGCCCCATCCAGATCCTGGACGTGCAAGGCCACAAGTACCACTTCGGGGGGCGCTGCAACCGCTACGCCAACCAGAGGAGGAAATCCACGGGCGAGGACGCGGTGGACTGGGTGGACAAGCGTCGCGAGCTCTACTTCGAGCGATTCGCGGCGGACGTCTCCACCCTTCCGGACACGGCGACCGTGGTGGCCGTGCCGGAGGCGTTTTCCGTCCATTCGCTCTGGCCCCTCTATTCCAACTTCTTCGCGCGGCTGGGCGTCAAGCCGCGCCTGGTCTCCGCACTGGACGAAGCCGGAATCGCGAAGTGCGAGTCCAGTTATTGTTACCCAGCGGAGCTTGCCCATGCTGTGACGGAAACCGCCCGCAAATCGGATGCGCCGTGGTACTTCCTGCCGCAATTCAAGGCGATGCCCTCCTACCAGGAAGACATCCACGCGTGCCTCTGCCCCATCATGCAGGGCGTGCCCTACTACCTGCGCACCGCGCTGGGCCTGGACGATTCCAAGATCCTGCGCCCGGTGCTGGACTTCACCATGGGGTTCGACGAAGGATCCGAGCCCATGGTGGAAGTGGCCGCGAAACTGGGCTTTTCCAGGTCGCAAGGTCGCAAGGCCTGGAACTTCGCGCTGGAGCGCCAGAAGGCCTGCTACCAGGAGGGGCGGCGCATCGGAGCCGAGGTCGTGGCCAAGGCCGCCGAATCGAAGAAGCCGGTCATCGCGCTCTTCGGACGGCCCTACAACGCGCTCACCGGCCAGGCGAACATGGGCATTCCCCGGAAGTTCGCCACCCGCGGCTACACGGTGATCCCCTTCGACTTCATGCCGATCTCCGACGAGGAGATCACCGAGAACATGTACTGGTACTACGGCCAGCAGAACCTGAAGGCCGCCGTCCAGATCAAGAACCACCCCAACCTGTTCATGTGCTTCGTGACCAACTTCTCCTGCGCCCCCGACAGCTTCATCCTCCACTACCTGCGCTGGATCCACAACACCAAGCCCTTCCTGATCCTGGAGCTGGACAGCCACACGGCGGACGCCGGCGTGGACACCCGCATCGAGGCCTTCCTGGACATCGTTGAAGGCTATCGGCGCGCGAACATCGCCGAGGAATCCATGATGGTGGAGCGCGACTGGCAGATCCAGTTGGAAGGCAAGAAGACCTGCGTGCGGAACAACCTCACCAACGAGGTGGTGGACCTCACCGACAAGCGGGTGAAGCTCCTGTGGCCCTCCATGGGCCAGATCGGGACCCGGCTGCTTTCCGGCATCTCCAAGTCGCACGGGATCGATTCGGAGGCGCTCCCGGAAGCGGACGTCCACACGGCGGCCCGCGCCCGCGCCGTCGCGTCCGGCAAGGAGTGCATCCCGTCGCTCCTCGTGCTGGGAGCCTTCCTGGACTGGTTCGCGAAGCACGAGATCAACCCCGAGCGTGTCTACGTGCTGTTCATGCCCCTGACCACGGGCCCCTGCCGGACCGGACAGTACGCCATCTTCTACGAGAACCTGTTCCGCGAGCTGGGCTACCGCAACGTGCTCTGCCTGTCGCTGAATTCGGACAACTCCTACACGGAGCTGGGATCCGACTGGAGCACGCGCGCCTTCGTGGGTGTCCTGGTGTCGGACTACCTGCGCGACATCCGCAACACCCTGCTGGCCCTGGCCCAGGACGTCGACACGGCGCTGGCGACGATGAAAGGCATCGAGGAGGAAGTGGTGGAAGCCACCGAGGCCGGGGTGGACAAGATGTGGCAGAAATTTCCGGAATGGGTGGACCGGCTCGAGGCGATCTCCCTGAAGAAGACGCTGGCGGAATCCCGGAAAGTCCTGGTGGTGGGCGAAATCTTCGTGCGCCGGGACGAGTACTCGGTTTCGCCGCTCACCAACCTGCTGGCGGAGCGGGGGATCGTCACCAAGATCGCAGGACTGGGCGAGTGGATCCACTACCTGGACTGGGATCAGATCCGCCGCTACAGGAAGCGGTTGGCCGCGCTCCCGCTTTGGAAACGCCCCCTGTCCTGGGAAGCGCGGAAGCTGGCCTGGCAGAAGATCGAGATGATGTGGAAGCACCGCCAGGAGGTCCGGCTCCTCAAGCTCCTTTCGCGCAGCGGCCTGGTGGCCCCGGCGGACCACGACATGGAGGCGACCATGCTGCGTTCGCTGGAGTTCGGCGATCCCGAGCTGGAGAGCGAAGCCTCCCTCTCGCCCGCCGTGGCGGCCATGGCGATGGAGAACGGGTGGGATGGAATCGCCATCATCTCGCCCTTCGCCTGCCTCCCCGGACGCCTGATCGAGGCCACCTACGGCCCCTGGGCGCGCCAGCGCGGATTGCCCGTGATCGCCATCGAGAACGACGGCAACGCCTATCCCCCCAACGTGATCAGCCGCATCGAGATCTTCGCGCACAACGTGTCGCGCGGCCTCAGAGGCGACGGCCTGCAGGATGATTCCATCCTTCCGGAATCCTGCGAAACGGAGGAGACTTCCGCGAACTTTGCTACAAAGCACAAGGAACTCCAACCAAGGTGATGCCATGGACGTCCTAGTGGTCGGCGGAACGGGTCTGATCTCCACGGCCATCGTGCAGCAGTTGCTGGACCGCGGCGACCGCGTGACGCTCTTCAACCGGGGAGAGACGCCCGTCCGGTTCCACGGGGAAGCGGAGCGGCTTCGCGGCAACCGCTGGGAGGCGGGATCGTTGGAAAAGGCGGCGACGGGCCGCAGATGGGACGCCGTGGTCGACATGGCCGCGTTCGCGCCCCAGAACGGAACCCAGCTGGTCGACACCTTCTGGGGCAAGGTGGGCCAAGTGGTGCTCTGCTCCACCTGCTGCGTCTACGGGGGGCCCGCCTCCCGGCTCCCCGTGCAGGAGACGTCTGTGCGCCGACCCTTCGGGATGTACGGCATCAACAAGGCGACCATCGAGAACATCCTCCTGGAAAACGACGGGCGCGACGGAACGCGTGCGACCGTGATGCGCCCCTCCTACACCACCGGCGAGGGCGCGACGGCCTGCGGCCTCCTGTTCGACGACTCCCTGGTTTCGCGGATGCGCGCGGGCCTTCCTTCCATCGTCATGGACGATGGAGCCTGTCCCTGGGCCATCTCGCACGTGTCCGACGTGGCCCGGGGCTTCGTGGCTTCCCTGGGAAATCCCAAGGCCTTCGGGAACGACTACCACCTGACCTCGCACGAGCACACGGACTGGAACGGCGTCTACCGCACCCTGGCCGAAGCCGCGGGATCCGCGTCGGAAATCGTCCACATCCCTTCCGGGTGGCTCCGTCAGGTGGCTCCTCGCCGCAGCCTGGGGGTGTGGTTCATCTACCGCTTCCCCAGCGTGTACGACAATTCCAAGGCCGAGCGCGACCTGGGGTATTCCACCACGGTGCCGCTGCTGGAAACCTTCCGTCGCCAGATCCGGTGGATGGAGGAGAGCGGAACCCTGAAGGCGGTGGACCAGGAACCATGCCAGGACGTCCTGCTCGAGGGCTGGAGACGCCACGCCCAATGGCTCGGCGACGACCCTCGCTGGGTGGATTGTAACCCCTGGGGGAACGACACGGAAAACTGACCGCGGGGTTGCTCACCCTCCCATTCCGCGAAGCGCGCGGAATGGGAACCCTGGGCGCTTCCGTCGCGGTCGGAATCCGTCAGTTGATTTCCTTGACGTCGATCCACTTCATGTTCTTGCGCAGCTGCTTGCCCACGGTCTCCACCTGGAGCTTGCGTTCGGAAGCCTGCTTCTCGCGGAAGTTCTTCATGCCGTTCCCGTGGACCTCGTCCATCCAGTCCTTGGCGAACTTGCCCTTCTGGATCTCGGTCAGGGCCTTCTTCATGGCCTTGCGGGTGGCGTCGGTCACGATCTTGGGGCCGGTGGTGTAGTCGCCGAACTCCGCCGTGTTGGAGATGGAGTGCCGCATCCAGGACAGGCCGCCCTGGTAGATCAGGTCCACGATCAGCTTCACTTCGTGCACGCACTCGAAGTAGGCCATCTCGGGGGCGTAGCCCGCGTCCACCAGGGTCTGGAAACCGTTCTTGATCAGTTCGGAGAGGCCGCCGCAGAGCACGACCTGCTCTCCGAACAGGTCGGTTTCCGTCTCCTCCTTGAAGGAAGTCTCGTACACGCCGCCGCGGATGGCGCCGATCCCCTTGGCGTGGGCCAGGGCCTTCTCCTTGGCCTTTCCCGAAGCGTCCTGGTGCACGGCGATGAGCCCCGGCACGCCGCCGCCCTTCTCGAACTCGGAGCGCACCAGGTGGCCCGGTCCCTTGGGAGCCGAGAGGATCACGTCCACGCCCTTCGGGGGCTTGATGTACTTGAAGTGGATGTTGAAGCCGTGCGAGAAGATGAGCGTCTTCCCCTTGGTCAGGTGGGGCAGGATGTCGGTCTCGTAGATCTTGGCCTGGACCTCGTCGGGTAGCAGGATCTGGATGAAGTCGGCCTTGGAGGCGGCTTCCGCCGCGGTGAAGAGGGTGACTCCCGGCTTGAAGCCGTGCTTGACCGCGAGCTTGTGGTTGTCGGAACCCTTGCGCTGGCCCACGATGACGTCGACTCCGGAGTCGCGCAGGTTCTGCGCCTGGGCGTGGCCCTGCGAGCCGTAGCCTATCACGGCGATCGTCTTCTTCTTGAAGGGGGCCAGGGACCCGTCTTTGTTCGTGTAGACCTTCATGTGTGTCTCCGGTGGATGTGGGTAAAGCGCGAAGGGTGGAAATAGTAGAACCTGGAGAGGCGCCGCGACCCGGCTCAACGCGATGGATAGACGCAGCGGAACCCGATGGCCCCGTTGTAGCGGCCATCGGGCCGGAAGCCGTCGCGATAGGCGGCTCGGCCCCCGTCCGGGCTCGAAAGCCAGCTACCGCCGCGGATCACCCGACCGGAGCCCGAGTCGGAACCACGTGGGTTGCGCGACTCCGACTTCGCGTAGGCGTCCGCCGCGTACCAGTCGGAGGTCCATTCCCAGACGTTTCCCGCCATGTCGAACAGACCCCAGCGGTTGGGGCGGTACTCCCCCGCCGGGGCCACCAGCGGCTCTCCGTCGTCGCAGGGAAACACCTTCCAGGAAGGGAGCATCCTCGCCAGGCTCAAATCGGCGAAATTGGCATACAGGCAGGCCTGGGATGCGGAGTCTCCCCAGATGTAGGCGCCGGAATCCCCCGCGCGCGCCGCATATTCGAACTCCGCCTCGGTGGGCAGCCGTCCTCCACGATTCCGACAAAAATCGGCGGCTTCGGTCCAGGTCACGAACCAGGCCGGGGCGCGCGGGTCGGGACCGGCGCAGGTGGGGCCGGTGCACAGGATCCATGGCGCTTGTCCGGTCGCCTTCGAGAATGCCTTCTGCGTGACCGGAAGCCGGTCCATCCGGAACGAATCCAGGCAGACCCGGTGGCGCGGATGTTCGTTGGCGTTGCCCAAGCCATCCGGACTTCCCATCCAGAAGCATCCCGAGGGGATGTCCACGGTGCGGTGTGCGGTGTTCCTGCCCTTGGACTGGGTCTTCACCTTGCCCAGGGATTGGACCCGGTGCGCCGGAGGAGCCTGGGTGCCGGTGCCGCCGTGGGCTGGGGTTTCACGCGGGACTTCGATGTCCTGGTAGACGGAGGAGTCGGGAGCGAAGGAGGTCGTGTCGAGGGGCGAAGCTGTCGGGGTCTCGGCGGAACCAGAAACCGAGTCCGTCGCGGAATCCGCCGGGGGTTGGGCGATGGACAACGCGCACGTTCCCGCAGCGACGGCGAAAGCGCACCGCCAACTTCGCCTCGGGGGCGTTCGCAGGGAGATCCTGTCCAACAAGCCATTCACCTCCGCTCCCGGGAAAATTGCATTCCGGGCCGGACACGGGTCCGGAAGCCGGTCGCGACGAATGCTCACGCGCAAGGAGGAAGACCGGCGAGGAAATCGCGGATCCTTCCGAAGGCGATCCGTTCCTGCTCCAGGCGCACGCCTTCTCCCAGGACATCCCCCGCCAGGTCGGCGTAGAGCGCCTGCTCGTCTTCGCCCAACCGGTTCAGGACCTGGCGGGACGGTCGGTTCTCCCGAACCCAGAAACTCCGATGGGAAAGGAGAGTGGCCCGGTCCATCAGGAAGGATCGGGCATGGGGGAAAGTGGAACGGAATCCGTCCAGGATGGCGAATCCGTGGGTGTCCAGGTCGCCCCAGTAGAAGACTTCCCGGTCTCGCACCCATCGGGCCTCCCGAAGGGCGGCGAAACCGTACCCGGAGCCGAAGAGGACGATCGATCGAGGGTGCTCGGGGAAGGCGAGGAAGGTCACTTCGTTTTCCACCACGAAAACCCTGCGGATGTCCGCTGGATCCCATGCCGCGAATGCGACCGAGTCCAGTTCGATGTCCGTCGCTCCTGCGAAGCCTCCGGGGATTCCGTCGGGATCGAGCCATCGCAGGCGCACCCGCCGTGGCTTTTCGCGGAAACCGTAACGTGCCTCGAAGGCCGAAGCTCCGCTCGCCGAGGAATCCACCGATTCCGTCGGCAGGGCAAAGTCGAGTAGTTCCGAAAGGACGGACCGGTGCGCTTCCACGAACTTGGTGTCGATCCCCGGCAAGTCCAGTTCGCGCAGGAGGATCGCCGGGCGCGGATGGCCGCGCAGCCACAGGACCACATCGAACAGGCGGTCCCAGGCATCGGAATGATCCAGGACAGCCAAAGGCTGGCGTACGAGCCACGGCAGGCAGTCCGGGCAGCGGGAACGCGTGGTCTCCAGCACCTCCCCGAACCGTAGAAGCTGCGATTCCTTGCCGATCCAGGCGACTGCGCCTTCGCGGCTGTCGAGCCATGCTTCCGAGGGAAAGCGGTTCTCGCCCAAGGCAGGGTGCCGTACCGTCTCGCGCACGATCCTCAATGGCGAGGCTGCATCCAGTTCGCGCGCCCAGGCGCGGGCTTCCTCGAAGCGGGAGGACCATTCCAGGGAAGACGGCGTCCGTAGCCGCAACCGCAGCGGGAAGAGGTCGCCGTCCTCCACGAGGTCCGAAAGAATCCGTCCCCGATTCCAAAGGCGCGTCACCTGGTCGCGCAGATCCTGCGGCGTGGACCATCTCACCCTCCGGCGGCCTCGCGCGCCGCGAGATGCTCCTCGATGGTGATGTTGCGCAGACGGGAGCAGCGCCCTTCCTCGTTGGCCACGAACCCGACGCTCTTCACGTGAGGCTCGATGACGCGGATCTTCTGCAACGGGGTCACGATCAGCAGTTGGAGGTTGAGCCGGGCGAACAGCTCGAGACCGTACCGGGCCGAATCGTCGGAGCCGCGCCCGAAGGCCTCGTCGATCACCACGAACCGGAAGCTGCGCGAGCGGACCTCGCCCCACTCCAGGCCGAACTGGTAGGCGAGGCTCGCGGCGAGAACCGTATAAGCGAGCTTCTCCTTCTGCCCTCCCGACTTGCCGCCGGAATCTGAATAGTGTTCGTGTTCCTCGTCGGTCTCGCGCCACCGTTCGCTGGCCGCGAAGGAGAACCAGTTGCGAACGTCGGTGACCGACTTGGTCCATCGCAGATCTTGCTCGGCCGTGCCTTGGCGCCCTCGGAACCGTTCCAGGATGGCCTGCACCTGCAGGAACTTCTCCTCGGCGTACTGGTCGTCTTCGCGACCCGAGAGCGCCCCTTCGGTGCATGCGCGCAATTCGGCGCGGAAGGCCCGGATCTCGGCATCCTGCGTGGGATGCGCTTCCAGCACGATGAACCGACCGGGATTGTAGTCGATTCCGTGCAGGGACCGGTTGATGGTCCGGATGCGGTCCTTGATGGATTCCTGCATCTGGTTCAGGTGCGACTGGAAGGCGGCCACCTCGTTGATGGCGTTCTCGTTGAGGAGGGACTTGAAACGCTCCTCGAAGCGTGGAAGGTCGTCGCCGCCCAGGCGCTCCAACACCGCCGTGTATTCGTGGGCGGACTCGATGGACGGGTCGAAATCGCGGGTCTCGGCCTTGAATCGGTCGTTGAAGCCCTTCATGGCCCGCACGATCCCTTCGCGCAGGCGCGTGCGCCGCTTGTCTTCGGCGTCGATCTTCGCCTGGATCGCGGCGCGAAGATCCTTCTCGCGGTTGTCGCACGACTCGATCGCGAGCTGGTGCGCTTCCAGAAGGGTGCTTTGGAATTCCTCCAAGCGTCGCGCGAGGCTGTCGGGCACGGGATCCGCGGCGACTTCGGCATCCAACCGATCGCGCACCTCCTTGGAATCTTCCAGCTTTTGGGAAGTGCGAGCCAGGTCGGTGCGAATCGCCTGCAACCCGGCTTCGGCCCCGACAAGTTCCTGGCGCGCTTGCGAGAGCTCCTCGCGCAGCGTCTTCAAGCGGTCGGACGCGCCTTCCAGTCGGCGCATTTCCTGCTCGATGCGCACGATCTGCGATGCGGGCTCGGCCCAATCGATCTCCCGGAAGGAAGTGAACTCTTCCAGGCGCGCGAGCGAACCCATGCGTTCCTCGAGGTCGCGCGCCCTGTCCTGCAGGATGGAAAGGTTCTCGGCCTTTGCCGCGATCGCGTCTTCCATTCCCCGAAGCCGCGCTTCCAGCGACCGGATCTTGTCTTCGTTGGTCCAGCCCAGGACGTAGCGGGTGCGGTCGTCGATGCGGGTGCGGTCGTCCTTCTCGTGCCGCTCCCCCTTGCGCTTGATCTGACCTGCCGGCGTGACCGCCTCGACCTCGCGCCGGAACCTGTCCAGGTCCAGGCAGCACGCCACGTCGAAACGGGCGGCGAGCTCGCGCTCCAACCACGCGTAGCAGGGGCTCGTGGGCAGGATCGACAGCTTGCGGACCAGGGAATCTGGATGCAGGTCCCCCACAGGTTGTTTGCGCGTTTCCCTCAAGCGGAAGTAGACCAGTCGCTTGCCCAGGTGGGTTCGTTCCACCCATTCGGAAACCGTCTGATACAGGGTTTCTGGGACCAGGAGCGAAAGAGCGAATCCGTGCAGGAGCCGTTCGGCGGCCCCCTCCCAGAGCGCCTCTTCCGGACGCACCTGGAGCAGCTCGCCCACGAACGGGAGGTCATCCTCGCCAAGTCCCGTCTCGCGGCACAGGCGCGCTCGGAGCGCGATCTGCTCCGAAGGGATGTTGTTGCGTCTCGACCGGAGGCTTTCCAATTCGCCAACCAGCTCGCCGCGTTCCTCTCGGGCTTTGGCGAACTCCAAGCGCGACCGGGTTTCGTCTTCCTTGGTGGCCTCGCGCTGGACCTGGAGATCGGCCGTGCGCACCTTGGCGTCGCGGTATTGAAGCTCGAATTCCTCGTCTGTGGTGGCGACCGTCGCCCCAGCGTGCACCACCAACCTCGCGTAGCGATCCGCCTTCGCGCGCCGACGATCACGCTCTTCGCCCAGCGTGCGCGCTTCGGCGCCGAGGCGTTCCAGGCGATCGCCGCCGTTGTCGGTCACTGCCTGTCGCAGCGCTTCGACGCGCTCCCGCAGAGCATCGGCGGTGTCCTGCGCCTTGCGTTCGCGAGAGTCCAAGCGGACGATCTCCTCGCCCAGGATCTCGATTCTCCGCCCGTAAAGGCTTGATTTCAGGCCCGCGAAGTGCCGGTGCAGGGCCTCGCGGCAATCCCGCAAGGCCTGGGATTCATCCTCCACCGCGGCGAGGGTCGCGCAATCGGCCACCAGGGGCTCCAGGAGGCGCATCTGCTCCTTGGCGTGCAACACCGCCTCGTGGGCGCGGTTGAGGTCGTCGAAATGGTGCAGCAGGGCGTCGATGCGGGACTGCACGTCGGAAGGCTCCAGCATGTGCGATCGGACGAATCCTGTCAGATTGCCCACCGACTTCATGGAGACCGTCTGGTGGAACAGTTCCATGGCCTGTTCGCCTTCGATCCCGAAGCGGCGGCGAAACCACGCCCCGTAGGGAGGGAAGCTTTCCTCGACCTCGATTCCATCCTTGCGCAGGCGTTTCCAGAGCGTCGAGATTTCGGGACCGAACCCGGCGATGTCGCGGGCGATGGACACGTCCTTTTCGGCCATCAGATAGCGTCGCTCGGGAGTCCCGGCCGCATCCTTCATCCAGAAGACCTGCGCCAAAGTGACGGTCTGCTGGTAGCCGCGGTTGCGGAACACCGCGAGCACCGCCGACCAGTGCCGCGCGTCGCGCAGGGCGACCGGCTTGGAAGAACCGGTCAATTCGTTGCGCTCCGACTTGTAGTGGCCGAGCACGTAGCTCCTGAGGTTGCGTTCGCGGGATTCCGCGCCGGCGGCCTTGTTGTAGGCGAGCCTCTGGGGCGGCACAAGGAGCGTGGTCACGGCATCCACCAAGGTGGACTTTCCCGAACCGATGTCGCCGGTGAGCAGTCCATTGCGACCGCCCAGATCCAGGGTCCAGATCTTGTCGTGGAAAGTGCCCCAGTTGAACACTTCCAGCCGTTCGAGGCGAAACCCCGTCAGGGCGTCGTCGCCCGTGAAGTCGAACCCGGGCAGATCCTTTTCAGGCATCGCCCGCCCCCTCCGGCATCGCGGTCCCTGTCGCGCGATAGGCTTCCAGCCGCGCGTCGAATTCCGACAGCCACTGGGCGTCCACGAACGCCTTCAGGATGCGGCGCACCTCGTAGCGCTGCTCCTTGCCCGATCCATTTCCCTTGAGGGGCCGCAGAAAGCCGAGGTCGGCGATCTTGCGTGCGTGTTCTCCGATGCGATCCAGGACCTTCGCCTCGTCCCGCCGTTCGGGCAGAAAGGTGCGGACCATTTCCAAGAGGTCTTCCAAGGACACCACCAGTCGCAGGTCTCCTCCCGAGGCGTCGGCTTCGGCGAGCTTGCGACGCAGCAAGGCCAGCAACAGACTCACCGGATAGGACAAGGGACGGCGCGCCACCAGGCGGGGAACGGTCTCGGTCTCATCTTCGGGAGACGGGAAGGACTTCAGGAAGGCGTAGCCTTCGGCCTCGTCCAGGAACAGGTCCAGGCCGAGCACAGCCATGTGGTCGCGCAGGCGATTCTGGAGATCCAACAGGTCGCCCCAGAGCGCCAAGTCGTCGTCGCGGTGGATCACGCCTTTGAGCAGCCGCACCGCCACGACCGGCAGCCGATTCGATCGGGGTGGGGTGGATTCCGTGTGAGTCATGATTCCGTTCCTCGGGAAAACAGCACCCTGGGCACCCGTGCGGTGCGCACTCGCTCCTCGCCGACGGGTCCCGGTACGGCCCAGGCGAGGTCGTCGAATTCGCCGTCCACCACCACCGCACGGAACCGGTCTTCGCCCAACTGCAGGTAGGTCACGACCTCGGCGAGACCTCGCTCCAGTGGATATGCCTCGACCACCTGCGCGAGGGTGGACTGCCCGCGTGCCTGCAGACAACGACGCACCCGACCCGCCAGCTCTTCGCGATCCACTTCCTCGCGCCCGTACAGCGCCGACGCGTCGATGTCGCCGTCGCCTTGGGCCAATACGAGGTCCTCCAGGCGCACTTTCGCGGTTGGCGTGTGCAGCGGCAGCTCCATGGGGAGCACGATGTCGGCGCCCATCTCGTCGACCTTCATGAATTCGCCTCCGGGAATCGCGTCACGCACCCCCAGGGCGTGGGCTTCGATCCCGTGGAGGATTTCCATGATTCTGCGGTTCTCGAACCAGGCCTTGTCGTCCAGGAACCTCCGCAATTGCTGCGAGAGCTGGGCCACGGTATGCTGGGCATGATCCCCCGCTTCGAGCCAGTCATAGTGGATGCGTCGCAAACGCGGATCGGGTTCGGTGGCGACGATGGCCGGCAGTTCCATGAGGCGGTCGAGCTGATCGCCCAGTTCCTCCTGGCGACGCGGCGAGAGCAGGAACTCCCAGAAGGCCCGGAAACTGCGCCCCTGGTCGGAGTCGGCGATGGCGTCGCGCTCGCCCAGGATGGAGTCCAGCAGCGCGCCCTTGCCCTGGTCCCACAGGGCGATCCGTTCGCGGGTGGCGCGATCCAGGAGGCGAAAATTGTCTTCCACTTCGCGGAAGTCCGAGAGAAGCTCTCGCGCCGATCGCTCCAATTGCTGGAACCCGTCGCGCAGCGAGGTGTCGTCGAGAAGTCCGAGGTCTCCGGACTGCACCCGCGCGATTTCGGCGTCGATATCGGCACGCTTGCGGTGCAGGTCGGCCAGGCGCTTTTCCGGATCGGCCTGGCTGCCTTCGCTCAGGCGACGTACCAGCTCGAAGATCGACAAGAGCCTGGATTCGGTGCCGATGAAGGGCCTCTCCCCGAGCGATTCCAGCCACGCGATCGCCTTCTCCGTGGCGGGTGTGATGTCGAAGCGAGGCTCGTCTTCGCCTCGCACGTAGAAGCGCCGCAACCACCCCTTGTCCGGGCTCGCCCATTCCTCCAAGTAGTCCTTGGCGGACCTGGGAAAGCTCTCCGAGCCCAGGCGCTCCCGCAAGGCGTACAGCTCGTCGTCCAGCCTCTCCACCAGATCGGCCTGCAGGATGGTCCGCACGTTGGAGGCCAGGAATGCCCGCTGCAGGAAGCTCGCCACCAGCGGGGCGTGGTCGGACCTCAGCAACCGCCAGCCGGGGTGGCGCTTGCGCAGGATTTCGAGGGTGGACAGGTCGAGGGTCATTGACTGGGCTCAATGTAGGTGCTGGATCGCTCGCCGGTCCTCACGCCGCATCCACACGTCAGCCCTCGGGCGTTGGTGCCTCCGCCGCCAGGAGCATGTTGGGCTCCGACATGCGCATACCTTCATCGGTCTGCGGGTAGATCGGGCTGGGCACCTCGGGATAGGCGCGGTAGACGTGGAGGAAGACGTCGGTGGCCAACCGCTCGACCTCCTCGATTCCGAAAGCATCCGGGAGGCCCCTGGAATCGGCGTAGAGGAAGCTTCGTGTCGTAAATCCTATTGAGGTCCATCTCGCCGGAGCTTACCCAATGTGACCTGCACCAGTCCAATATTCCGGATTTGATTTGCTTGGTGTGCCTCCAGAACGGAACTTGACACACTCGCCCGGTCGGATTTGCCGCCACTTCACCCCGCACCCCCGCCAACAACCGATCGGCCCTGTGCTCCCGCCTTCCACAACGCTTGCTCCCGCCAGTTCGCGGGCACGCCCATGGAGCGGAGCATCCAGGCGTCGGCCTGGGCGAGCAGCGCGCCGAAACCTTGGCGCAGGCTGTTGCCAGAACGGATTCTGTCTGACCAATAGAGAAGGATGGTGAGGGTGGTCCAGACGCGCTCATCGTCCGGCCAGGGATCGACCCAGGGGCCTTGCGCCTTGCGCGGGAACATGGGGCGCACGCGGATCACGCGATTCCACAGGCGACCGTGGTGGGCGCAGATGTTCCGGACCACGTTCAGGTGGCGCACCCAACTGGCCAGCACCGAGGTGGCACCGCGCGGAAACCCGAAGAACTCCACAAGATCGTCCTTGGCCCCAAGATCGTTCCGGAGGTTCTCCAGAAACTTCGAGACCTGCCCCAGCGATCCGGTCTCGAAGATCTTCCAGGCCGGAGGTCCGACCGACGCATCTTAGACCGCCTTGTGATGCTTGGCGAATTCGTCGTGGGACCGTTCCCACTCCTGCCGCAATTTATCCAGGTCGGCGGCCAGGTTCGAAGCACTCCGGAAGTTCCGCGGGTCTTCGTACCAGTTGGCTCCTTGCGCCAGCGACATGTGCAACACCAGCTGCGTGCGCAGGGCGATCTCGATGTCTTCCATCGCCCCCAGGACCGCCAACCGCAACGCGTGATCGAACTCGTAGATGGCCTGGATCCGCTCCCAGGTGATGCCGGGATGGAACGGATGCGCCGGGTTGGCGTTGTCCTGGAACGGATAGGTGAAGCCCCGCAAGCGATAGAAGCTGACGCGAACCAGGAACACCCGCAAGGCCTGCTTGTCTTGGACTTGCAGGCCGCGAGCCACCAGGAGATCGACTTGGTCGGCCAGGCTCGTGGCCGGTTTGGAGTAGGGGATGCTCATCGAGACGATCCGCGCCATTCCAAAGGGGCCAAGAAAAGAGAACCCCCCAAAGTGTGCTTCCGTGGAGAGGCATGGGGGGTCTTGTTGGAGCGAGTATAGGATTCCGCGCGCGCGCTGGCAACGGAGGGAAGCCAGCCGTCGCTGCACTCGTAGCCTGCCCACAGGCGCTTTTCGATCGCTTCGATGTGCTCAAGCTGGGACAATTGCGGCTCCTGTCGAATGCGCGTCGGACCGTTGCAAAATTAGTCCCACATGCGCCAGGGACCGAAGCCCGCAGGGCCGGGCCGCCCCTGGCGGCCCGGTGCACGAGGGCCCGACCGCCGTTCCCGGCGGGGGCGCCCAAGGTCCGTCCGCCTTTCGAGACAGGCCTCCCTTCGACGGAGCTCAGGGCAGGTCGGCCTTCCTCAGGACGAACGGCCTTCTCTACTTGATCCTCTCCCTCAGGTACCCTTCCACCTGGCTGATGTCCACCCGGTCCTGCGTCATCTTGTCGCGTTCGCGGATGGTGACGGTGTCCTGCTTGTCCGCTTCCCCTTGGCCCACCGTGTCGAAGTCGACCGTGACGCAAAACGGAGTGCCGATCTCGTCCTGGCGGCGGTAGCGCTTGCCCACGGCCTGGGTCTCGTCGTATTCCACCGGAAAGCCGTCCAACAGGTCGCGGTACAATCGCCTGGCGACCTCGGACTGCTCGGGCTTCTTGTAGAGCGGGAGCACCGCGGCCTTGACCGGGGCCACGCGCGGAGAAAAGCGGAGCACGGTGCGGTCTTCGCCGTTCTCCAGGCGTTCCAGGTCGTAGGCGTCGCACAGCGTCATGAGGGCCAGGCGGTCGGCGCCCAGCGCCGGCTCCACCACCCAGGGGACGTATCGTTCGTTGGTCACCTTGTCGTGGTAGCGCATGTCCTGGCCGGAGTGCTCGGCGTGCTGCTTGAGGTCGTAGTCCGTGCGGCACGCGATGCCCCACAGCTCGCCCCACCCGAACGGGAACTCGTACTCGATGTCGCAGGTCCCGGAGCTGTAGAAGGAAAGCTCCGCCTTCTCGTGCTCGCGCAGACGTAATTTGTCCGAGCCGATCCCGACCACCGAGGTCAGGAAATCCATGCAGTAGCCCTTCCAGTGCGCGTACCAGCGGGCGTCGTCGCCCGGATTGCAGAAAAATTCCAGTTCCATCTGCTCGAATTCGCGGGTGCGGAAGGTGAAGTTGCCGGGGGTGATTTCGTTCCGGAAACTTTTCCCGATCTGCCCCACGCCGAAGGGCACCTTCACGCGGGCCCCTTCCACGATGCTCTTGAAGTCCACGAAGATGCCCTGGGCCGTTTCGGGGCGCAGGTACACCTCCGCGCCGGCTCCTTCCACCACTCCCTGCTCCGTCTTGAACATGAGGTTGAAGGCGCGAGGTTCGGTCCAATCGAGCTTCCCGCAGGATGGGCAGGCGATCTTGTTCTCGTTGACCAGCGCGAACAGCTCGGCGTTGGACTTCCCAGCCACGGCGCTGGAGCCCAGCACGGCCTCCACCAGGTGGTCGGCGCGCTCGCGGGAACGGCACTTCTTGCAGTCCATGAGCGGATCGGAGAAGCTCTTCAGGTGGCCCGACGCCTCCCACACCTTGGTGTTCAAAAGGATTCCCGAATCCAGTCCCACCACATCCTCGCGCCGGGTGACGAAATGCTTCCACCACAGGTCCTTGAGGTTCCGCTTGAGCTCCACGCCGTAGGGGCCGTAGTCCCACGTGTTGGCGAGACCGCCGTAGATCTCCGAGCCCGGGAACACGAAGCCGCGGCGCTTGGAGAGGGAGACGATGTCCTTGAGGTCGGTGAGCTTGGTCATTTTCGAGTCGTCGCGTCCGCCGCAGCGGATCGCGCCTTTCCTGTTCGTCCGGGCGTCCGGCTGGATGTCGGTCCGGTTCGTTCGAAGCCCGGGAAAGGTAGATCGACTCCTCTTCCGTACCGGTTTTGGAGGGAATCGACGCGCGTCCGAGGATCCGAATGCCAGTACCTTGATGGTCGTCTTCTCTCCAAGGACGGTCCGGACCCATGCCGAATACAATCACCGACCCGAGTGCGCGCTCCTCCCTGTCGTTCAGGATCCTGCTCCTGACTCCGAAGGCCGAGCGCCGTTGGGGCACGATGACCGCGGGGCAGATGCTTCGACACGTCGCGGTCGGCATGGAACAGGGGCTCGGACGATGCCCGGATCCGGATGCCAGCAATCTCCTGATGCGCACCGCGGTGAAGGGCCTGGTCTTGCGCGTCCTCCCGAAATTTCCACGTGGTTTGCCGACCTCGAAGGCGATGAGCCAGACGGGAATCGTCGCCGATCCCGCCGAATTCGATGCCAGCCGGGACGAGGTTCTTGCGCTCCTCGAAGAATGCGGAGCGTGGCCCCCCGACCGCTCCATGCCGAACCACCCCGCGTTCGGTCCCTTGAACCATGTCGAGCGGGGGATCCTGACCTGGAAGCATCTGGACCACCACCTGAGGCAGTTCGGGGTCTGAAACCGGTTCCTTCCGCCTCCCTCAAGGCCCCCGAAGGAACAGCACGGCCACCCAAACCCATGTGAGGACGCAGGGTGCCAGCGCCAGCGTCCCCCAGCGCGCCGGACGCGGTCGGACCGCCACGGCCCAGAGCACGACGAACGCGGGAAGGAGATGGAATAGGAGGCGGGCCTCGCTCTCCAAGTACTCGAGGGAATAGGGAACCATGGCGGCGATGCCCAGGAGGATCGCGGCCCCTGGAAGCCAGGTGGAGGGATCGCGAACCCGTTTCCAGCGCACGACTAGCGGAGCGAGCCATGCCGCCGAAGCCAGCGCGAACAAGGTCCGTGGAACGGGGTGGACCATCCAATCCATGTCCAGGGGAAACCAGAGGCTGGTGGAGAAGTAGAGCAGGAGCATCTTCAGCAACTGGGTGTTCCCCAAGGTGCCGAGGGCCGAACCAGGCATGCCGTGGCCCACCTCCAGGGCCATCCAGCTTCCATAGACATGGTGGTTGCGAAGGTACCAGGGGAAGGCCGCCAAAAGGCCGGTGCCGACGGCCAGGGCGGCTTGGAACAGCCTTCGGGGCCGGAATCCGTCCGCGGCGAAAGGGGGGAGCGCCGCCAAGAGGGGAAGCGGAAGCATGGTCAGGCCGGAACTCTTGGAAAGCATCAGTCCGGCGGCCAGCGGGGCCAGCGGCCAGGGACTCCCACCACGGGCGAAATCCGTCGTCCGCAGGAGGAACAAGGCGCCCAGGAGCCAGAAGAGGGGATCGTTGCTCACCAGCGCGCCCTGGTAGCAGAACCCCGGATGGAGAGCCAGGAGCCAGGCGGCCCAGTCTTCGGCGCCGGGAGCGATCCGGCGGACCAGGAGCCAGGCGAAGAAGATCGTGGCCGCGCCGAAAAGCGCGTCCAGGATCCGCGCGAAGAGCCAGCCCATGCCCGGTCGCACCGCTTCGCCCAGCCTCCAGGCGGGGACCATGGCGATGTAGGCCAGAGGGGGCTGGTAGTACTCGAAGTCTCCCCTGGCGAAGGCTCCGGGGACCGTGACGGAATTCGTCTGGACGGGAAACGAACCTTCCAGCGCGAGATGGCGGACGCAGTTGAGGTGCGCGCGCTCGTCGTTGTACCAGGAAATCCCCCCGGACCGCGACTCGAAACGGGTGGGCACGTCGAAGGCGAGGAAGACGCGCAAGGCCAGGGCGACCAGGAGGGCTGTGGCCAGAGAGAGTGTCCGCTTCATGGGACCCCAAATCTTAGCCATCCACGAGCGCCGTGCCGGGGGGCCGTGGGAAGCGAATCCTCCCGGAAGTTGCCGGAAGCGGGACCGGAGTTGCTTATTGGAAGGACCATGGAAGACGCGAAGCGCTATTGGAGCAAGGGCCTGGAGGACGTCCCCGCCTATGTCCCCGGTGAGCAGCCCCGGGGCGAGGGTTGGATCAAGCTCAACACCAACGAGAACCCCTACGGCCCCAGTCCGAAGGCGCTGGAGGCCGCGCGGGAGGCCCTGGGGGATCGGTTGCGCCGGTATCCGGAGCCTTCGGGCAGGGTGGTCCGGGACGCGGTCTCCGATGTCTACGGGGTGGACGCCCGCGACGTCTTCACCGGCAACGGTTCCGACGAGATCCTGGCCTTCGCCTTTCGGGCCTTCTTCGACCAAGGCTCCCCCATCCTGTTTCCGGATGTCACCTATTCGTTCTATCCCATCTGGGCGCGCGCCTTCTCGCTGCCGTTTCGCACCGTCCCCCTGCGCGAGGATTTCTCCCTGGACCCCGAGGACTACGTCGGCGACGTGGGCGGGATCATCTTCCCCAACCCGAACGCACCCACGGCCCGAGCCCTGGAGCTGGGAGCCGTGGAACGCATCCTGTCACGGAACCCCGCCCGCCTGGTGCTGGTGGACGAGGCGTACATCGATTTCGGCGGCCGGACCGCGGTGCCTCTCACCAAGCGCTTCCCCAATCTCCTCGTGGTCCACACCCTTTCCAAGTCGCGCTCGCTGGCTGGCCTGCGCGCCGCCTTCGCGGTGGGAAGCCCCGGACTCGTGGCGGCCCTGGAACGGGTGCGCGACTGGTACAATTCCTACACCTTGGACAGCATCGCCCAGGCCGCCGCCGCCGCCGCCATCCGCGACGTCGAATGGACTGGGGGAATTTCGCGGAAGATCCAATCCACTCGCGACAGGTTCGCCGCCGAACTCTCGCTCCAAGGCTGGTCCGTGGTGCCCTCGAGCGCCAATTTCGTCTTCGCCGCGCACCCCCGGCTGTCTTCCACGGAACTCCAGGCCTCCCTGCGCGAGCGACGGATCCTGGTGCGCGCCTTTTCCGGCCCTCGCCTGGAACGGCACGCGCGCATCAGCATCGGGACGGACGCGGAGATGGACGAAGTCGCGAAGGTCGTCCGGTCGCTTTGAGGAAGAAGCGGGAAGACTAGGCGGGAAGGAGAGCGGACACCAGCGCCTGCACGGTCTTGCCGTCGGCGCGGCCCTTGACCTGGGGCATCACCAGCGAAAGGACCTTGCCCTTGTCCTTCGCCGATGCCGCACCGGTCTGGGCGACCGCGGCGCGGACGATCGCGTCCAACTCCTCCGGATCGAGTTGGGCCGGCTGGTACACCCGGAAAAGCTCCGCCTGCATCCGCTCGCGCTCGGCGAGCTCGGGACGACCGCCGGCATCCATCTGGGAAGCGGCGTCCTCGCGTTGCTTGATGGCCTTGGTCACGGCCGCCACGCAATCTTCGTCGGTCGGTTCCCTTCGCCCGGCGTCGATGGTGATCTTCTTGATGTCGGAGGAGAGGGTGCGCAGCGCCAGGAGCTTCTCCGAGTCGCGAGCCTTCATCGCATCCTTGATGTCCTCCTGCAACTTCAGGAAGACCGGCATCTCAGAAGCCCCGGTTGCGCGCGGAGTTTTCCTTCACGGCCTTGCGCTTGGCCGCGTTCTCGCGACGCTTGCGGCTTTCCGAGGGCTTTTCGTAGTACTGGCCCTTCTTGACGTCCGAGATGATGCCGGTCTTCTCGCAGGTCTTGGTGAAGCGGCGCAGGGCTTTCTCGAACGATTCGTTGGCTCGGACGATGACGCCGGTCATGGGTTTCTCCTGAAACTGTTGAGAGGATTGGGAAAAATGCCTTCTCCAACGCCAAAAGGGAAGGGGTGGGGACGCAAGATCTCGCGTCCCTACCCCCGGGGAACTTCCACCAGGGCGTCCGATGCCTCTTCCCGGACGGGATAGGACACCAGGGCAGCACCTTGGCAGGGCCCGAAAACGCACAGGCCGTCCTCGGGCCGGTAGAGGGCGCCGTGGACCTTGCACTGGATCATCTTCGCGTCCTCGTTCCAGAATTCGGCGTCGTCCATGTCCAGGGGACACGGCCAATGCCGGCAGCGGTTGCGGAACGCCCGCAATCCGTCGGAGGTGCGGATCACGAAACCCTGCTCGTCGGAATCCGGAAGATCGAAGGTCTTCGCCTCGCCAAGTCCCAGAAGCAAGGCTTCCGGCACGCGAATGGTGGTAGAATCGGGCATCATGGGACGTACCTGCCAGGAGTATCTTTCGAATCAAGATTCAAAATTCCCGGCTGAAGCGGCCGGAAAATCCGGGAGATCGCGTCGGTGGCGCTGAAACTTGGCGAAATGATGGTGGACAGCGGGCTGATCTCCAAGGAGCAGCTTCTTTCCGCCCTCAAGAGCCAGAAGTCCTCCGGCGGGAAGCTCGGCGAGAACTTGGTGAAGGTGGGGGCGGTCCTGGACGAGGAGGAGATCGCCTCCTTCGTCGCCAAGCAGATGAACCTCGGACGGATCACCCTGCCGGACATCGACCTGGAAGAAAGCACCGTGAGGCTGATCCCCCAGGACCTCGCCATGAAATACACCGTGATCGCCGTGAGCCGCACCAACAAGGTCCTGACGGTCGCGACTTCGGATCCCCGCAACGTGTACGTCCTGGACGCGATCAAGTTCATCACCGGCTGCACCGTGAAGCCCGTGGTCGCCCCCGAAAGCCAGATCCGCGCCTGCCTGGAGAAGTACTACCAGGCCTCCATGCAGAAGGAGATGGCCGACATCCTGGGCGCCGTCGGCGACGACATGGAGATCGTGCGGGACACCAACGAGGACGCCGAGGCTGCCAACGCCCTCGCCGCCGTGGACGACGCCCCGCTGGTCAAGCTGGTCAACAAGCTCCTGATGGACGCCATCCGGATGCGCGCCTCCGACATCCACGTCGAGATCTACGAGAAGGTGATGCGCGTCCGGTACCGCGTGGACGGCACGCTGCGCGAGATCAGCTCGCTGCCCTTCCGACTGCGCCACGCCATCGTTTCGCGCCTGAAGATCATGTCCAGCCTGGACATCTCCGAACGCCGCCTTCCCCAGGACGGTCGGATCAAGCTCAAGACCCCGCAGGGGAAGACGGTGGATCTGCGCGTGAACACCTTGCCTTGCATCTTCGGGGAGAAGGTGGTCATGCGCATCCTGGACTCCGGGAACCTCCAGCTGGACCTCGCCAAGCTGGGTCTGCACGAGAAGGGGCTGCGCGACCTCCAGGAGGCCATCGACGCGCCCTTCGGGATGATCCTGGTCACGGGCCCCACGGGATCGGGGAAGTCGACGACCCTCTACTCCGCCATCTCCACCATCAACGACGTCGGAGTGAACATCATGACCGCGGAGGATCCGGTGGAATACAACCTCCACGGGATCAACCAGGTCCAGGTGCACGCCGAGATCGGGCTCACCTTCGCCTCCGCTCTGCGCGCGTTCCTCCGGCAGGACCCGGACGTCATCATGGTGGGCGAGATGCGCGACCTGGAAACCGCCGAGATCGGGGTCAAGGCGGCCCTCACCGGCCATCTCGTGCTATCCACGCTGCACACCAACGACGCACCGAGCACCATCAACCGCCTGATCGACATGGGGATCGAGCCCTTCCTGGTCGCCAGTTCCTGTCGTCTGATCATCGCCCAACGGCTCGTGCGCAGGATCTGTCCTGACTGCAGGATGTCCGACGACGAGAGCAAGAGCCCCGCGCTGCAGCGGCTGCTGCGCATCGACGACGAGCTCTTCGGGAGGCTGAAGCTGTACAAGGGCCGGGGTTGCGACAACTGCCTCGGCTCGGGATACAAGGGACGGCAGGGCGTCTACGAGATCATGCCCATAAGCACCGCCATCAAGCAGCTGATCGTGGATCGTTCCAGCGTGGAGGAGATCCGCCAGGCCGCCATCGGCGACGGGGTCCTGACCTTGCGATCCGCGGCCCTGAAGCTCCTGGAGGAGGGGGTCACCACCGCCCAGGAAGTGATCCGTTCCACAGACACCTGATCCAGTCGCGGAGACTCAATGGTCAACGTACTCGAGCTCATCACGAAAATGATCGAATGGAGGGCTTCGGACCTCCACATCACGGTGAACTCCCCTCCCATGCTCCGGGTGGACGGATCGCTGCGACCCTACGACAACCATCCGCTCACTCCGGAGGAGGCCCAGCAGGTCTGCTACAGCGTGATGAAGGAGGAGCAGAAGAAGAAGTTCGAGGACTTCGACCTCGACAAGGAGCGCGGACGCCAGGTGGACTTCTCCTTCGGGATCCGCCACCAGATGGCCGACGGTCGGCCCTTCGAGGCGCGCTTCCGGGCCAACGTCTTCATGCAGCGGGGCAACACCTCCATGGTGATGCGCCACATCCCCACGGAGATCCGCGGCATCGAGGACCTGGGACTGCCCAAGGTGGTCAACGAGTTCTGCGACCGGGCGCGAGGCCTGGTGCTGGTGACGGGTCCCACGGGTTCCGGAAAATCCACCTCCCTGGCCGCCATGGTCGACAAGATCAACGTCGAGCGGGCCGAGCACATCCTCACCATCGAGGACCCGATCGAATTCGTGCACCGCCACAAGAAGTGCATCGTCAACCAGCGGGAGGTGTACTCGGACACGGCGAGCTTCACGCAGGCGCTGAAAGTGGCGCTCCGCCAGGATCCGGACGTCGTGCTGGTGGGAGAGATGCGCGACCGCGAGACCGTCGAGATCGGGCTGCAGATCGCCGAGACGGGCCACCTCACCTTCGCGACGCTGCACACGAACTCGGCGGCGCAGACCATCAACCGCATCATCGACATGTTCCAGCAGGGCGAGCGGGACGCGGTGCGAGGCCAGCTGGCCTTCGTGCTGGAAGGCGTCGTCTGCCAGCAGTTGATCCCCAAGATCGGCGGCGGCCGCGTGATCGCCACCGAGGTCCTGAACGTGACTCCGGCCATCCGCTCCCTGATCCGGGACGACAAGGTGCACCAGATCCAGGGCATCATCGAGGTGGGCCAGAAGTACGGGATGCAGACCCTGAACATGGACCTCGCCAAGCTGGTCATCCAGCGCAAGATCACCCGCGACGACGCGGGCGTGTACTCGTCGGATCCCGACCAGCTCGACAAGTTCATCACCGGCAATTTCCGTCTCTGATCCGGAAGGACCCCAGCCATGCCAAGGTACAGCTACAAGGGAAAGTCCGTCGCGGGCAAGGCCGTCGAAGGCGAGATCGAGGCCGAGAACCTGGGTGCCGCCCAGGCCCTGGTCAAGAAGAGGCGGATCAAGGACGCCACCGTGCGCAAGGCGGGCGGAACCGGCTTCCAGCTCGGGACCGGGATCGGGCTCAAGGACCTCTCCCGCTTCACGCGGCAGTTCTCCGCGATGAACCAGGCGGGACTTCCGCTCATCCAGTGCCTGGACATCCTGTCCGAACAGACCGAGAACAAGGCGCTGGCCCAGCGGATCCGCAAGATCTCCACCGACATCCAGGGAGGCGGGACCCTGGCGGAGTCCATGGAAAAGCACAAGCCGGTGTTCTCCGAGCTGTACTGCCAGATGGTGCGCGCCGGCGAGGCGGGCGGCATCCTGGACACCATCCTCTCTCGCCTCGCCGACTACCAGGAGGCGGCGGAAGCGCTGCGACGCAAGGTGAAGGGGGCCCTGACCTATCCGGTCATGGTGGCCGTCGTGGCCATCGGCGCGGTCTTCGCCCTGATGACCCTGGTCGTGCCCGTCTTCGCCAACATGTTCAAGGACATGGGAGGGCAGCTCCCGACCCCGACCCGCGTGGTGATGGCCATCTCCGACTTCCTCAAGCACAACCTGTGGTGGATGCTGATCCTGATGGTGGGCGCCGTCGTCGGACTCCTGCAGGGCATCAAGCGCAGCCCCAGGTTCAGGTTCCTCTGGGACGGACTGATGCTCAAGCTCCCTCTCTTCGGCGACCTGCAGCGCAAGAGCGCGGTGGCCAGATTCTGTCGAACCCTGGGGACACTCCTCTCTTCGGGCGTGCCCATCCTGGACGCCCTCACCGTGACCGCCAGGACCTCGGGCAACGTGGTCCTGGAGGCGGGCATCTTCCGCACCGTGGAGGCGATCTCGGGCGGCCAGTCCATCGCCGAGCCGCTGAAGGCCACGGGAGTGTTCCCCCCCATGGTGATCCAGATGATCGCGGTGGGCGAACGGACGGGAGGCCTGTCCGACATGCTCACCAGGGTCTCCGACTTCTACGACACCGAGGTGGAGGCCGCGGTGGATTCGCTCACGTCCATGCTGGAGCCCCTGGTCATCGTGGTCCTGGGCGGCATCATCGGCGCGGTGCTCATCGCCATGTACCTGCCCATGTTCGAGATGGCCGGCAACATCAAGTGACCCAGGCGGAATCTCCGCCCATCAACCTCCGATGGATCGGTGCCACGCGCGTCCTCACGCCGGTGGCGCTTTTCCTTTCCGCACTCGCGGTCCCGTCCCCTCCCTCGGTCTGGGTTTGGCTCGCCCTGCACATGCTGGGGGACGTGGTCTACCTGGGAAGCCTGGTGCGCCACAGCCGGCTAGAGGAAGCTCCCAGGCCCTGGCAGGACGTCCTGCTGGGCGTCCTGTTCTGCATGGACGTCTGGGTCGAAACCCTGATCGTCGCCGCCGACGGCGGGCTGCTGTCGGATTTCATCCTCCTGTTCGTCCTGACGGCGACCCTCGCCGGCTTCATCATGCGCCACCGCGGGGCGATCCTGGTCTCCATCGCTTCGCTGCTCATGTTCGGGAGTCTCTCGCTGGGGCACCTGGGCTGGGGATGGGAAGGACGAAACCTGGCGACCCTCACGGTTTCCACCGTGGTCCTTCGGACCCTGATGGTCGTGGGCCTGGGGACCACGGTCTCCTTCCTCACCGCCTACCTCGCGGAGACCGTGCGCCGCCAAAGGGTGCTGTCCGACGACCAGGCGAGGGACCTGATGCTCGCGCGCCTCGACCTCGACGGCGTGCTGAACAGGCTCTCCTACGGAGTCCTCGTGCTCGACCCCGAAGACAAGCTCCTCTACTTCAACCAATCCGCGTGTTCCATCCTGCGACACCCCCTGCACCCGGGTGCCCGCCTCCACCAGGTCCTGGCCTCGGAGGCCTGGGGCTCCGAACTGGTCGAGGCCGCCCGCGAGGTTTCGCGCGGAGCCGTGCCCAAGGCCGCCCGCGAAATCCGCGTGAGCCCGGCCAGTTGGGTCCAGGTCCAGATCGCGGGGCAGTGGATGGAGGGACGTCTCCGCAACGTGGTCGTCGCCCTGCACGACATCTCCGCGATCCGCCGGATGGAGGAAGAGGTCCGGTCGGCCGAGCGCGGAGCCACCTTGGGGCACATGGCCGCCCGCATCGCCCACGGGATCCGCAATCCCCTGGCCTCCATCACCGGTTCGGCGCAGCTTCTGGGCGAGGCGACGGCGAGTTCCAACGACGACGACCGCCAGCTACTTTCCTTGATCCGACGCGAATCCGAGCGGCTGGACAGGATCCTCTCGGAGTTCCTGGATTTTTCCCGTCCGCGCGTCCCCTCCCTGCGCTCCATCGAAATTCCGGAACTCCTCTCGGAGGTCAGGGACATGGTGGTGGCGCGGATGGCGCGGGAGGGACGCGACGGGGTGGATGTCCGGATCAAGTCTCCGTCCGTCCTGACCGTGAGCATCGACCGGGACATGCTTGTCCAGATCCTCTCCAATTTCGCCTTGAACGCGCTCCAGGCCATTCCCCCGGGCAGCCCCGGCCGGATCACATTGGACGCGGCTTCCGATGCGGAGCAGGTCCGATTTCGCGTGCGGGACAACGGCGCGGGAATGTCTCCGGAGCTGTTGAAGAAGGTCGGAGAGGCCTTTTTCACCACCCGGCAGGGAGGTGTCGGACTGGGCGTCGCGATTTCCCACCACCTCACCACGCTGTTGGGTGGTACATTCAGGGTCCAATCCCTGGAAGGGCGGGGCACGGTGGTGGAAGTCGCCTTTCCGCAGGAACGAACCGACAGGACATGACGATGGAGATCAAGACCAGACGCATCGGGACCAGTCTCGTGCTCGACGTGACCGGACAGATCAAGGGTGGAGACGCGGCGGATCTGCGCACGGCGATCAAGCGATTGCAGGACGAAGGCGAATTGGATCTCCTCATCGACCTCCAGGACGTCGGATTCATCGATTCCTCCGGGGTGGGGATGCTCATCCATTGCCTCCAGGAGGTCCGATCCCGCGGGGGCGACCTCCGCCTGCTCAAGTTGTCCGAAGACATCCACGACCTTTTCGAGATGGTCGCGATCGACCGACTGTTCACGATCTTCCAGAACGAGGAAGAGGTCGTGCCGCTCGCGAAAGGCTAAAGTTCCTCCATGCGTTTGCCGAAGAGGAGTCGGAGGGAGTCATGAACGTCACCGGAATCAATTTCGCCGGTGCGCCGATGCCCATGCCCGAAGGGCGGAAGGGGGGGCCGGCGCAACCAGGAACCCCGTCCGCGAGAAAGGACCGCCTGGACCTTTCCAGGGATTCCCGCAAGAAGGACTCCACCTCCGCCGGAATTTCCGCGGTCGCCACGGCCGGGGAGCCCGTTCGGGAAGACAAGATCCAGGAAGTTCGCGGCAAGCTGGAGGCCGGATACTACGACCAGCCCGAAGTGATCGATCAGACCGCCCAAAAGCTCATGGACAAAAAACTGGTCTGATCTATTTCTTCAGTTGGCCGAAGGCGTCGTCGGCGTGGTCGCGGTCGGGCTGTCCCGGCGGCGGCTTCGGGCCGCAGGAGGCCAGCGCGATGGCGGCGAGCAGGGTCGCGAGGAGCAGGTAGGTCGATCTTTTCATGCGGTCCTCCGGTTGAGTTGGGGCCAGTCGGACAGGGAATCCTCTCCCCCGCTCGGCGCTTGGGTTTCATCGTGGGATCCCGCATGGACGAGCCTCACTCCGGCGAATCCGAAAGCCGAACCCGTCCGTGCGATCCAGCGGAAGAATCTACCAGGAAGATGGATCCGTTCCAATTCGATCCAGCGGACGCAGACCCTCGTGGACAATTCGAGCAGTGTGGCGCGGTCCTTGCCGCGGATCCGCGCACGGGGAGGCAGGGATGTTCCGGACACGATGTCCGCGAGCTTGCGGACGCCCTCCCGCCGCGATTGCCAGAGGATCCGACCCGGCACGGAAACCGGATGGGGAAGCCAGATCCTGCGGCCCCGCAGCAGAGGAACGAGCATTTCCGGAGCCCACCCCATTTCGGCCAGGCAGTGGGGCACTTCCGAGGTTTCCACCAAAAGGTCGGCGCGGCGGCGCGTCGCCATGGGCCACCAGTCGGAATCCCGCAGCGGCGCGGGGGAAGTCAACCGGACGAGATCCGTCCCCGGCCTGCGCGAAAGCGCCCGCAGGAGGTGACGGATTCCGTCCACTTCGGCCCGGTCGGCCTGTTCCCGGCGCATCCCCGCCGATACGGACGCCACGACGCGATCGGCCCCGTCCAAGGCCTCTTCCAGGATGTGCCCGTGGTCCAGGGATCCCCAATGGCAGGGGATGGCCAGTCGCCAGTCGTCGGGAAACGCCCTGGGATCCCGCGAGAAGACCGAGACGTCGTGTCCCCGCGACCGGAGTTCGTCCACCAGGGGCCTGCCCCAGAAGGAGGTGGCGCCCACGACCAGGATGCGCATCGGCACCGTTCAGACCAGGGGTTTCTCGTTCCGGCGTTCCTCTTCCTCTTCTTCGCCGCGACGGCGATCCCAGCGGCCCGCGGCGACTTGGAACACCAGTCCCAACAGGATGGATGCCACTCCTCCGCCGACCGACGCGTAGACCGTCCCCGCCGACGGAATGCCGCCGGTGTGGATCTCCCAGTATTCGGGCGCGACCCCGGCGATTCCGGCGCGGGCGCTGTCCGTCTGTCGCAGCGCCACGCCTTCCAGAAGGACCCGTCCGCGAACGCGGTCGCCGAGGTCGTCCTTCAACTTGGTGGCCAGGACTTGGACCATCGCGTCGAACTGGGGTTGGAGGGTCCCCTCGGATTCGGTCTCCGTGGACCGGACCTTCAGCTCGCCCTGGGAGGAATCCACTCGCAGGAATCCCTGCACGACAGGCCCCAGGAATTGAGGCATCGCGGAAACCGCGATCAGCCGGGTCGCACCGGTGTCGGCTCCGACCCAGACGGGGAACGCGGTGCGCGGTCGCGACTTCACCCCCATGACGTTGGATTGGCGAAGCGAGGCGGTGGAGAGGTCGAAGTTGACGCTGTCGCGAAATTTCGCCGCTTCCGGCCGTGAGGACAGCAGGGTCTTCCCGTCCATCACCACGTCGGCGGTTCCCGCGGTCCAATTGTGGATCCCGTACCACAGCAAAGCGCCACCACCCAGGACCAGCGGGAAGGACAGGAACTTCCAGAGCGCGACGATGAATTTCATGGCCACAATCTAGTCCCGCGCACCTGTCGGGCGGGTCGGTCCCCGGGGGGGTGCCCGGTCGCGGTCAGATCAGCAGGCGCACCCGATCCTTCAGGAAATCCGGCGTCCTGCGCCGCACCACGGATTCGATCTGGGCCCGGGTGTACTTCATGCTGAAGTGCTTGAGCACCAGATGGCGGAATCGGCAAGCCCCGGGATCGGCGGAAAGCAGATCGAACAGCTCCTGAAGGTGCAGGTGGCCCTTGGGCTTGGCCATTTCCAGGTCTTCGGGCAGGATGAAGGTGGTCTCGATCACGAGGATCTCGGAATCCAGGCAGTGCGGCTCGCGCTCGAGGGTCCGGATGGTGGTGTCGCCGATGAACGTCAGTCGCGGGTGGAGCGTTTCGGTTTCGATTTCGACACCCTGCCGTTTCAGGGCTCCAAGCTCGTGGCCCTCGGTGCCGTGGAACTCCGGTTTCAGCTTCTTGCGCACTTCCTGGGCGGTGAATCCCAGCGACCGCACCCTGTGGTCCACGGGAAAGGTCGCCACGCGCAGTTGGCGGTTCAGATCCACGGACCCCCGCTTGGGCAGCGCGCGGAATTCGGGGACGTATTCCATGCGGTTGCGATGCCCTTCCAGGTCGCACCAGGCCAAGGCCAGGTTGCGAAGAGGCTCGACGAGGAAGTCGGGCACGAAGTATTCCGCCGGGGGGATGTTCAGCATCCGGCGCAGGGAGAAGTGGCGGAGCAGGCCGCGGGCGTGGTCTCCATGCGAATGGGTGAGGAACACGTAGGGATAGCGGATGGCGTCCACGGGACACTCTCCGATGTCGAAACAGACCTTCCATTCGGGGACCATGAGGTAGGTGGCCAGGCCTCCAATGGAGAATCCCTGCAATTCCAGCCCCTCCAGGTCCAGTTGGACCGGGCAGGAAGGGCGATGGAGGGTGTCGATCGTGCCGGACATGAGCCGCGGAAGATACTCCCGTTTCGGGGACGGAATCGAAATTCGGCACCCTCCCGTTTCGAAGTCGAACCCGGAAAATGGTGCACGGCCAGTTTCTACCTTGCGGGAGATGCCGGTCACCTCCGCGATCCGTCCGAACACCCGAAGGGTGCTCCGTGGCCAATCGGCGGCCCCAGGTCTCGCCCTGGGGAAGTGCATCATCCTGCACGAGGAAAAGTCGGTGGTCAACGACCGGCTGCTGGAACCCCACGAGGTCGCAGCCGAACTGGGGAAGTTCGATGTCGCGATCACCGAAGCACGCGAGGAACTCCGGGAACTGCGCGACCAGGTCCTGAAGGAGGTCGGGGCATCGGAGGCCCGTGTCTTCGAGGCGCACCTCCTGTTCCTGGACGACGTGGAACTGATGGGTGCCGTGCGCAAGGCGGTGTCGGCCGAATCGCGCGAGGCGGGGTTCCTGCTCCGACGCCGGTCCGAAGAGTTGATCCAGCGCCTGTCCAGGATCCCGGACGCCTATCTGCGGGAACGGGCGACGGACATCGAGGACGTCTCGGAACGCGTGGTCCGCCAGCTCACCAAGGGGCACCGCCGCCGCACCATCGAAATCTCCGAACCCTCCGTGGTGGTGGCCCAGAACCTGAACCCGTCCACGCTCACCCAGCTCCGGGTGCGCAATGTCCTGGGCATCGCCACCGACCTGGGCGGACCCACGTCCCACGTGGCCATCCTCGCGCGGGCACTGCACCTGCCCGCCGTTTCCGGACTCTCGACCGCCTCGACATCCATCCGCACGGGGGACATGGTGGCCCTGGACGGAAACGCGGGCACCTTGGTGGTGAATCCGACCGAGAAGGAACGAAAGGCCCTCGGCGACCGCCAGGAAGCCTTGCGACGGTTCGAGCTCGAACTTTTCAGCCTCCGGGACCTGCCTTCCGTGACCATGGACGGTCGCCCGGTCATGCTGTCCGCCAACATCGAACTCCCGGTGGAAGCCGAGAACGCCATCTCCGTGGGCGCGCACGGGATCGGTCTCTACCGGACGGAGTTCATCTTCCTGCAGGGACACGTTCCCTCGGAAGAGGAGCAGCTCGGCGCCTACCGGTTCATCCTCGAGCGCATGACCCCGCGACCCGTCACGATCCGGACCCTGGACGCCGGAGGCGACAAGATCGTCGACGCGCTGCAGGGCACCCACCCCGACCAGAACCCCTTCATGGGCTGGCGCAGCATCCGGATGTGCCTGGACCGCCCCGACATCTTCCTGCCGCAGTTGCGGGCCATCCTTCGCGCCTCCGCGCACGGGAACGTGCGGCTCCTGTTCCCCATGATCGCCGACATCCACGAGCTGCGCGAAGCCAAGCGGATGCTGGGGGATGCTCGTCGGGAATTGTCCGCGCAAGGCATCCCCTTCGCCGAAAGCATGCCCATCGGCGCCATGGTGGAAGTGCCTTCGGCCGCCCTGTGCGTCGAGACCCTCGCCCGCGAGTGCGATTTCCTGTCGGTGGGCACCAACGACCTGACCCAGTTCACCTTGGCGGTGGACCGGGGAAGCCAGCGCCTGTCCGGCCTCTACGATCCGCTGCACCCGGCCGTGCTCCGATTGATCCAGCTCACGGTGGAGGGCTCGAGACCCTTCGGCACGCTGGTGGAGGTCTGCGGCGAGATCGCTTCCGACCCCGTGGGAGCCATGGTCCTGGTGGGCCTCGGGGTGGACGAATTGTCCATGAGCCCCTGGGCCATCCTGGAAGTCAAGAAGATCCTTCGTTCCATCAATTGGCAGGACGCCCGCGAGGCGGCGCGCGAAGCCCTGCAGGCCGCCGGGACGCGCGAAGTCCGCGACATCCTGCACGAGCGTTTCAAGCGCAAGCTGGGCGGCCTGGGAATGGCCTCGAGGGCGCTGGGGACCACGCGGAAGCACTGAGGGGAATCCGGCCTCGCGCCGGACAAGCCCCCTCCTGAGGACTCAAGCCAGCTTGGCCACCACCAGATGGGCCTTGCGCTTGTAGTTGGAGGCCGTGTTGTCCTTGATGTTCCCCTGGTTCTTCCGCGCGGCGCGGTCCAGGAGGGAGAACAGATTGGGCAGTTCCTTGAGTGCTTCGTCCTTGGACTGGGCTCCGCGGACCTTCTTGAGGGAGGTGCGGATTTCCGAACGGACTGCGCGGTTCACGGTGCGCGCCTTCTCGGACTGGCGCAGACGCTTCTCGGCGGACTTCTTGTTGGGCACTGTGGGAACCTCGATGGATTTGTAGGAAAAAGTCTTAAGAGGGGGAAATGTATAGTATCCCCGAACCCCGTGTCAACTCGCCGCGCGCGAGCGGGATAGAACTCCCCCGCCCAAGACCCTCTCCCCCTGGAAGACGACCATGCTCTGGCCTGGGGCCGGACCGAGAATGGGTCGCGTCGGATGCACCAGGGTTCCAAAGGACGTCCTCTCCAACCGACAGGGATGGGGAGCGCTCCTGTAACGCACCTGGACCGCCGTGTCCGGGAGTTCCCATGGGTCGTCGACCAGCCAGTTCTCCTGTTCGAGCTCGAGCCGATCGACATCCAATTCTTCCTGCGGCCCCAAGCGGAGGGTGTTCGAGCCGGGATCCATCCCCGTGACGTAGAGAGGCCCGCTCCAGGCCACGCCCACGCCTCGGCGCTGTCCCAAGGTGTACGAGGCCAATCCTTGGTGGGTGCCCAGATGGACTCCACCGGGCCCTACGATGGGGCCCGGCTCCAAAAGCGGCGCGTCCGGTCGGGATCCCCGCACCAAGGCCCGGTAGTCGCCTCCCGGAACGAAGCAGATGTCCTGGCTCTCGGATTTGGCCGCGGTGGGCAGCGCCGCCTCGGCGGCGAGCGCCCGGATCTCGGGTTTGGACAGATCGCCGAGCGGGAAGTCCGTGTGCTCGAGGAGGATCCGGGGAATCCCCCACAGGAAATACGACTGGTCCTTCAAAGGGTCGGCTCCCCGCAGCAGGCCTGGACCGTCGGACATCGTCCGGATGCGGGCGTAGTGCCCGGTCGAGAGTCGTCGGCAACCCAGGTCGCGGGCCCTCTCCCAGAGGGATTCCCACTTGAGGAAGGTGTTGCACCGCACGCACGGATTGGGCGTGCGACCGGCCAGGTACTCCGAGACGAAGACGTCCACCACTTCCCGACGGAACTCGTCGCGAAGGTCCAGGACGAAATGGGGGATGGTCAGCTTCTGGCATACGCGCATGGCGTCCACGGCGTGGTCGGCCGTGCAGCACGCCCTGTCGGGGGATTCCCCGTCGCAGCCGGAATCCCAGAGCTTCATGGTCAGGCCCAGCGCCCTGGCTCCGGCGCGCACCCGGAGCAGGGCGGCGACGGAACTGTCGACACCGCCGGACATGGCCACCGCTTCCAGTTCGTCTCCCATCGGTGGACCGCAAGATAGCTGACCTCCGCCGCACCGGCGGAGAGGTGCGGGGATTCCAGGAGTCCCTCCCATTCGGCTCGAGCGGGCCGCGCAGACTCCTAGGAGTCTGCGCGGCAGAAGTTTGAGGGGCATTTTCTCTGTGTAGATTGATGCATGGAATGTGCGCCGGATTCACGGAAAGCCCAGTATTTATGCGGGTTTGAGGGTAGATTAGGGTATG
>Ga0181516_10000441_pt1 | contig 38823 bp, 25 predicted proteins | sample PEATcosm2014_Bin_25_FD_121104 | JGI IMG/M metagenome (GOLD analysis project Ga0181516, IMG submission 121104) | Peatland microbial communities from MTU Mesocosm Facility, Houghton, MI, USA - PEATcosm2014_Bin01_10_metaG | ecosystem: Environmental > Terrestrial > Soil > Wetlands > Peat | place... | reverse complement strand
TCGGGAATCGCCTCGTAGAGTTCAGCGGCCTTCTCGTGGTTTCCGAGCTCGTAAGTGACCTGTGCGCGCAGTTCCTGGGCACGCATGTTGGTTTTGTCGAGGAGGATGAGACGATCGAGAATCTTCTGCGCGGGATCGAGGGCGTGGCGTTCAACGAGAGTATTGGCAGTCTGGGCGAGCATCTCCCGGGCCTCGTTGCGCTGGCCTCCCTGGGTCATCAGGTCCGCAGTGCGAGTGATGACCTGTACATTTTCCGGATCGAATAATACGAGTTGCTTGAGCAGACGCAGGGTTTCCTTGCTCTGCCCCTTGCGCGTGTACGCCTCAGCCGCCAGCAGGAGCATGGAGCGCGCGTCGCCGACCAGGCCCTGCTTGCGGTAGAGTTCAGCGAGCTTCTCCATGGCCGCCAGGCCGTTGGGATCGAGCTTGGTGATCTTCTTATAGAGTGCAATTGATTTCAGGAAAAAGCCGTCGTTGGCGTAGGATTCTCCCACGACGCGAAAACGTTCGATCGCCTTCTCGTTCTGCCCGAGCCGGGCATAGATGTCCCCTACGGTGTTGAGAATGGCGAGATCGCGCGGCTCCTCTTTCAGTATCTTCTCGTATTCGGTGATTGCGTTCTGCAGCTTATTCTGCTGCAGATATTTTTCGGCGTTTGCACGCGCTTTTTCTTTCGTGAAACCGAATCCGAACATGATTGCGCTCCAAAGCGCCCACACGGGTCGTGACGGACGAACCCCGCGGACGCAGTGCGGAAACCTGCATTTGGCTTACGGTAACACAGCTTTCACCCGCCGGAAACCATCGGAAGGCGAGTGGTAAACGTTTTGCAGGACAGGTCCCTACGGTCTTAAGCGTAGAGAGTGGCATTGACAGAGGAAAAACGCGTCATTAAGGTTAGGCCTGCCAGAGATGAATAGTTCATGGGATAGGAACTCGATTTCGGGTTGGCGCCTTCTCGCGCTGCTGCTGGTGATCGTGGCAGCAAGCGTTGCCATCCATGGGTACCACTACGGAATCGAGGACGAGGCAATTTACCTGCCCGCGGTCAAGGCTCACCTGAATTCAGCGCTTTATCCCCACGACGCAATCTTCTTCCAGCCACAGACAAGAGCGACGCTCTTTGACGAATTGGTGGCGGCCACTGCGCGCGCGGTGCACGCTCCGGTGGAACGAACCGAGTTCGGCTACTTCCTGGGAACGCTGCTGGTCTTCTACGCAGGACTTTGGGCGCTGGCGGCGCGGTTGTTTCCGGGCGTTCGGGGCAGGCTCGGCGGAGTGCTGCTGATTGGTGCGCTGCTGACCATGCCCGTTGCGGGAACATGCATTTTCATTGTCGATCAGCATCTTCATCCACGAACTTTGGCGACGGGACTTATTCTGTTGGCCGCCGCACTGGCGGGGCGACGCGCCGCCAATGAGCCACTTCGAGCGCGGGATTGCCTGCTGGCCGGGTTGCTGCTGGCGTGCGCGGCGGTGCTCCATGTGCAGATGGCGTTTTACGGCGCGCTCTTTGTGATTGCCCTGTTGCTGCCTAGACGTGCTGCAACGGGTTGGTTCGTGTTGCTGGCGGGCGCCGCGGTGATACTGCTCGGGATGGCGCTGGTTGCCAAGGGCGGCCCGGAGTGGCAGGAAGCATCGCGCACTCGAACGCAACACTATCTGTTGCAGTGGGAGTGGTACGAATGGCTTGGGGCGGTTGCTCCTATCTTTCTACTATGGGGGATGGCGCGGATCGCGCGACGCCGGGCTTTGACGACGGCCGCTGAAGTTGGGGAGCGGACAGCATTGTTTGCGGCGGTTGGTTTCATAGCCGGGTGCGTGATCACGATCCCTTCGCAGCTCGAGAAACTGACTCCGTTTCAGCCTTTGCGGATGTTGCACCTGACATACGTTGTCATGCTGCTGATGGCCGGAGGTCTTTTGGCTGAGACGGTGCTGAAGGGGAAACCCTTGCGCTGGGTTTTGCTGCTGCTTCCGATTGCGGTGGGAATGAGCATTGCGCAGTTCCAATCGTTTCCAGACTCTCACCACATCGAATGGCCGGGGTATTCGACAGGCAATGACTGGGTGGAGGCTTTCCGGTGGGTGAAGGCGAATACTCCGGTGGACGCCTACTTTGCGCTGGATCCGCATTACATGAGCTCGGCTGGCGAAGATTATCACGGTTTTCGCGGGCTGTCCGAACGCGGCCAGATGGCCGATTGGGACAAAGATCCAGGCGTGGTGCTGTTGTTTCCCGAGGTGGCCCCGCGCTGGTGGCGCGAGGTTCATGCCTTGGATCACTGGCAGGACTTTACGTCCGAGGATTTTCATCGGCTGCATGAACGATTCGGGGTAGGCTGGACGGTGGTGGCCATGGACGGAGCTCCGAAGGGAATTGCATTCTCCGATTGCGTGTGGCACAACCGCCATGTGATGGTATGTAAGGTGAAATGAAGCGGATCGCAAGGCCGGCACGGAACCTCGCCGGGTGTTCTTACGTATTGAACAATGAGGGCGATCGCCCGGTTTGGGATCATTATGCGCGGACTGCGAATCAAGGAACCGACGATCATTGCTTTGGAGACGATGCGCACACACAAACTGCGCTCTTTTCTGATGCTGCTTGGCGTAATCCTGTCGGTCTCCACGCTCATTCTTGTGGTCGCGCTCATTAACGGCACCAACGCGTATATAGCGGACCGGGTCGCCAATATGGGGAATGGCGTCTTTCTCATCGGGCGCTACGGCATCATCAACAGCGAAGAAGCCTTTGTGAAGGCGGCGCGACGTAATAAACAGCTCACTTTTGATGACTATGCAGCTCTGCGCGACGGCCTGAAACTCCCCAAGAACGTGGGTCTGGAATGCCGTGGCAGGTCGACGTTACGCCGCGAAGGGTTGAGCCAGGAAGATGTAAGCGTGCGAGGCGTGACCGCGAACATCGGACAGATGGACACCGAAGAAGTTACACGCGGGCGCTACATCAGTGACAACGACAACGACCACCGCAACTTCACGGCAATGCTCGGAGACGACGTAGTCAAGAAACTGTTCCCTAGCACGGACCCACTCGGCAAAACCGTGACTCTTAACGGATACGATTTCGAAGTTGTGGGCGTGGCCAAACCAATCGGCAGTGTGATGGGGCAGCCACAGGACAACTTTGTCTACATTCCAGTGCAGACCTGGTTCAAGCTTTACGGCACGCACACTGACGGGTTCCATATCAACATTCAGGCGCGCGCACCGGAGTACATGGAGCAGACCAAGGACGAAGCGCGGGCGTTGATGAGGGCGCGCCGCCATGTGCCTCCGAATGAAGACGATAATTTTGGCGTCATTGGCTCCGATAACCTGATGGACTTATGGAAGAGCCTGACAGGAACCCTGGCGGGGGCGATGGTAGGTTTTGTTTCCATCTTCCTGGTGATTGGCGGAGTTGTGATTATGAACGTGATGCTGGCCAGCGTGACGGAGCGCACGCGCGAGATAGGCATCCGCAAATCACTGGGTGCGCGCACTTCAGACATCTTGAGCCAGTTTCTGGTGGAGGCTTCCGTGATGAGCGCCATGGGCGGAGTAATTGGCATCGCCGTGGCTTGGGTGCTGGCGATCATTCTGGACAAGACAACGCCGTTGCCGATGTCTGTGCCGCTGTCGGCAGTCGTGGTGGCGCTCTGCGTTTCCACGGCGGTTGGATTGTTCTTCGGCGTTTATCCCGCGCGCAAAGCGGCTCGACTGAATCCCATTGAAGCGCTACGGGCAGATAGCTAAGGGAGAAATATGAATTCAAAACCCAAATATTTCTCCTTTAGCGAAAGCGCCCGAATGGCCTTTGAGACACTTCTGGCGAACAAGATGCGCTCGGCCCTCACGGTGCTTGGCGTGTTCATTGCCGTAGTGGTGCTCGTAATGGTCTTTTCGATCATGTACGGCGTGGACGCCGACATGCGCTCAATGCTTGAGCAGTATGGAACGGACACACTGTTCATCTTCAAGTTCGAGCCGGGAATTCACATGGGCCGCCTTCCTCAGGCATTGCGTATGCGCAAACCCCTGAGCTACGAAGACGCCGCGGCAATCCGTGAAGAAGCGCCGTCGGTAAAAGAAGTATGCGTTGAAATCGACTCGACCAGCTTTACGCCTGGCACTCCAAACTTCATTCCTACGGCGCGTTACAACGGCAAAGAAGTGACGGCGGTGAACTTCGAAGGCGTCACGCCCTCCTACGTTACGGTGGTGAATGCACACCTGGAGCAGGGCCGATTCCTCAGTGAGACTGAGGACAGCCACCGGATTGACGTTGCGGTGATCGGACATGATTTGGCCGAAACGCTCTTTCCGGCAAAAGATGCGATCGGCAAGGAATTGCAAGTCACGGGAATGACCTTCCGTATCATTGGCGTGCTGGAGAAAAGCAAGGGAGTGTTTATCCGCGACAGCGCGGCTGACAAGCAGGTTTACATTCCCTACCTCGCCTACATGAAGCACCGTCCGCAGGATAAAGAAAATCAGTTGACCGCATTGGCGTTGCCTGGGAAGAAATCGCTCGCGACCGACGAGATTACGGGCATCCTGCGGCGGCGACGCGGGGACGCCTACAACAAGCCGGATAGCTTCGGTATCTCGTCGGCCGAGGCGATCTCCAACCAGTTCCGCAGCATTATGGGTTCCATTGCTCTACTGACGATTGCAGTGGCCTCGGTGGGAATGCTGGTGGGCGGCGTGGGCGTGATGAACATCATGCTGATGTCGGTGACAGAGCGAACTCACGAAATTGGCGTGCGCAAGGCGATTGGGGCGCGCAGCAAGGATGTGGTGCGCCAGTTCCTGGTAGAGGCGATTGTGCTGACCGGTTCAGCGGGCGTCGCCGGAGTGCTGTTCTGCCTGGCGCTGATCGCGATCTTGAACGTGGTGCTACCGACGTGGCCAATGGCGGTTCCGGGCTGGGTGATTCCGGCGTCAGTAGGCGCCGCGATGAGCGTGGGCCTGTTCTTTGGAATCTATCCAGCGGCGAAGGCGGCGAAGCTCGACCCGGTAGAGGCGTTACGCTACGAGTAGATGCGACGCGCAACGTGTGGGCCCGTCACTGGACAAGATGAATGGTGCCGCGTGGGACTCGTCTGCGTTCGTTCATCTCATTCAATATCTCCTCAATCTGCGAGGGCGAGAGCAACTCCTGAATAGCCGGGAAGATGACCGTCTCCTCCAGTCCCAGGTGCGCGGCAAAGATCTGGTCAAGGGCGCTGGTTACGATTTCGAGGCGACCTGCCAGGGCAGGCAAGCGGCGGGGATTGTGGTCCAGGGAAGAGCACAGAGACAACAACTCCGCAGCCAGTTCGTCGATTGCCTTGTGCTGATCAACCATGGTTTCAGCTGCTTCGCGAACCAGCCCACCCAGGGGCAGCGCAGCGTGAACACGAGGGAAGATCGATTCGTTTTCGTCCGCTTCATGCAGCGGCAGGGCGACGCTGAAGTAACGAAAGATGGCTGCCGCAGCGTCGGCAATTTCTTGCGGGGGCGCATCCGTGGCAGATATCAAAGTGCGGCTCAACTGCATAAAGTGGCGGATACGCGCGTGGCAACCGAGCAGCAGTTCCAATGGTGTGGGGTTCACGATTGTCTGCGTGCCGTGCTCTACGAAGATATCAATGAAGCGCATGATTCCATGCTGAGACGGCGCCCTTGAGATTGTCGAGGACACTCGTCACAAATTTAAATGTCTTTGCTGGTCAGTGACTTAGCTGCCGTCGGCGGATTTGAGCTTACAAATGCAGGAAAAACGATGGTAGAATGTGCCCGCTTTATGATTTGGAAGGACGCGAGCGGTAGAGGCGCCCTGAGACGCGAACCAACAAGCGCTGCTCCGGAACACGTATCTGCAGACGATATCCCTCCGATTCACTCAGCCTGATTTCAATTCACGAAGGAACAAGTAACATCATGGAACAAGGAATCGTTAAGTGGTTCAATGACGCCAAGGGCTTTGGTTTTATCAGCCGCCAGAATGGCGAAGACGTTTTCGTTCATTTCTCGGCGATCCAGACGAGTGGCTTCCGCAGCCTCAAGGAAGGACAAGCCGTGCAGTTCAATGTCGTCAAAGGACCTAAGGGCTGGCAGGCAGAGAACGTGACGGCCGTTTAGTTTCGCGTCCGAAAAGTTCTAGTGGAGAGGGCAGCCATCCGGCTGCCCTTTTCGTGTCTCCGCCAATAGGTGAGTGTATCCTTCGTGCTATTGCGCGACTTGGGAAATGTACGTACGATCACATCCAATCGCCGTCAATAAGGGCCACACACCTCCGGATAGGGTTGCGCCATCCTTTCTCCGGGGTGGGTGTTGGAGATTCAATTGAAGAAGAGCTTTTTAAAACAATGTACGGAAGTGAATAGCGAGCTTTGGCTCGTGCTTTCTCTTTTTGTCGTCGCTGCGTTGTGTAATTTTCTGATTGCCAACCGCGGTATTCTGCTCAGCTTCTATACTTTTCCGACGTTGTTTTCGGCCTACCACTACGGACGGCGCCATGCGACTCTGACAGCACTGGCCAGTCTGTTGCTGGTGGTGCTGATGACGTTTACCAATCCCCATTTGTTCGAGCACGGTCACGAGGTGCTGAACTCCCAGAAGTGGTTTGACATCTGCGTCTGGGGCGGATCGCTGATGATCACGGCGTTCGCCATGGGCGCTTTGTACGACCGCAACATGGCAAAAATGCGGGAATTGCGCGAGACGTATAACGGCGTGCTGATGATCCTGCGGCACTTCATCTCGAAAGATACCTATACGCAGAACCACTCGTATCGAGTTTCGATCTATGCTGCGCGGATTGCCGTAGAGATGGGATTTGATGAGGATCGAACGGAAGATGTTCGTGCGGCAGCCCTGCTGCATGATATTGGCAAATTGGACATCAGCCGCGAGATTCTCTACAAGGCGGCTCGCCTGAACGCAAATGAGCAGGAGCAGATGCGCGAACACGTGAGCAGGGGCGTCAGCCTGCTGGAGCCTGTGGGGGGCTCGCTGCGCCGGGTGCTGCCGATCATTTTGTCGCACCATGACCGCTTTGACGGCTCCGGCTATAGCGACCGCACGGGAGATGACATTCCTCTCGAGGCGCGCATCCTCTCAGTGGCAGACGCATACGATGCGATCACGAGCGACCGTCCGTATCGCAAGGGAAGCACTCCATACGAAGCGAGGGAAATCCTGGAGCGGGGCGCTGGCAAGGAATTTGACCCGACCGTGGTCGCGGCATTCCTGCGCGCCTTCCACAAGCAGCAGATGGAAATCCCCGATCTGGTTGTGTAGCGACTAGATCGCTGCCAAGCAATAGCCCGAGTCCTGGATGACCTACTCCTCCCGAAACGGTAGCAGGGGCAGGGTGACTCGTCATACAATGCGTAAGTGATCTGTTGACCGGCCCTGCGGAGGGTTGTGTGAGCGGTTGAAACAGGCGGTCTTGAAAACCGCTTTACGGGAAACCGTAACGGGGGTTCGAATCCCTCACCCTCCGCCACCTGCCTTGCTCTGTCTGAGCGCCCGCCTCCCCAACTGTGCAACATGACGCCAAGAACGAGGATGACCACCGAGAGAACAACGAAGGGATCGAACAGGTAAACGTTTCCAGCTCACCATCGATCGACACGCACACGATCTATCGCTAAAGCGTAGGCACATGCGGGACCTGAGGTCCCGCACCCCTACGCTTGCGTCAAATTTATCGCCCTTTCTCAACGCAGAGGCTATACGCAGGCTACTTTGCTAACGGCGCTGCTCAGCGCAGGCAAAACTTCCCTGAGATCTCCCACGATGGAGTAATCAGCAGTTTCATTCATGGGGGCGTTTTCATCTTTGTTGATGCTGACGATCACCCTGGCATCGCGGACGCCGTAAACGTGTTGCGGTTGCCCGGAGATTCCGATCGCAATATAGAGGTCCGGCTTGATCACCTGTCCGGAGATACCGAGGTAGCGCTCTTCGGGCATCCAGTTGAGGAACTCGGCAATTGGACGCGAGCATGCCAACTCGGCTCCCAGTGCCTTAGCCAGTTCTTCTGCGAGCGCAAGATCGGCCTTTTCGACAAAGCCTCGTCCTACTCCAACCACTCGCTTTGCCGCATTGAGATTGACCTGGCTGCTCTCTCTCAGATGCCGTCCGGTCACTTTCACTTTTGCCGAAGGAAGAACAAGCACTTCGATACTTCCGCTGCGACCAGGATCGGAGGCCCTAGCTTCATACGTGCCCGCGCTGACGGTGATGATCGTGGTAGGGGCATCGGTGCTCACGACTTTGTTGGCCAAGCCTCCCATGACCATGCGATCGGCGGTGACGCGGCCATCGAGTACACGAATATTCTTACCTTCGGAGATACAGGGACAATCGATAATCGCGGCCAATAGCGCGGCCAGGCTGCGTCCGCGTTTGGTGGCGCCAACCCAGATCAGGCTCGGACAATCGATAGCGGCTTTCTCGGCCAGGGCATAGGTGTAGTCCTCCCACATCGCTCCGGGCTGCAGGGGAAGCGTGAATGCGCTGTCGGCTCCGTGTACGACCGCGCTTGTAGCAGTTGAATTGTCCCCACCCACGAATGCGATGACGGTGCCTTGTTGCAGTTCCCGCGCGCCGCCAATCAATTCAGCGGCGAGCGATGCCGTTTCGGCAATGACCCATTGTGTGCTCATGCTCTTTTTCCATTCTTCTTAGATGATGTGCGGTGCTAAAGTACGCCGTCGCTGCTGAGTTGCTGCGTAAGTTTGAGGACCGCGTCGGCGATGCTGACGCCTCCGGCCGTTAGCTGAATCTGCTTGCGCGCCACCTCTGGCGCAAGTACGCTTTCGGTTCTCAGTTGCGAACTGCGGTCTATGACGCGAAGTTCGGCTAACGCCACGGCAGTACTCGGTTTCTTCTTCGCCCCTAGAATCTGCTTCAGACTGGGAATGGGGGGATCGTTGATGTCCGGCACCACGGAGATAACGGTGGCATCTGCAACTTCCACGTCCTCGGTACCATCATCGAGTTTCCGGCTGAGCTTGATCTGCTCTCCTGATACCTCAATGTGCTGGACGTAGGTTACCGAAGCATAGCCAAGCAACGCTGCGAGTCGTGCACTTGTCTGCTGTGCATATTCGTCATCGGAGGCTTCGCTACAAATCACAAGGTCAGCGCCTCCAAGTTTCTCGATCATGCCGGCAAGCACCTTGGAAGTGGTGCGGCTGTCCGCACCTTCCATGATTGGGTCATTGAGAAAGTGGACCGCATCCAGTCCGCGCGACAACACGTTCTTACTGGATTCCTCTGTATCTACGCCTGCAGTAATGCCAATCAGTTCACACCCGGTCGAAGCCTTGATGCGCGCGCCAGCTTCAATCGCGTTACGATCAAACTCGTTCAATATCCACTTTGCTTTTTCGACGTTCAGCTTCCGAGTGCTCTTATCCACGCGAATGTCAGCCCCGTCGAGCACCCACTTATAACAAACGATTACCCGCTTCATAGCTTTGTCCTTAGTATGTGAATCAAGGATCAGCACTCCAATTGACAGTGCTGATCCTTGATGGCCGAAGTGCTAGATGAGGTGCGTTAGGTAATAGACACCAATCACAAAGAACACCGCCACACTCTTGATGATCGTGCAGGCAAAGATGTGCTTATAAGCCTGCTTGTGTGTCAGGCCAGTGATGGCGAGCATCGTGATAACCGCACCATTGTGGGGAAGGCTGTCCATGCCGCCGGATGCCATGGAGGCAATCCTGTGCACGACTTCAAGAGGAATCCCTGCGGAATTAGCAGCCGAGATAAATGCACCTGACATTGCGCCGAGGGCTATGCTTAATCCCCCGGAAGCCGAACCCACGATGCCAGCCAGCAATTGCACTGATATAGCCTCACTCAACAGGGGGTTGGGGATCGCAGTCTTCAAATGCTGCGACAACAGTAGGAAGCCTGGAAGCACGGCAATAATTGAGCCGTAGCCATACTCCGAAGCCGTGTTGGTAATGGCCAGGAGACATCCGGACACCGCATGTTTAGAGCCTTCCGTGAACCGCGGAATCACCTGCTTCCAAGCAAACACGAAGACCGTGATGATTCCAAAGATCAGAGCCAGCTCGACGGCCCATAATCCCGTTGTTCCCTGCACGTCGATTGTGATCGGTGCTTTCATTCCGGGAAGCGCCAACCCGAAACTCGTACCGAAGATCCTCGTCATCCGCATGGTGAAGACATAGTTGAGAACCCACACGACAACGAGCGGCAAAGTGGCAATCCAAGCATTGGGAAGATGACTGTCGGTATAAGGTTCTGGTTCGTTCACCAACTTCCAACCGCTGTCGTATGGTTCGTTGGCAGCGATCGCCTTGCGGCGCTGCCATTCAAAGTACGCGAGGCCAAATCCCAGGATGAAAACGCTGCCGATTATGCCAAGCCAGGGAGCAGCGTAGGAATTTGTCTTGAAGAAGGAGGTAGGAATGATGTTTTGAATCTGTGGTGTTCCAGGCATCGCGTCCATGGTGAACGTTACGCCGCCAAACCAGATCACTCCAGGAATGAAGCGTTTGGGGATCTGGCCCATGCGAAACATTTCGGACGCAAACGGGTAAATTGCAAACACAATAACAAATGCGGAAACTCCGCCGTAAGAGAGGATGGCGGTGACCATTACAATTGCAAGAACAACATTCTTTGGGCCCACCAGCTTGAACAACGCGGCACAAAGAGATTTGGCAAATCCCGACAGCTCAATGACTTTTCCGAAGATAGCTCCCAACATGAATATTGGGAAATACATCTTAAAGAAGAACGACGCCTTATCCATGAACAGATGGGTGTAGGCGGGAAATGTTGAGAGCGGCTGAAAGACTAACACAGCCGCAAGCGCAACGATTGGGGCGAACAATATGACGCTGTATCCGCGATATGCAACGAAGATCAACGCGGCCAGACATAAAAGGACAACTATGATGCCCATGGTGGCTCCGAAAGAAGCAGGATTAGAATCTGTTATTACGTGTGCTCAGCTGTAGGGATAACCTCCTTAGGCAAGAACACTTCCTGAAATAATCATCTTCATTACTTCGTTAGTTCCTTCGTATATTTCGGTGATCTTCGCATCGCGCATGAAACGCTCAACAGGAGAGCTCTTCATGTATCCGATTCCGCCGTGTAATTGCACTGCCTTGGTCGTGACGTCCATTGCGGTTCTCGCCGCAACCAGCTTTGCCATGGCAGCTTCCTTGCTGATGCGTACACCCAGGTCGTTCATGGCAGCCGCGCGATAAGTGAGCAATCGCGCGGATTCGATTTGGGCTTCCATGTCCGCGATCATCCACTGCACCCCTTGGTTGGCAGCGATGGGTTTACCGAACTGCTGGCGCTCCTTGATGTATGTGACTGTTGCATCGAGCGCGCCTTGGGCAATGCCGACCGCCTGTGCCGCCATCCCAATGCGTCCGCTATCGAGCACCTTCATTGCGTACTTGAAGCCGTCGCCCTCGGTTCCGAGCATGTCTCCGGCCGGAATAGCCATGTCCTGATAAGAGATTTCGCAGGTCACAGAGCCACGAATTCCCATCTTGTCTTCGTGCTGTCCAATGGTGAATCCCGGAGTATCGCGATCAACGATGAAGCCGGTGATTCCCTTTAGCTTTTTTTCCGGCTGCGTCATTACGTAAACGCAAAACGTGCCGCCCACTGCGCCGTTGGTAATGAACACCTTGGAGCCATTCAGAATGAAGTTGTCACCTTCCCGCACTCCGCGGCTCCGCTGCGCTGCGGCGTCGGTTCCGGCTCCCGGTTCGGTCAAACAGAAGCATGCGAGCTTCTTTCCGGAGGCCATGTCTGGAATGTATTTTTTCTTCTGCGCTTCTGTTCCAAACAGCAGAATGTTCTTGATGCCGGTGATGTGGACGGAGAGGATCGCACTGTGCGATGCGCACACGCGAGCCAGTTCTTCACATGCCAACGCATATGAAATCGTGTCGCCGCCCGCTCCGCCGTACTCTTCGGGAATTGAGATTCCAAAGAGATCGAGCGCTTTCATCTTCTCGACCGTTTCGGCCGGGAAGCGTTGGTCCCGGTCGATTTCAGCCGCAATGGGTTTAATTTCTTTTTCCGCAAATTCCCTTACCATATCGCGAATAAGTGCTTGTTCTGCTGTCAGCGTAAAGTCCATGATTCGTCTCCACCCTCTTTAAAGAACGTCGTCAATGTTGCGAGCCGCGATGGCAATCGCTTCTCCGGCGATTACTATTTCGCCGTTCTGGTTAGTGCATGTGGTTTCCATGCGGATGCGGAACTTCTCCATCTTTTCGACTACGGTGCATTGAGCCCGTATGGTGTCGCCGATCTTGACCGGCCGCTTGAAGTTGCAGGTCTGCGAAACGTAGAGCGCGCCTTTGCCTGGTATGTACATTCCGACCAGGGTTGAGAACAGAGAGGCAGAGAGCATTCCCTGGGCAATCCGCCCGCCCATCTTCTTTCCCAGCGAACTTGTTGTGGCATAAACTTCATCGACGTGAATTGGATTGAAGTCTGCCGTGATGGCTGAAAAGCTATGTATATCGGATTCCGTGATTGTCTTTGCGAAACCCGCTGTGTCTCCAACTTGAATCTCTTCGTAGGTTTTGCCGCGCATAAAGCCCTTTCAGGACATTTGTCCAAGTAAAGTGTTTTCGTGACAGAGCTGGAAACGAAGCATTATTGCGCGGCCCGCAGAGCTTTCTCCGGGTCTCCTTCAAAGGTCAGCGCCATTGGCTCATCGCGGAACAGGCGCGGATCCATTTCCTTGAGATCACTGGCAATGGCAGGCTTGAATTCCATCTTGCCCAGAATGTCACGCTCGAGATCGACTCCAGGAGCGATCTCGGTGAGGGTCAGCCCTTCTGGCGTCACCTTGAAGACGGCTCTCTCCGTGATGTAGAGAACCTCCTGCCCGGTTTCATACGCGTATTCACCGCTGAAGGTGACCTGTTCGAGCTGGCTGACAAATTTAATGCCTTTTCCATCCTCGATGATCTTGAGTTTGCCGTCGGCGATCTCCAGACGCTGTTTGCCGGCCACAAAGGTTCCGCAGAAGCAGACCTTCTTTGCGTTCTGGGAGATGTTGATGAATCCACCGGGGCCCACAACTCGGCCGCCGAACTTCGAGACGTTCACATTTCCCTTGGGATCAATCTGCGCTGCGCCCAGGCAGGACAGATCAATTCCGCCTCCGTCATAGAGGTCGAAAATGTCAGGTTGCTTATAAATTGCTGCAGCGTCCACCGCTCCGCCGATGCCAATGCCACCTAGCGGAATGCCTCCCAGTACGCCAGATTCGATGGACAAGGTGATGCGGTCCACAAAACCCTCTTCTGCTGCGATGGCGGCCACGCCATCAGGAATGCCGATGCCGAGGTTGACCAGCATGCCAGGTTTGAGTTCCAGTGCGCCGCGCCGTGCGATGATCTTGCGATCATTCAACGCCATGGGCGCCACGTTTGCTATCGGAACGCGGATTTCTCCAGACCATTCTGGGTGGTACTCGTCTGAAAGATAGGATTGGAAAGTGAGCTTCTTGCTGCCAACCACGATGTAGTCAATCAAAGTAGAGTGAACTTTGACGTCATGTGGCTTGAGTGTATTGCGCGAGACCAACTCTTCCACCTGGGCGATCACGATGCCACCGCTATTGTGAGTGGCAGCCGCCATCTCCAACTGGTCGGAGACCGCAGCTTCGCGATGCAGTGTCATGTTGCCATCTTCGTCGGCGGCTGTGCCGCGAATGAAGCAGATGTTGATTGGAAATGACGGGAATAGCAGCTGGTCTTTGCCTGCAATGTTCACCAACTGCACGACATCGCCTGACTGCTTGGCTAGTTCATTGGCCTTGGCCCCCTCCAGCCTTGGATCGACGAAGGTCTTCAGTCCAACATGCGTGATCACGCCGATTTTCTTTCCTGCAATGGCTCGAAGCAGGTGCGAAGCGACTCCCTGCGGAATCATGTAGGTGGCGATTTTGTTCTCCACCGTCAACTTGTTGAGCGCAGGCTCAAGGCCGATGTGGGCGCAGATCAACTTGCTGAGCAAGCCCTCGCACCCAAGCCGGTTTCCGCCGCGTTCCTTGCCATCGCCGACTGCAGCGCAGTGATACAACGTCAGGCCGCGTGGTGTCTGTGTGTCGAGAAAACGCTGGCGCAGAGCTTCCAGAAGTTCTTCCGGCACTCCGAATCCAACGAACCCTCCGATTGCGAGAGTGTCTTTGTCTTTAACCAAATCCGCAGCGGCTTTCGCCGAGATAACTTTTCCGGACATATATATGAGTCCCCCATCCTTTATGTATGAGTGATACGCAGTGATTCGTACGCGCAGGCCGGCAAAGCGGCCCGAGCCCACGCGCACCTGTAGGTACCGGCTCTGGCGTTCGCGGCATGTTGCCACGCCGCTGGCGCCGATCCGGTCTGTCTATTACTTGCCTTGGAAAACCGCGGGACGCTTGTTGAGGAAGGCGCTGGTGCCTTCGTTCTTGTCCTCGGTGGCGCAGCAGATGCCGAAGATAGCCGCTTCAAAATCGAGCGCTTCTTCCAGCGGCATTTCCGTGCCCTTGTTGACCACTTCCAGACACATGGCAGTGATGAGGGAGCTTGCAGCGACGATCTTGGCGGCGATTGCCTCGGCGCGCGGAAGCAACTCTGCCAGGGGAGTGACCTCGTTGACCAGGCCGATGCGCAATGCTTCCTGCGCACTGATCATGTCTCCCGTAAGCATCATCTGCATCGCCAGGCCCTTGCCAACCAGGCGCGGCAAACGCTGGGAACCGCCGAAGCCGGGAATGACGCCGAGTTTGATCTCGGGTTGGCCGAACTTCGCATTCTCGCTCGCGATTCGGATCGTGCAAGACATTGCAAGCTCGCAGCCACCCCCCAGAGCGAAGCCATTCACCGCTGCGATGACCGGCTTGCCCAGGTTCTCGATGGTGCTAAAAACACCCTTCGCCAGCAATGCCAGTTCACGTCCTGTAACAGCGTTGGTCGCGGCGACGAAGTTGATGTCCGCACCAGCCACAAAGGCCTTCTCTCCGGAGCCGGTGAGAATAACAACACGCACTTCATCATCGTTGCGAGCCGACTCAATTGCCGATTTCAGTTCGGCGAGGGTTGCCGTGTTCAGTGCGTTGAGTACCTTGGGACGAGATATGGTGATATGTGCGATCTGGTTCTTGACTTCATATTGAAGATTTTCGAATGTATGTAATGCCATTGTGGTCGCCATGTTTGTTCTCCTCTATAAATGCTTATTGCATGTCCTGAATCCCTAAATTGAAGAGCTGTAACGAGTCGCGAACGAATAATCCTCTTGGGAGCGGATGAATCAAATAAGTATTGCGCTTAGAGTTGCGGGTAAAAATTAGTCGACAATGTTTTATATGTCAAACAAATAATCAATAGACAAAGAAACATTTGTACAACCATCAGATTCTTGGTAGAGTTCGTACGTCTGAGGGTGAGAAGAATGGAGCTTTCTTCGGAGGCGCAGGTTTTCCGCCTCCGTTTGATGACGGTATGCTCTGGCAATAGTGAAACCGGGAGCCCAAGTAATGCCTATTGATTACCGAAATATCAACACCGAGGGAGTAGCCAAGCAAATCGCGACGAATATTCGCGACGCCATCGTCAGTGGCGAATTGAAAGTTGATCAGAAACTGCCAACGGAAGAGGAATTGGCGGAGCGCTTTGGTGTGTCGCGACCGACGATTCGTGAGGCGCTAAAGCGCCTTGCTGCGCAGAACCTGATCCATACCCGGCGCGGGCCTTCAGGCGGAAGTTTTGTGAAGAAGCCCAGCCTGGAGGAGATCCGCGGACAACTTACCAGCATGGCTGCTGTGTTTCTCACGGTTGGAGATTTTAATCTTTCAGACATTGTAGAAACCCGTCAGGAGATTGAGAGAATCTGCTGCCGTCTCGCGGCACAGCGATACTCCGCCGACAGCGGTGCCATGGAAGACCAGATTAATCAGATGGAGGCGGAACTGGTTACGCAGCGCGATCCGAAGACGACAGACCGGGAATTCTGTTCATCAGACGTGCGCTTTCATTGCCTTCTCGTCGAAGCCACGCACAATCCGCTGCTTCACTTTCTGGTGACCGCGATGATGGAAATCATGGAGCCGGTCTTAAACCTCGTGGCCTACCGGGTTGAGTATTGTGTTAGCGAGCGTGAACTGATTACTCAGGGACACACCAAAATACTGGAAGCGATCAAGACACATGATCCTCAGGCCGCGATTGCCGCACTGGATCAGTTGATGGAGTTCTTGCAGAAGCGCTACGCGATGGCACAAGACCTTGGAGGCGAAACTCCGGCCGCATCTCCGGTGAGTCAACAGACCCTACCGGCCTTAGTCTAATCGCGACCCTTCAGAAAGACTTCAAGGCCCGTTGGTATCACGGCGGAATTCCACGGAATTTACTGGTGCTTGAACTACGCACCAGCCCTCCTAAGGCACTTCGACGATGATACCCGCTCCGCTAGGCCAACTCGCAAGATCGGAACGAACTTGCTCAACTCGTTTATCAAGCCTTGGAGTAAGGAGACGTAGGCTGAGAGCAACAACTTTCTTCATGCGTGATTTCCATCCTTTTTAGTTCATCACTTTACGTCGTGATGTATATCACTAAGATGTTCGTAAGTAGCGAAGGATTCAAATACAACGTCGCGCGAAGAGGTTCCGCTGCGCTCGCAAGTTATGCGATCCCACCCGCGCGAGGTTGGGGTGTAGCGAGCAGCGAGAACAAGCGCCAGGGTTTGTGCTTCGGCCGTCCGACCGCCGACTACCATCCGGCGAAACTCGCGTAAGCGTTCGAGGCAGTTAATTCAACTCGCGAAAACCCGCCGTTAACCTCAACCCATCTGAATGGCACTCCTCATCGTCTCGGACGATGCGGCGGTTGGAGCATTTCATCTCATTCCCAAAAGCAAACTCATCTCCCGATGGGCCAACGCCGAAATAACAATTCATCAAGTCCCGACTGATTCGTCGACACAGGCAAGTCTCTCGTCCTTAACTAATCCACGTCACTAATCCGACCGGAAACCCGGCGTGAATTCTTGCCGCCATCATTCCGTATTTATTCCGCGTGGATATTGAAAAGGAATTGACTGCCATGATGATCATCCCTCGCTCTGTTCGCACCTTGTTCGGCTCCTCTAGCCATCGCGCGACCTGTCCTCTGCGCCTTGCGTCGCTGCTGCTCGCTGTTTTCGGCCTTGTCTTCTGCGCTGTCGCCTCTGCGCAGACGGCGCATTTGATTGGCACTCAGAGCACGATCGCAAGCGGTGCCCACGCTCAGGGAATTGCTGTCGATGGTAGCGGCAATCTGTTCATCGCCGACATGAACAATAATCGCGTGCTGGAGATGTTGTGGAACGGCAGTAGCTATGGTGCCCCGCAGGTGGTCGTCAGCGGACTGGGTGGCCCGCAAGGCATCGCCGTGGACGGTAGCGGGAACCTGTATATCAGCGATACCAACAACCGGCAGGTTTTGAAGGAGACACTGTCGGGGGGCGTTTACACTCCGAGTGTTGTCGCTTCCAACAGTTCCGGCGGCATCTCTGGCCCCGTGGGTGTTGCCGTGGATGTGTCCGGCAATGTCTATATCGCAGATTACGCCACCAGCAAAATTTACAAGGAAACTCTCACAGGCGGCACGTACGTCCAGAGCACGATCGGCAGCGGCTTTTTCCACCCGACCGGGGTTGCGGTAGATGGTGTCGGCAACGTCTACATTGCCGGGTACAACAGCGGTCAGGCGTACAAGGAAACGCTCTCCGGCGGCACTTATAGCCAGAGCACGATCGGCAGCGGGATGGTGGATCCTACCGGAATCGCGGTAGATGGCAGCCACAACGTTTACATCACAGATGTTGTACTCGGCACTGTCGTGGAGGAGCCGTGGACGGGCAGTGGCTACGGAGCCCAGATCACGCTCGCCAGTGGCCAGAGCGGTCCGTATGGCATTGCAGTGGATAGGAACGGCAACATCCTGATTGCCAATGGGAACAGCAAGGTAGTTGATTTGAGTTCGTCGGCCGGGAATTTTGGCGCCGTCAATGTGGGAAGTGCGAGTTCGTCAGCGATTGTGTTGACGTTCCTTCTTGACACTTCGGGAACCATTCAAGACCCGCTAGCGCTGACCCAGGGCGCAGCAGGCCTGGATTTTGCGGTCACTGGAGGTAGTTGCGTGGCGGGTACCTACGTTGCGCCCCATACCTGCACGGTCAACGTGACTTTCACACCCAAGTTCGCAGGCAGCCGAAACGGCGCGGTGGTGCTCAAGAATAGTTCCGGAAACGTGATTGCGACCGGATACATTTATGGCTCCGGAATCGGACCGCAGGTCAATTTCCTGCCAGGAACGCAGAAAATAGTTGCCGACTCGTCAAGCTCCTTTGGTCTTTCTGATCCGGAATGGGCTGCGGTGGATGCGAGCGGAAATGTCTACATTACCGATGCCGTGAATAACCGGGTAGTGAAGGAGACGTTGTCCGGGGGCAGCTATACACAGAGTGTGATCTCCAGCGACCTCGCTTATCCGCATGGGGTAGCGGTCGATGGAGCGGGCAACGTTTTTATCGCCGATACGAATCACGGCCGGGTAGTGGAGGTGCCGTGGACGGGCTCTGCCTATGGCACCGAAATCACGTTGCCGACCAGTCCGATTTCCGGCACTGGGTTGGCGGTGGATGGCAGTGGCAATGTCTATATCGCCGATCTGTGGCAAAGCCAGGTATTCAAAGAGTCGCCGGCGTCGGGCAGTTATACCGAAAGCGTGGTAACCACTGGGTTATCGAACCCTAATGGATTGGGGGTGGATGGGAACGGCAATGTTTACATCGCCAACTACGGCACAAACCAAGTGCTGGAGGTGCCGTGGACGAGCTCCGGCTATGGCGCCCAGACTGCGATCGTTAGCAATCTCAATTATCTACAAGGGTTAGCCGTAGATGGGAGCGGCAATCTTTATGTCGCTGATTGGGACAGTGATGGCACCGTATACAAAGAGACGCTTACCGGGGGCAGCTTCACCCAGAGCACGATCGTGAGTTTCCCTGCTGTGTTCATGCCCAGAGCGATGGCCGTGGACGGCAGCGGTAACGTCTATTGGAACAATGGCGTCCAGGTTGTGAAACTGGATGCTGCGGACGCTCCGAGTCTGAGTTTTGCGACGACGAACGTGGGCGGGTCCAGCAATGACAGTCCACAGACAGTGACCGTCGGGAATATTGGCAATGCGCTGCTCACATTTACGGCCCTGAACTATCCAACGGACTTCACTGGCACAGGCGATTGTTCGGCGACTACGCAACTGGCGGCGGGAGCAGACTGCTCGCTGGCCATCAGTTTCAATCCTCTGTCGGCTGACAATCTCAACGAAGCGGTACAGTTGGCCGACAACAGTCTGAATGTGGTTTCAACCCAGAACATTCTTCTATCGGGTATTGGCACAACCCCGCCGCCACCACCGCAGACGGTTCCGACGATTGTGTGGACACTGACATCGAACGTGAACTATGGCTCCGACCTCAGTACGGTTCTGAACGCGCTGGCCACCGACGGCGGTGGTAATCCCGTCGCAGGTACTTTCTCCTACACCGCAACTCCGGCGGGCGGGAGTGCTGTGCCCGTAACCAGCGCAACGATCCTTGCGCCCGGAAGTTATCTTCTGAGTGCATCCTTCACGCCGAACGATCAGATTACTTACACGTCGGCCACGGCTTCGGCTCCACTGACGGTGAATCCGAGATTCCTGCCGGTCAACATTGGCAGCCCCAGCCCAACGGCAATGACCGCGACCTTTGTCATCCCGTCCGGTTTGCCGGGCAGCGGTACGCTGGGCAGCCCGCTGGTGCTCACGCAAGGCGCGACTGGCCTTGATTTCACTGATGCCACGACGGGAAGCTGCGCCTCGGGAATGAGCTATTCCTCCGGCATTACCTGCACGGTGAACGTGACGTTTACTCCAAAATATGCCGGGATGCGCTATGGAGCGGTTGTTCTCGCGGACAGCCTTGGAACCATCCTCGCAACCAACTACATTTCCGGCACCGGCCTGGGGCCGCAGGTGAATTTTCTGCCTGCCACCCAGATCAAGTTAGGCGGCGGTTTCGGCAATCCTTTTGGCGCGGCGGTAGATGGGAACGGAAATTTGATCGTTGCCGATCCCTCCAATGGCGCAGTAAAAATGATTCCGCCAACCTGCGTTACAGCCGCTTGCGTCACCACGCTGGGTGGCGGTTTCACGCAGCCTTATGGAGTTGCGGTCGATGGAAGCGGCAACATCTTCGTCGCCGACTGGGGTAACAATGCAGTGGATGAGATTCCGTTCGGCTGCATGAGCGCGGCTTGCGTTGTCCCGCTCGGTAGCGGTTTCAACGGCCCCGAAGGGATCGCGGTGGATGGCAGCGGAAACGTCTTCGTCTCCAGCTGGGGCGACAATTCAGTAAAGGAAATTCTGGCGGCAGGCGGCTATACCAATGTCCAGACCTTGGGCAGCGGTTTCACGATTCCCCTTGGAGTTGCAGTGGACGCAAGCGGCAATGTTTTTGTCGCCGACCTGGGCAACAATGCGGTGAAAGAGATTCTGGCGTCGGGCGGCTATACCACGGTGATTCCGTTGGGCAGCGGTTTCAGCGGCCCTGAAGGCGTTGCGGTAGATGGAAACGGAAATATCTTCGTCGCCGATTCCGGCAACTGGGCGATAAAGGAAATTGTGGCCTCGGGCGGCTACACAACGGTTCAAACCCTGGGCGCCGGCTTTGCCTATCCTCCCACCGGAGTTGCCGTGGACGGACGCGGCAATGTCTTCTTCCCCGATGCATCCAACAGCGGCGCAGTGGAGTTGGATCTTGCAGATGCACCAAGCGTGAGGTTCGCGACCACCGCAGTGGGCTTCACGGATCAGACGCATGGCGTGGTGACGGTCGAAAACATCGGCAACATGGCGCTGTCATTCTCGGCCGTGACCTATCCGACAGATTTCCCGGAAGCTGCAGGCAATAACGATTGCTCGACTGGCCTGCCTCTGGCAGCGGGTACAAGCTGTCCGCTGACGATCAGTTTCAGTCCGACCGTGTCAGGCAGTCTTAACGAAACGGTGGCACTGGCTGACAACAGTCTGTACGGAGCTTCCGCCCAGGGCATCACGGTTTCCGGAGTTGGCTTGGAAGGAGCGCAGTCCATCACATTCTCGAGCCCGGGCAACCAGACCTATGGAGGGGCTCCGATCACGCTGAACGGGACTGCGTCTTCGGCCTTGCCCGTTAGCTACTCGGTGATCTCAGGTCCAGCAAACGTGAATCTTGCGACACTAACGATTACCGGAGCCGGAGTGGTATCGATCCAGGCAACTCAATCCGGCAATGGCAGCTATGCTCCCGCAGTTCCAGTCACTGTAAGCTTCACGGTCAACAAGGCAACTCCAGCGATCACCACTTTGCCGACAGCGGGAGCGATTACGTTCGGCCAGACGTTGGCCTCCTCCACGTTGTCCGGGGGAACGGGTTCGACTGCGGGCAGCTTTGCTTTCACCAGTCCGGCTACGGCACCCGGCGCAGGCACAGCCCCGCAGAGCGTGGTCTTCAACCCAAGCGACTCAGCTGACTACAACACTGCCATCGGCTCGGTAAACGTCACGGTCAACAAAGCGATTCCGACCATAACCACCCTGCCATCGGCCAGCACGATCACCTATGGACAGACATTAGCCTCTTCCACCCTGAGCGGCGGAGCAGGCTCGACCGCCGGCAGTTTCACCTTCACCACTCCGGCCACAACGCCGGGTGCGGGCACTCCTTCTGAGAGCGTGACCTTCACCCCAACCGATCTGACCGACTACGCGCCCGCAACCGGTTCGATCAGCATCACGGTCAACAAGGCAACGTCGACGGTCACCACCCTGCCGACGGCAAGCCCCATCACCTTTGGCCAGATGTTAGCGGCTTCTACGTTGAGTGGTGGAGCGGGTTCGACCGCGGGCAGCTTTACGTTTGCGTCTCCGACTCTGGCGCCGGGCGCGGGTACGGCCACACAGGGCGTGATCTTCACCCCGACGGATCTGGCGGATTACAGCACCGCCTCCGGCTCGGTCAGCGTCACGGTCAATAAGGCCACTCCGACGATCACCACCTTGCCGACGGCCAGCACAATTACGTATGGGCAGACTTTATCTTCCTCCACCCTGAGCGGGGGAGCGGGTTCGACCGCAGGCAGCTTTGCCTTCACCAACCCGACAACAGTGCCGGGCGCGGGTACGGCATCGGAGAGCGTGACGTTCACTCCAAATGACCTGACGGACTTCACCACCGCGACTGGTTCGATCAGCGTCACGGTCAACAAAGCCAACTCGACGATCACCACTTTGCCGACGGCCAGCCCGATTATCTATGGCCAGACTTTGGCGTCCTCTACACTGACGGGCGGTTCAGCAACCCCCGGCGGGGGAACCTTCACCTTTACCGCGCCGACCACGGCACCGGGCGCGGGCACGGCTTCCCAGAGCGTGACCTACACCCCGACGGACACCACGGACTACAACACCGTGACCAGTTCGGTCAGCGTCGTGGTGAACAAGGCCAATACGACGATCACCATCCCGCCCACGGCCAGCCCGATTACCTACGGCCAGCCCCTGGCCGCCTCCAACCTGAGCGGCGGAGCGGGTTCGACCGCGGGCAGCTTCGCATTCACCACTCCGGGCAAAATGCCGCACGGCGGCACGGCATCCCAGAGCGTGACCTTCACCCCGTCGGATACTGCGGACTACAACACCGTAACCGGCCCAGTCGGTGTCACGGTGAACAAGGCCACTCCGAATGTTGTTTGGCCGACTCCTGCCAGCGTCACCTTCGGAACTGCTTTGGGTAGCACTCAGTTAAACGCCACAGCAGTTGGCTCGATACTGGGCGCCGTGGCAGGCACTTACGTCTATACTCCAGCGGCGGGTACAATTCCGGCCACCGGCACGGATATGCTCTCCGTCACCTTCATTCCTACCGATGAGACCGACTACACTACGGCGACCCAGACGGTATCGCTCACGGTGACGCAGGCGACTGCCGTGGTTACCTTGGGCAGTTTGACCCAAACCTATAGCGGCGCGCCCGAGCCAGTTACGGTCTCGACCTCGCCGACCGGCTTATTCCTCACCTTCAGCTACACGGGCGTCAACGGTACGATCTATCCCTCCACCGCAACTCCGCCGACCAACCCCGGCAGCTATTCGGTCGCAGCGTCTGTTGTTGATCCCAACTACATTGGTCAGGACATCGAAACCCTGACCATCCGTCAGTTGAGTCCGGCACTGAGCTTTACGCTGATGTCTGGCGCACCGGCCCCAACGCCTTACGGCACCATGGTGTATTTCGAATTGGGCATGGCCTCGATGCCGGTGTGTCCAACGGGTATTGTGCAGTTATATGTCGACGGCAATGCTTCGGGTTCTCCTGTCGTTCTGAACGGCGCTGGTCCCTGCGTTCAGCCGGTCCAACTCCAGACGGCGATGATGCCACAGGGCCCGCACAACATCTTCGCGACCTACACGGGCGATGCTTATTATTCCGGCGCCACCTCCGTAACGCTGCCATACACGGTTACACAGGACACCACGTCGGTGACCCTGGCGACCTCAGGCATGAGTGCGAATGTCGGCCAGCCGCTAACCTTCACCGCTACGGTCACTCCCTCATCGCTCGATGCAAGCGCACTGCCTCCAACGGGCTATGTCCAGTTCATGGACCGAGGAGTGCAGATCGGCAGCAACGTTGCATTGGCGGGCACCACGGCGATCTACAACACGTCAGCGCTGGCCTTCGGTCCGCACAACATCTCTGCCACCTTCGTGGATAGCGATGGTAATTTTGTTGGCAACAGTTCGGCGGTAACCGTGGAGACGGTGAACCTGATTGTCCCCACGATTAACTTTGCTCCGGCTCCAACCGAGTTCGTCTATGGCACCCCACTCGATGCCAGCAAGCAGTTGAACGCGACTGCCATCGATCCAACCAGCAACCTGGCAGTCCCAGGCAGCTTTGCCTACAACTTTGCTGCCAACGCTGTTGTTCCGGTGGGAACGCCGAACCTGATTGCGACCTTTACGCCCGCCGATCCAAACACTTATGCGGGCAATTCGGCGACGGTCTCCATCACGGTGGATCCTGCAGTCCTGACGGTCACTCCAGATAACCTCTCGATCCTCTACGGTGCGGCCATTCCAACGCTCACCTACCAGATCGCCGGGTACGTAAATGGCGATCCATCAACAGTGGTGAGCGGTACAGCCTCATGCACAACCTCGGCAACCGCCGGCAGCACCGTGGCGGGTTATCCGATCACTTGCACACAGGGTACGGGGGGACTATCGGCGAACAACTACAGCTTCCAGTTCGTCAGTGGTACGCTGACCGTCACCCAGGCCACGCCGACCATCACCACCTTGCCCGCGGCCAGCACAATTACCTACGGCCAGACGCTAGGCTCTTCCACCTTGGCGGGCGGCGCGGGCTCGACCGCTGGAACTTTCGCCTTCACCACTCCCGCTGCGGCACCAGCCGCGGGCTCGACCGCGCAGAGCGTGACCTTCACCCCAGCTGAGACGATTGACTACACTACCGTGACGGGTTCGGTCAGTGTCACGGTCAGCAAGGCCACGCCGACGATCACCACCCCGCCGACGGCCAGCACAATTATCTACGGTCAGACGTTAGGCTACTCTACCCTGGCGGGAGGCGCGGGCTCTGTACCGGGCAGCTTCAGCTTCACCAACCCGGCCACGTCGCCAGGCGCCGGCACGGCTTCCGCGAGCGTGACGTTCGCTCCAACCGATGCAGCGAATTACAACACTGCGACCGGCTCGATCAGTCTCACGATTAACAAGGCAGCTTCGGCAATCACCATGTTGCCGACCCCCAGTTCGATCAGCTACGGCCAAACGTTGGCGGCCTCTACCCTGACCGGCGGCGCGGCGTCGACCCCGGGTAGCTTTGCCTTCGTCAGTCCGTCCCTGGCACCAGGCGTCGGTATGGCAGCGCAGAGCATCACCTTCAGACCAACCGATGCGGCGGACTACAGCTCCGTGTCCGGTTTGGTCAATGTCACGGTCAATAAGGCCGTGCCGACGATCACAACCTTGCCGACGGCTACTACGATTACCTACGGTCAGACGCTTGCCTCTTCCACCCTGACGGGCGGAGCGGGTTCGACCGCCGGCAGCTTCAGCTTCACCACCCCGGCTACGGTTCCGGGTGCGGGCGCGGCTTCACAGGGCGTGACCTTCACTCCAACCGATCTGGCGGATTACACCACCGCGACTGGTTCGATCAGCGTCACGGTTAACAAAGCCGCTTCGACAATTACCACCTTGCCGACGGCGAGCACGATCACCTACGGCCAGACGTTAGCTGCATCCACCCTGACGGGCGGAGTGAGCTCGACCCCGGGCAGTTTCAGCTTTACCAACCCGGCTACGGCACCGGGCGCGGGCACGGCCCAACAGAGCGTGATCTTCACTCCCGCCGATCTGGCGGATTACACCTCGGCGACCGGCTCTATCAGCGTCACGGTCAACAAAGCCAGCGCATCCGTGACTCCGAATGCAGGCACGAAGATCTATGGCAGCGTCGATCCGGGCTTTAACGGAACGCTGACGGGTTTTGTGGCGGGCGATAACGTGACCGCGACCTACAGTCGTGCGTCAGGCGAAACAGTGGGAGGTGGTCCTTACGCGATCAGCGCGAATCTCAGTCCATCCGCGATTCTGGCCAACTACAACGTTACTTACAACACAGCGAACTTCTCCATCAGCAAGGCAGCGCTGACGGCAACTGCAAATAACGCCAGCATGTCCTATGACGGCGCGCTACCAACGTTGACCGGCACGCTGACTGGTGTAATAGCGGGCGATGCAATCACCTCCAGCTTCATAACAACGGCAACCGCGGCTTCGCCGGCTGGAACCTACCCAATCACACCGCAGCTCAGCGACCCAGGAAACAAGCTGAGCAATTACGCCACCGTACTGGTCAACGGAACGTTGACGGTCAGCACAGATGCAACCACCACTACGTTGCAATCGAGTGCACCGATCATACTGACGCAAAGCAATGTGACATTCACCGCGAAAGTTACCAGTTCCGCGGGCACTCCGGCGGGACAGGTGAGTTTCATGGATGGCAGCGTCGGGTTGGGAACGATCACACTGGACAACACGGGAACGGCGACACTCACCACCGCCACTCTAAGCGTTGGCCCGCACACCATAACCGCCGTGTATGCCGGAAACGTAGATTATGTGGGGAGCACCTCCGGTGCAGTCACCGAAACGGTGCAGGATTTCAGCTTCTCCATTAACGGATCGACGACCACGGTGCTCGCGGCAACCGTTCTGCCGGGTAATTCCGCTGTTTACACCTTGCAGCTATCGCCCACGAGCGGATCTGTCTTCGCAAGTGCGGTGGTGTTATCGCTGACGGGACTGCCTGCGGGTGCAAGCTACACGATCTCGCCATCTACCATTCCGGCCGGGAGCGGTGCCGTGACAGTCACCATCACGGTCAACACTGCCAAGTCACAGGCCTCGGCAACCGCTCCCAACGGCCCAAGCGGATTCCCGAAGCCGTTGTTGCTCGCAGTCCTGCTTCCGATGTTCGGTATGCGCAAGATGCGCCGTGCGCTTCGTCTGCAGATGCTGCCGTCGATGCTCATCCTGCTGGGCGTACTGATGGCGACGGGCATGAGCGCTTGTGGCGGTGGCACTTCGTTACCTGCACCACAAACCAGTGCCATGACGCTGACTGCCACAAGTGGCGCGGTGCATCACTCCGTCACTCTCGACCTGACGATCCAATAGGAGAACGAGTAAGAGCTCTACCTGTGCTGTGTTACTTCGCGACCACCGGCTGTAAAAGGCCGGTGGTCGTTATTCTGCACCGTTTACTTCGGAAGATCATCCGACTGTCGCTCTTGCCGCGATCCCGAGTTAGACTGTCTCATGATCTCCGGCTCGCGTTCTCTCCTCCCCATCCTTCTCGCTGTGGTTCTGGCGCTCTCCTGCAGCGGCACCGCCGCGCAGGAATCGGCGACAAATGCGTCTGTGCGTTTTTCCATCAGCTTCGCTGCTGCCGCAAGTGAACAGAAATTGGATGGACGCCTTTACCTGCTGCTCTCCACGGACCCGAGCGATGAGCCTCGCATGCAGATTGATGACACACCAAAGTCTCAACTGATGTTTGGTGTTGATGTGGATGGGATGCGGCCTGGGCAGTCGGTTGTGGTGGATGAACGCGCAGATGGTTATCCGATTCGCAGTTTGCGGAACCTTCCTGACGGCGAATATTTCGTACAAGCCGTTCTGCATCGCTATGAGACGTTTCATCGCTCAGATGGAGTGACCGTCAAGTTGCCGATGGACCGCGGCGAGGGCCAGCATTGGAATATTGCTCCCGGAAACCTGTACAGCAAGCCTCAGAAGATTGTGGTGCGCAAGGGCGGGGCCTCGATCAACATTGTGATGGACCAGGTGATCCCTTCGATTCCCGAAGCGAAGGACACGAAGTACATCCGCCACCTCCGGATACAAAGTCAGCTACTGACGAAGTTCTGGGGACGTCCCGTGTATCTTTCGGCGATTGTGCTAGTGCCAGAAGGATTTGATACTCATCCTGCCTCTCGCTACCCGCTTATGATTTTTCACGACCACTTCGTGAGCGAATTCAGCGACTTCCGCACCGATCCCCCCGACCCCAATCTGAAGCCGGACTACAGTGAGCGCTTTCACGTTGCTGGCTACAACCGCATTGAGCAGGAGGAGTCCTACAAGAACTATCAGCAGTGGATTTCGCCAGGCTTTCCGCGCTTTCTGGTCGTGAAAATTCAACACGCGAATCCTTACTATGACGACTCGTACGCGGTGAACTCCGCGAACGTTGGTCCGTATGGCGATGCCATCGAGACCGAACTCATCCCCGCGATCGAGAAGCAGTTTCGAGCGATTGGAGAGGGTTGGGCACGGTTCACTTATGGAGGCTCAACCGGCGGATGGGAGGCGCTAGCGGTTCAGATCTTCTATCCCGATCACTACAACGGAGCGTTCGGAGCTTGTCCTGATCCAGTGGACTTCCGCTCTTATGAGTTGATCGATTTATACAACGACAGCAACGCGTTCTACCTCGAAGGTACACACAAGCGCGTGGCGCAATCTGCAATGCGCGACTACCAGGGACACACGTTGTTGACGCTCGAGGAGAACAACGCATACGAACTGGCGCTCGGAAGCCACGGACGCTCGGGAGAGCAGTTCGATATCTGGCAAGCCGTGTATTCTCCGGTAGGCGAGGACGGTTATCCAAAACAAATCTTTGATAAACGAACTGGCGTGATCGACCACGAGGTTGCGGCCCACTGGAAAGAGCATTACGATCTGCGCGCCATCCTCGAAAAGAACTGGGACACCCTCGGTCCAAAGCTCAGGGGCAAATTGCATCTCTACTGCGGAAGCGCCGACACGTACTTCCTCAACGATGCCGTGTACAGGATGGAAGACTTCCTGAAAGCCACTACGAATCCGCCGTATGAAGGAGAAGTGAAGTACGGAGATCGCGCAGAGCATTGTTGGAATGGCGATCCGAAGCAGCCGAATTATCTGTCACGCCTGCACTACAACACGATGTATCTGAGCAAGATTCTCGACCGTATCGCCAAGACCGCGCCAGCAGGAGCGGACCTGAGCAGCTGGCGTTACTAAGAAGCGGATATATCTTCATGCGAAGCAGGATGACGCCGATGGCGCAACAAGAAATCTCGACGGCAGCGGATACCCGCAGACGCATTATCGCGATTGTGGGGGCCTCGTCAGGAAACCTGGTGGAGTGGTTTGATTTCTACATTTACGCTTTTTGCGCAATCTATTTTGCGTCTGCCTTTTTCCCGAATGGCAATCCGACCATACAACTGCTGAAGACCGCTGGCGTGTTTGCAGCAGGTTTTCTCATGCGTCCGATTGGCGGTTGGCTATTCGGTCGCATTGCTGACAAGCGTGGCCGCAAGACCGGGATGATGACCTCGGTCCTGATGATGTGTAGCGGTTCATTGCTGATTGCCATCCTGCCAACCTATGCCGCCATCGGCATGGCAGCACCAGCACTGCTGCTCTTCGCGCGCCTGGTGCAAGGTTTATCCGTGGGCGGTGAATACGGCACCAGTGCGACTTACATGAGTGAAGTTGCGCTGAGCGGAAGACGTGGCTTCTTCGCCTCGTTCCAGTATGTGACGCTGATTGGCGGGCAGTTGCTGGCAGTGCTGGTGCTGGTGGTGCTGCAACAGTTCCTGACCAACGAACAGCTTAAACATTGGGGCTGGCGGATTCCATTCGTACTAGGGGCGCTCGCTGCCGTCGTGGCCTGGTACTTGCGTCGATCACTGGAAGAGACATCTACTGTTGAATCGCGCAGCCACAAGGATGCGGGCAGCCTTGCGGGCTTGCTGAAGCATAAGCGCGCTTTCATGACGGTGCTTGGTTTCACCGCAGGCGGCTCGTTGATGTTCTACACCTTCACGACCTATATGCAGAAGTATCTGGTTAACACCGCAGGGATGAACGCCAAAACGGCGAGTGAGGTGATGACCGTCGCGCTGCTGGTTTATATGCTGATGCAGCCGCTGTTCGGCGCGCTGTCAGACAGAATCGGCCGTCGCACTTCGATGATCTGGTTTGGCGCTTTGGCGACCTTGAGCACGATGCCTATTCTGCATGCGCTTGCCAAGGTCACCAGCCCGTTTGCGGCTTTTGGATTGGTGCTGCTGGAACTGGCCGTAATCAGCTTGTACACCTCAATTGGCGGACTGATTAAGGCCGAGCTGTTTCCCCTGGAGGTGCGCGCGCTGGCCGTAGGCCTGTCCTATGCACTGGGCAACGCCATCTTCGGAGGCTCGGCGGAGTTCGTGGCCCTGGCGTTGAAATCCACGGGCAGGGAATCGACTTTCTACTGGTATGTCACAGCACTCTGCGCGGTTGCGTTGATTGTTGCTATCCGCATGCCTGATCCGCGCAGAACAGGTTATCTGCGGGATGAGCTCTGAGATGGTCAGGGCTTTCTGCTGAGCAGTGACGCGCCCTCCCGTGGCTGCTGCTCTTTCTCGACGTCATCGCGCAGGTGCCGTCCCAACTGGAATTGCATTCCAAAGTATCCAATGAATTGTGACTGCCCGCTGCTCGGTGGGCTGAAGCTACGTCCGGCCATGAAGATCACAAGTGCATTTCGGCTCAGGCGGTAGCGTCCCCCAAAATCGAACGTGTTATCGCGTTGCGCGTACGGAGTGCTGTTGCTGTACACCTCGCTCAGCAGTTCCAACCGACGTCCAGCCTGGTGGCCGAACGCGAGGCCGCTGATCCAGTAGCCTTTCTGTTGGGTGAACCAGTGCCCGACTTCCAAGTCCACGTCCACGGGCCCCACTTTCTTGGTGACTTCCAGCGGAAGAAGGAACAGAGGTCCCTCGTAGACAAGGCCGCGACGCACGGAGTCTTGTGTGTTGTTGAATTCAAACTGCGGATAGGTGCCTATGTTCAGGTCGAGTTTCTCGTCCTGAAAAAAGCGAATCTTGACGCCTATCTTTGAGTCGCCCGGTCCGGATTGCAGTGGGCCGCGGTTGCTGCTGTTAACCACATAAGGCATTTCGTATTTGAGTTGGACGCGATTTCCCCAACCATAATTCATGTCGAGGATTGGAGTTTCGTATTCGTTGTCGGCCGGCTGCCGGTCCAGCGTGTATCCGAGATTGATCTCCCAATTGTTGCGTCCCGGAGTGCCCGGATCGTCGGTCAGTAGGGGAGGGCCGCCCTGGGCAAGCAGGGAGACCGAAGTGAAGAGCAAGGAAAGACAGAAAAACGCCGGTGTCAGAAGGTAGATGCGCCAACCTGTGTTCACTCAAAGCTCCTTCTGAATTTGAATATGAATGTCATGCTAAATGTTTGTCTCTGATGGATGTTGTGAATATTTGTAAAAGGCGAATGCGGGCGCAACCATTGGGTGAACGTAAGCGACTATTTTACGCGAGCTCAGAAATTGCGAGCCGCACCACGTAGGCTTTCAGGGTCAGGGCGAAAACTGCAAAACCTGTGTAAGATGTGAGGGCTGGCGGTGACGAAATGAGTCTTGATGTCCAGGTTGCAGGCCAAAGCGACGTTGGTTGCGTGCGCACAAACAACGAAGATAGCTTTGGCTACGACGAACTCTGCGGAATCTACGTGGTCTGCGACGGAATGGGAGGCGCAGCGGCGGGCGAAGTGGCTAGCCGAATCGGCGTTGACTCCGTGCTGGAATATTGTCGCCGCAACGGTGAAGCCAAGTCGAGCCCGTCGCCACAGATGGAACCCATTCCCTCCCGCGCCTCCCTTCTGACGAATGCGATCCAGTTTGCAAACCGGAAGATTCACTCCGCCGCCGCACAAAACCAGGCACAGCGGGGGATGGGTGCAACAATCGTTGCGGTACTCGTGGAGGGGACAAAGTTCACAGTGGCACACGCGGGAGACAGCCGCGTCTACCTCCTGCACAACGGAAAAATCGAGCAACTGACCGAGGATCATTCACTCGTGACGGAACAGCTTCGCCGCGGCTTGATTACAGAGGAGCAGGCGCGGCACTCGGAGGTTCAGAACATCATCACGCGGGCACTGGGTACGGAAGAAAACATTCGAGTGGATGTGCGTGATCTGGTCGCGGATCCGGGCGATACGCTCTTGCTGGCCAGCGACGGGCTGACTCGCCACCTGCTGGACGGCAAGATCTTTGAAATCGTCGAGAGATCACCTTCGTGTCAGGATGCATGTGCGCAACTGGTAGCCGCTGCACGGGAAGCGGGCGGCCTCGACAATATCACTTGCGTAGTCTTGCGCTTTGGAAAATCCCCGGGTCAAACGAGTGCGTAGCCGCATATTCGCTGATCGAATTGCCGCCGACTCGAGTTCAGGATATTCGGCGAGTGAGTCCATTGCCTGAGGGCTCCAGTGTAGCTTTGCAAACGTCGCGAGTGACTCGCCTGGTGGCTGGTCTTGTCCTCGCGCAACTGTGTTCCGTACTTGGCTCGGCCGCGTTCGCTTCAACCCTGGTCAACCTGGCAAGCCTCTGGCATCTTGATTCCACGCGTGCCGGTTGGATCAGCAGCGCATACTTTCTCGGTTACGCTGCCGGAGTTCCGCTGTTAGTCGCGTTGACAGACCGCCTCGACGCCCGGTTGATCTACTTCGCGGGATGCGTCATCGGCGCAATCTCAGGCGTGAGCTTTTCAGCATTCGCCAATGGTCTTTGGAGCGCGTTCCTTCTGCAAGCTCTAGCTGGCCTGGCGACCGGCGCAACTTACATGCCCGGATTGCGGCTGCTCACGACGCGTCTCGAGAAGCGCACGCGCATTCGTGCGGTTCCGTATTACACCGCGGCGTGGTCGCTTGGCACAAGCCTCTCTTTTCTGATGAGCGGCTGGGTGGCGGAACGTTACGGATGGCGGGCGGCGTTTCTGGTTGGCGGCTTCGGTTCTCTGCTCGCAGCAATCCTTGCGTGGGTGGCGACCGCCGGAATCCCACTCCAGCCCGACTTAAACGTTGTTGCCACGCGTCATCCCCTGGATTTCCGCCCCGTCCTCAAGAACCGCAGAGCCGTCGCTTACATCCTTGCCTACGGCGGTCACTGCTGGGAATTGTTTGCCTTCCGCGCCTGGCTGCCCACCTTTCTCCTGTTCGCGTGGCGGCGCTTCAGCAACGGCAATGCCGGATTAGGTTTGTCGCGGTGGTCGATGCTGATCATTCTGATCGGAGTTCCGGCCAGTATCCTTGGTGCCGAATCCGTGAAGCCCGGGATGCGCAGTCGGATGGCGCGCGGTGTCGAGTCCATTTGCATCATCGCGTGTATGGCAGGAGTGGTTTTGTCCGGCGTTTCGTTTCACCTCGCGCTGGTTGCGCTGTTCGTGTACAACGTCGCAATCATGGCAGACTCCGGAACTCTTACCGCAGGAGCCGTGGAGGTTGCGACCCCGGATGCGCAAGGCGCGACCCTTGCCATCTACACGCTAGTAGGATTTGTCGGAGCGGCGATTGGACCTCTGGTAGTGGGCACCGCTCTCGATCTCGGTGGCGGATTCCGTAACGTGCACGCGTGGTATCTGGGTTTCGCCGCCATGGGTGCCGGTTCGGCGCTGGCGGCTGTCTCCATGTCAATGCTGTCGGTGTTCGAGGCGAGAGAGGGAGCGCATCTGGCGAGCGCAATGCGGCAGACGCCTAGACCGGATTAGCAACTATTCGCTGCGATGCTTACCTGCGAGCGGCAGTGCGAATGAAAAGACGGAGCCGTGGCCCGGTTGAGTGGTCAGCGATATGGTGCCGCCATGGGCTTCGACAATTGCTTTGGCAATCGCCAGTCCCATGCCTGTCCCCTGCACGCTTTGACGCTGGCCGCGTCCACGGTAAAACTTGTCGAAGACCATGCTCTGGTCGATGCTGTCGATGCCCGGCCCTTGATCGGCTACGCTGGTGATCATCATGTTGCCTTGAACCTCAGCGGTGATCGTGATGGGTGTGCCGCGCGGCGAATACTTCCCAGCGTTGTCGAGCAGCTGAGAAAGTATCTCCTCCGCCTGCCGCAGATCCATGTTCACCAGGGGCAGGGAATCGTCGGCATTCACTTCCACCTTATGGCGTGCAAGGGTGTTTTGGTTGATGGCGAGCGCAGCGTCAATGGCTTCCTGAATGTGGTGTGGCTCGAGATTCAGTTCCATCGCATGAGCGTCAAGCTGTGCCATGCGGGCAGCTTCGCCGACAAGGCGGTCGAGGCGGTCGCTCTCTTCGTTGATGACCGTCAACAGCTCCTGTCGCGCTGCATCGCTGAGTTGAGCGTCGCCGAGAAGCGATTGGGCGGAGGCTTTGATGGCGGTGAGCGGAGTGCGAAAGTCGTGAGTCACGGAATCGAGCAGAATGGAGCGGAGGCGCTCGCCCTCTCGTCCAGCCTCGGAATGCGCAAGTTTCTCGACGGCCCCAGCGCGTTCAATAGCGATGGCGACAAGGCTGCAGATTGCTTCCATGCTCTCCGGCGAAAGGTCGCCGCCAATAATGGCCAGAGCCCCCACGGAGCGCAGCCCAACCCGCAGTGGGCGGATGCGAAGGCCGGTGCTGGCGTCGGCAACCGGCTCACCGCGGCTGCTGACGCGCTGCAAATCATCGCCGGAAATGAGCTCCCGCGCGCGCAGGTCTGAGTAGTACACCTTCTTGCTGTGGATGGTGAACATGCCTGCGAATTTTGCGCCGAACGTCTCCACAACATTCACGGGTATTGCATTTACAAGGCTGAGCACGTTGTCAGCGGTCAACATATGTTGACTGAATGCGTAGAGCTGCTCCAACTCTCGACGGCGGTTCTTGGCGTTGGCAGTTTCTCGGCGGGCGCGCTCAGAAAGCTGGCTGGCAATAACGGCTGTGAGCAGAAAAGTAAAAAGCGCAATCCAATTCTGCGGATCGGCGATGGTAAAGGTGCCGACGGGAGGGAGAAAGAAGAAGTTGTAAGCCAGCGTCGCAATTACAGAGAGAAATATGGCACATCGCAATCCCCACACAGCCGAAACCACCAGCACCGCCAGAAGAAATGCGAAGCCGGCAGTGCTGCTATTCGCATGGAGCAGGCGGCACAAGAAGACCAGTACAGCCACAATTCCACAGCAGGCCAGATAGCGAGCGGCGCGATAAATAAGTTGCTTGTTCACAGCTCGGCATTGTAGCGCATTCGACAATTCTCAGTTCTTGTTTGACAATAGGCGCGACATGCAGAAGACACCGGAGCAATGGCTGGAAGAAACCGCACCGACCAGGAAGCGAGGGCTTTTCAAGCTTTTCCTCGGCTACGCACCCGGTGTGGGCAAGACGTACGCCATGTTAAGCGAAGGCATCCGGCGCTCCAGTCGCGGCGAGAATGTGGTGATTGGCGTGGTTGAAAGCCATGGGCGCCCGGCAACCGCCGAACTCGCAGCGCGCCTGCCCGCGGTTCCGCGAAAGCAGATCCTCTACAAGGGGACGCTTTTCGACGAGATGGACGTGGATGCGATTCTCTTAGTGCACCCGGAAATTGTGCTGGTGGACGAACTGGCGCACACCAACATAGAGGGCAGTAAGCACCGCAAGCGCTATGAAGATGTGATGGAACTGCTGAACGCGGACATTGACGTAATCTCTACAATGAACGTGCAACACATTGAGAGTGTGACGCCGATCGTAGGCCGCATCACTGGCGTGGTCGTACGCGAGACAGTTCCGGACTGGGTGCTGCAGCGCGTGGATGAAATCGTGCTCTCGGATTTGACGCCGGAAGCGTTGCAGGCCCGAATGAAGCGCGGGGACATCTATCCGCTGGAGCGAAGCGATCGGGCACTCTCCAATTTCTTTCGTCCCGGAAATTTGATTGCTCTCCGCGAACTGGCGCTGCGGCAGGTTGGCAATGTGGTGGACCGCAGCCTTGAAACTTATCGCGACAAGGAGCACATTGAGAGTCGCACGCCCATCACGGAGCGCATTGCCGTGTGCGTCAGTTCGAATCCGGCCGCGCAGTATCTGGTTGCGCGTACCGCGCGAATGGCCGAGAGGATCGGGGCGGAGTTCTTCGTGCTGTACGTGGACATCGGCAAGGATGATGACCCCGAAAACCGGCGAACCCTGGACGAAAATTTCCGCTTTGCCGAGAACCTGGGAGCACAGATCGTCAAAGTCAAAGGAAAGAAAGTGGCGGCAGAAGTAGCGAAAATCGTACACGAAAAGCACATTACTCAGATTGTGTTTGGCCGCTCCGCGCAGACGGGATGGAGAAAGTTCCTCTACTTTTCGGCGATCCACGATTTTCTGCGCGATGCCCCTTTGGTAGACGTGCACATCGTGACCCAGGAGGCAAAGTAAAATGAACGCCCCGGACGTCCATGGAAACATTCTCGTGGTGGATGATGAATCGCAGATCACGCGTGTGCTGCGCACCGCACTTGGCGGGCACGGGTATAGCGTGCGAACCGCGGGCGACGGCGACGAGGCACTGGAGGTGATGCGGGATTGGTCTCCCGACCTGGTGATCACCGATCTCTCCATGCCGAATATGAGCGGTCTGGAACTGTGTCGCAGAATCCGTAGTAAATCCGCGGTTCCAATCATTGTGCTATCAGTGCGCGGCGAAGAGACGCCGAAGGTGGAGGCTCTGGACGCGGGCGCCGACGATTATGTGACCAAGCCCTTCAACATGAATGAACTGATTGCCAGGGTTCGCGCCGGACTGCGCCGCGCCGCGCGTCCTGCACAGGACGAGAATGCGAGCAAGATTGAGGCGGGCGACTTCCAGATCGACTTGAACACTCGGATCGTCAAGGTGCAAGACCGCGAGGTCAGGCTTACCCCAAAGGAGTTCGACCTTCTCATTTATCTCGCACGGAATCCCGGGCGTGTGCTCACCCATCGCACACTGCTGGCAGCAGTGTGGGGCGGAAACAACACGCAACAGCCCGAGTATCTGCACGTGTTTATCAATCATCTACGCAAGAAACTCGATCCGGAAGATGGCTCGGCCCACTACATTGCGACTGAAAAGTGGGTAGGCTACCGATTCGAACCCAGCGAAATCAAATAGCTTTCGTCCTCCTGAAACCCGCTGACCGCGTCCATTTAGAAAGAATTTAGGCACTCTTCATTTGTGCTTTAGTTACCGAACTATCCAATTGAACTGAAGGCTGGATGAGAGGCGGCACGAGCTCGCCTGGCTGGGAGGTTCGTATGTTGGTGCTGGTAACGTTTTTCTCCATTGGCGTTGTTGCAGTTCTTTTCCTGCTGAGATTCTTCATGGCGCTGGAGTCGGAGGCAAAGGCCTCGCGAACCCCCGCAATACTCGAAGTTGCCTCTCGCCGCCGCGCCGCCTCCTTCCCTATCACATTGGTTCACTCCAGGTCGCACCTCGCTCTGCGACCAAATCGTGTCGCACCAATTGAGCACTTCCAACTCGAACGGAAATCTCAATTCAAGGGAGCGTAGGGAGTCGTGCCACTCGATGCCGCACTTGAAACGTCATCTAGGCTGATCAGTCCAATCCAGAGATTTAGGGACTTTTTAGGAACTCTTTAGCCGGGGTTTATCGCATATCGAATCCAATTAAACAAGGGCAGAGTGGCCGTTATTCGGCTCGCCTGGAGGAAGACCATGCAGGATTTGGCATTCGTTGTGATTACTATCCTCTTCTTCGCGGTGTCAATTGGCTACGTTCACTTCTGTGAACGGATCAGGTAAGGGAGCTGGACAAAATGGAAACGATCGTGATGCTCGTAGTGACCGCTCTCATGATGGTGTATCTGGTCTACGCGCTGCTGCGTCCGGAGAAATTCTAGTATGACAATCAATGGATGGTTGCAGATCGCGTTGTTCTTGCTGCTGACTCTCGCAGTCACGAAGCCGCTCGGCCTATTCATGGTGCGAGTCTTCAATCGCGAGAAGACCTTTCTCGATCCGGTGCTTCGTCCGATTGAGCGACTGATTTATCGCACCACTGGCGTTGACGAAGAGCACGAGATGCCGTGGACCGAGTACGCCGTGGCGATGTTGTTGTTCAGCGTGGTTTCCATGTTGCTGCTGTATGCCATGCAGCGCATGCAGGGATATCTGCCGTTCAATCCGCAAAAGTTGGGCGCCGTAAGCCCTCCGAATCTGGCGTGGAATACAGCGGTGTCGTTCACCACAAACACCAATTGGCAAGCCTACTCCGGCGAAACGACGATGACTTACTTCACCCAGATGGCAGGCCTCGCATACCACAATTTCGTTTCGGCGGCGACGGGAATTGCGCTGGCCATCGCACTGATTCGCGGAGTGGCGCGGCGCGAAATGAAGACCATCGGTAATTTCTGGGTGGACTTGGTTCGCTGCACGCTGTGGGTGCTGTTGCCGTTCTGCATTGTTGGCGCCTTGGTGCTGGTGTCTCAGGGGGTTGTGCAGAACCTGAACCCCTATGACACGGTGAAAATCGTGGAACCGCAACAGGTCCCCCACCTCGGAGCCGACGGCAAACCCGCAATGGGCGCCGACGGCAAGCCGGTGATGGACACAGTCGCCGAACAGACGATCGCGCAGGGCCCAGTGGCTTCGCAGGAATTCATCAAGGAATTTGGTACCAACGGCGGCGGTTTCTTCAACGCAAACAGCGCGCATCCGTTTGAGAATCCGACGCCTCTCACTAATCTGATCGAGATGCTTTGCATTTTTGCCATTGGCTCTGGGCTTACTTACACCTTGGGCCATATGACCGGGTCGCTCCGGCACGGTTGGGCGGTGTGGGGAGCAATGGCCGCACTATTTCTCGCAGGTGTGGTCGTCGCGTACTCAGCGGAGGCCCGTGGCAATCCGTTGTTGCTCGGCGTGGATCAACGCGCCAGCGCAACCCAGACCGGCGGAAACATGGAAGGCAAGGAAGTACGCTACGGCATTGCCAATTCTGCGCTCTGGGCCACTGTAACCACGGACACAAGCTGCGGGGCTGTTAACAGCATGCACGATTCGTACACACCTCTCGGTGGGATGGTCCCGCTGATTAACATTTCGTTGGGCGAAGTCATCTTCGGAGGTGTGGGCTCGGGCATGTACGGCATGATCGTTTTCATCGTGCTGACCGTGTTTATTGCGGGCCTGATGGTCGGACGAACACCGGAGTATCTTGGCAAGAAGATCGAGGGGTATGAAGTGAAGATGGCAATGCTGTTCGCGCTCATCTTTCCTCTCATTATCCTCGTGTTAACTGCGATCTCGAGTGTAAAGCCGTTCGGTA
>Ga0181516_10000440_pt1 | contig 38837 bp, 29 predicted proteins | sample PEATcosm2014_Bin_25_FD_121104 | JGI IMG/M metagenome (GOLD analysis project Ga0181516, IMG submission 121104) | Peatland microbial communities from MTU Mesocosm Facility, Houghton, MI, USA - PEATcosm2014_Bin01_10_metaG | ecosystem: Environmental > Terrestrial > Soil > Wetlands > Peat | place... | reverse complement strand
TACCGTAGACCAGTTTTGAAAGGGCACGGCTTTAGCCGTGCCGCAAAGCTCCAATGAAATCAATGGGCTTTAGCCCCTGAGGGAAAGCCCTACGGTCTACACCATTTCCGAATCTGCTCTAGGGATAGGTACTCATAAACGCCGGTCCAGCCACCAACAATCCCCCTAACCCCGATTCACGCCCGCCCCAAACACCGCCTGTCCCACCTTTCTTCGGCCCCCATACCGCCGTTTTGCCGATAATTACCCTCCAAACGCGCACAATCATTCCATAGCCATCCTTCACCCTCTGCTCAGCCGAACCGGATTCGGTCTCAACGGATCAGCTGAGAGCTGAAGGCTGAAAGCTCAAACAGCGCCGCTAGCCAATAACCACTGCCCCCAAACCACTGATTCGATTGGTTCTGTGGCCAACTCCTTTGTTATGTTTGAATCAGAGGCGGGGGGTGCCCCCTAACCCCATGAAACAAAGGAATTTATTTTAAGAACGCACAGGGGGTAGGGGTTGGGTAAGGTGTTCCTCAGGAGCGGAGCCGAAGGCCCGGCCGAACTCCCACAACGAACTTCAACCGCAAACCCGCTCACCGCAATCGGCACTGCACCCGAACGCACCGCACCCGAACATTGAGAGCTAGAATCGAGGTGCTACCAGCTACCAGCTGAATCAGGTGCACGATGGCCTTCAAATTCCAGAACTTCGACTTTCTCCATCTCGACTCCAGCTTCACTGAAGACGAACTCCTCGTCCGCCGCACCGCCCGCGGCTTCGTCGAGGACAACCTGATCCCCATCATCGAAGATTGCTTCCGCGAAGGCCGGTTTCCGCGCGAACTCGTTCCCCTGATGGGCGAGCTTGGCTTCTTCGGCGCAACCATCGAGGGTTACGGCTGCGCCGGCATGTCCAACGTCGAATACGGTCTGGTCATGCAGGAGCTCGAGCGCGGCGACTCAGGCCTGCGCAGCTTTGTCAGCGTCCAGTCGGCGCTGGTCATGTATCCCATCCACACCTTCGGATCGGACGAGCAAAAAAACACCTGGCTCCCTGCCCTGGCGAGTGGCGAAAAACTTGGCTGCTTTGGCCTCACCGAGCCCGGCTTCGGATCCAACCCCGGCGGCATGACAACCCGCGCTCGGCATACCGGCGGCGAGTACATCCTCAACGGCGAGAAAATGTGGATCACCTCCGGCTCCATCGCCGATCTCGCCGTCATCTGGGCCAAACTCGAGAGCGAGGATGACGCCGGTGGCAGAAACGAGTCTGCCGGCAACGACTCGGTGCGCGGCTTCATCGTCGAAGCTGACCGCCCCGGCTTTTCCGCCGCCGAAGTTCACGGCAAGTGGAGCCTGCGCGCCTCCTCGACCAGCGGCCTCACCCTCCAGGACGTCCACATCCCCGCCGCCAACCTGCTCCCCGGAGCAAAGGGTTTGAAGAGCCCTCTCATGTGCCTCAACCAGGCCCGTTATGGCATTAGCTGGGGCGCAATCGGCGCAGCCATGGACTGCTATTCAACTGCCCTCCAGTACTCAAAACTGCGAAAGCAATTCCACGACCTGCCCATCGCCGGCCACCAGCTCATCCAGGAAAAACTTGTCTGGATGGCCAGCGAAATCTCGAAAGCCCAGTTGCTTTCCCTCCACGTAGGCCGCCTCAAGGATGCAGGCACTGTCGGCCATCAGCACATCTCCATGGCCAAGCGCAACAACGTTTGGATGGCTCTGGAATGCGCCCGCCTGGCCCGCGACATCCTTGGGGCAAATGGGATCACAGACGACTACCCCATCATGCGCCACATGATGAATCTAGAATCCGTGAAGACCTACGAGGGAACTCACGACATCCACGCCCTGATTCTCGGCCAGCACCTAACCGGTCTCGCCGCCTACTGAGCCAAATTCCAAAAGCCCGTCTCGGAGGGATAAGATTCGTACCCTCCGCATGCATAATCTTAGTCATGCCGATTCCACGAATTTGCAGAGTCGCCTTTGCCTTTGCGGGTCTGACTTCAATCGCCCTCGCGCAGCAACCGCCTTCCGCGCCCATCGTTCTCCACGCCGCCCGCTTGCTTGAAGTCGACACCGGAACCATCCTTCAGCCCGGCGAAATCCTTGTCGAGGGCGACCGCATCCGCGCCGTCGGCACTTCGGTCGACCACCCGCAAGGCGCAAAGATCATCGACCTCGGCGACACCACTCTTCTCCCCGGCCTCATCGACGCTCACGTCCATCTCTTCCTTCACCCCGGCGCAGAAGACCTGCAAACCGTCGAAGAGTCCGTCCCCTGGCGCACCATTCTCGCCGAGCAGGCCGCCAAGGCCGATTTGATGGCCGGCTTCACCGCCGAACGCGACATGGGCACCGAAGGCGCAGGCTCAGCCGACACCGCCATCCGCGACGCCATCGATCAGGGCCTCATCCCCGGCCCCCACCTGCGCATCAGCGGCAACGCCATCGACATCCTCGGCGGCCACGAAGACGCCATCGGCTTCAACCCCGCTCAGCGCGTGCTGTCGAATGCCGACTACGCCAACTCCGCCGAACAACTCGTCGAAGTCATCCGCGAGCAGCACAAGCAGGGTTCCAGCTTCGTCAAAATCTACGAGACAGGCCCCGACAAAATGGCCCAGGACGAGAAAGGTGCGAGCGTCCTGCACACCCCCTACCAATTCACCGAGGAGCAACTGGCCGCCGCCGTCACCGAAGCCCATCGCCTGGGCATGACGGTCGGCGTGCACGCCATGGGTGAGCCCGGCACACTCTTTGCAGCACAGGCCGGCGTCGCCTCCATCGACCACGCCACCCAACTCAGCGACGAGACCATGCGCCTCATGCGCGAGAAGCATATCCCCGCCGTTCCCACCTTCGCCATCTTCGACTACTTCGCCAAGCACCGCGAGTCGCAGGATCAAGCCGCGCACGAAGCCGCAATGCTCGAATACAAAATCGCCGAATTCAAAAAGCAGATCGCCGCCGGAATTCCTTTTGCAGTGGGATCGGATGTAGGCCCCTTCCCGCACGGCACACAGGCCGTCGAGATGGAGCTGATGGTCCGCTACGGCATGAAGCCGCTCGCCGTACTCCAGGCCGACATGATCAACGGCGCCAGAGTGCTCGGTTGGGAAAGCCAGATCGGCCAGCTCAAGCCCGGCTATTATGCCGACATTGTCGCTGTCCCCGGCAACCCGCTCGACGACATCGGGGCGGTTGAGCATGTGAGTTTTGTTATGAAAGGCGGGTCGGTGGTACGGCAGTAGGACGGCCTCCGCGTGCTGTAGCCGGTCTATTCCCAATTTCGCTACGGGGAGTACACTCTCTTGTAAACTGAACACCATGGCTTGAGTTCCGTCCACCCCTTCCCCGCATCGCAGAGAAGCGAACCTCGCAGGAGCCAAAGTTATGCGCCGAATAGCTCTGTTTCTACTGGCCGCCGCGTCCATTGCGGTCCACGCAGCTTCACCTGTGTCGTCCGACCCTCGCCTGCAGAGCGCCTACAAGTTCAACCAAGGCGGATGGGTGTATGTGCATCTCGAAGGCACGCCTGAGCAGGTCGGATTCCAGCACGGCTACCTCCTCGCACGCGAGATTGAAGACAATGTCCACGTCTATAGGGTCGAAATTCCGCACAACGACAAGGGAGACTGGAGCTTTTTTCGCGAAGCAGCGAAGGCTGTGCTATGGCCGCATCTCGAACCGGAGTATCAGCAGGAGTTGAAGGGAATTGTTGAAGGGCTGCACGCGCAGGGATCCGCGCTCGACCTGTGGGATGTTGTCGCGCTCAATGGTGAGATTGAGCTGGGCAGCTACTATCTGCCTGCCCTGAATGCTCGAAAGAAAAAGGAGAATCCGCCGACGGCTGTTGCGCCGGGCAAGTGCAGCGCGTTTATTGCTACCGGTTCGGCAACAAAGGACGGCGAGATTGTCATCGCTCACAGCAACTGGTCCTCGTACGCTGAAGGGGAGCGCTGGACCGTGGTCTTCGATATTGTGCCGGCTAGCGGACAGCACCTTCTGATGGATGGTTTGCCGGGCGTCATCACCAGCCAGGACGACTTTGGCGTGAACGCGAGCGGCCTCATGATTACCGAGACCACGCTACCCATGGCCAAGGGCTTCGACGTGAATGGAATCCCGGAGTTCGACCGGTCGCGCAAAGCAATGCAGTATGCCACGTCGATCGATGAATATGCAGCCATCATGCGCAAAGGCAACAACGGCGGCTATGCAAATTCGTGGCTCGTCGGCGATCGCAAGACAGGAGAGATCGCTTACCTGGAACTGGGACTTCGCCACACGCCACTGACGAAGAAGAAGGATGGCTACTTTGTTTCGTCGAATTTTGCGGCCGATCCTGACCTGGTGCGCGACGATACACCGGGATTCGATCCCGCCAATCCGGAACCATCGATGAATGCGAGGCGCATTCGCGCCGAGCAGTTTATGAAAGAGCATTACGGCAAGCTTGACACCGCGCTCGCCGAGGCCTATCTGTCGAATCACGATGACAGTTATGAGCATAAAATGGATGCCGGCAAGCGAAGTCTCTGCGGCCATGAAGACACATCGCCCGTCGGTGAGAAGGTATGGGGTGATCCGCCCTACGATCCAGCGGGAGCTGTAACCGGCAAAGTAATGGACTCGGAGTTGGCAGCCAAGCTCAGCTTCATTGGCAGGGCCGGGCATCCTTGCGGCGAGGACTTCAAGGTGGAGCCGTTTCTCGCCGCGCATCCTGAGTTCGCCTGGCAGAAGCCAATTCTGCATGACATGAATGCCGGTCCGTGGACAACCTTCACCGCGAACGAAAGGCACCCGGCTGTCGTTGCGAAGAATTAGGACAACCTACACCGCAACCGTAAAGCTCTCCTCGGTTCGCGTAACCGCGCGGTACATCGTGTCCCGCTCCACTGGAACCCGGCCAGCCTCGGTAATTAGCCGGCAAAGCTCCTTGCGCGTCATGCCTTGCGGCGTGGTCGCCCCGGCGTCGTGGTAAATCTTCTCCTCGATCACCGTTCCGTCCAGATCATCGGCGCCAAAGCGCAGCGCGATCTGCGCGATCTTGGGCGTCATCATCTGCCAGTAGGCTTTGATGTGAGGAAAGTTATCCAGCAGCAGCCGGCTCACCGCGATCTGCCGGATATCGGTCAGTCCCGTCGTCACCGGCAAGTGATCCAGCGGCGTGTTTTCCGGATGAAAGGCCAGCGGAATGAAAGTCTGAAACCCGCCCGTCTCGTCCTGCAACGAGCGCAGCTTTAGCAAATGGTCCACGCGATCAGAGTCATTCTCAATATGCCCATACAGCATGGTCGCGTTGGACTTGAAGCCCAGCTTGTGCGCCTGACGCGCCGTCTCAAGCCATTCCTCGCCGTCGATCTTGTGGTCGCAGATGATCGATCGAACCCGCGCCGCGAATATCTCCGCGCCGCCGCCCGGCATCGAGTCCACGCCCGCATCGCGCAGTTTGATCAGCGCCTGCTCGATGGTGAGCTTTGCCCGTCGCGCCAGGTAGGCAACTTCTACCATGGTGAAGGCCTTGATGTGAACCTTTGGGAACCGTTCCTTGAGCCCGCGCACCAGGTCAAGAAAATACTCAAACGGCAAATCCGGATGTAAACCGCCGACGATGTGGAACTCCGTCACCGCCTCCGTGTAGCCTGAGGCCGCCGTCTCCCACGCTTCGTCCAGGGCCATCGTATAGCCTGCCGGGTCGCCCTTCTTGCGCCCGAAGGCGCACAGCTTGCACGCCGCCACACAAACATTTGTTGGATTGATATGGCGATTCACGTTGAAATAGGTTACGTCTCCGTGCATCTGTTCGCGTACGTGGTTGGCCAGCCAGCCCACAGCCAGAATGTCCGACGAACCGTAGAGCGCCAGCCCATCGGCAAAGTCCAGCCGCTCACCCGCCATTACCTTTGCGGCAATTGGCCCCATCCGTGGGTCATAACTCCGAAATGCACTTGGTTCGCGGGAAGCCGACATCTCAACGCTCATATCAATATGATACAGAATTTCATTCCAGGGGATGGTCTACGCCCCTGCCCTCGAGAACCGCCTTCCCCGGCACCTTCGCGGCCGATCATTCTCTCGCTCCCGCAAACAGTGCCTCTCTCATATCCACGCCACCTCAATGAATTAGGAAAATCTCCCCAAATTCCATGCAAAAACACGTCAAAAAGCGCGACATTTTACGTCATTTCCCAAGTACAACAGGACGTTCTGAGATTTTCGTCCATTTACACACCGACATTCCATCCAGAATCACCGCTTGTATTAGTACGTTTTCACTCATTTTTTCTTGTTCCGTCAATATCTCCGCTCGGAAGCTATGCAATTTGCCCAAAAACCTCCGCTTTTTATCGGAACCAAACTCCGCAAACAATAGGAGTTCGCCCCTAGCCACTTACCGCTCTTCCTACCGCTCAACCACCACCCCATCATCGAGTGACGCCGCCACGAGCCGGTCGCCCGCCGGCTGGATCAGTGCGATGCGGTAGCCTGTGTGCTTCAGTTTCCAGGTCATCGCTTTGGGATCGATGGCGAACACCTGATCGCTGGTCCGCGAGCTCACAAGAACCGTGTGAGACGCAGCATCGTACTCCAGATCGTCCACATCGCGGAAGGGAAGCCGCTCGATCCACAGCCACGTCTTGCCCTGGTCTTTCGAAAAGTACACCCCTTCCCGTGCTCCCAGCCAAAGCGTACCGTCGGGAGAAAAATCTACCCGGCGAATTCGTGTAAGCATGGTGGGCAACCCAATCGGCCACCACGTCTTCCCGCCATTCGTGGAAAGAACTGCCCCGTCGGCGCGCGCCGCCACCATCAAATCTCCGTGCACGGACACCGAAAGATATTCGCCGATTCCCAGAACCGGCCCACCCTGCCAGCTCGTTCCCTGGTCATGGCTGGTCAACAGGCCAAGCGAGGTGGCTGCAAGCCATATATCGCCTGAGACGTCCAACGCGTTCACGCGGCTATCGAGTTCGGCGACCGGCGCCTTCACTTGCTTCTCTATGTTCACCCGCGTGCGGCGAACAGTTTCGGTTGTCACTTTCATCACCGTGTTTGCAATCTTATTGCGCGGTTCCCAACTCAACGCAGAACTCGGCGCGCCCTCTGCTGGATCCGCCCCCGCGGGAGGATCGAGGACGAAGATCCCGTGACTCGTCCCGGCCAGCACAACGCCTTCTTTCGTCTGCGCCAGCGCGTAGACATCGCGCCCGTCAAGGCCGGCGTCGATCTGCTGCCAGCCTCCGCCTGCGTCGGTGGAGACGAATACCCCGCCATAGTTCTTGTCGTTGACCACGCCGGCGAATAGCCGCTTTGGATTCTCCCTGTCCACAAGCAGGGCCGTCACCTTGCGCCCAGAGATTCCCTCGTTCGACGCTACGAAGCTGGCCCCGGCATCCACACTGGCCAATACCCCGCCGCGATCGGTGGCCATCAGCACATGATGCGAATTACGCGGATCGATGAACACGTCATTCACAATCACGTCCGGTCCAGTCAGCCGCTTGAAAGTCTTGCCCCCGTCCAGGGTTTTGTAGAGCCCTTCCGTGGTGCCCGCGTACAGAATCTCGTGATTGGCCGGGTCCTGTTTCAGAACCCGTGTCCGCCGCGCCGTAGATGGGATTCCCTCAATCTTCCGGAACCTGACTCCCCCGTTTAAGCTCTTGTAGATCCCGCTGCACGCGCTCAAATACACTGTGCTTGGCCGGTCCGGGTCGAGGATGATCGAAAACACATCCGAATCGTCAATCAGGCCCTCTTTGACGTTGTGCCAGTTCTTGCCCCCGTCTTCCGTCTTCCATGGCAGATGCCACGTCCCCGCATAAGCAATCTCGGGGTTCGACGGATTAACGGCAAGCGACTCTACTTCGTGAATCTCGCGGCTGCCCGGCGGGCTGATCTCGCTCCACGTGGCGCCCTCATCATTCGAGCGAAAGACACCTTCGAGTGTGCCCGCCAAAAACACTTTGGGATCGGAGGGTGCTTGCAAAAAGGAGCGAATCGACTGACCGCGCAAGCTCGCAACTTCGCTCCAGCTCTGGCCTCGATTGTGGCTCACCCACAATCCACCCTCACCGTCCCTCCAACCAGCCACAAATATGGTCGCGGGATCAGCGGAGTCGACAACGATGTGGTCCAGGATCAGGTGGTCAGAGTCGTCCAGCTTGGCAAGACGATGCCAGTTGGCAGCGCCATCCAGCGATTCGTAAAGCCAACTGTTCGTCGTCCCAAGGTAGAGATGGCTTGGCTCCCCGGGCACTCCCGCAAACGCGCGCGCGTCGCCGCCGGACGGCCCGACTGCGGTCCATGCCATCCCGTTCGAAGACTCCTGCGCCGGAAGGCATGGGCCGGACAGATGCAGAAGAACCGGGAATACGAGCGCACGAACGCCGCTCCACTTACAGTTATTGAGCAGACTTTTCGAACAACTTCTCAAGCAATGTACTCCCGAGCGCAGGAAAGAAATGACAAAAAGGCCCGCATAAAACCGAAAAGGCCGACCGGCTTGCCGGTCAGCCTCGAAGGATCGCAAAAGGATTCGCATGATCTTGCTTCCGTCAGGCCTTGCATCCTGACGGGATGCAAGGCCTGACTTGGCTGTTATGGGGCGGCAATCGCCGACTGACCTACTTGGCCACGGCGTGCTTCTTGGCCGGGTGCCGTTCGGCGAGCGGCTTGCGTACTTCCGCCTTCACGGTTGACTCGTCCACCGCTGTGGTTCCCTGCACATCGTTCGCGAAAGTTGCACCCGAGGGCACCAGGTAATCTTCCACCGTCTGCCCATCCGTGGTCCCGGTCATGACGCTGACGCGCGATGCATCAATGCCCTTCTCGGTCACCAGGTAGTCCTTGGCGTTGATTGCGCGCTGCGCGTCGAACACTTCAACGACCGTCTTCTTGTGCTTCAAGGCCACCTTCTGCTGTTTCGCGGTGATGTCCTTCTCCGCAGAGGTTTCTTCGCCCACAACCACTGCCTTGGCATCCGCCTGCTGCTGCAGATCAAGGGCTACCTGGTCGAGGCAGGCCTTGGCTTCATTGTCGACGCGCGTCGGCCGCTTCTTGTCGGTTGCGAAGCTGATGGAGCAGAGCGCCTGGGTCTTCGGGGCCGGCGGAATTACCGGCGCCACGATCGTGACGTTGGTGCTCGCATTGGCCGAATGGGCCTTGTCGTCAGATACGGTGCCGGTGATGCCCACCACGCCTGTCGGCGCGCCAACTGAGGAATACTGAGCAGTTGTGCCGCTGCCCGTTACGGTGCCGGCGGTTGCGGTGTAGCTGTAGGTGAGCGGACGATTCTGCGGACTCATGCCGACGCAGGTCACTGTGCTGGATTCGCCCGGCTTGATGGTGGAGGGATTCGCCGAGCAGCTGATGGTCGGCGGCTCAAATGCCTTCACTGTAAAGCTGGCCGAGCAATCGGCAGTCTGGCCGGGCTTCAGGCCTTCCTTGCCCGACTTGCCTTCCTTGACCGTTCCCTTCACCGTGTATGTACCAGGATCAAGCGCGCCCGTAGCAATCGTCGTCGTGGTTGCGTTGCCCGATGCTCCGGTTCCGCTCCACGAATAGATCACATTCATCTTGGGTTCAACGCTGCCGACAGTCGCCGTTACTGTAATCGGGTCGCCCGGGAAAACTGACTCGGGGCTGGCCGAGCATGCCAGGGTCACTGGCGGAGGCGGCACGATGGAGCCAATATGGAACACAACGCCCGCGCTGAGCCGCACTGCGTTGATATTGGCCCGTCCGCCCTCAACACCCGGGCCCCAGTCGGCGTGCATATACTCGTAGTCGGCCTGGAAAAGGCGGATGGCGAGGTGATGATCAAAGAACGGAGTTTCGTAGTCCATACCTCCGCCTACGGTCAGATCCGGTCCCCACTTGTTAGGCTGAAACCACGGGCCATTGACTTGCGCCGTACCCACAAGCCCATGGACAAATGGAGTAATATTCCCGTCGGGAAAGCGTGCGACTAGGCCGCCTGCGATGGTCAGGAAGCCGTCATCATTGCCATGCGTACCAATATTGGAGCCCGGGGTGCCAAAGGGCAGGCTGGACTGCGAACCCCACTCATGAATGCCGAATTCGCCTTGAACGCCAACATAACGGTTGAAGTAATAGGCACCGCTAAAAAGTCCACCAACATTTACGGCATCATAGTTGGCCGAGATTGGCGTCCCAGCGGCTGGAGAGGTTGTAACCGTTCCCTTCGGCGCCAGATAGCTGTAGCCCATAAAAATATCCCACCGCGATGGGTTATCGCCTGGCGCGACCTTGCTATTCGAACTTGCGGCCTGGGCAGACAAGGCAACAGGCAGCAATGCTACAAAAGCCAAGGCGAGAGCCAGGCTCATCGATTTCGAAACACGAGCAAACATGCGTTTATCCTCCGCAACAAAGCTGAAAAACAAATGGAAAAAGGCTGCTCGCGAGCAGATATTCCAACTCGCAGAGTAGGACCTCGCGTTCATTGCGAGATTCCGGACACTTTAAAGCACCTTTAAACGTACCACAGGCAGTTTCCCCCCAGAACAAATTTTTGATTCATTAAAGTGCGCCACGATGCACATAGCGCACAGGTTACCACATTGTTACTTAGGTAACAAGTTCCCCAGATGCAGGCGGTTCGCGTCGTCTCATCCGACGTTCAGAGTCTTCAGCAAACTGCGCGGTTCCCGCTGTATCTTTTCCTGTAGAAGCGTAATTGCGTAAATGAGTTGCTCGGGGCGCGGGGGGCATCCTGGGACGTAAACGTCGACGGGAACCACCTGGTTAACGCCCTGCACCAGCGCGTAATTATTGAAGACGCCGCCCGAAGTGGCGCAGGCGCCCATTGAAATGACCCACTTGGGCTCCGGCATCTGGTCGTAGAGGCGACGAAGGACCGGCGCCATCTTCTGCGAAACGCGACCGGCGACCACCATCAGATCCGACTGGCGCGGCGAAGGCCGGAAGACCTCGGCGCCAAACCGCGCCACATCGAAGCGCGAAGCGCCCATGGACATCATCTCGATTGCACAGCAGGCTAGGCCAAAGGTCATGGGCCAGATGGAACCCTTGCGAATCCAGTTCACCGCATAGTCCATCGAGGTGAGAAAGACACCTTCCGGCTCCTCATAGCCGTAGTTGACTTCATTGAGTTTGATGCGGTTCTTCGCGCTGCTGTCCAGCGCCCCGAACAGATAATGGTCCCGCTCAGCAGTACCAGCCATATTTCCACTATAGCTCGACTCCTGACCTATATGCATGGTCAGAATCGCTCACAACGGCTTTTCTGAGGGCAGATCCCAGCTTCCAGCTCCTTGATTCTTGCTTCTTGCTTCTAGCTTCTTGCTTCTAGCTTCTGGCTTCTAGCTTTCTGCCTTCTGCTTTCGGCAGCGGTGGCCGGACTCCGCTTGTTTGCTGAGTTTTGATTTCGTTTGAAGGCGGAGGTTTTGGCGGGATTTGGATGCCGTTCAAGCGGAGTTATGTGCGGAGAACAAATGAGTGAGCGGAAACCTCTGATTGCAAGTGGAGGCTTTGGAAGGAACGAAAGGATAAACACCAAGGAGAAGCTCAAAACGCCCTGGTGAATTTTCGAACATTGCGCGAACCAGCACCTTTTCGGAGAGGTTTTGCAGAGAATATCGACTGGTTTGGCTAAGCTTGAGACGGGATTGGAAGAGGCGGGATATGCGGCAGCGGGATAGGAAGATGCTGCGGTGGCTGCTGGATGAGGAGATGCGTCCCTTCTGGCGGGTGGGGAGGGACGAGAATGCGACGAATGGACTGCTGCGGAAGATCCGGCATGCACTTGGTGTTCCGATGGAGGAGGTGGCGGAGAAGGTCGGCTTGACGGTCTCCATGGCGTTCGCTTTTGAGAAGCGGGAGCTGAGCAATTCGATCAACATCAAATCGATGGGGCGCATGGCGTAGGCGCCTGGCTGCAAGATGGTGTACGGAATCGTGCCCATGGAGGGGCAGACGCAAGAGGGGCTGGCGGAGGAGAGGCTTTGGAGAGCGGCGCTTCGGCGCAGGGATCAGGGAACAGGGAACAGGGAACGGAGGGCCGGGCGCGGGGGAGATCAAGGAGGATCCGGGAGCGGCGGAGCCGGGTGACTAGAACCCGGCGGTTGGCGACGCTTCGAATCCATGAGGGGAGCTTGCGGCGAAAACGTTGTTTTCCAGGAGTCATCGACGTCGTCAGCCCGAGGCCCGCCGATCCAGACGATCAGTCCGGTTATTACCGTCAACTGTTGACGACCGATAAATGACTCGCCGTTTGCAATCTTTCGATTTTTGCGATGCAGTTGAAGAACCCGCGATATTTGGGGGTTATGAGAACGTAGGCTCGAAAATTGTCCTGAATTTAGGCCTGAATCGGCACGACCTCCATCGCTATCGAGGCTGACCTTGCCGTGCCAATGCGATTCGGCTTGCGCCTGTGGGCAAACCTATACAGACCGAAGGCTGGCCGGCCCTATCCCGTGATCATGTCCGTCACACCTTACGGCAAAGACAAGCTCCCGGATCGTCTTGCAAACTTCTTCATGCGCCTTTCGGGGGTCAAGTTCGGCAGCCTCGATTGGCAGAAGCGATACTCTCCCGGCACCAAGACGGACCGGGATGAACTCGGAGTCATCTTGTCTGAAGATGGCAAAGGGAGTCTCATGCACGCAACGTCCTGCAATCCGATGCAAATGCTAAGTCTCCCCGGTAAATCGAAGAGTTGTACGTTCGAGTCCTACCTGGGAACTAGCCAAGGGCCTCGTCCTTGAAATCCTAACCACTATCGGGGCATGTCTTAACAGTCAGGGATGCTTCGGAATTGTTGAAGTAGTTCTGTTCATGATTTGAGGAGCAAGAATCTACTTGACAGGCATAATCCAGCGACGCATTATCTTTGAGCTGGATCTACGGTCGACCGGCCTGTTTCCCGGGGTCCCCGTGCCGGAAGCCGAACACGAGGTAAATCTCAATGGAAATCAGCCATGAGGCCGCGCCGCTCGGCGCGGTCAGCCACAGTGCCGTATCCCAATCCGTGTCGCAGCCTGCTGGGCGCGAGAATCCCATCTCGCATGTCATCTTCGGTTCCGCTGCGGGAACCATGATCGAGTGGTACGACTTCTACATCTTCGGATCGCTCACAGTCGTGCTCTCCCAAAAGTTCTTCCCGCCCGGCAACGACACGTTTGCGCTGATTGCGTACCTGGCCACTTTCGCGGTGGGCTTTTTAGTGCGCCCCTTCGGCGCACTGTTTTTCGGGCGTATTGGCGATCTGGTCGGACGCCGCTTCGCGTTTATTATCACGCTGAGCATTATGGGGCTGGCGACGGCATCGATTGGCCTGCTGCCGACGTTCAAGACCGGCGGCTGGTTCTCACCGGTGGTGCTGATCCTGATTCGGGTGCTGCAGGGGTTGGCGCTGGGCGGCGAGTACGGCGGCGCGGCTGTTTACGTGGCCGAGCACGTGCCCGACTCGAAGCGCGGCTTCTACACCAGCTTTATCCAGATTACGGCGACTCTCGGCTTATTTATCTCGCTGGTCGTCATCCTGACAACCCAGCAGGGGATGAGCAAGGCGGCATTCGAGGACTGGGGCTGGCGGCTGCCGTTCCTGCTTTCGCTGGTGCTGGTTTTGATTTCGCTCTACATCCGGATTCGGATGAAGGAGTCACCGATCTTCCGGCAGTTGAAGAGCTCCGGCCGACAGTCCATACAGCCGCTGAAGGACGCCTTTGCGCGCTGGAGCAACTTGAAAGGCGTACTGATTTCGCTGTTCGGCGCCACGGCCGGCCAGGGAGTGGTGTGGTACACGGGCCAGTTTTACGCGCTGTTCTATCTTCAGACGGTGCTGAAAGTGGATCCACGCGCCGCGAACGTGATTGTGGCTGTGGCGCTGGTTGCAGCCTTGCCGTTCTTCACGGTGTTTGGCTCGCTGTCGGACCGCATAGGCCGCAAAAAGCTGATGATGGCCGCTCTGCTGCTTTCGGTCATCAGTTACATCCCCATCTACAAAGCAATGCAACAGGCCGCCGGGAACAATGTGGTCCGCGTGAGCTCAGTAAAGGACAGGGTTACGGGAGCTAACAAGCTGACCCCGATGACCGAGGACGCGGCGACGGGCAAGCTGGTGCCCGCCAAGCTGGCAACCAACGCCAATAAGCCGCTGCTTTCGTTTCTGGTCTGGCTGCAGGTTCTGCTGGTGTGCATGATCTATGGGCCAATTGCGGCTTACCTGGTGGAGGCGTTTCCGGCTAAGGTGCGCTACACCTCGGTTTCGCTGCCGTATCACATCGGCAACGGGGTCTTCGGCGGCCTGCTGCCGCTCATCGGCCTGGGGCTCTGTGCTTCAACGGGGAACATCTACGCCGGTTTGTACTATCCTATGGGCGTCGCGGCTCTTTGTTTCGTGGTGGGCATGCTGTTTTTGAAGGAAACCCACGGCACGCTGATCTGGGCGGAGGTTGGCGGGCCCGGCAAGGCTTAAAGCCGCAGCGCCGATGATTTCGATCAGGATCATGAGGCGCTTCGACGATGCGTCGTTGACACGGCTGCGAACTCCAGCGGCGCACCCAACACTCAGTCAGCACGGCGCCCACGGCTTCAGCGAAGAATTGATCGATGACGCTGCCCGACAGGAATGCGCCACGGAGAGTGCTGCCGATCGAGAGAATGACGGGATCAACCGCACAAGGCGCACTCACAATCGCAGAGGAAGAACGCCGGAGCAATTCATCGGCAGCCCGTTCCACCTTCGCTCGCGAGGGAAGTGCGATGACTGCCTCGGTACCGTCACGCCATTGGCCCGCATGCGGCTTCCCGGATGGAATGAAGGAAAAGTACATCGGGATGTCGTTTGTCATTCTCAATTTCCGGGATTTTTGCAGGGAGACGAATTGCATGCCAACTTGAATCTTTGAGTGTTGATGCTCAAGGAGGCGCATTCCGACCGGACCGTCATGCATCACGCTCGTCTCAGGACGAGCATGGCAATTCTTGGGCGTGGGTCTTCAGAACTCGGGTTCGGGGGAAGATCCCATGCCGCATCTTTACATATCTAATGTTTGAAATCGGTCATTTGTTGCTCAAAAAGTGACAGACCGACGCGAAAGTCTGGTCAACACTCTAAGACAGACGGATTGAAGCTCCGGCCGAGGCCGAAGAATCTGGAGGATCGGAATGACAAACAGGATTGTGCTCAGCGGCGGCCCTGTGGTCACTGCAACGGTCACCGAATCCCACTCTCTCGGGCAATCCTTCCTACAAGAACTGCTGACGATTCTGACGGAGACCATCGATTCGTCTACGCGGGTGCTTATTCTTACCGCGTCCCACCCCGAAGCATTACTCGCCGATGTCTCCGCGTTGCAGCCACTGACTCCGAATGAAGCTTTTCCCTTCAGCGAACTTGGGCAGAAGGTGTGCGCGGCAATCGAGGCGCTTCCTTTTCCCGTGATCGCCGCCATCGATGGCCTTGCCCTGGGAGGAGGCTGCGAACTGACACTGGCTAGTGACATGGTTTACGCGAGCGATCGGGCGCAGTTCGGCCAGATTGAGGTACACGGTGGCATCGTGCCAGGCTTTGGAGGGACGTGGCGTTTGTCCAGAAGGGTCGGCGACTTCAAAGCACGCGAGCTACTCTACACGGGCGCAGTATTGGGCGCTCAAGCTGCCAAATCCGCCGGTCTTGTTACCGATGTGTTCGACGGAGAGGAATTGCTGTCCCGGGTCAACACGATTGCAACGTCAATTGCCAATAACGCACCTCTTGCGGTTCGCGCTGCAAAGACGCTCGTACTCGCCAGCCACGATCTTTCGCTTCAGAGCTCCAATGCTCTGGAGCGGCAGATATTTGCATCCTTATTCAGCACGGCGGATCAGAAGGAAGGCATGAGTGCCTTCCTTGAGAAGCGTTCGGCAAAGTTTCAAGGAGCATAGCCATGGAACGGAAGAATGCAGTTGACGCGGGAATGAATCAACAATTCCCCCAAGCCAGCATTCGTACTTCGTTTCGGGGGTCCACCTTCATTCAGCTTTGGCGCATGCATTCGGCTGAAGACCAGCATGCGTGGCTCGGCGCCATGCATCGGAATATTCACCTGCTGCAAAAAAAGCAAGGCTATCGGTCTATGAGCCTTCACCCAAGCCTTGACGGGCGCAATGTCATCGTCTACGCACAGTGGGAATCTGAAAAAGAACTAATGGCCGCAGTAGACTGGCCAGAAATCAAAACGGCGCGTATCGAGCTCGACAGCCACGGCGAACCCGACGGCACTCTGTATGTGATCGATTCTGTTACCTGCTCGCCCGAATCTTGCGATGTGGTCATGCAGATTGAACCGGGCACGGACCGAGTTACATTCGTAAGCGTCTGGACAGTCCGGGATCGAGAGGAGCAGGATAAGTTGCTTGCGGCAATGAACGACGATGTCACGGGCATTACTTCGAAGCCGGGATTGCTTGGCATAGCTATTCATACGAGCATTGATGGGACGCGCATTGCCGTTTACGCGCAATGGGATTGTCTCGAAGCCTTCACTCAAGCGATTTCCGAAGATCCTGCCGTCCAGGAGAATCGAAAGACGCTGGCTCAATTGGGCGAGCCGTTCGCAAACATATACCGTGTCGATTCAGTCAACCTTCCATTGAACGCAAAAGAAGCGGAGGGATCGGGAGCGGGCCTGGCGTACGACGTGCTTATGAGTCAGTGCACGCAGAGGTGGGCCGCGCGAGGGTTTAAGACGCGAACAGTTCAAGCAAACGGTGTGTCATTGCATGTTGCCGAGGCAGGTCATGGAGACCCTGTTTTACTGCTGCACGGATATCCTCAATCGGGTGAAGGGTGGCGGCTCGTTGCGCCAGACTTGGCATTGAGACACCGCGTTGTAATTCCAGACCTTCGCGGGATGGGACTGTCTGAGGCTGCCGGGGGCGGCTACGATTTGAGCAACCTGGCCGAGGACCTGCACCAGTTGGTTCTTTCAATGAACATATCGAAGGTCAAGATTGTGGGGCACGACTGGGGTGGAGCGGTCGCAGCCGTCTATGCCATGCAATATCCGAATGAGGTGACCCATCTCGCATTTTTGGAAAGCGCGCTTGCAGGCGCGGGCTTCGAAGCTCTTTGGGACTTCAGCAAGCCCAACGGAGTATTCGCATTTATACCATTTCTCTTAATGGGCGAAGGTGATTTCGAAGTGGACGCGACTGCCGCGCTCCTTGAGGGCCGAGAATCCGTGTTTCTCCATCATCTTTGGGCCACGTTCACGGGGGACAAGGTGGCTGCGCCATTTGAAGGCTGGTCAGCCTATGTGTCTGCAATGGCTCGTCCAGGCATCGCAACGTCTAGCTCATCGTATTACCGCGCAGCTTACGCGAGTGCTGAACAGGTTCGAGGCTTGGTTGCGAAGAAGCTAGAAATTCCTGTTCTGGGGATTGCGGGCGAGAAAGGCATTGGCGCCAATCATGACAGGCTCGTTCGCGCCTTCGCGAATAATGTTACGGACAACATCATCGTGCCCGGAGCAGGGCATTTTCTTCCTGAAGAACGGCCACGGGAAGTCAGTGCGGCATTGAAGATCTTTCTCTCGAAGTAAAACTTGAAGACATTGTTTGCGCTGTCTTCAATTGACCTTCATCAACGTTCATGGCTCCGCGTTCGTCCCCGGCACGGCGTTTACCGCTGCGGCGGGCGCTCCGGATACATCGAGCGCAACAGTGGGTCTTGTTGGGAGGCTCTATCTGAGCTTCGCCGATATTGCGCCCGTCGTCACTGGATTCGGAAGGCCGCACGGCATCGCGTTTGAGAAAACTCAGAACGACGTTGACAATTCGAACACCGGCGAATGCAGGGCAAACTAAAGAGTTCCGTTGTTGGTGCAACTTTTGCAGTCGGGTGCTGGCTTCCCATTCTGGGAGTTTCCTTCCTTACAGGATGGGCCGCGGGTGGCCTTGCGGCTATTCTTCCCGAAGCAGGACGAGCGGATCGACGGCAAGTGCGCGGCGTGCCGGGATCGACGCGGCCAGCAGGCCCAACAAGAGCATAGTTGCCGTTACCTCGACGAGTACCAGCGGATCTTTCGGCGTGGCCGTGTAGACGATGTACGACAACATGCGCGTGGCCAGTACGCCCAGGGCCACGCCAGCAACCGAGCCGACGAGCAGGAGGCGAAAGGCGCGGCCGAGCGATGCGCTGAGAATTTCGAGATGCGACGCGCCCAGCGCCATGCGAATTCCCAACTCGCGCAGGCGCTTGCTTACCACGTAGGAAGCCATGCCGAAGACGCCGGTGACGGCCAGCGTTGCGCCGAGCAATCGGAGAATGCCCAGCGCCACCGTTGCCACGCGCGGAGCGAACAAGGCGGTGTCCATCTCTTCGGTCCAGGTCCGGAGGACGAAGGGGAGCCCGGCATCAAGGCCGTGCAGCGTGCTCTGGAGCGCCCCCGCGGTTTCCCGCGGACTGCGTTTGGACTTTACGACGAGCCACGTGCCGCTGGATTGATGCTGCAAGTACGAAAAGAACATGGCGGGCTGCTGATTCTCAGTCAACGAGCGGTATTTTCCGTTTTCGACAACGCCGACGACTTCCGCGCGCTCTCCGCTCCAATATTTGAAGTGGCCGCCGATCGCCTTGTCGACAGACCCGAAGACCTTGACCGCGAAGTGCCGATTGACGAGCGCTACCTTGGGCGCCTTGCTGGTGTTGTCATTAGTTAGATTTCTGCCCGCCAGCAGCCTCAGGCCCGCGGCATCAAGATAGCCTGGAAACAGGTTGTAGTTCATGGTGTCGGCGGCGTAGTTGGTAGGGCGGAAATCTGTGACGCTGTCGGAATAGACGTAGGAGTCGCCCCCGCCCAAGCCTAGCGGAAGCTGGCTGGTATAGCCAACGGACGTCACGCCCGGAATGGCGGCAATTGCATCGAGCATGCGCTGCTGAATCTGCGTCGAGCGCTCGTCGGTATAGCCGGCCATGTGCAGATCGGTCTCGACAAGCATTGCGTTCTGCGGCTGGAATCCGTAGCTGCTGTGGAGAGAACGCGCAAGTCCCCGCACAGCGACGAGGGACGAGGTGACGAGCACGGCGCAAATCGCGATCTGAATCACCAGCAGGACGTCGCGCAGGGTGAAGCGCCTGGTTCCCGGCGACCCGCTCATGCCGGTGCGGATGACCTGCCAGGGATCAGTGCGCATGACCTGGCGGACCGGCATCATGCCGAAGAAGAATCCGCTGAACAGCGCCAGCAAGAGCGCGACGGCGTAGGTGCGCAAGTCGGGGTTGACGGGAACGTTGATCGGGACATCGGGAATGGGCTGCCATGCGCTGAGCAAGTGGAGGATGACGACACCGCCGGCCTGCCCGATTACGCCTCCGGCGAGGGAAACCAGGATGGCTTCAGTGAGCATTTTGCGCAGGATGAGCGCGCGCTTTGAACCCAACGCCAGGCGCAGTGCAATATCCTTCGTGCGATCGGAAGCTCGCGCGGCGAAGAGGCTTCCGAGGTTGGCGCAGGCGGCGAGCAAAATGAGTCCGGCGAGAAGCATCAAGCCGGCCATGAAGGCGCGCGCGGGTCCACCGAGCATGTCGCCGACCAGTCCCGTACGGGCCAGGGTGAATTTCACACCTTCGTCGTCTGCCGGATAGGTTTTGGCCATCCAGGAGCCAACGCCATTCAGGTCCGCCGCGGCTTGAGACGGGGTGACGCCCGGCTTGAGATGGCCTACGACCATGGGAGAGTGATCGCCACGATTTTGGAGGGAGTTGTAGCCCTCAACAACGGGCTGCTCGATCAGCGGTATCCAAAGCGAGGGAGCAAAGAACAACTCCGTGCCGCGAAACTCGGGCGGGGCTACTCCGAGGACTGTGAAGGATTGCTTGTTGATCTCGACCAGCCGGCCGACCACACCGGCGTTGCCGTGAAAATAGCTGCGCCAGTAGGCGTAGCTCAGCACAACGTAGGGAGCGCTGCTGAGCCCCTTCTCGTCGGAAGCGTGGAAGAACCGACCCAGATACGGCAGAATCCCCAACGCGTCGAAGTAATTTCCGCTGGCGAGATAGGGCCATGCTGTCGAGGGATTCCCGCCGGAATCCACGCCCACCGGACCGATGATCTGGAAGGCCAAGAGGTTTTCGAAGGAGCGATTCCGGTCTCGCAGATCCACGTAATCCAGGTTGGACTGGGATGGATACTGAAACCGCTGCACCATGTATAGACTTTCCGAATGGGGCACGTTCAGCGGGCGCAGCACAGCGCGTTCAGGACGCTGAAGACTACGGCATTCGCGCCAATCCCAAGGGCCAGTGTGGCGCCCGCCGTCAAGGCGAAACCTGGCGATTTTGTGAGGGCGCGGACAGAAAGTTTGAGATCGCTGAACATGATTACCCTCTTGTACGTGGGTTTTGGGCCGCGAGTTCCCCTGGATTTCAGCTTCCTTCGATGGGGAACGATAAGGCGGCCAACGGGAAGCACGTGTGTGGCTGATGGGATTTGAACGCGGCGCCCGGCCTGGCTCCGGATTCCTGTCGTGGCGGGTTGCCTTCGTTGCGGGAGTCGCGTAAAGCACGCTCGACATAAAAATGCAATGAGGAAACCGTAAAGATGCTTGCGTTCTTGACCCGTGTTTATGAGAATGATTTGAAAGCGCAATCAAACCTTTTGCGGCGTTTCATGTCCGTTGACCGGCAATTCACGGCCCGCGGCTACGTGCAAGTTTCCGCCGAATCTCATTGATTCAAGGGCTGATCGCGCAAGAGTTCAATACGATTCTTCGTCCGCGCCTACCCCTGGTTAGACGTGTATTTGGAGCTGAAATAGAATGTCACGACCCGCAAGACGCTTGTCTCTTTTGCCTGCCCTGGCTGTATTTTCCGCCGCCGCCCTTGCCCAAACCACCACCACCGCCCCGGCCATGCAAAATGCTGCAGCGCAGAGCCCGGTTACGCAGGCCCAGATTACGGCGCTCCAGCTGGCTGTGCAGAATGCCCAGTCGGCTGGCGACAACGCCTGGATGCTGGTTTCAGCCGCGCTGGTTCTGCTGATGACCGGGCCCGGGCTCGCTCTTTTCTACGGCGGCCTGGTGCGCAAGAAGAACATCCTGGGCACCATGATGCAGAGCTTCGCCATGATGGGGCTGGTGACAGTGATCTGGGCGATCTGCGGGTATTCGCTGGCCTTCGGCCATGGCAACCTGTTCATCGGCGGCTTTGAGCATCTGTTTCTGCGCGGCGTGAGCCTGACACCCAACCCGGACTACGCGGCCACCATTCCCGAGCAGACCTATATGGTTTACCAGCTCATGTTCGCCATCATCACGCCGGCGCTGATTACGGGCGCGTTTGCCGAACGCATGAAGTTCAGCGCGATGGCGGTGTTTCTTTCGCTGTGGTCGGTGTTTGTATACTGCCCGATGGCGCACATGGTGTGGGGCGTGGGCGGCCTGCTGAATGCAACGGCGGGGCACATTCCCAGCCTCGATTTCGCCGGCGGCACGGTGGTTCATGTTACGAGCGGCGTCTCCGCGCTGGTGACGTGCATCTTCCTCGGCAAGCGCATCGGGTACCCGCAGACCAATATGCCGCCGCACTCCATGGTGCTGAGCTTTATCGGGGCGTGTCTGCTGTGGGTGGGCTGGTTCGGCTTCAACGCGGGCAGCGCGCTGGCCGCCAGCCCGCTGGCGACCAGCGCCTTTATAAACACTCACTTTGCGGCGGCAGCGGCGGCCCTGGGATGGACAGTTGCCGAGTGGATTCACAACGGCAAGCCCACCGCCCTCGGGGCCATTTCCGGGTGCGTCGCGGGGCTTGTGGCCATTACGCCCGCCTCGGGCTTTGTTCAGCCCTTTTCGGCGCTGCTGATCGGGCTCATCGCCGGGGCCTTCTGCTCCTTCATGGTGTTTGAGGTAAAAAGCCGCCTTCGCTACGACGATTCGCTCGACGCGTTTGGCGTGCACGGGGCAGGCGGAACGCTGGGCGCGCTGCTCACCGGCTTGTTCGCTACCCGCACCATCAACGCTATCTATGGAAACGGCGTTGCCACCGGCGCCATCGACGGCCACTGGGGGCAGGTGCTCAACCAGCTTGCCGGGGTGGGCATTGCCTGGGGCATCTCCATTGTAGGCACGCTGATTTTGCTGTTCATCGTGGACCGGGCGATTGGCCTGCGCGTCACCCCCGAGCAGGAATCCGCCGGCCTGGATCTCTCGCAGCACGGCGAAGAGGGGTACGACCTGAACTCCTGAGGCCTGAACATGTGTCCTGTGGCACACTTGTGTTCCCGGGCACGAAAAACTTTCGGCAGATTGCGGCCAGCGGGCCGCCGAGCCTGATACGCTATCGAACGAGGCATTTTGCATATGCTCAAGATTGAAGCCGTTCTCCAGCCCTCCAAGCTGGACGCTGTAAAGGATGCGCTGCTGGAAGCGGGCATCGAAGGCATGACGATTCTCGAAGCCCGCGGCCACGGCCGCCAGAAGGGCCACACCGAGTTCTACCGCGGCCGTGAATACACGGTGGATCTTCTGCCCAAGGTGAAGATCGAGCTGGTAATCCTCGACGATTTGAAGGAAAAGGCAATTCAGGCGATCATCGGCGCAGCCCGCACAGGGCGCATCGGCGACGGAAAGATTTTTGTCAGCCGCATCGACGAAGCCATCCGCATCCGCAACGACGAGCGCGGCGAAACCGCCCTCTAGCTGCCGTCAACCTGGCGGGTGCTCTGGAGTCCCGATTCCGAAGCTTGGGAAATCTCCGTCGGTGGGCCCCCTTATTACAACGCCGCAGGAGCTACCGGTTTCCGCGAAAAAATGTCCGTGCGCAGTCCCGACGGGGCTCCGTAATAAATTCGTGGAATTCCGTTTCCCCACGCTGAAGCGCGGGGCTCACAAATTCTGCGCCTTTGGCGTGGCTGCGGGAACATTACTTATGCGGTACTCAATTAAGCTCGTATCCTTGAAATGCACCACTACCCTACCGGGCTGCGAAGCCAGGACAGGAGTATCATGGCTGAAACTTATCATGAGCCCCTTTTATCCAGCACTCGTTCGCATGGCGGGTCTCGCTTGCCTTCCTACTGCTCGCACCGGTTGGAGTCTTTGCGCAGAAGGCTGCGGACGCCAATCAAGGGGCGGCATCGGAATCCGCCGCGCCGTCCGCGCCCCAGTATCAGTTCAAGCTTCCCGTTCCGCTGGTTATTGAAGATGTTGTGGTGCACGACAGCAAGGAGCAACCGGTGCATGGTTTGCGCGCCTCTGACCTAATTGTGACCGAAAACGGCAAGCGGGTCGGCATGCGCGATTTGAGCAACGATATGTGGGCGCGCTCGAAGTTCCGCGGGCGCGTCTCAAATCATTGCAATAATTACGTTTAGAAGCGGCGAAGCAAGACGCCACGCCGAGGAAGTGCTTTGGGCCGGCACTGAGCCGCCGGGAATCCCGAATTTCCAAATCGGCAACTGATGGCGTGGTGATCGCAGGTCTTCCGCCGTGGCGGACGAGATCGAGGGCTCTGGGTATTCGTCCACCCATTGAATCCGTGCGCGCAGATTTGCCGTCCAACCGAGGGGGAATAAGGAGTGGAAACCATGGACACGAGCGCCTCATTGCGGCAGCATGTGCTCGGCCTGCTGAACGGCGGCCACGCACACGCGACTTTCGATCAGGCCATCAAGAACTTCCCCACCGAATTGCGCGGCAAAAAGCCCAAGGGCGCCGAGCACTCCGCGTGGCAGGTGCTCGAGCACCTGCGCATCGCCCAGTGGGACATTCTGGAGTTCACACGCGACGCGAAGCACAAGTCCCCCGATTGGCCGAGCGGCTACTGGCCCGCCAAGGCGACGCCGCCGGACGAGAAGGCATGGGACAAAAGCGTGCGCGCTTTCAAGAGGGATCTGCGTGCGTTGTGCGATCTTGTCGCCGATGAGTCCAATGACCTGTTCGCGACGATCCCGCACGGAACCGGCCAAACCATCCTGAAGGAAGCTCTGCTCACGGCTGATCATAACGCCTACCACCTGGGCGAGTTCGTGCTGGTGCGCCGGTTGCTGGCGGCCTGGAAGTAGTGCCGCGGCGCGGCGTTATTTGGGGTGGTCGAGATCGAGCATCCAGATATTGCCGTTGATCTCGCTGTACTCGTAGACGATTTGATCTCCGCGCGGAGAAATCGCGGGAGCGTAGACAGCAATGTTGAGCTTGCTGTAGTGCGTGATCTGCTTTTCAACTTTGGTTGAACGCGAAATTGACCAGATATTCCAAGGCCCGCTCGAGGGTCGCCTCGCGAGCAGAATTTGGTCTCCGTCCTGCGACCAACTACCGGACCAGTTGTCTCCTCGATCAAAGGTCATCTGGGTAACTGGGCCGCCACTTGCCGGAAAGATCGCGAGATTTGTGTCCACACCATGCTCGAGATCCGCCGACAGGAACTTCCCGTCTTTAGACCAGAGAGGATAAGCAAGATGGTCGTGCCCAAAGGTGACCTGCTTTGTTTTGCCGTTTGCAAGGTCCATTAGCCAGATATTCCAGACGCCGTCCGTGGTGGCGTCGAAGACCACTTGTTTGCCGTCGGGCGAGAGCGCGACTCTGTCGATCTGCTGATGCAATTCACCGACCTGTTGTTGTTGCCGGGTTTCGCTGTCGATGGAGAACAACTTGAATTGCTCGCTATCTCCTGTGAGGTAAAGAATGTGTCTGCCGTCCGGATACCAGGAGGGGGCAGAATAGTCCGCGGGGATCGACGTCAATTGCCGTGCATTGCTTCCATTCGCCTCCATCTGCCAGATTTCGCCTGGCGATCCCGCCCGGCAAGAGTAGAAGGCGATCAATTTGCCGTCCGGCGAGAATTCGGGAAGAGTTGTTCTGCAGCCTGCGTCCGGCCGCAGTGTCGCGGGCGCGCCAATTGGCTGGCCTGATGGGGAAAGGTCCAGCGACTGCAGGCTGCTGGTCTTGATCTCAGCCGCGTATAGCAGTTTCTTGCCGTCGCGCGAAATGGCGAGATTTTTGAAGACCATTCCGCCGGAGTTGCTAATCTGAACAGGCTCCCCGAGCGGAGCAGAGGCGCCGGGGGAGACATGGATCTGCCACAATCCCTGTGCGCCGCCATACAACACGCTCTTTCCGTCTGGCGAATAAATGGGGTCATGCGGGAGGAAGGGACAACCGTTGGGAGTGAGATTGACGAGACCTGTGCCATCGGACGCGATCGACCACAAGCCCTCGTACGGTTCGTTCTCCACTTGAAAAACAACGCGTTTACCGTCCAGGGACCAGGAAGGGTCGCCATGTCCGCCAGCGGGCGCACCAGAAAAAGTAAGCTGCTTTTCTCCCGTTCCGTCTGGATGGATCATCCACAACACGGATCCCCGAGCAAAACCGGAGCCTTCAAAACTGAGATTGCTGATCGGATTCGACTGAAAGACAATCCATTGATGGTCTGGTGACCACGAAGGGTGGGAGCCGAATTGCGTGAGCTGGCGGGGCAGGCCGCCGAACGGCGAGACAAGCCATATCCCCTCCCGCGCATAGGAGTAGTAGGCGATCAACTTGCCATCTGGCGACCAGGCCGCTTCAAGATTCTGGCCGCCGTCAGATGTGATCTGGATCTCCCGGCCTTCGGGCGCAAGTTGCCGCACAAAGATCTCGAAGCCATTGCCATCGTCTCTTGAGTAGGCGATCGTCGTATCGTCAGGCGAGAATGCCGGGTAATTCGATAGTCCCTGGAAATTTGTTATCTGTGCCGCATACCCCGGCCGGTAGAACTCGAAGCGAGGCCACCCGCGGATCACCTCGACGGAAATGGCCAATGCCAGCGCCAAGACGGCCACAGTTTGGACGGCAACCTTTAACCACCGTGTACCCCAAATCCTCCCGGCCAGGGAGGAGATCCTGGATGGCGGTCGATTTTGTTGAGCTGCTGCCGGCGTATCGGAGCTGCCTCCGGACTGGATAAGCGAAGGCGCCGGGACCTCGGATTTGGCCTTAACCTCGGCGATGAAGCGATAGCCCAGTGTCGGCACGGTCTCGATGTAGCGAGGCTCATGAGCGTCGTCCGACAGGCCTTTGCGCAATTGACCGATGATCCGGTTCAGCACATGGTCGGTAACAAAAGCTTCCTTCCAGACCGCATCGATAATCTCTCGCCTGGGCACCAACTGGCCTGAGCGCTCCACCAGAAAAATCAACAGATTCAGCGCTTTGGGCTCAACCTGCACAACCTTCCCCCCCTTTAGCAGCCGGAAGCTCTGGAGGTCGATCTCGACGTCGTCGAAGCGGTATCGGCGAATCATTGGAACCTCAGATTTTCATTTCAGGGAAGGAGAAAAACATCAGCGCGACCTGAGTACTTCGAAGGCCTCTTACGCCTAAGGTCCTCCTTGAAACCAGGAGGGCTCAATGAAGAACCTACCATATACAGGACTCGCGATCAGCCTCGCATTTGTCATTTTCGCTGTCGCCGGCATCTGCGAGCAGGACCATGCAGAAACGGAGATACCGTTCCGACTGGTCAACGGAAACCTGATTGTCGTCTCTCTGGAGTCCGGCGAAGATGGCCCTTTCAACTTTGTGCTCGATACCGGGGCCGACACTACAATTGTCGACTCCTCCCTCGCGGCCAGGCTCTCGCTTCCCAGTCTGCGGCCTGTTCAACAAACCACTCTTGCTGGGGTCCGCATTTTGAACCGGAGCCTCGTGCCCGCTCTGTCGGTCGGCACCGCGGAGGTGCATAACTTACCGGTTTTGGTCGAGGACCTCGCCAGCCTGCGCCAGTTGGATTCTCACATTCAGGGTATTGCGGGGCAGGATTTCCTCTCCCATTTCAACTATCTCCTCGATTACCGGCGGCGCGTGCTTCGCATTGAAGCCGCCAGCGAAATCGAGAACGCCTTGCAGGGCGATCGAGTCAGAATCGAAGCTGGTGGCAACAGGATGATTGTTGCCTCCGAAGGGCAATCGCTTCGCCGCGCAAATTTGCGGCTTCTGCTCGATTCCGGGGCCAGTTCGGTGGTGTTGATCCGCTCAGGCTCCCAGGCTCTCGATGTTCCCGCTTTCGAGAGTGTGCAGGAAGCCACCACCAGCGGAAACGTCAATCTGCGCACGGGCCATGTACGCACACTATCGATTGGCTCGGAGAGGCTCCACGATATCTCGGTGGCACTGTCCGCAGCCGAACCCGCGGAACCGATCGGCGACGGCCTGCTGCCGACTGGCCTGTTCCAGACTTTGTACGTAAACAATCGCGACGGCTTTGTCGTTTTTAACCCGCGGGTTAAGAAGAACTAGCCGGACGCGGCTCGAGCTAATGGCCGAGCGCTGCCCGGATCCTGGCGAGGTGGTGGTAACTGTGGCGCACCGCATGATCCTCCAAAATGAACTGGCAGGTGAGCGGAGCATCGCTGTTGAGCGATACGGGCGCGGCCCGATCCAACTCTTCATCGCTCATAGCGCGGATGGCCGCTGCCGCCGAGGCTGAATTGCTAGCCAGCAAGGCGAGAGCGGCTTGCTTTGTGACTCCGTCATTCTCGTTGGCGTGACCGTGGTTCATTGTGGCGACGGCCTCCCAGGTGACTGCGGTAATTGGCTGGCCGGCGCCGAGCGTTTGCGCGAGTTGGATTTCGATTGGATACACGCTGGCCACATGGTGCACTACGACGCCGATCTTCCGGCCGTCTTTGGGAAGGCGCGTCCGCCATTCAGTTTCTGAAAGCGTGGACGCAAAGGAGGCCAGGGCTTGCGCGCCGGCCTCAAGACGTGCTGCGAGAGCTTCGGTTCTCTTGCTCATGCTGGTCAAACTCCTCAACCTTTGTTATCACACGGTGGCCGTCAAAGGCTAACAGTCACCCGCAAGAAGGCGGCGGCAAAAACGATAAGCTGATCTCGAGCACGTGTGCCACTCAGCCGGTCGGTTCGGAATCCAGTTGCCCTTGACCATGTGCCCGACTGGTTTTTGATCCGCACCATCTCCGGGCCGATACCGCGGCGAGTATTGAGCGATGGCGGCCCAATCCTCTCTCGCGAAATGACAGCACACCCAATCGGCACAAGAGGCCAAGTAACTATCCAACCGGCCGCAGGCGACCCGTAGCAGTTGTCGTTTTGCTCCTGAGAGCAAACCTCAGTCCATGGGGAAATTGGCGATCAAGTCTCATATAGAGAGAAACGTGTCTCACGCTGAATCAGGACTTAGCGGGTCTTCAACCCGCTACTAAAACCGAGGTAATGTATCAGACGAAAATGGTATTGATAATTTGAAGTAACCACGCTACTGTACACCAAAGTACTCGTTTAGTAACCACTTCCCCTTCAGGGCGCAGTTCGATTTGCAATACCGTCGTCCTTGACGATCCCCCGACGAGGAGTTCGCGTGCGAGCAAGATTAGGCCGTACAAACCTATTGATTGGGACGTTGATTGTGGCATCGTTCGCAGGTGCCGTACTGCTGACCTCAGGGTGCAGCGGTTTTTCCATCAAGGATCCTTCGCACTTTGCCTTGATCTCATCCTCTGCCAACACGGTCAGGGTGAATCAACAGATCCAGTTCAGCAGCCCGGCGCTGCAATTCGGTTCGCCGATGGCTTTCTCTGTCAACGGCATTCTCGGGGGCAACGCCGAAGTTGGAACGGTGGATAACAACGGACTGTACACGGCTCCGGCCATTGTTCCCATTCCCAATACAGTGACAGTGACCAGCGTGGCCACCAATTATCCGAGCTTCCCGCAGGGCTCTGTGGTGCTGAATGTGTTGAACCCGATCCCCGTGGTCAGCACAGTGACGCCGGCAACCTTCCCGGAAGGCACGGCGCAGGTGACGGTCACCGGATCGCAGTTTGTCTTTGGCGCGCAGATCATCTGGAACGGGGTGGCCGTGCCGACGACAATGAACTCGAGCAGCGAGCTGGTGGCTGTGATTCCCGCGCCGAATCCCGGGACCTTCCCGTTGCTCGTGAGTAATCCGAACCCCGGGTCGGCAAACTCTTCAACTGTTCCGGTGGTGGTGGGGCCGGGCCAGGTGGTGCTCACGCTGTGGGCCGGAGATGGCTCGGATGTGCGTGTAGGAAATCCGTTGAACTTTGGGCTCACCGTCAACGGGACAAACAATTCAGCCGTCACTTTGCAGGTGAATGGCGTTGCAGCCGGCAATGCGACGGTGGGAACCGCGATATCCAACAAGGATGGATCGATCACTTATACGGCGCCATTGGCGGTTCCAACTCCCAGCAACGTTGTGCAGCTGACCATCACCAGCGTCGACAATCCGGCGATATCGATCACGCAGAACATTTCCGTTGAGAACCCGATCCCGATTCTCAATTCGGCATCGCCGATGAACTTCAATGTGGGGCCGCCGGCGACGACGGTGACGCTGACGGGGCAGAACTTTATCAACGGCGCGCAGGTGCTGGTGAATGGATCGCCGGTGGCGACCACTTTCAACAGCGGGACGCAACTGACCGCAGACCTCAACCTGACGGAGCCGGGCAATCTCGACCTGCAGGTGTTGAATCCCAGCCCAGGGCCGGCAAATTCGGCGGACCTGATCGCGCTGGTGAACGGCACGCCGCCGGCGCCGGTGGTTACTCCGCCGGATGCGTCGCGGTTCCTGGAACAGGCGACGTTTGGAGCGACGGATGCGAGCATCCATCACCTTTCGCTGATTGGATACCAGCCGTGGCTCAATGAGCAGTTCGCTCTGCCACCGACGCCGCACGAGTCCTCCGTGGAGTTGGCGGTGATGCTCAACAATCCGCCATGCGCGGTAGCCGATGTGAAGTGCAACGCGGCGCTGTTTGAGCAGAACAGCTCGAATGAGAGCTTTGTGCAGGATACGTTCTGGCAGCAGGCGATTGCCGGCAACGATCAGCTTCGGCAGCGCGTGGTGTACTCGCTGTCGGAGATGATGGTGATCTCAAGCGCCGCGGACTTCAGTGTGCAGAGCATGCCTCGCGGAGAAGCCAATTACTACGATGTGCTTGGCGCGGACGCATTTGGAAACTTCCGCACATTGCTGCAGGATGTGACCCTGAATCCGATGATGGGCCAGATGCTGTCAATGCTGGGCAACGACAAGGGGAATGCGACCACCGATCCAGACGAGAACTACGCTCGCGAGATCATGCAGCTCTTTACCATTGGTCTCTATGAGCTGAACGACGATGGCACGCAAAAGCTGGATTCGACGGGCAAGCCGATCCCGACTTACTCCAACACCGACGTGATGGGGCTGGCCGCCGTATTCACAGGGTTCAGTTGGAACATCCCGGGGAACAGTACCGACACTGCATGGTCGAGTTGCTGCGCGTACGTCGGCCCTGGATATGGGGAAGAACTATTGCCCATGCAGAGTTTCCCAAGTCACCACTCGACGGTGCAAAAGCAGTTTCTTGGAGTGACGATTCCTGCTTCGAGCAGTCCTGATCCCGATGGCGATCTGAAGCTTGCGCTGGACACGCTGTTCAATCACCCCAACCTGCCGCCGTTTTTCTGCAAGCAGATGATTGAGCACATGGTGACAAGCAATCCAAGCCCGACTTACATCAGCAATTGTTCGGCAGTATTCAGGAACGATGGGACCGGCGCGCGGGGAAATTTGCAGGCGGTGATCTCCGAAATCCTGCTTGACCCCGAGGCGCGCGGCTCGGCGACCGACTTCAGCAATCCGCAATATGGAAAAGTGCGCGAGGCGCTGCTGCGGTATGTGGAGTGGGCGCGAGCGTTTTCAGCGCAATCACGGACTGGTTCCTACGGAGTGGGCGACACCGAGGATGCGATCTGGGGTCTCGGGCAGATGTCTCTGCGGTCGCCCACAGTTTTCAACTGGTTTGCGCCAGGGTATGTTCCTCCCGGCACCAGCATTGCAGCAGCCGGCATGGTGGCGCCGGAGATGCAAATGACGAATGTATCCACCGTTGTGGGCTACATCAACTACATGCAGAACGCGATTGGCAGCAACGCAACCGGGGGGCCCGACATGTTCTCAAGCTACGAAACGGAGATGGGCCTGGCCGCTACACCAAGCGCTCTGCTGGACCGCATCAATCTGCTGTTGATGGCGGGCGAGATGGATTCGACTTTGTACAACCAGATTCTGGGTGCGATCAATGCGGTTCCGATTCCGACAGGCGATCAGAATGCGATCAACGCCGCACTTACCTACCGAGTCCAAATGGCAATTTACCTGACGATGGCTTCACCATCCTTCAGCGCGCAGTACTAGGGAGTCTCCATGATGAACAAATTCGAGAGGTCGCGGCGGCAGTTTTTGAGGACGGCATCTCTGGCTTCGATGGCAGGCATTTCCGCGAGTCCCTTTATCCTGGAACTGAACACGCTGGCGGCGATGGCCCAGGGAAGCAACTCGTCCGGCTACAAGGCGTTGGTATGCGTCTTTCTGCAGGGCGGCTGCGACGGGCATGGCACAGTGATTGCCACAGACCCGACCTCGTTCAGCGCATTCACACAAGCGCGCTCGGGAGCGCCGGGGCTGGCGTATCCGCTGAGCCAACTGCTGCCGATTTCTCCGAAAACTCCGCAGAGCGGGCGCACCTTTGCGCTCAATCCGGCACTGATTGGAATGCAGAACCTGTTCAACGCCGGGCGCGCTGCGGTTGTGGCCAATACCGGGACATTGATTGCTCCAGCGACCAAGGCGCAGGTGAATGCCAATTCTGTTCCGCTGCCGGCGTCGCTGTTTTCGCACTTCGATCAGACGGCGGCGTGGCAGGCCATTGCCTCCAACGGCGGCAGCGCGGAGCATGTGGGATGGGGCGGCTCGGTGGCGGATGTGATCGAGAGCATGAACATGAATTCAAACTCTACGTTCACCTGCATTTCGACCGCAGGCATTGCGCTGTTTCTTTCCGGACAAACGTCGTTCCAGTTGAATGTTACTTCGGCAGGTCCGATCCCTATTTACGGACTGCCTTCGTCCGGCACGGCGCCGGCAGCCAATCCGCTTGCGGCCATTTTGACCGCCGATGAGACCAACCTGTTCGCCAAGGAGTATGAGGTGGTTATCAATCGCTCAATGCAGGCGCAGGCGCAGCTTGCCAGCTCCATGCTCCCTGCGGGCGTGGGAGGGATTCCGAATCCTCCACAGTATCTCGACCCGCAGACCAATAAGCTTACCGATAACCCGTTGGCAGGTTCGTTGCAGACTGTGGCCCGGATCATTGCCGGGAACAGCAGCCTGGGCGTGTCGCGGCAGATTTTTTACGTGCAGCTGGGTAGCTTCGATACGCATAACAACCAGGCGATCACCATCGCACAGCTTCTTACGCAGCTTGGCTCGGCGCTGGAGTACTTTGACGGGCAGATGGTTACGCTTGGCCTGGGCAACCAGGTAACGTCGTTCACCGCGTCAGATTTTGGACGGACCCTGACATCGAACAGCAATGGAACCGACCACGGCTGGGGAAGCCATCACTTTGTGGTGGGCGGCGCGGTGCAGGGGCAGGACATGTACGGGCAGTATCCGGTTGTCGGCGTGAACCAAGCGAACGACGTGGGAGCGGGCCGGTTGATTCCAACGACATCAGTGGACCAGTATGCGGGAACGCTTGCACGGTGGTTTGGATTGTCGGATGGCCAGGTCAGGCAGATCTTTCCGAATTTCGGCAACTTCGGTTCGAATCCGTATTTGGGATTCATGGGATAGGGGCTGGCCGACCTACAGGACTGAACAGGTGGAGGAAAGGAGGCGGATTTGGGGCCGCCTCCTCTGTGCTTATTTTGGCGGGGCCGGGGGCAGATAGCTTAGATCGGGCTGGAAGCGATAGATGTTGGCGTCGCTTTCGACGATCAACGGTCTGACCTTTTCAAGCAGAGCTTGATAGCCATCCTTGCCAAGTCCTTTTATGATTCCGTAGTCTCCGTCCAGATCGGCCCAGCTATCCAACGCGACCACGGAAGAAACCTCCGTATTGGGCGCACCGTAACGCGCCTCCGCGAAGCTGTAAGTTTTCAATCCGCCCTTCTGAGCCGCCGGCAGGATTTCATTCTTAACCAGGTCGAGATATTCCTTGTATTTATCCGGGCGGACCTGGGTGACTAACACCCGAATCATCTTCGGTATTTCCGGGGTTAACGGCAAGCTCAGATCCGGCTGAACCTCTTCGATGATCCGATGCCAGCTTTCCGTGCAATCGATGATCCTCATGCTGAGGCGCGCCAGGTCCTCTGCCTCCTCCTTCAGTTTCGGGTCTGATCCGGCGTCGAGATCAGCCCACTTGCTGTAGTAACTAACGCGTGCGTACTCGCGTGAGCCGGTGAGCGAAACCCACATGGAGGTGTAACGGGTCGATCCGCCTTTTGCATACAGGGCGTTGAATTCTTTGATTTCAGCCTGAAAATCGCCGATGCGGTCGGGCTTGACAATGTAGAAGGTGACGCTGCGGATATTCCCCTGAGCGGATGCGGATGTTACCAGTGCCGCCGCTACTCCCAAAGCGAGGACGCACTGGCAAACGAATGTTCCTGGATTCAACCTCATGGATTACCTCCGTGGTGCAAGCCGGGATGTGCTTCCCCGGCATTTGAAGGTCCGGAATTTCAGCCGAACGTTATTTTCTTGAAGACCGTCGGCGGAAAGGGGATCCGGCGTCGACGTCTTCTGAGACAGGGTTACCCAGATTCGGGGAGTATACACCCGCTCTCGACGGCTGCTGAATTTCAGCGGACCAAAGATGTGCAAATGTGCGGGGTTGGGGAGCAGGGGCCACAAGCCGTATGGAAATCACGCCGGGCGGAATCGGCAGATATTCCCACAATCCCGGGCAGAGTGCCGACAATCTCCAAATTGTAACCTCGCCGTTACGCTGCGGAAACAGCCGTGGACTAACTTCGTGACGCGATCACTCGCGCACGTAAATTCCCCTCCAGAGGATTGATCCCCATGGCAATTGACCGCCGAAGGTTTCTTCAGCTTTTCAGTTCCGGCGCATTCGCGGCCGCAGTACCCTCCAGCATCAGCCGCGCGCTCGAGATTCCCGCAAATAACCGCACAGGCACGATCGCCGATATCGAGCATATCGTGATTCTGATGCAGGAGAACCGCTCGTTCGACCACTACTTCGGCACGTTGCGAGGGGTGCGCGGGTTCGGAGATCCGCGCGTGGCGAAATTGCCGTCGGGTGATTCCGTCTGGTACCAGCCTAACGGCACAGATTATCTGCTGCCGTTTCATCCCGATCAGCCGGATCTGGGGCTCGATTTTCTTGAAGACACCCCCCATGACTGGACCAGCACCCACTTAGCCTGGAACCAGGGCAAGCTCGATCAGTGGGTGGCAAACAAGGGTACAACCTCGATGGCGTATCTCAAAAGAAAAGACATTCCGTTTCACTACGCCCTGGCCGATGCGTTCACAGTTTGCGATGCATACCATTGCTCCCTGCTTGGCCCGACGGACCCAAATCGCTATCACATGTGGACTGGTTGGGTGGGCAACGATGGTTCGGGAGGCGGCCCGGTGATTGATAACGCAGAGGCGGGATACGGCTGGTCCACATACCCCGAGCTTCTGCAAAAGGCCGGCGTGTCATGGAAGATCTATCAGGATGTTGGCGCCGGATTGAACGCCGCTGAATACTGGGGATGGGGCCCGAACGCATTTATCGGGAACTACGGCGATAACTCGCTGCTTTATTTCTTCCAGTATCAGAATTCGCTTCCCGGCAGCCCCTTGCACGAGGGCGCGCTGACAGGGACCGACATTTCAACAAGCGGAACTCTGTTCGATGTTTTCCGGGCAGATATAAGGGCCGACCGTCTGCCACAGGTCTCGTGGATTGTGGCTCCCGAGGCGTATTGCGAGCACGGAAATTGGCCATCAAACTTCGGTGCCTGGTACATCTCGCAAATGCTCGATGCGTTGACTGCCAATCCCGAGGCCTGGAGCAAAACGGTGTTCTTCCTTTGCTATGACGAAAACGATGGTTTCTTCGATCACGTGATGCCGCCGACGCCGCCGCAGACGCGCGCGCAGGGCCTTTCCACTGTCGACATCACCAACGAGATCTTTCCAGGGAATTCCACCTACGCGAGCGGACCGTACGGACTCGGAATGCGCGTTCCGATGATCGTTATCTCGCCCTGGAGCAAAGGCGGCTGGGTCAGTTCGGAAGTCTTTGACCACACGTCGCTGATCCGATTCATCGAAGCGCGCTTTGGGCCGCAGTACCCGGGATTGACCGAGACGAACATTACAAACTGGCGCCGCGCTGTCGCCGGAGATTTGACCTCGGCGTTCGACTTCAAGACGCCGAACACGAAGGTTGTTTCCCTTCCGGACACCTCCGGCTATGCCCCAACAAACTTCAACAGGCAGCCGAGCTACGTGCCTGTACCGCCAACCGATCAGGCGCTGCCGATGCAGGAGCCGGGAATCCGGCCGGCGCGCCCGGTTCCATACGAATTGAATGTGAACGGCCTGGCTGATTTCTCGACAGGGTCGGTGAAGATTCACTTTGCGAACACCGGCCGGGCAGCAGCGGTGTTTCAGGTGCGCTCTGGAAACAACCAGAAAGGCCCCTGGACTTACACTGTCGGCGGGAAAGCCCACGTAACCGACAGCTGGGCCATTGCAGCAGCCGGCCAGACCGCATACGATCTTTCGGTTTACGGCCCGAACGGATTTCTGCGCGCCTTCAAGGGAAAAGTCTCGCGCCAGGGGAGCGCCAATCTCCACATCGACAGCTCATACGACGACGAAGGCGGCAGCATAAAGCTGAACATAATGAATGCGGGCTCGGCCAGCGGCAAGGTCAGCATTCTTAATGTCTACACCGGTCACTCCATCTCTCAGGAATTGGAGCCCGGCCAGTCTTTCAGCGAGAGTTGGAGTGTGGAAGAGTTCTTCGGTTGGTACGACCTCGTCGTGACAATCGATTCCGACTCCGGCTTCAAACAGCAACTCGCAGGCCACGTGGAGACCGGTGAAGACAGCATGACCGATCCAGCAATCGGAGCGGCAATGCAGGACGAGTAAGCCAACTCGAACCAGTAACGAAACGCCGGCCCCCTGCTTGATGCCGGCGTTTGTTGGAAAAGAAGAGGCCGGGCGCGCTGGATTGCATGCCCGGCCCTTCCTGTTGGATATCGATGGTTAGTTGCCGCTGAACAGATCGGACATTACTTTCACGTTCTTATCCGCTGCGTGATTCAGGTAGGAGAGACCGAAGCCGGTTTCCAGCGTCTTGAGCAGCGAGAAGTGGTTGTACGGTACGTTGCTGGAGATGCCGGTAGGAGCGTAACTGGTGTCGACAATGGTGACCACCTGGTTGGGGAGGCTGCTGTAGTCGTTTTCGTCCCAAACCGTGACGATCACGTTGTTGCCTTCCTTCCACAATTTCGAGGACTTGATTCCGGTGACCAGTGCTTTTACCGCGGCATCGCCCTGAGCAATGTTGTTGGCATCGATCGAGCATCCGGGGCCGACTTCGGTGCTGCCACGGCCGTGCATATCGTGGCACTGGTTGGGGACGATGAAGGCTAGATCCGGAACGTGCCCTTTGGCCAGATCCACGTCGAGTTGGTTCAGGCTCACGACGTTTTTCAAGCTGTTCTCAGGGATTTCGCCGGACTGGACGCTGGCAAAGTAGACGAACGGATTGTGCTTGACGGCGTAGAGATTCGGCACACCCGGTGCGGCTTCCGTGAGGTTGGATAGAAGTCCGTCGCTGTTGTCCACGCCGTCGGCGCCATAAGGGGGCAGGTCCTCCTGATAGCTCTTCCAGCTCATATGCGCTTCAACCAACTGGTCCCCGATGCTTATGCCGATCGTTTTCGCCGGATCGATCGGGGTGTTGTAGATCGGCTCGGCAACCGTGCCTTCGTTGGTTGTGTCCACGGCGGGTGTCGCGCCGTCCAAGCCGGTCCCGGCAATGGGGCAGGTATTGGTGGGCGCGGATTCGAGCGCCGCTTGGCCTAATTCAATGTTCGACACGCAGGATGTGTTGTGCCAGTCCGGCGAATCGTCGTTGATGATTCCGAAGTTCGAGCCCCCGATGACCTCGAGGTAGTTTGTCAGGCTCGGGTGCCCAACGGCGAAGTAATTCGTGGCCAGGTTGGCGGATTTGGCGTAGCCAGTGATGAAGGGCGCATTGGCGTTGCCCAGGACCTGGCTGTAGTAGTGGTTCTCCATCATGATCACGAAGACGTGATCCAGATGCGGGACCTTGCGGTCATGATCCTGGGCGAGCGCAATGCCAGCGGCGCATGCAGGGAGAAACACAGCAAGTGCAATTCTCTTGAGATTCATGTCTTTTTCAACCTCCTGGTTGAGAAGTTCTGGTTTATGGACAAGGGACACCACGGGCAATGGGGAACCCATTGGGAGACCTGTGCCAGGCAACCCTTTGTTGGTCGGCAGAAGGACAGAGAATCGAGCCGTTTACCGGGGAATACGTTCATGCGGATTCTGCATCAGGTTGAACGATAGGGAGCGGAGATTACATGTAGTTGAAAGTTGGTTGAGAATCTATGCCGAGAATTGTTTAGGTTCTGTTAATGGGCCGATTTTTTGTAATGGTTTTCTGTTAAAGCATTTGAATGGTGGACGCCGTTCTGCCGAGCCCTAATTGCAGATCGATTCTGACGGAGTTCCGCACAGGAGCTGGCCGCGAAGAATCTCTGAAACTCAGCGAAGCTTTCATCACTTTGCTACGAGTTGAACTTCGGATCTTCGCATGGTCTGCATGAGAGCGGCCGTTCGGGTGAATGAAGTAGCCTGAAGGGCGGTGCAGAGTTGGCCGGATCTCTCGCGCCAAGTATGTGAGTCTGAAATTCGCCGAAGTACGACCGCAGATCCTTCGACTCCGCAAGCCGCAAAAAGCGCGGCTTTCTTGGCTCAGGATGACAGCTCAACTAATGAACGAATTTCCGGCTCGGGACACTAGAAGCCATCTCATAAATGCCTAAGGAGCATGAGCAGGCATGCAAGTTGAACGAATCCGAGGAAGTTCTGGATGTGGAATTCCCATCGAGTGACGAGGCGGCGGTAGTTCTGCATTCAGGCGAAGAGGCGCTCAACTTTCCAACGGCGGCGGTAGCGTCGCAGTGGCCGTCGATCCTGGGTTATCTGCTTGCGTTTGGCTCGATGAGGAGAGATCATCTCGATGCCGTTTTCCTGCATCTGCTTGTCCAGTACATCCGAATCGTAGGCCTTGTCGCCATTCAGTCTCTCCGGGAGCTCGTCGAGGAAGCACTCGGCCAGAACAGCTTGCACAAGCTTGCATTCGGCAGGTGAAGCGCTTTCGACAGATACGGCGAGAGGAAGACCGTCACCAGAGGCGATAGCGACGATCTTGGTGCCCTTGCCGCGCCTGGTCGGGCCGACGGCAAAGCCCCCTTTTTAGCGCTCGCGAAAGTTGCATCCACGAACGCTTCGTCCAGGAGGAGTTTGCCTCGCTCATGCAGATGGTGAGCCAGCAGGCGCAACAACTCAACGAGCTTGTCTTCGCGAACCCACTGCTGGAAGCGACGGTGGCAGGTCTGATATGGTGGATACTTCGAAGGCACCTCGGCCCACTGCGCTCCACTGCCAAGAATCCATAGAACGCCATTCAGGACCGCACGTGTCTCATGCCAAGGGCGGCCACGATTGTCCGAACGCCGCACCGGGCGCAGAATTGGTTCCACCAACTCCCACTGTTCGTCTGTCAGTTCCCAGCGACCTGCCATCGATTTCCGCGGAGACGCCTTGAGCAACTCTAGTTTCCCAGAAATTCGATCGCAAAATGTTTATGAGACAGGTTCTAGCCGCGATTTCTCAAGCGTGCTGATTTCAGAGTGAGCGCAGTCAGTTTTTTGACCGGCTGGCTTTGGCTCTGGAGGCAGCGCGAGCCCACCGAGTGTAGATTTGGCCCAGCCCGGTGTTT
>Ga0181516_10000438_pt1 | contig 38930 bp, 29 predicted proteins | sample PEATcosm2014_Bin_25_FD_121104 | JGI IMG/M metagenome (GOLD analysis project Ga0181516, IMG submission 121104) | Peatland microbial communities from MTU Mesocosm Facility, Houghton, MI, USA - PEATcosm2014_Bin01_10_metaG | ecosystem: Environmental > Terrestrial > Soil > Wetlands > Peat | place... | reverse complement strand
TGTGGCCCGCCGCCTCCTGGAATTGATGTGGGTACTTCTGCGAACCGAAACCTTCTACTGGGAAACGACCAACGAGGAACTTAAGCTCAAAATGGCCCGGGCGAAGGTCGCTTGAATGAAAAACGGATCGGGAGCTTGACGCAACTCATAGGAGCTTGACGCAACTCATAGGAGGAACGGAGAAAAGGCTTGGAGGAGAGAAGAGGGGCTTTGGCCCGAATTCTCCCTGTCTACCTCTTCCTCCGCTCCTCCGTTGGCCCGGCAGGGCCCCGTGGTTGATTTGCGTCTTTCAGCCCGGTATTGCAGCTTGTTCGGTTGCAACTTGTCTTTTAACCACGGAGGAACGGAGGGACGGAGAAGAGAGTTGGGGGGAGAAGAAGGGCTCTGGCCCGAGCTCTCCCTGTCTACCTCTTCCTCCGCTCCTCCGTTGGCCCGCAGGGCCCCGTGGTTAATACGCTTGTTGCAGCCCGGTGTTCCAGCCCGTGTTGCCCCTCCCCCCCTTTCAGGGTTAGGTTAGCGTCATGCCTCCCCCCCAGAACCTTCCGCCCATTACCTCCTTTCCCCACCCCGATATTTATCGCGCCCTGGGTGCCGACGGCATACGCGATCTGCTCCGGGCCTTCTACCGGAACCTGGCGGTGTCGTCCATCTCCGGACTGTTTCCCAAGGACCAAGCCGGGCTCGAGGCGTCGGCCGAAAAGAGCGCGCTGTTCTTCGTGGGAATCTGCGGTGGGCCGCCCCTCTACGAGCAGAAGTACGGCGCTCCCAAGATGCGCCAACGCCACTCCGGATTCACCATCACCGACGAGGCCCGGGTGGTTTGGTTGAGCTGCTGGGAGGAGGTTCTCAAGACCGCGCCCGAGACCTTCGGGTTCCCGGCCGAGCACCTCAACTCGTTCCGCGAGTACCTGGTGACGTTTTCCAAGTGGATGGTGAACGCGTAGGGTTTGGTTTCAAACGTCCCAAACCTGGGCTACACTGTGCCCATGAACCCTCCGAGCGAAGGTGCCAACGCCCTCCAGTCTGCTGGTAAGTACACCTACGCCGACTCTAAGGCCTGGCCGGAAACAGAACGTTGGGAACTCATCGGCGGTGAGGCCTTTGCCATGAGTCCGGCGCCTACACGGTTGCACCAGCGGATAGTGAGTCTCCTGATGACGAAGTTGGGTGCTTGGTTCGCCGACAAGCCCTGCCAACCTCTGGTCAGTCCGCTCGATGTGTTCCTCCCGGAGGGGGAGGAGGCGTTGAACGAGGTCTCGACCGTGGTCCAGCCCGACTTGGTTGTGGTCTGCGACGAGGCCAAGCTGATCGACGAAGGAGTGCGAGGCGCACCCGACCTCGTGATTGAAGTATTGTCGCCCAGCACCGCCTATCGGGACTTTACCGACAAGCGCGCGCTGTACGAGAAGCACGGCGTCCGTGAGTTCTGGGTCGTGAACCCTGTCACGCTGGAGGTCACCGCGTGGAACCTGGATCACGGCAGTTTCGGCCTTCCCAGGCCCGGCTTGCTGCGGGCGGGTCTCGAGGTATTGATCTTCCCTGGACTGACGTTGCGGGTCACAGAAAAGCTTTAACACAGGCGGCGGGAGCGGGAGCGGCCCAGGGCCCCTGGTTGAGTCATATTGACACTTATGAGTCATTAGAGGTCACTCTCACCTTGACGCCCCACGCCATCCGTCCGTATCTTTGACGGTGAGAGATGCGGAGCGTACTGCTTGTACGTAAGCCTTCGAAGACGGGCGGGGCGCGGGGCGCCGCAGTAGGCCCGGACCCATCCACACCAGGAGAACGCCATGAATACGGAAAGACTGACGATTAAAGCCCAAGAGGCGTTGCAGGCCGCTGCAGTGCTGGCCGACCAGCGCACCCACCAAATGGTGTCGACCGACCACCTCACCCTGGCGCTCCTCAACCAAAAGGAGGGCATCGTCGGCCCACTAGTGGACAAGGTGGGGGTGGAACGCGCCGCGGTGGCCAAGGCCGTCGAGGACCGCCTGGCGCTGGCTCCGCGGGTGTACGGCACCAACGGCAACGTGAGCTGGGAGGGGCCGCTCACCCGCGTGGTGAACCGGTCCGAAACCGAGGCCGACAAACTCAAGGACGAGTACATCAGCACCGAGCACCTCTTCCTTTCGCTGGTGGAGAGCGAGACGCCTACGGGCGAGATGCTCCGCAAACTGGGCCTCACCAAGGACGGGCTGCTGACGGCGCTCAAAACGGTGCGGGGCAGCCAGACGGTGAGCGACCAGAACCCCGAAGGCCGCTACCAGGTGCTCGAAAAGTACACCCGCGACCTGACGGCCCTGGCGCGCGCCGAGAAGCTCGACCCGGTGATCGGCCGTGACGAGGAGATCCGCCGGGTGATGCAGGTGCTTAGCCGCAAGACGAAGAACAACCCCGTGCTCATCGGCGAGCCCGGTGTGGGCAAAACGGCCATCGCCGAGGGGCTGGCCCGGCGCATTGTGGCCGGCGACGTTCCCGAGAGCCTCAAGGACAAGAAGCTGCTGGCCCTCGACCTGGGCGCGCTCATCGCGGGTACCAAGTTCCGGGGTGAGTTCGAAGAGAGGCTCAAGGCCGTCATCAAGGAGATCGGCAGCAGCGACGGGCAGATCATCCTGTTCATCGACGAGCTCCACACCCTGATGGGCGCGGGGGCGGCGGACGGGGCCATGGACGCCTCCAACCTCCTCAAGCCCGCGCTCAGCCGCGGCGAGCTCAAGACGATCGGCGCGACCACCCTCGACGAGTACCGCAAGCACATCGAAAAAGACGCGGCCTTCGAGCGCCGGTTCCAGCCGGTGTACACCAAGGAACCTAGCGTCGAAGACACGATCACCATCCTGCGCGGCATCCAGGAGAAGTACGAGGTGCACCACGGTGTGCGCATCCGCGACGAGGCGCTCATCGCGGCGGCCACCCTGAGCGACCGCTACATCACCAGCCGCTTCCTCCCCGACAAAGCCATCGACCTGGTCGACGAGGCGGCCAGCCGCCTCAAGATCGAGATCGAAAGCCAGCCCACCGACCTCGACAAGATTTTGCGCAAGATCCTCAGCCTCAACATCGAGAAGCAGTCGCTGGCGCGCGAGGAGGACGCCGAGTCCAAGGAGAGGCTGGCCGACCTGATGAAGGAGCTGGCCGACCTGACCGCGCAAAAGGACGCGATGACGGCCCAGTGGCAGAACGAGAAGAAGGTCATCGACGACATCCGCAAGGCCAAGGGCCGGCTCGAGGAGCTGCGCGCCAAGGAGGCGCTGTACGAGCGGGAGGGCAACCTGGCCGGCGCGGCCGAGGTGAAGCACGGCCTCGTCCCTCAAACCACCAAGGAGCTGGACGCCCTGACGGCGCGGCTGGCCGACATCCAGGCCAACGGCAGCCTGCTCCGCGAGGAGGTGGGCGAGGAAGACATCGCCCGGGTGGTGAGCACCTGGACGGGCATCCCCGTGAGCAAGATGCTCTCCAGCGAAAAGGGCAAGCTCCTTGACCTTGAGCACATCCTCGAACGGCGGGTAGTCGGGCAGGACGAGGCCATCGAGGCCATCAGCGACGCCATCCGGCGCAACAAGGCCGGGCTCAGCGACCTCAACCGTCCCTTGGGGAGCTTCCTGTTCCTCGGCCCCACGGGAGTGGGCAAGACCGAGCTGGCCAAGGCGCTGGCCGAGTTCCTGTTCAACGACGAGAAGGCTCTCAAGCGCATCGACATGAGCGAATACATGGAGAAGCACGCGGTGAGCCGCCTTGTGGGCGCACCCCCCGGCTACGTGGGCTACGACGAGGGCGGCCAGCTCACCGAAGCGGTGCGCCGCCGTCCCTACTCGGTGGTCCTGTTCGACGAGATCGAGAAGGCGCACCCCGACGTGTTCAACGTGCTCCTCCAAGTGCTCGACGAAGGGAGGCTCACCGACAGCCAGGGGCGGCTCGTCGACTTCCGCCAGACCATTGTCATCATGACGAGCAACCTGGGCAGCGACCTCATCCTCAACGCCCCCGACCCCGAACAGGTGCGCGACGCTGTGTTTGAACGCCTGCACGCGCTGTTCCGGCCCGAGTTCCTTAACCGCATCGACGAGACTCTGCTCTTCCGCAAGCTCGGCAAGGAACAGATTTTGGGCATCGTCGACCTCCAGTTGCGCTTCTTGTCCGAGAGGCTTGAGGAGAAGCGAATCGCCCTCAACGTGACTCTGGCCGCCAAGCAGTTCCTGGCCGACGAGGGGTACGACCCGGCGTACGGCGCACGGCCCCTGAAACGGACCATCCAGAACCTGGTGCAAAACCCGCTTTCCAAGAGGCTGCTCGAGGGGGCGTTCGGGGAGGGCGACACGATCACCGTGGACAAGGGCGACCAGGGGCTGGTGTTCAGCAAGAGCTGACCCCGGGCGCGGCGGCCGTGGTACAATGGAGTACCCCATGGCCCGACCACGGCTTCGCAGTATCCGTTCCAAGCTTATCCTCATGTTCTTCGCTGTGGCCGCCCTCCCCCTTCTGGCCCTGGGGGCGGCGGCACCCCTGCTGTTTGGCCGCACCGTCGAGCGTCAGAACACCCAGGCTACCTTGGGGATGATCGGCCAGGTGACCCGGAGCATCGACGCTACTGTGCGCGACATGGAGTACCTGATCGGCTTCCTCGACCAGGACGAATCGGTGGTGGCGTTTCTGTCCGAGCCGCCCCGGACCGGCCCGCCCGACCCGGCGCTGACACGACTGCTCGACCACCTGAAAGCCAGCCGCCCCGACGTGGCGGGCATCCTCGTGGCCGGCGACGCCGACCAGTTTGCCAGCGCCGGGCTCGAACGCGTCACTCGGGACTCGCTCACGCGTGAACTTTGGTACAGCCAAGCGCGCTCGACGCCCCGGCGCGTGCGGCTGTGGGCCCACCCCGTAGGGCGCAACATCCGAAGCCGCGAGGGCCTTTCGGCCGACGACGTCGTGGCGGTGACCCGCGCGGTGGTCGACCCGGCGTCGGGGAAGGTGCTGGGCGTCGTCCTGGTGGACCTTGAACTGACTGCCTTTGTGGCGCTGGTCAACCAGACCGCGATGGCCGACGGCGGATTCCTTTGCGTGGCCGACGGGGGCGGCCACCTGGTGTGGGCACCGCCCGTGCCTGCGGCCTATCGGCTGGATCCCCAATGGTACGCCGAGCCCGGCCAGAGCGTGGTGGCGCGCATCGGCGACAGGCGGTACCAGATCCTGTCCCAGCACTCGCCCTACACCGGCTGGGACACCATTGGCGTGTTCAGCCTCACCGAGGCGCTGCGAGAGGTGACGCTGCTGCAGTACGCGACCCTGGGCCTGGCGATGGCGTCTCTGCTGCTGGCGGCCCTGGCGGCGCTGTACTTCACGCTCTCGTTCAGCCGCCCCGTCCTGGCGTTGAGGGGAGCGATGAAGAAGGCCGAGGGCGGCGACCTGGCGGTGCGCTTCGAACACGGACCCGACGACGAGATCGGCCAGCTTGGCACGAGTTTCAACACCATGCTTTCGGAGGTACGCCTCTTGATCGACCAAGTGTGGGCCGAGCAGAAGAGCAAGCAGGAGGCCGAGCTCAAGACGCTCCAGGCCCAGATCAAGCCTCACTTCTTGTACAACACCCTCGACACAATTCAGTGGATGGCCGCCGACAGGGGCGCCGAAGACATCCAGGAAGTGGTCGGCGCGCTCAGCGACCTGTTCCGCATCGGCCTGAGCCGGGGCCAGGAGATGATCCCCCTCAGCCGCGAGTTCGACCACATCCGAAGCTACCTCCTCATCCAAAAGACGCGCTACGAAGAGGGCCTCGACTACACCATCGTCGACCCGGGGGAGCTGGGCAGACTCCCCGTACTCAAGCTTGTCCTCCAACCGCTGGTCGAAAACGCCATCTACCACGGCATCAAGGAGGCGGGGCGGCCGGGCCGAGTCACCGTCTCGGCCCGGCTCGAGGGCGGTCAGCTCGTCGTTTCTGTGGCCGACGACGGGGTTGGCATGGACGCCTCGAAGCTCGAAGCGGTGCGCGGCCGCCTGGAAAGCGCTCCGCCCGACGACTTGGACGGCGAGACCTCGGGCTACGGCATCTTCAGCGTCCAAGCCCGGATCCGCCTCAGTTTCGGCGCCTTGTTCGGTCTGTCGTTCCACAGCCTTCCCGGCGAGGGCACGCGGGTCGAAGTGCGGCTGCCCGCCCAGGAGGCGTCATGATCCGTGTGGCGGCCGCGCTGGTAGTCCTGGGCTCCTTGGCAGCGTGTTCCCTGACCCCCGACAGGCAGACGCCCGTCCGCTTCGTGATTGGGGTCAGCCACGCCAACCTCACCGAGCCCTGGCGGATCACTATGAACTCCGAAATCCAGGACGAGGCGGCGCTGTTCCCCGGCGTGCGCTTGGTGGTGGCCGACGCCGCCGACTCGGCGGCCCGGCAGGTAAGCGACGTGCAGAGGCTGCTCGACTCGGGCATCGACCTGCTGATCATCAGCCCCACCGACAGCCGCGCGCTCACCCCCGCCGTGGCCCGGGCCCACCACCGCGTTCCCGTGATCCTTCTCGACCGCGCCGTCGAAGGCTACGACTACAACCTGTTCTTGGGGCCCGACAACCAGCGCATCGGCCATCTGATGGGCGCCTACGTGGCCCAGGCCCTGGGACCCAGGGGCGGCACCGTCATCGAGGTGGAGGGACGCTCGGGCTCGCCCCCCGTCGTCGACCGCAGCCAGGGCTTCCGCGAGTCTCTGGCCAACGCCCCGGGGGTCGCCATCGGGGGAGTGGTCGTCGCCGACTGGCTGCGCGACCGCGCCCAAGACGCGATGGGACAGCTGTTCGCCACCCACCCCCGGGTCGATTTCGTGGTCGCCCAGAACGACGCCATGGCATTGGGGGCGTACCGGGCCGCCGCCGACCGCGGCCTGACCGGGCTCAGATTTGTAGGCGTCGACGGGCTTCCCGGACCCGACGGCGGCATTGACCTGGTGGCCCGGGGTGTCCTCGACGCGACCTTCCAGTGTCCCACGGGCGGCCGCGAGGCTGTCGACTACGCCCTCGACATTCTGAACCGGGAGCCCGGCATCCCCAAGAAGATCTTCCTGAGGACCCGTATCATCACCCGGCCCGAGCTGCTCGACGGGGCGGCCCTCCCCGCGCCCCGGGTCGTCCCCGCGAGCCGGCGCATCGTCCTGGGCTACGCGCAAACCGGGCGCGAAAGCCAGTGGCGCGAGGCCAACACCGAGTCGATCCAGGCCGCCGCCCGCGAGTCGGGCATCGACCTGCTGTTCCGGGACGCCGATCAGAAGCAGGAGAACCAGATCAAGGCCCTGAGGGAGTTCATCGCCCGCAAGGTCGACGTCATTGCGCTCTCGCCTCTGGTGGAGACGGGGTGGGACGATGTGATGGCCGAGGCCAAGGCGGCGGGAATTCCTGTGATCGTTTCTGACCGGACGGCCCGCACCCGAGACGACTCCCTTGTGACGACCATCCTGGGCGGCGACTTTGTCGAAGAGGGGCGGCGGGCCGCACGCTGGCTTACCGACAAGGCCGGTGAGGTCAAAGACTTCGCCGTGGTCGAACTGCGCGGCACCGAGGGTTCGACGCCCGCCATCGACAGGGCCGCTGGGTTCCGCGAAGTGCTGGCAGCCCACCCGGGGTACAGGATCATCGATTCGGCCGACGGAGACTTCCAAAAGGACCAGGGCAAGAAGGTGATGGCCGGCTTCCTCAGGCGCTGGGGCACCGGCATCAAGGCCGTCTTCGCCCACAACGACGACATGGCCCTGGGCGCTGTCGAGGCCATCCAGGAGGCCGGCCTGCGCCCGGGGATCGACGTCATGGTGGTCAGCATCGACGGGGTGAGGGCCGCCTTCGAGGCCATGATTGCGGGGAAGCTCAACTGCAGCGTCGAGTGTTCTCCCCTCCTGGGACCCCAACTGATGAAGGCCGTGAAAGACTACGCCCTAGGGAAGGAACTGCCCGTGCGCATCGTGACCGAGGAGGGCGTGTACCCCCAGGAGACGGCCCAGGCAGCCCTGGGCGGACGCAAGTACTGAGTCCACCCTCGTCCCCCCGGCCTGTTAGGAGTACAATGGCTCCATGAAGCACCTCCTCCGGTTGGCCCTGCTCCTCCTGACTCCCCTGCTGTTTGGGCAGACCCTTACCCTCGAATACGCTTCGGGCGACGTGTGGGCAGGCGATGCCGACGGTTGGACGCCCCTGGACGACGGCGCCGTGCTGAAGCCCGACCAGAACGTGAAACTCTCGCCCCAGAGCAACGCCGTGGTCGCCGCCGATTCGGTGAACTTGTACCTCAGCAACCCCGGCGCCGAGGCCAAGGTCTTTTCCCTCCGCAAGTCGCTCGAGGCGTGGAAGCGCGCCGCGCCGGGCCAAAACCTGCTGGCCTCTAAGCTTTCAAAACTCGTGGGCAAGGCCGACGGTTCGGCCCCCACCGCCAACATGGGCGTGAGGGCCGAGAACATGGGGCAGCCTGGGAGCGAGGCGTCGATGTCCGACCTGTTGTGGGACGAGGCTCAGCGCGACCTCGAGGCCGCCGAGAACCGCAAGGCCGTGGGGGTGCTCACCGAGCTGCTTGACTACGCCGAGGGCGAGCGGCTTGTCGACACGGCCGTACTGCTGGCCCAGCAGTACTGGCTGCTGCGAGACTGGCCGGCGCTGGACGCCTGGGCGTCCCAGGCGCTCGCCCTCCCCGAGTTCCCCACCGAGCAGAAGCAGCTGGTGCTCTACCTCCAGTCCCTGGGCGCCATGGCCCAGGATAGGGACGTGCAGCCCTTCTGGGACAAGATCCGCAGCCTCGACCCGCAAAGCGAGCTGGCCCAAAGCCTCACTCCAACAGCCAATTGAGGTCGGTCTCGCCCGACGCCCGTCCCTGGGTGTCCTGGGTCTCGGGACGGCCCTGAACGGCAATCTGCCGGCTCAACTGCGCCACGGCGGCCGAGTCGGGAGCCAGGCCTCGCGCCTGGGCGGCCACCGCTGCGGCGCCCGAATAGTCGCCCTTCTGCAGGTTGAGGTTGGCCCAGTTCACGTACGCCGGCACGAAGGTGGGGTCGGCCACCACGATGTGCCGGTAGAGGGCCGCTGCCTCGTCGGTCTTGCCGTAGCGGCTCAACAGCACCGCGATCTTGTTGTTCTGGCGGCTCAGGGCGCGGCCGGTCAGGTTGGTCTGGCCCTCGAGTCCGGCCCGGATCACCCTGAACAAGCCGTCGAGCCCGTCCAAGGCGCGCGCTTCGAGGGCCTGGGTCTGTTCGCGCCTGGGAGTCGCGATGGCCAGGGTGCTGGGCGGCAGCGGCAGCGGCGGGTACAGGCTGCGAACGCCCTGCACGGGGATAAACTCAAAGTCCTTGGTGCCCCGATAGGTGCGAACCAGGGCCGACGCCGTCCGCCACGCCTCGGTGAAGCCCTTGGAAAGCACAGTCGTCTCGACCGGCAGCCAAACCTTGCCCCCGGACACCACGGTCTCGAAACCAGGGGCCTGAAACAGCCACTCGCTGCCCTCGCGTTCCCCGGTGTCGAAGGCCAGGAACACGTGGCCCGGGGTGGTGAGGATGGCCGTGGGCAGCCCCGCCGACTCGAACAGCGACGCCGTGAGCGCCGTGGTGTCGGAGCAGTCCCCCGATTCGTACAGCAGAGTGGTGCGGGCAAAGCGCACGGTGTCAACCACGGTGCTGTTGCCCAGGATCTCGGAAACGGGGGTGTGGGGATTGGGGACGTAGCGCAGGGGAATGGCGCCCAGGGCCGAGACCAGGGTCACCGCGCGCAGGAAGCCCGCCGAGATGGGCCCTTCCTCGGGCCGGTCTTGGAGGATGCGGTGGGTCAGAAGGTCCACGGTGGCTTCGTTGGGCGTAATGAACGACGCGAGTTTGGCGGTCACGTCCCAGGTCAGCGCCGTCTTGCGGTACAGGGTCACGGGGCGGGCAAATGCCAGTTCCTGCGGCCCCGCCGCAGTGGCGAAGCTCAGGGTGATCTGGCCCTGGAGGAGGAGGTCCTCCTCCACGTCGAGCGCCGACTGGTTGAGCACCACCGGCAGATCGAGGCTCACCGTCTGCCCCGGGTCCACCGAGGCCACCTCGGTTCCCTGGGCAGGCACGTCCATGTACTTGCGCAGGTAGAAGTCCACTCTCACGTTCTTGAGGGGCTCGGCGAGGGTGTTCTTCACAATCACCCGGCCGGCCGGCTTCTTGAGGTACACCTGCATGAGCGATGGGAACAGGCCCCCCAGCTCGACGCTGGCGATCTGGGGCAGGGGCCGGGATTCGGTCACGCGGTTCTCAGCCTGAGAAAACAGCGTCCTGAGGGCGTCCAAGCGGGTTCGCACCTCGGCGTCGTCGGGGACCAGGGCCCGCAAGGCCTCGAGGGTCTTCATGGCCCGCGAGTACGCGTCGCGGGCGGTCTCGGGGCCCCATTGCTTGAGCTTCTTCTCTGTCTCGGCGATCGAACCCGCCGATTTCTGCTTCAGGAGCGTCACGTGGAGGACCTGCAGGTTGTCGCGCGCCGCAGCGTCCTCGGGGAAGTCGGACACGTAAGCGTCGAGGGCGGCGGCGGCCAGCTCGGGCGAACCCAGGGCGGTGTAGGCGTCGGCCAGCTCCTTCTCGGCGCTGCTCCTGTCGGGGTTGAGGCGCAGGCGCTTCTGCAGATCGGCGACCCGCGCCAGATCGGGTGACAACGGCTGGCCCGGATTCCAGAAGCGCAGGATCTTCTTCGACGCCGGATCCACGGCGAAGAAGCACGGCGAGCTGCGGTCGGCCGTCAGGTCGGTGAGCGCGGCAAAGTTGAGACTGACCCCATCGTCCTTGCCGTCGTAGACCCACTGCAGGGTGCCTTGACGGTCGTAGGCGCGCAGGTCGCCGGTGGTGACCACGACGAAGGAGCCGTCGGGCTGCACCCTCAGTTTCATGATGGTCGTTCCGGCGGCCAGGGCGGGAAAGAGCACGTCCTTGAGCTTGCCGTCGAGGAAGTAGACCTTCACCGCGCCCGAGGCCATGTCGGCCACCCACAGCGTGTTCTCGGGACCCGCTGCGGCCGCCGACACGTAGGCCTCGTCAGACAAATCGAGGGTCAGCGTGTCCTTGCCCCTGTAGACGACGGCCTTCTTGGCGGTGGGCGAGACAACGAACAGGCTGCCGTCCTGAAGCACGCCGAGGGTGTCGCTCACCTGAACGGGTACGCGCCAGCGCCTGTAGTCGGGGTTCCCCTCGGCAAAGCTGTAGACGTCTCCCCCCGAGAGGCTGCGGACGAACAGCGTCCCCCCGGGCGTCACCAGCAGGGTTCCCGCGTACCCGTTGTTCCCCTCGTCGTTGAGCCGCTTGGCCGGCTGGCCCACGACGCGGAACTGAGCGTCGAGGTCGAGCACCGTGGCCCAGGCCGCCACCAGCAGGTGGCCGTCGGGACGAAGGGCCGCGCCGTAGGGGAACAGCACCGAGGCGTCCACGGGGAGGTCGGTGCCCTGCAGGCTGGCCAGCGAAAGCTCGTCGACAAGGACGGGCGACGGGAGAGCAACCGGGGCGGGCGCCCGCAGCAGGGCCTGCGTGGCGCGCGTCAGCAGCAGCGTCAGGCCGTCGGCGGGCAGCCCCAGCGTGAAGTACTTCTGGGCGGGCGCCGCCTGGGGCGAGGCGAAGGACTGCAGCACCACCGTGAGCACCTGACCGTTCTGCGAGACAAGGGTCGCGACGAAGGCTCCCGCCGCTGGCCGCGCAGCCGAGCGCAGCACCGTCGTTGGGCCCTCCTGCAGCGCCGCCAAGGTGTCGGTGAAGGCGCCTTGGACGGCGGCTGCCGCCTCGGGCGTGAGCCCGCTGAGCACCGGGTCGACCAGGGTGACCGGCTCGGCGCCCAGGCTGCTCAGCGAAATCAGGGCGGACAGAAGGAGAAAGAGTCGTCTCATGGCCTCAGTATAGTGGGCCTTGGGCAGGGCGCCAACGGAGCCGCACGGCGCCTCCTTTTTACAGTCACGTCAGGCCATTAGAGGACAATGAAGGACACATTGACCGATTTATCCTGGATTTAAGATAAAATAACATTTTTATTGACAGATTTGCCAAGTCATGCATTGACGATGAATCAGAATCTTCGTACGCTTAAAGAGAACCAAGGAGGTTCCCTGTGAACACCATTCATTTCACTTCTGCCCAGTTTTCCGGCGCCAGCGAGGATGAGTTGCTCCATCAGGTCGAAGAGCACAAGTACCTTGCCAACCAGACGATTCCCTACGAAATCACCATGGACGAAGCCTTCGACTCTTGGAGTCTGCTGGTCTACACCCCCACCCTGGAAGCCATCGAGGCCGCCGGTCTCGACGACGCCTTCCCTGGGGTGCCCAAGGGCGAACTGACCCTGTGGGTCATCAACCACTGGCACTTCATGAAGAAGGGAGACACCGTGAACGTCTCCGTCGAAGAGGCCGTCCTCGACTACGGCGCCCGCTTCGCCCACGCGGCGGTGACCCGCTTCGGTTTCTTCCTGAAGAAACTGGCCGCCTGATTCTCGACCTAGAAAACGGCTCGGTGCTTCGGCATCGGGCCGTTTTTTTTTGCCCGGACGGCGGCTACTTCACTTCAAGGGTTTCGGCGAGAGGGACCAGAACTTCTCCGCCAGCTTCGTCTTCGCCCCGTAGCTGTGCGAGGATGCACGCCACGGCGGCCCGGGCCATGGCGCGGAAGTCCTGGACGGCCACGAGGATCTTCGTCCCGGGACGGGGTCCCGACCGCCAGTGATCGAACACCCCAAGGCCTGCCACCTGGGTCAGCGGCTTGGCTAGCCCCAGGGCGGTCTCTTCGGTGGACGCCAGCACCACCGCCCGCCGGTACGAGGCCCACGACTGGCCCGCGCTTACCGTGGACAGGCCCAGAACGCGGGCCGCCTCGTCCACGCCGGCCCGCCGTGCCAGCTCCGCCGAGTTCCGGTACGGGAAGCCAAAGCCGTTGACCACGACGTCGGGGGCGCCGCCTTCCAGCTTGGCCAGAGCCTCGACCAGCGAGGCCCCCGCCCGGTGGTTGTCGGTGGTGACCACGGGGGCTCCCTGCCCTCCCTCCAGAGTCCTGTCCAAATACACGAAGGGCACCTTCGCCTCCCACAGGGGGGAATCGGCGGTGCCCTGGGACGAAGCGTCGGGGATAATGATGGCGCCGTCGGCGCCGCCGCGCGAAAGCCTCTCGAGGATGCGCCGGAACACGGCCTCGTCGTTGTGGTGCTGGGCCAGGAGCAGGTCGTACCCCTGCTCCAGCAAGAACTGGCTGGCGAACACGGCGGGTTCCCGAGCGATGGCGTCGGCCAGGTCGGCGATGACAAACCACAGCGTTCGCGTCCGACCCTCGGCCAGGGCCCGGGCCGCGACGTGGGGCCTGTAGCCTAGCCTCTGGGCCTCGGCCCGGATCCGCTCACGCGTTTCGCGTTTGACCCTGGGGTCGTCCCGAAGCGCCCGTGAGACGGTGGCGATGTTAAGGCCCAGCGAGTGGGCGAGGTCGGACAGCCTAGTTGCGGACATTCCTGATTTTGAACGTTTTGATTTCAAAGGGGAAGAGGCCGAAAGCAAGCTCTCCCTTGAACGCACGGAAGTCCCCGTCCTTCCACTCCATCAGGTCGGTCTCGGCGATCGACGCGCCCTCCAGCGTCGTCTTGAGCACCGCCGACGCCCGCCTTCCTCTGGTTTCCACCACGCGGACGACCAGCGCCGCCTCCTTTTCGGCCTTCTTGAGCGCCTCGATCGACGCATCGCCCTCCACCCACACGGGGGCGCGGCCGCGCCTGGGGGAGCCGGGGAACTGCAACGGAGCCCGGTTCAGCGCCGCGCCCCGGCTGCGCACGTCGGAGTGGACAAGGTCGCCGGTGTGCGGATGCAGCACGTAGGTGAACTCGTGGTGTCCCAGGTCGGCGTCGGGGTCGGGGTACAGGGGCGAGCGCAGCAGGGTCAGGCCCAGCACGTTGTCACGCACCGAGTGGCCGTACTTGCTGTCGTTGAGCAGGGCCACGCCGTAGTCGGGCTCGCTGATGTCGACGTAGTGGTGGGCGCAAACCTCGAACTTGGCGAAGTCCCACTCGGTGTTGGAGTGGGTGGGCCTGGCCGTGTACCCGTACTGGATGTCGCATAGGGCCTGGGTGGCCGACGACTCGAGGGGGAACGATACCCGCAGCAGCCGGGCCGACTCGTTCCACTCCACGGTGGTCTCGAACCGGAGCGACTGCGAGCCGTGCTCGAGGAACACGTTCTGCTTCAGCGTGGAGTTGCCCACGGTGAGCTCGAAGCCCAGGCCCTGGCGCACGGGCCCGTCGGCGGCGACCTTCACCGCCTTGCCGACGGCGGTGGCCAGCCTCTGGGCCGGGTAATAGAAGTCGATGTCCCAGGCGTCGAAGTTGTGCGGAGTGTCCTGGTAGAACGAGAGCACATTGCCAGAGGCCCCGGCCTTCAGCACCGAGCGGTCGGCCGCCTTGTCAAAGGCCTCGACAATCTGCGCGTCCTTGTTGAAACGGTAGCGCACCAGCTCGTTCTCGAGGACAAGGGCAGCGGCGTCGAGGGTGGGCTTGGGTGCCACGCGCGCGGCCGGGGACAGACGCAGGAAGCTCAGGGCGGGCATGGTCACCAGGGCGACGGTGCGGCCGCCCTCGTCTTGCACGGGAACGGGCGCTCCGTCGGGCCCCGTCCACCCCCCTGCCCCGGGGAGGACCACGGGTCCGCGAAACTCCTCGGACAGGCAGTTGAACAGCGTCAGCGCCCCGGCGTCGGCGGTGACAAGGGCCTGGGCCGCGGTCTTCTTGATGGCGTCGAGGGCGGCGAAGGCCTGGGCGTAGGCGGCCTCGGCGTCCACGTACACGGCGTGGATGCTCGACCCGGGGATGATGTCGTGGAACTGATGCAGAAGCAGGATCTTGAGGACGGCGTCCAGCTCCTGGCGCGGGTAATTCTCAAGGGGCAGACATGAACAGAGCGCCTCGACCGCGCGCACCTCTTCTTCCAGCCGCCGGTTGTTCTTCTTGGTGGTGGCCTGGGTGGTGTACGTGCCGCGGTGGTACTCGAGGTAGAGCTCGCCCACCCAGGTATCGAGCTCGGAGGCCTTGGTGGCCAGCCTGTCGAACAGGGCGGCGGCGGTGCCGAAGGACGCCTTGGGCACCGACTCGAGGTTGCGGGCCCGGAGGGCGTTCTCGATGTGCTCTTCCTTGGGCCCGCCGCCACCGTCGCCTATGCCCATCAGGGTGATGAACTCGTCGAGGTCGGCCCTCTCGTGGAAGGTGGTCTCGGCACGCCGCAGCGCCGCAGGGTTGGCGTAGCTGTTGTACGTGTACTCGGGCGGGAAGTGCGTGAGCACCCGAGAGCCGTCGATGCCCTGCCACTGGAAGGTGTCGTGGGGGAACTCGTTGAGCTTCGACCACGACATCTTCTGGGTGAGGAAGAAGTCCACCCCGGCGCGCTTGAGGATCTGGGGCATGGACGCGGCGTACCCGAAGACGTCGGGGATCCAGCAGTTCTTGACCTCGACGCCGAACTCGTCCTTCCAGAAGTTCTTGCCGTGGAGGAACTGGCGGACCATGGACTCGCCCGAGATGAGGTTGCAGTCGGATTCGATCCACATGCCGCCCTGAAGCTCCCACCGCCCGGCGGCGACGGCTTTCTTGATGCGCTGATACAAGGCCGGGTGGTCGTCCTTGATCCACTGGTGGTGCTGGGCTGCCGACGCACCGAAGATGTACCCGGGGTACCTGTCGATCAGGTCAAGCTGGGCGGCGTAGGTGCGGGCCACCTTGCGGCGGGTCTCGCGCAGTCGCCACAGCCACGCGGTGTCGATGTGGGCGTGCCCGACCACGGTGGTGGAAAGCGACGACGCCGACGCGGGTTTGCCCAGCTCCCGGGCCAGGATGGCCCTGCACGAGGGGGCGTTCTTGGCGTCCTCGCGGTAGGCCTGGGTCACGGCGAACATGGCCTTGAGGAGGCGCACCGCCCTCACCGACTTGCCGTCGAGGTCCTCGTACAGGTCCATCAGGAAGTTCATGTCGTGGAGGAGCTGCCAGACTTCGGCGTCAAAGGTGCAGAGGCGGATCTTGTTGACCTTGGCCTCCCAGGTGCCGTGGCGGTTGGGGTCGGACTTCTTCACAGGATGGGGAGCGGGGTTCACGCCGAACAGCTGGTTGGCTGCGGTCTCGACCCACAGCTCGACGGTTTCGCCCCCTTTGGCTGCGGGAAGGCTGCGGTACAGGTCTTTGAAATAGTTCGTGACGAACGCCGAACCGCTGGTGACCGAGGCCAGAGGTTCGCCCTGGCGGGAGTAGATCAGACCCTCGCCGCCGAAGTCCAGCTGGGCCGCCAGGGGCCGTCCGGCCCAAGACCGGGGCACCTCGGCCCGGAGGCAGAAGTAGCCCGAGTCCCAGGTCTTGCCCCATACCTCGCCCTCGGCGACAGTCTTGCGGGGGAGGTCAAACGACCGTTCCAGGGGAACCGCGTCAGTGCTGTGCGCAAAGGCGGCCTCGAAGGTAACCTGCTCCGGGAGCACGTCGTGCACTAAGTCCTCCATGAAGTTTTTGACCCGGCGGTAGTAGACCGGCGTGCGACCCTTGATCTCCCAATCGTTCATGGAATCCTCCAAAATGCAAGCGCTTGTATTCACAATAGTCCCTGGATTTTTCTTTTGTCAAGCGCTTGGATCGGGCGAATTCGGGTCTATAATTCAACCATGTCCGGAGAACCTCACACTCCCCGACTGGAACGGGGCGAAATCTTGCTCGTCGTCCTCGTGCTCCACCTGCTGATCCTGGTGACCCTGTTGTTCCGCCTTGGCGACGATGGCCGCCCCGACACCCTGGTGGCGCAGTCGTACTTCCTTCTGGGGCTTTCGTTCCTCGCGGCCGTGGCCTCGTTCCTGCGGGACAAGAAGTCGACGCTCCTCGTCCTGCTCCAGTTCCTGTTGGCGCTGGTGCTGACCTACCCCCTCGATAAGCTGGTGGAGCTGAAGTACCTGTGCGCGTGCCTCATCTTGTTTCAGACAGTGGCGTATTTCGACAAGTTCTGGTGGTTCGCGTTCCTGTACCTCGAGGGCTTCGCCGTGGTCTTCGTCCTTCACCAGGTGCCCGCCTGGGGCGACCCCGTGGTCCCCCTTTCGTGGATGCACCTGCTCTACCTTGAGGCCCTCGGCGTCGGGCTCATTCTGCTGGTCAGGCGCTTCCAGGTGCACCAGAAGACGGTCAACCGGCTCAAGAACCAGATCCTCGACCTTCAGACCTCCATCATCGACGTGTACCAGCTCAACCACCGCTACCAGGATTTCGCCTTGGTGGTGCGCGAGCGCACGGGCCTGGACGAGAGGCGGGTGACCCGCGACGTGCACGACATCCTGGGCTACACCCTGGTGAACCTTCGCGTGTTCTTCGAGATGGCCCTGGACCTCTCGAGCGCGGGGCAAACCAAGCTCCGCGAACTGCTGACCCAAGGGCTTGAGCAGTGCCAGGCGGGCCTCGAGAAGGCAAGGCAGGTGCTCAGGACCATGCGAATGCCCGAGACCCACGTTCCGCTCTGGATGCAGAGCGTCGACAGGCTGGCCAAGAACTTCCAAGAGGTCACCAAGATCAAGATCGACACCCACTGGGGCAACGCCGCCGACAGGTACCCCGAACCCATCCAGGACTTTCTGATCAAGTTTGTGCAGGAGGCCATGACCAACTCGTTCCGCCACGGTTCGGCCACGTCGATCACCATCAGTTTCTGGACCGAGGAAGGCACCCTGGTGGCGCGGGTGCTCGACAACGGGCACGGGAGCAACCTCATCGTCCCCGGAATCGGGTTCACGGGCATGCAGGAAAGGATAGAGGCCCTGGCCGGCCACCTCGAATTCGGCGCCCTCAAGAACGGGTTCCTCGTCGAGGCGCACCTTCCCGTGGGGGGCGCCGCGTGACCGCCCTCCCCCTTCGCGTGGTCATCGTCGACGACCAGCGCCTCTTCGCCGAGGGGCTGAGGTCCATCCTCACCTCCCGCGACCCGGGCCTCGAGGTCATCGGCATCGCGGCCACGGGCGTCGAGGCGGTCCCCCTCGTCCTAAGCCTTAAGCCCGACGTCGTGCTCATGGACGTGCAGATGCCCGAAATGGACGGGGTGGAGGCCACGCGCCTCATCCACGAGGCCGACCCGGCCCAACGGATCATGATGCTCACCACCTACGACGACGACGAATACGTGAAGGCGGCCCTGCGCCACGGCGCCATCGGTTACCTGCTCAAGGACGCCTCGGTGGGCGACCTCATCGGCGCCCTTAGGTCGGCCCTCGAACGCTCGGTGATCCTGGCCCCTTCGGTGGCGCAGAACCTCGCCAACCCGACCAAGGCCCATTCGCAAGCGCCCCCGGCGCCTGTGTGGCTCTCGCGCCTGGGGCCCAAGGAGAGGCAGATCCTCAAGCTGCTGCACCAGGGGTGCAACAACTACGACATCAGCCGTAGGCTGAACCTGGGCGAACAAACCGTAAAGAACTACATCTCGGGCATCTACGCCAAGACCGAGGTCCACGACAGGTTTCTGCTGATGAAGGCCGCCGAGGGTGTCGACCTCGACGCCGACTAAGTCGCCCCAGCCTACTTCACAGCCCCCGACAGCGCGTAGCCCCGGGTCATGAACCGCTGCGCCACCACGTACAGCACCAGGACCGGGGTGGTGTAGAGCGCCGAGTACGCGGCCAGGTCGCCGAAGCTCACCCGCCCGTACGACGAGAAGAACTGGTAGATCGTCACCGCCGGGGGCAGGTTGCCAGAGCTGTTGAGCAGGATGAACGGTACCAGGAAGTTGCTCCACACGCCCAAGAAGGCAAAGATGAACACCACGAACAGGCCGGGGAGGATGAGGGGGACGATGACCCGGGTCAGCACCTGGAACACTGAAGCGCCGTCGATGGCAGCGGCTTCCTCGAGCTCGCCCGAGATGCCGTCGAGGAAGCTCTTCATCATCCAGATGTTGTAAGGCAGCGATGTGGCCACCAGGAACAGCGTGGTGAAGAATAGCGAATCGAGCCAGCCCAGGCTGAAGAAGATCATGTACGTGGGGATCATGATGGCCGAGATCGGCAGCCCCGTGAGGAAGAGCAGGCCGTAGAGGAAGGGCCCCTCGAAGCCGAACTTGTACCGCGACAGAGGGTAGGCGCACAGCAGCGCGGCCACTACCACCAGGGCCGCCACCGAGAACGACATGACAAGGCCGTTGGCGAAGGCCGTCTGGTTGGCCGGGTTGCCGATGATGCGCGCGTAGTTGCCGAAGGTGGGGGACGAGGGCCAGCGGATGTCGAGCCTTGCTGCGGCGTCGAGCGAGGCGAAGACCATCCACAAGAAGGGGACGATGAACAGCGCGGCGATCACGAGCAGGATCACCACCTCGTGGGGCCGGGTCGCGAAGAACTGGTTTGACTTCTTCATGGCCTTCAGCCCTCCCCTCGAAAGAGTTTCATGTAGACGAAGCTGAGCGCCATGCCCACCAGCAGGAGCATGATCGAGGTCGCCACGCCGTAGCTGAGCTGGAAGTTCACGATGGCGGTCTTGTACATGTACAACGGCAGCGTTGTCGTGTCGTAGCCCGGGCCGCCCCCGGTGAGGGCGTAGATGAGGCCGAACAGCCCCAGGGTCTGCAGCGTAACCAGCACAGTGTTGGTGGCGATGGCGTTCCTCATGCTGGGCAAGATGACCTTGAACAGCACCTGGGACCGGCGCGCCCCGTCGATGATGGCGGCCTCGAGCATGGAGTCGGAGATCTGGTCGAACGCCGACTGGAACATGAGCATCGAGAACGCCGTGCCCCTCCAGATGTTGGCCACGATGAGCGCGGGCATACCCCACTCGAGCAGCCAGGGGGCGCCCTCGAGGCCGAAGAGCCCCAGGAAGGCGTTGATGCCGCCGTCGGTGTTGTACAGCGCGTAGAACAGGAAGGCCGCGACAATCTCGGGGGCCACCCACGCCAGGATCAGGCTGCCTCCGACGATGGCCCTCAGCCACGCGGGCTTCTTCTGCATGAGGTAGGCCATGTAAAAGCCGAGCACCTGCTGGCCGATCACCCCCGAGAAGATCAGCAGGATGAGGGAGTTCAGCAGCGAGGCCCAGAAGTTCTCGTCCTGAAGCAGGGTCTGGTAGTTGTCCAAGCCCACAAAGGACCAGTGAAGGGCCTTGGATCCCGCCATGGCCATGTCGGTCAGCGAGTAGTAGAACGTGACCGCCGCCGGCCCCACGAAGAACACGGCGATGAGCAGCACCGCGGGGGTAAGCATGAGGAAGGTGATCACGCTGCGCTGGGTCTTCAGGGAAAGGGCCATGGCTACCTTGCGTCGATCCAGAAACCCGGTCCGGCTATCCTTCTCACCTGGGCGGCGTAGGTGTCGGCGGCCTTGGCCGCGCTGGCCTTGCCGGTGACCACGTTTTCGACAGCCAGGGCGATCTGCTGCGACACCTTGGGGTACACCTCGTTCACGGGACGGAAGTTGGTGAACTCGATGTACTTCGACATGGCCGAGCGGTAGGAGTTGCTCCCCGCGTAGCCCGGATCGGCGGCCACGTCCTCGCGGACTACCATGTCGCCGTTGGCCACGGCCCAGGCCAGGTCGCCTTCGAAGCCGGCGGCCACCTTGGCCAGCTCGAAGGCTAGGTCGTGCTTCTTCGAAAGCGCCGAAACGCCCACCGTCCAGCCGCCCGACATCGAAGTGAACCCGGTGCCGGCCTGGTTGGGCATGGGTGCGACGCCGATCAGGTTCTTGTAATCGGGGAGCTTCACCCAGTCGGTCCCCTTCCAGCTGCCGTCGAGCTGGATTCCTATTTTCCCTTCGCCCATGATCTGGTTGGCCAGCTGCCAGCTGTTGGCGTCGAGCATGGTGGCCAGGCGCTTGCGGTCGAGGATCTGGTCTTTGATGTACAGCTGTTCGAGGAAGCCGAGGCTGTCGGCAAAGCCCTTGGCGTTCACCGTCCACTTGCCGTCCTTGACCAGCCAGTCCCTGGTCCCCGACAGGAGCATTTCGAACGTCTGCACGGTCGTCGCCTCGCCCTGACCGCTTGAGCAGTTGATCCACAGAGGGTAGTCGACCTTGCCCTTGAGTTTGCGCGCGGCGTCGATCACGTCGGCCCAGCTCTTGGGCGCCCAAGGCGCGGGCAGGCCGGCCTTGCGGAAGACCGCGAGGTTGTAGAACAGGCCCCGGGTGTCGGTGCTCAGAGGGATGGCGTAGACCCGGCCGTCGATGGTGGTGCCCTTCTTGACCGCGTCAGAGTACTGGGTGTGCCAGTCGGGCCAGGTTTCGGCGGCCAAGGGCGCCACGTACCCGGCCGCGACGAAGGAAGGCAGGATGAAACTGTCGATGATGAACACGTCGGCCGTTGAATCGGTGCGCATCATCAGCAAGCTCTTGTTGGAGTACTCCTGCTCGGTGCTCTCGACGGGGGCCAGCTCGACCGTGGTTCCCGGGTGGGCCTTCTCGAACAACACCTTCACCTGGGACATGTAGGCCAGCATCTTGCCGTCGCCGGCGTCCCGTCCGACGAACTTGACGGTCTGGGCGACAACGGACCCGACGCACAACAGTCCCAAAACAAGGGCGGCCGCTCTCTTCATTGTCCCTCCCGGATGCCCCACGCTTCGCACAAGACAGGAGGCACCGCATATTACGAGTCTGGCTGGCTTTCGTGAAACCGGCAACGGTACGCGGGTACTCACGAGTACCGTTCGCGCCGGCGGTCAGGGAGGCTGAAGCTCGGGAGTCTCGAGGCGCCAGGTCGGCGTGGCGTCCGAAAGGGTCAAACGGTACACTCCGAACTTCATGGGGTGAGTTGGCAGCGCCGCACCGGCCGAGCGGGCCCACCCCCGCGACTGGGCCCACGACCACCACCACTCGGCGGGGGGAGAATCGCCACCGCGCCACCTGTACAGGGCGTGGGGCACTAGGGGGAGGGAAGCCGGGGGCATGACCACGTCGACCCTGAGGGCGAAGGCGGTCACCATTTCGCGGTCGGTGAGGGGCTGCACCGTGGGAAGCGGCGCCGCAGGGTTCAGCGGCTTGAACTCCTTGAGGGCCCCCACAGTGAGCCAGACCGCGACCACCGCCAGCAAGACGGCCGGGATGCCCACGGCCCTGGGAAAGCGGAACACGAGAAGGCCAGCGGCCGTAAGGGCAGCAAAGGGAACGACCCACGCGTGCCACCTCACCCCCAGGCCGCCGGGTTCCGTGCCCGAGGCCAGAATGCCGCCCAGCAGCGCCAGCACCGCCAGGTTCAGCCCCAGGGCGAGGAGCACGCTCCGGGAGCGGCGCCTTCCCCAGCGCAGCGCGCCCGAGAGTGCCAAGCCGACCGCCAACCCCGCCAGAGCCGACCACAGCTCAGAGCCCGTAGACCGCTCCGTACTTTTCGTTGAGGTAGCGCAGAAAGTGGCTGGGGTCGAGGGGCTGGCCCGTGACCCGGCGGCAGAGTTCCCCCGCAGGGAGGACGCGACCGTGGCGGTGGATGTTCGTCCTCAGCCACCTCAGCAGGGGAGCGAACTCGCCCCGGCCCACCAGCGTCTCCCAGTCGGGAAGGGCCTGCTTGAGGGTGTCGAAGAATTGGGCCGCGTACAGGTTCCCAAGGGTGTAGGTCGGGAAATACCCGAGTCCGCCCATGGCCCAGTGCACATCTTGCAGGCACCCCTGGGCGTCGTTGGCGGGCCGGATGCCGAAGAGCTTGGTGAACAGCTGGTTCCACGCGTCGGGGACGTCGCCCACCTTGAGGCTGCCGTCGAGCAGCGCCAGCTCGAGGCGGAAGCGGAGGATGATGTGGAGGCTGTAGGTCACCTCATCGGCTTCGACGCGGATGAACGACGGCTCGACGAGGTTCACGCCCTTGTAGAAGGCCTCGGCGTCGACGTCGCTCAGGCTTTCGGGGTACGCCTGCTGGAACACGGGAAAGTAGTGGTCGATGAAGGGGCGGGAGCGGCCGATGAAGTTCTCCCAGAAGCGGCTCTGGCTCTCGTGGATGCCCAGCGAGGTGCCGCTCCCCAGGATGGACACGCCCAGCCGGGGGTCGATGCCCTGCTCGTACAGCGCGTGGCCCGTCTCGTGGATGATGCCGTAGAGCGCCATGTTGAAGAAGTTCTCGTCGTAGCGGGTGGTGATGCGCACGTCCCGGGGACCAAGGGTGGTGCAGAACGGGTGGGTGGTCACGTCAAGGCGCCCGGCGTTCCAGTCGAACCCGATGTCGGTGGCGATCTGCCGGCCCAGCCTCTCCTGGACGCCCCGGGGGTAGGCGCAGCTCAGAAAGTCGTTGCGCACCTGGGGCCGGGCGGCAATGGTCTTCACAAGCTCGGCCACCCCGGTCTCGAGGCCGTCGAAGACCGCCTTCACCTCGGCGCTCGTCGTGCCGGGCTCGTACTCTTCGAGCAGGGCGTCGTAGGGGTGGTCCTGCCAGCCCAGCAGGTCGGCCCGTTCCCGGGCCAGCGCGACAAGCTTGGCCAGGTGGGGGGCAAAGGCGTCGAAGTCGTTCTCGCGGCGCGCCAGCGCCCAGGCGGGCTGGGCGACCCCGACCACCCGGGCCTGGCGCTCCACCAGGTCGCGCGGCAGGCGGGAAGCGCGGTCGTACTCGCGGCGGTGGAGCCTGACCAGGGCCCTGTCCTCGTCGGAGGGCAGGGTCGTCTCGGCAAGATCGGCCGTAAGAGGCCCTAGGTAGGGACTGGTCTGGAGCTCGTGGATGAGACCTTCGATGAGCGCCAGCTGTTCGGACCTCTCCTCGACCGCCGAGGGCGGAAGGTTGGTTTCTTGGTCCCATTCCAGGGTGGCCTGTACCGCCGCGAGGCGATGGATCTTGCGGTCCAGCTCCTTCAATTCGTGGAGCCGACTGTCGGTGGATTGAGGCAACATGGCATTAGGATGGGCCGGATCGGCGAAAAACTCAAGCCGCAGTGCGGACGCAGTCCCTGGACGCAGGCCGGGCGTTTGGTGGATTTCGCCCGGGCCAACCGTTATCTTGGGGGCAGACCATGGGAGACATTTTCTACCTGTCCGCCGCCGCCTTTCTGATTTTCCTCAACGGATTCTTCGTCCTTGCCGAGTTTTCGGCGGTGAAGGTGAGGTCCACCCAGATCGAGGTGAGGGCCGAGGCCGGAGACCGCCGGGCGCTCAGGGCGCAGAAGATCCTTAAGAATCTCGACGTGTACCTGTCGGTGTGCCAGGTTGGCATCACGGTAGCGAGCATCGGCCTGGGGTTCGTGGGCGAGCCCGTGTTCCAGTCCCTGCTCCACCCCGTGGTCAGGTGGTTGGGAACCGAGTCCCTGGGACCGGGGGTCACCACCGCCATCGCCGTCACCGCCGGGTTCATCCTCGTCTCGTTCCTCCACATCGTCTTGGGCGAACTGCTTCCCAAGTCCATCGCCATCCGCAGCGCCGAGAAGGCCGTGCTGACCATTTCCGGCCCCCTGTTCCTGTTCCGCATCCTGTTCGCCGGCCCTATCTGGGTGCTCAACGCCGCCGTCAACGGCCTGCTGTGGCTGTTCCGCTTCCGACCGCGCACAGAGGCCGAGGTCCACAGCGATTTGGAGATCCGGGCCATCCTCGACCATTCGGAGGCCAGCGGTGTGCTGTCGTTCAGGTCGCTCCTGTTGCTTGAGAATGTGCTGGATTTCGGATCGCTGACCGTGCGCAACGCCATGCGGCCCCGGCGGTCGGTTCACGCCCTCAGCTTGCCCCTGGACCGGCGCGAAGCCCTTGCCGTCATGAGCAAGACCAAGTATTCCCGCTACCCCGTGCTGAGCCGGGGCGGGAACCCCCTGGGCTTTGTGCACGTGAAGGACCTGCTGTTTTCCACCGACCCCCTCGAGGACCTTGTCAGGCCTTGTCCCCAGGTGGCCGAAGCCGCCGAACTCGAAAAGGTGCTGAGCCTCATGCAGCGCAAGGCCCAGCATCTGGCCCTCGTGTTCAACGCTTCGGGGCTTTGGACCGGCATCATTACCCTCGAGGACATCATTGAAGAGCTTACGGGGACGATCGAGGAGGAGTACCCTGTCGAGCCGCCCGTCAACCTGACCGACTTCCTCGCCCCGTCGCAGATTGCCCTCGATGTTCCCGGCACCAGCATTGGCGAGGCCGTGGCCCAAGGGCTGGCTCTCGTCCCCGACGCCACCCTCCCCTGTTCCCGCGACACCATTGTCCGCGCCGTCCTTGAGCGGGAACGCCTGGGCAGCAGCGCCCTGGGTCACGGCCTCGCCGTTCCTCACGCCCGCATTGACGAGGTGCGCCAGCCCGCCGTCTTCATCTTCCGCCTCAAGGACCCTTTTGCCGCCCCGGGAAGCACCACCGAGGTCATCCGGCTGGTGTTCCTGCTCGTGACTCCCGCGACCGCCCACCGGGTGCATCAGGTGTTGCTGTCGCACATAGGCGGCATGCACGACAGCGAGTTCTTCGAGGACAGGCTGCTCGAGGCCGACACGGCGCAGGAGCTGTTCGACACTGTGGCGACGGTGGAACAGACAGCACTTGCCTGAGGGCTGCACCCCGTTTCTAACCACGGGCCGCTGCGCGGCAACGAAGGAACGGAGAAGAAATTTGGGGGAGGCTGGGCGGGCCGTCAGGCCGCCCTGCCAAACCCCCGCGTCGAAGCCGCTCCCCTCTTGCCCTTCTCCCCCCCCGTGACTCCGTTCCTCCGTGCCAAAAGAACGTGTTGCAGCCAGCCGTCCCTAGTTCCCCGCCTTGAACCCCAATCCGAATTAGTGTAAAATAGCCCGATTTCAAAGGAGAACATTCCATGGTCAAGAAACAGACGAAGATCGTCGCCACGATCTCCGACCTGATGTGTGAAGTGGACCACATCAAGGCCCTCTACGAGGCTGGCGTCAACGTGGTGCGTCTGAATACGGCGCACCAGAAAGAGGCGGACACGCTCAAGGTGATCAACAGCGTCCGTGCGGTGTCCGACAAATTGGCGCTGTTGCTCGACACCAAGGGTCCTGAGGTCCGCACGGCGAACCTCGAGGCTCCCCTTGAGGTGGTCGAAGGCGAAACGATCCGCATTTACAAAGACGCGGTCCCCGCCGGCCAGAAGGGTTTTCAGACGAACTACGACGGCTTTGTCGGCGAGGTCGAGGTGGGCGCCCGGGTGCTGATCGACGACGGCGAGACGGGCATGATCGTCACCGGCAAGGGTGCCGGCTACCTGGAGCTGAAGATCGGCAACAGCGGCAAGATCAAGAACCGCAAGTCCATCAACGCCCCCGACACGAGCCTGACGCTGCCCTCGATCACCGAGAAGGACCGCGCTTACATCAAGTTCGCGGCCGAGAACGACCTTGACTTTGTGGCCCATTCCTTCGTTCGTTCGAAGCAGGATGTGCTCGACGTTCAGGCCATTCTCGACCAATACGGATCGAAGGCGAAGATCATCGCCAAGATCGAGAACATGGAAGGCGTGAAGAACATCGACGAGATCCTAGACGTGGCCTACGGCGTCATGGTCGCCCGCGGCGACTTGGGCATCGAGGTGCCGGCCGAAGAGGTTCCCGTCTACCAGAAGATGATGATCCGCAAGTGCATCGCCCGGGGCAAGCCGGTCATCACGGCCACCCAGATGCTGCACACCATGATCGAGAATCCCCGACCCACCCGGGCCGAGGTCAGCGACGTGGCCAACGCCATCTTCGACGGCACCGACGCGGTCATGCTTTCGGGTGAAACTGCCTACGGCAAATACCCGCTCGAAGCGGTCGGCGTCATGAGCCGGATCGCCAAGGAAATTGAGAAGGTCAAAGAAAAGGTGCGGGCCCACGGCGCGTACGCCACCGACAACCCCATCCGCGACTACCTGGCCGAGGCCGCCATCCAGGCCATCGACACGCTCCCCGTAAAGGCCGTGGTTTGCGACAGCCTCACGGGCCGCTCGGCTCGCATCATCTCGACCTACCGGGCCGACGTGCCGCTGTTCGTCAAGGCTCACGATCCCCGGGTCGTCCGCCAGCTGGCGCTCAGCTACGGCGTCTACGCCGAGTACCTCCCCCTCCCCAAGAACACCAGCGAGCTCATTGTTCAGTCGCTCCAGAGCCTGCTCAAGGACGGAGAGGTGAAGAAGGACGACCTGATCGTTATCCTGGCCGGCTCGCCCGGACACCAGGACTCGGGGTCGAACATCCTCGAGATCAATACTGTCGACCGCAGCCTCCAGGGCCGCCTCGAGGGTTACTGCTGACCGTTCATTGCGAGAAACCGCCTCGCAAGGGGCGGTTTTTTTTTGCCCTTCAGGAAATTGGCCCGGGGCGTTGCATTACATGAAGTTCTTGAGGAAGTCCTTGTCCAGGTTGTACTTCTTGATTCTCAAGCCCATGATGCGCTCGGTGATGCCCAGGCTCTTGGCCGCCTTCGAGTAGTTGCCCTTGCTCGACTTCAGGGCGTCGAGGATGAGTTCCCTCTCGATACGGTCCACAGTTTCCTGAAGGGTAGCCGTGGGGGCCGTCCCCGTCGACTCGGCGCTTTGCAGGCTGGGCGGCAGGTGGATGCCCAGAATCACGTCGTTGCCGGCCAGCAGCACGGCGCGTTCCACGACGTTTTCAAGCTCGCGCACGTTGCCTGGCCAGTGGTAGCTCATCAGCAGGTTGATGGCGCTGGTGGCGATGCGTTTGACGCTCTTGTGGCTTCGCTTGTTGTACTTTTCGATGAAGTGGTCGGCCAGGAGCAGGATGTCGCTCTTGCGCTCCCTCAGGGGAGGGAGGTGGAGGGGGAAGACGTTGAGCCTGTAATACAGGTCCTCGCGGAACTGGTTCTTCGACAGCAGCTCTTCGAGGGGGCGGTTGGTGGCCGTGATGACGCGCACGTCGATCTTGATGGTGCGGTTGCCGCCCACCCTCTCGATTTCGCGCTCCTGGAGCACCCTCAGCAGCTTCACCTGCATGGCCGGGCTCAGGTCGCCGATCTCGTCGAGGAAGATGGTGCCGGTGTCGGCCAGTTCGAAGCGGCCCTTGCGGGTGGCGATGGCGCCGGTGAAGGCCCCCTTCTCGTGGCCGAACAGCTCGCTCTCGATGACGGTTTCGGGAAGGGCCGCACAGTTGACCTTGATAAAGGGCTTGTCGGCCCGGGGGCTCGAGTAGTGAAGGGCCTGGGCGACCATCTCCTTGCCCGTGCCGCTCTCGCCCCGGATGAGCACTGTGGTGTCCGACGGGGCCACCTGGGCCAGCAGATCGTAGAGGGCCCGCATGGCGTGGCTCTTGCCGATGATGTTTGTGGGCTGGTAGCTCTCCTTGAGCACTGTCTTGAGGCGGGTGTTCTCTTCGACCAGGCTTGCCTTCTCCTCCTCCATCTCCTGACGCAGGCGCACGGCCTGGGCGATCATGGAGCAGACGATGGTCACGATCTGCACGGCGCCCTCGAGCACCTCTGGTTCGCCGGCCACGATATCGGCGCTGAAGGCCCCGAATACCTCGGTCCCCTGCTTTATGGGGACGCACAGAAAGGAGTGCTCCTTCTCGAGGTCGGTCTTGCGTGCTCCGGTCTTGTTGAGGAAGTTCGGTTCCCGGCTGATCTTGGGGATGATGGCCGGCTCGCCCGTCTGCACGACGCGGCCTGTGATGCCCTCGCCCAGCTTGTAGCGTCCGCGCTTCTGCTCGGCCGGAGTCAGGCCGTAGCTCGATTCGATGGAGATCTCGCCCGACTGGCGGTTGAGCAGGGTGATCGAGCCGCGTACCAGAGCCAGGTTGCTGGCCACATGGTAGAGCACCGAAACGATGACCTGCTTGAGGTCAAAGGTCCTGTCGAGAATCTGGCTGACCTCGAAGAGAAGGGAGACTTGGTTGGGATTCTCGGGAAGACTCTTCGTCGCCGCAGTGGGTGCCATGCTCGGCATTCTACAATTCGGTAGTAATCGAAGCAAGGGGATGGAACAAGAATGTAGGGCAAGTTCCGTCCGCGGGTTTAGTTGGCCCGTCGGGAGCGTGCCAATCTCCGGTTTCCGCGATCGAGGGCGCGGATGAACGCGACGTCGACGAAGGGGTACAGGAGTAGCAGGACGACGAGAGTCCGCGCCACGGGGACGGGGCCGAAGGGAAAGGCGCCCAGCACGGCGATCAGAAGCGCGCACCCGACCATGCGCGCCAGAAAGTACACGGTCTCCTGGAACAGCAGACCCTCGGCCGCCGAGACGCCCCGGGTCGCCATGAGCAGCTCCACCCGCCGCCTCAGGATGTTGTCGCCGAACAGCCCCTTGAGCGGAACGATGAAGCTGTCGAGCAGGGACTTGCCCACGAGTCCTGGAACTGTGAGGAACAGGGTGTAGACCAGGCGAGAGAGGAAGTCCCCCGAGCCGCCCACCAGAACCATGCGGATCCGGGGGACGGGAACGCGCCTCACCAGGCGCCGCACGCCAAAGAAGAACACCGCACTGGCCACGGCGATCCACGACGAGAAGAGTCCCATGTTGAACTCGGTTTTGAGCACCGCGAAATTGAGCACGCCCAGGGCCGTAGCCAGGGTGAATCCGGCCACCGTGCTGGCGGCCAGATAGCCGAGCCAGACAAGCTTTTGGGGAGCCCACACCAGCCTGGCCAGCGACCGAAGCGACACCCGCTGGCGGGGGATGGTCAACCGCGGCGAGGCCAGCAGAGCCAGCAGGACGAGGATGGCCGTCAGCGCATAGACGGGGTAGTACCCCGCCGGCAGCGGGCTCGTCCCCGACGGAAGGGGCACAGGGAGGACCAGATAGCTGATGGCAAACCCCGAAAGCACGGGCAGAATCACCCCCATGATGATGGTCACGGTCTGCAGCGCCAGCGCCCAATGGTCCCGCCTGTCGTCGGTGACGCAGTGGATGAGCGCCGAATGCCGCGAGCTCCAGAACAGGCCCTCGGCGGTTCCCTTGAAGAGAAAAAAGCCCGCCAAAATCAGCGAGTTGCCCAGATGCGCGAACATCGCCATGACGTAGAGGCTGCCCAGCACTTGGATGGACAGGTCCCAGCGGAACAGGCGGCTGGCCCGCCCCGAACGCATCGAGACCGTGCCCAGCGCGAACGCCGCGTACAAGAAGATAAAATACAGGAGGTTGAAGAACACCACGCGCTCGAAGCTTCCGGTCAGCCTCAGGATAAGGGCGATTTCGAAGCCGCCGGCCAGGAGCGAATACAGGGTGTGGGCGACTGTGTAGTAGGCGATCCTCCGACCGCCCGAGGTCAAAATCCTCTGTTCGAGCCACCGGGGGAAGGAGAGGGACATGGACCCATTTTAGGGTATACTGGCTTGCATGAGCAACCAACTGACTGCCACCACCGACCGGCCGCCCAAGCAGAAGAAGGTCTTCGTCCTCGATACCAACGTGTTCATCCATAGGCCCGATGCCCTGTTGTCCTTCCGTGACAGCGAGATCGTGATCCCCCTCTGGGTTCTTGAGGAACTGGACAAGCTCAAGTCCGGCACCGAGGAGAGGGCCCGCAACGCGCGTCAGGCCATCCGGCTGATCGACAGCTTCAGCAAACGCGGGAAGCTCAACGAGGGGGTCTACATCCCCGAGATCAACTCAGTGCTCATCATCGCCATGGTCTACGACGGCGACGCGGCCCTCGACATGGACATGTCGCGGATGGACAACAAGATCATCCTGTCGGCCCTCCACCTGAAAAAGTTCGGCCGCAACGTTTTCTTCGTCACGAAGGACATCAACGCCCGGGTCAAGGCCCAGGCGCTGGGGCTCAACGCCGTCGACTACGAAAAGCAGAAGGTCAATGTCGACAGCCTGTACACGGGCGTCACCGAAATGGAAGGCGGCGCCGAGCTGCGGCAGAAGCTCGACGACATGGGTCAGGCGGCCGTCGACCGCGACTTCTTCGCCAACCAGTTCGTGCAGGTCAACTACGCCAAGGAGAAGAACTTCCAGATCACGCGCTGGAGTTCCCGGGACAAGGCGCTGTGGACGGTACCGCCGCTCAACCAGGCCGTGAGTGGCATCAGACCGCTGAACCTTCGCCAGCAGCTGGCGTTCAACCTCCTCCTTGACCCGTCGATACAACTGGTGACCCTTGTGGGCAAGGCCGGGACGGGTAAGACGCTGCTGGCCATCGCGGCGGCGCTCAGCCAGACCCTCGAAATGAAGCTCTACAGCCGGGTGCTGGTGAGCCGGCCCGTCATCCCCATGGGCAAGGACATCGGCTTCCTCCCCGGCAGCAAGGACGAGAAGATGTCCAACTGGATGCAGCCGCTGTTCGACAACCTCGACTTCCTCATCACTCAGGCGCACAGCCAGAGCATCAAGAGCGCCGATCAGCTGCTCAAAGCCAAGATCATCGAGATCGAGGCGCTGAGCTTCATCCGGGGCCGAAGCCTTCCCAACCAGTACATCATCATCGACGAGGCGCAGAACCTCAGCCCCCACGAGGTGAAGACCATCGTGAGCCGCGCCGGCAAGGACACCAAGATGGTGCTCACCGGCGACCCCTACCAGATCGACAACCCCTACCTCGACGCCAGTTCCAACGGATTGACCTATCTTGTCGAGGCCTTCAAGGGGCAGGATCTGTACGGCCACGTCTTCCTCGACAAGAGCGAGAGGTCCGTGCTGGCAGAACTAGCGGCCGAACTGCTATAATCTCGTCCCATGACCTCCTTCCTGCGGTTCTTCATCCTGGCCCTCACTCCCCTGTTGGGCGTCACCGGCTCCTTGGGTCCGGCGTTCTTGTTCGGACTCGTCGCGACGCTGCTGCTGGTCGCAGTCAGCGGGCTCGTCTTTTTGACCAAGGAAAAGCTGGGTCAGTCGGCGCTCCTTTGGTCGTCGCTGGGGCTGGCCGTGGCGCTGGTCACCCTTGTCGACCTCGTCACCTCGTTGTGGCTGCCCGGACTGCGGGCCGCCTGGGGCATTTACCTCAACCTGCTGGCCTTCAGCCCGTTGATCGTCCTTCCCCTTGAAAGGACGCACGGGGCCGTGCTGGGAGCCGAGCTGTCGGCCACCCTCAAGACGGGTCTGGGCTTGACGGGGTTGCTTGTGGGAACCGCCTTCGTGCGCGAGGCCCTGGGCCAAGGCACCCTCACCCTGATTCCCGGCACCCTTGGCTGGGACCTGCCCGGTCTCAAGCAGTACCCCCTGACCATCCTGTCCACGGGCGCAGGGGGCTTCTTTCTGGCGGCGGCCGGCGTCGTGGTGTACCGCCTGCTGACACCGCGTTGGAAGGAGGAGGCCCAAGCCGTACCCGTGTCCGCGCCCCCGCCGGCCGGCACCGAACCGACAGCCAGGACGACGGAGCCGACGACGGTTCCCGTGGCCCAGTCCTCTGCCCCGGCCGAACCGGCCCCCGTTGCCGAGCCCGCCGGCGAGTGGGGCGAGACGCTGGCCGCCGTTGTGGGCGAGTTCGGAGCCAGCGGCTCGGCTGAACAGCGCCGCCTGCTGGTCATCGGCTCGGGCAACGGCGAGCTGGTATACTACCTGGCCATGCTCTGCCTGGAACAGGCCAGGGGTACAGGCTTCGCCTTCCGCGTCCGGGGCGTGGACCACTTCTCCACCCGGGTCGAGACCGCCGTCCGCGGGGTGTACCGAGATCACCAGATCGAGCTCATCGGGCAGGCGCTCAGGGAAAGCTGGATGGAGCGCGGCGAAGGCGAGGACCGGTTCTTCTGGAAGGTCGGCAACGAACCCCGGCAACACGTTCAGTTCGAGGTTGCCGATTTCCAGCAGGGCCAGGTGTTCTTCCCCCAGGCTTGCCATCTCATCGTGCTCAACCAGGGCATAGAATACGTTAACGACGAAAAGAAGGCTCACCTGTTGAAGACCGTCTGTGACCAACTGCAACCCGGGGGCGCGCTCGTCGTCACCGGAGCGTTCAAACGCGAGCTGCTTCCCGAGGGCATGAAGCGCACCGGGACCACCGTGTTCCGCCGAGCCTGAAGCCTCCCATGGACGAAAAGCCCCTCCTCGTGCAAAGCGACCACTCGATCTTGCTGGAGATCCATCATCCGGCCTGCGAGGCGGCCCGCGCCGACATCGCGCCGTTCACCGAGCTCGAAAAGAGCCCCGAGCACATGCACACCTACCGCATGAGCCCGCTCAGCCTGTGGAACGCCGCCTCAGCGGGGCTCTCAGTCACCGACATCCTTGGCGTCCTCGACGCGCGCAGCCGCTACGCCGTGCCCGAGAATGTGCGCTTCTTCGTCACCGATACCCTGGGGCGCTGGGGGCGGTTCCAGCTCGACGCCACCGAAGACCCCGGCACCCTCGTTCTGAGGGTGCCCGACGCCCACCTCCGTCGGGAGCTGGGCAGCCAGCGCCGCCTGGCGGGCCTGCTGCGCGCCCACGGCGACGACTTCCTCCTCCCCCTCGTCCACCGGGGCACGCTCAAAAAGGAAATGCTGACCCTGGGTTACCCCGTGCAAGACCTCGCGCCCCTGAAAGATGGAGACCCCCTCGAAGTCGCGCTTCGAAGCGTCACCGGTCTGGGGTCTCCGCTGACCATCCGCGACTACCAGAAGGGAGCCGCAGACGGTGTGCTCGGCCGCGGCCAACCCGGCACGGGCTTCGGCACCGTCGTGCTGCCCTGCGGGTCGGGCAAGACCGTGGTCGGCATCGAGATCCTGACACGCCTGGCGACCAACACACTCATCCTGACGACCAACGTGGCCGCCGTCCACCAATGGATCGACGAGCTGCTCGACAAGACCACGCTCACGGCCGATGACATCGGGGAGTACACGGGCGACAAGAAGCAGATCCGGCCCGTGACGGTCGCCACCTACCAGGTGCTTGTGTGGCGGGAATCGAAGGGTCCCTCGGGCAACGACGAGTACCCGCATTTCAAAATCTTCAGGGAACGGAACTGGGGACTCATCGTCTACGACGAGGTCCACCTGCTGCCCGCCCCCGTGTTCCGCGTCACCGCCGAACTCCAGGCGGTCCGCCGGGTGGGGTTGACCGCCACCCTTGTGCGCGAAGACGGCGCTGAGGGCGACGTGTTCAGCCTCGTGGGCCCCAAGCGCTACGACGTGCCGTGGAAGGAGCTCGAGGCCAAGGGCTGGATAGCCGAGGCGCTGTGCACCGAGATCCGCCTCGAACTCCCCGAAGACCTGAGAATTCCCTACGCCGTAGCCGCCAAGCGCGAGAAGTTCCGTATCGCCAGCGAGAACCCCAGCAAGGAAGACGTGGTGATGCAGTTGGTGGCCAACCACCCCGACGACGCCATCCTCGTCATCGGGCAGTACCTCGACCAGCTGCAGCGTCTGGCCGACGTCCTGAAGGCGCCCATGATCACGGGGGCCACCCCCAACGCCAAGCGCGAGGTACTGTACGAAGACTTCCGCAACGGCAAGGTGAGGGTCATCGTCGTCTCGAAGGTGGCCAACTTCGCCATCGACCTCCCCGACGCCTCGATGGCCATCCAGGTCTCGGGGTCCTTCGGCAGCCGCCAGGAGGAGGCCCAGCGCCTGGGCCGCATCCTCCGCCCCAAGAAGCGCAACGCCCTGTTCTACACCCTTGTCAGCCGGGCCACCAGCGAGGAGGAGTTCTCGGCGCACCGCCAGAAGTTCCTTACCGAGCAGGGGTACAAGTACCGGATCGAGGTGTTTTGAGGGGACGGAGTCTCCTCCTGCCCGTGGCGATTGCCGCGCCTGCCGAAATGCACTACATTTTGTGTTTCGGAGGTAATGACATGGGCACCTTGTCGCTGCGTCTCCCCGACGAGCTCTTGTCGGACGTGGACACCCAGGCGCGTGAAATGGGGGTGGGACGGGCCGAGTACGTTCGGCAGGCCCTTGTCCGAATGAAGCAGGAGAACGAAAAGGCCCGACTGCGAAGGAGGCTTCAGGAAGCCAGCCTGAAGGTCCAGGCCGAGAGTATGGCGGTTAACGCAGAATTCTCCGCCTTCGAGACCGATCCCCGTGCGTAACTTAGGCGAGGTTTGGCTGGCCGACCTGAACCCGCGGCGCGGAACCGAAGCCGGAAAGGTCAGACCCGTGCTTATCGTTCAGAATCAAGCCCTCCTCGACATCGACCACCCCTCCACCCTGGTGATCCCCCTCACGACAAACCTTGTGGATGATGCCGCGCCCTTGCGCGTTCGCGTTGATGCCAGGGATCGACTGGAGCAGGATTCTGATCTCTTGATCGACCAGTTGCGGGCTATCGACAACGAGCGAATCACTCTGGGTCCCCTGACAGTGCTGCCGAAGGCGACTCTCCGGACGGTCGGTGATGCGGTGCGAGAGGTTCTGGGACTCACCGCCATCCCCTCCCCCCATTCTTGACAGATTCCGTCAGAGGGCGTAGCATCGATTAAACGATTGCTTAATCAAGCAACGATCGAGGCCCCATGAACGATGACCTTTGCGCCCAGCCCTGCGTGGCTCCCCCCGAAAAAGTAGCACCCCTCAGGGGCTCGCTGCTCGACGTAGCGGGGCTTTCGGAGCTGTTCAAGGCCCTGGCCGACGAGACCAGGGTGAACATCCTTTACCTCTTGTCGCAGCAGGAGTTGTGCGTGTGCGACCTGGCCTTCGTCCTTGAAATGTCCATGCCCGCCGTGTCGCACCACCTGAGGCTGCTCAAGGTCCTCAGGCTGGTGCGCAGCCGCAAAGAGGGGAAGCTTGTCTTCTACACCCTTGAGGACGGCCACGTTCTGGCACTCATCGAGCAGGCGCGGGTGCACTACATCGAACAGCGGTGAGCCCGGGAGAGGTCATGGCAAAGTACATATTGAAGGGCCTGGATTGCGCCCATTGCGCCAGCACCATCGAGGCGGCGCTGAAGAAGGACGGGTTCGAGGCGGTGAGCGTTAGCTTCGCCACCCAGTCTGTGGTCCTCGACCCCTCGCTGGCGGCTCGGGCCCAGCGTGTCATCACGGCCGTTGAGCCCGGGGTGGAACTTCAGTCGGCCGAAAATCAGACCCGGGGACGAACGCCCGCCGAGATTCCCGTGGGGTGGTGGCGCATCGGGGCGGCCGTGGTCCTGTTTGCCGTGGGGCTGGGGCTGGAACTGCTCCCGAAGGGGACGACCGGGGCCCCCGCCGCTGTCTGGGTTCTGGCGGCGGCCTACCTTGTGGTCGGGTACCCAGTGCTGTGGAGCGCGGTGCGAAGCATTCTGCGCGGCCAGATGTTCAACGAGATGTTCCTGATGAGCCTCGCCACCTTGGGCGCCTTGGCCCTCGGGCAGATGGCCGAGGCCGTGGGCGTCATGCTGTTCTACTCGGTGGGCGAGGCGTTTCAGGAGCTGGCCGTGGGCCGCTCGAGGCGGTCGATTGCCAGCCTGATGGACCTGCGCCCCGAGTTTGCCCGAGTGGTGACCGAGGGCTTGCGGGACGAGAGAAACCCCGACCAGGTGGCGGTGGGCGAGCTGGTCGAGGTGTTGCCCGGTGAGCGGGTCCCCCTCGACGGCGAGGTGGTCGAGGGCGAGTCCTTTGTCGACACGGCTTCGCTCACCGGCGAGCCCGTTCCCCGGCCCGTGTCGCCGGGTGCTCCAGTCCTGTCGGGGTTCGTGAACGACCACGGGCGCCTCGTCATCCGGGTGACCCGGCCCTTCGGTCAGTCGTCGGCGGCGCGCATCCTTGAACTTGTCGAAAACGCCTCGGCCCACAAGGCCCCCACCGAGAAGTTCATCACCAAGTTCGCCCAGTGGTATACCCCTGCCGTCGTCCTCGGGGCCGCGCTGGTGGCCGTGGTCCCGCCCCTAGTGGTCCCCGGGGCGAGTTTCCACGAATGGATCTCGCGCGCGCTGGTGCTCCTGGTGATCTCGTGCCCCTGCGCCCTCGTGCTCTCCATCCCCCTGGGCTACTTCGGCGGCCTGGGGGGCGCGTCGCGGAACAAGCTGCTGGTCAAGGGCGCCAACTTCCTCGACGCCCTCAACCGGGTCGACACCGTCGTGTTCGACAAGACGGGGACGCTGACCCGGGGCGTGTTCGCCGTGGCCGAGGTCAACCCGCGCAACGGCTTCACCCGCGAGCAGATCCTCGCCTGGGCCGCCGCTGTCGAGGGCCACTCGCCCCACCCCATCGCCCGGTCCATCCGCGAGGCCGGCGGGACCAGCCTGGCCGCAGAGGACCTGCGCGAGGTCAAGGGCTACGGTGTCATCGGCCGGGTCGAGGGGAAGACAGTGGCCGCGGGCAGCGACAGGCTCATGCACCGCGAAGGCATAGCCCACGGGGACTGCGGCGCCGAGGGCACGGTGGTGTTTGTGGCTGTCGACGGCGTGTACGCGGGCTACCTCGTGGTCAGCGACAAGCTCAAGGACGAGGCGGTCGAAACAGTGGCCGAACTGAGGCGCTTGGGCGTGCGCCGGATCGTGATGGTCACGGGCGACAACGCCTCGGCTGCGGCCAAGATCGCCGGTCAACTGGAAATCGAATGCGCGGCCGAGCAGCTGCCCGAGGACAAGGTAAGCACGCTTGAACGGCTCATCGCGGCGGCGCCCCGGAGCAAGAAGGTCGTGTTTGTTGGTGACGGGATGAACGACGCCCCGGTGCTCGTGCGCGCCGACGTGGGCTTTGCCATGGGGGACCTGGGGTCGGACGCGGCCGTCGAGGCCGCCGACGTGGTGGTGATGGACGACCACATCGCCAGGGTGCCCCAGGCGCTGCGGATCGCCGCCTTCACCCGGCGCGTGGTGCTTCAGAACATCGCTTTCGCCTTGGTGTTCAAGGGGATCTTTGTGGCGCTGGGAGCCTTCGGAATGGCCACCATGGCCGAAGCCGTGGTGGCCGACGTGGGGGTGTCGCTCCTGGCCGTGCTCAACGCCATGCGCACCATTCGGCATGCAGGCGGTTGAGACGGGGTCGGGGCTTTCGGGTTCTTACTTCTTCGCGGGGGGTTCGATGTCGAGCAGCGAGACCTCGAACACCAGGGTGGCGTTCGGGCCGATCTTGCCGTTCGCGCCGCTCTCGCCGTAGGCCAGCTTCGAGGGGATGTAGAGCTTGTACTTGCTGCCCACGCTCATGAGCTGAATGCCCTCGGTCCAGCCGGGGATGACGCCGGCCAGGGGGAACACGGCGGGCTGCTTGCGCTCGACCGAGCTGTCGAAGGTGGTGCCGTCGAGGAAGGTTCCCACATAGTCGACCTTGACCGTGTCGGTGGGCTTGGGCTTGGGACCGGTGCCCTCGGCGAGGACCTCGTACTGAAGGCCGCTGGCCGTGGTCTTGACGCCGCTCTTCTTGCCGTTGTCGGCGAGGAACTGGGTCTCCTTGGCCTGGTTGTCCTGGGCCAGCTTCGTGTGGGCGTCGGCCAGGGCGGTCTGGACCGTCTGGTTGGCGGTGGCGACGTCGACCTTGGGGGCGTTCTTCTCGAGAACGTCCTTCATGCCGGCCACGAAGGCGTCGTAGTCGAGCTTCACGCCGGTGGACTTGAGGTTCTCCCCGATGAGCACGCCGAAGGCGTAGCCGGGGGAAGCAGTGACGCCGGCCGCAGCGGCGTCCGGTTTTTTCTCGGCCTGGCAAGAGACCAAGAGGGCCCCGAGGGCCGCGAGAATGACGAGTTTGTTCATCCCGGGACTATAAAACGGCAAGGAAAAAGTCTCAAGGGGCCCTGGCCCCCCGGGGGCTGAATCTCTAGAATGGAGGGATGCAGTCCGATGCGCCTCTGGTCCTTGTCGAGTCCTTGGTGAAACGCTACGGCACGTTCACCGCGGTGGACGGGATCTCCTTTTCGTTCGGGGAAGGGGAGGTGTTCGGGCTGCTGGGCCCCAACGGCGCGGGCAAATCGACGACGATCAAGGTGCTGACCACCCTGTTGCTCCCCGACGGGGGCTGCGCCGAGGTCGGCGGGTGCAACGTCGTAGTCCACCCCGCCGCAGTGCGCGAGCTCATCGGCTACGTCCCCCAGGCCATCTCGGTCGACGGCGCGCTTACCGGCCTTGAGAACTTGAGCGTCATGGCGCGACTGACCAACGTTCCCAAAAACCTTCGCAAACCCCGCATCGACGCCGTGCTCGAGATGCTCGACCTGGGCGAGGCGGCGCGGCGCCGGGCCTCCACGTATTCGGGGGGTCTGATCCGCCGCCTCGAGATCGGCCAGGCCATCCTCCATCGTCCCCGATTGCTGGTGCTCGACGAGCCGACGGTAGGCCTCGACCCTGTGGCCCGGCGCAAGGTCTGGGAC
>Ga0181516_10000437_pt1 | contig 39072 bp, 33 predicted proteins | sample PEATcosm2014_Bin_25_FD_121104 | JGI IMG/M metagenome (GOLD analysis project Ga0181516, IMG submission 121104) | Peatland microbial communities from MTU Mesocosm Facility, Houghton, MI, USA - PEATcosm2014_Bin01_10_metaG | ecosystem: Environmental > Terrestrial > Soil > Wetlands > Peat | place... | reverse complement strand
CCCACACCATGGCGGGCAATGCGGAACCCCAGGCGATGGAACTTGTCCTCTACGGAAACAGCAACGGCACCGCGCCCGGCGGGACCTATTCCTGCTGGGACGAGGTGGCCGTGGCGGACAGCAGCTCGGGCATGCTGTTCCGGGACGGGTTCGAGAGCGGCCTGACCCCGGGTTCCGCCTGGACCACCGCAGGGCAGCCGGACGTCCACCTCCTGAATTTGGCCGCCACGGATGTGGTCTATCTGGACGGCCGGGCCATCGCCGAGATCGATGACCAGGGCGTGCATGAACTGCACAACGACCACCTGGGCACTCCGAGGGTCATCACCGCGGGCAGCTCTGGTGCCGTGGAAGGGATCCAGACCTACGGACCTTACGGAGAAGGGATCGGTGCCTGGGGGTATGTGCCGCTTACGGGCTACACCGGGCATGTGCAGACCGAAGCGAATGGGTTGATCTACATGAAGGGGCGGTACTTTAGTCCGGCTTGGCATAGTTTCCTGAACACCGATCAGGGGGCGGATTCTCGGCAAATGAATCAGTACGCCTATGCCGGTGGGAACCCGATGACCAACGTGGACCCAACTGGCATGTGGTCCTTGCGCAGTGTTTTGGGAGACATCGCGCATGGGACGCACAGCTTGGGACATGCCATGGGCGTGAACTGGAATCATGGCCTTAGAAGGGATGTAGAGGTTGGAGGCGCACTCGCGGCCTCTTGGTTTTTAACCCCTTATATTTCTAACCTAGCAGATGGGGGAGTCTGGGGTGGGATCTTGGGCGGCGCCTCTGGGGGTGCGCTCTCCGGCGGAGCCATTGGAGGCAACGTAAAGAGTGCTTTCAGGGGGGCCATAATTGGAGGCTTTATTGGAGGCGTGGTTGGATATTTCCAGATGCCCCAAACATCACCCGCTCCTAAAATTTCGGCCACCGGTGCTGATGCCGATCCTGTAGGCACACTGACAATTTCAGCCAACGGCGAAGGGGGTGGCTTGTGTGGTAGTGGTGGCTTGTCTGGCCATAGTTGGCTGACTTATACATCGAATGATGGGACAGTAGTAACATACGGGACATATGGAAACAATCCTTGTGGATTAGGGAATGGGCTTCATGTTGATTTAGAGATAAATATTGCCGCACAAGCATCAAGGACGGTGGTGATAAATGGGGCCCAATTGAGTATGCTTCACACTCAATTGCTTGATTTCGTTCAAATGGGACAACGAGCATGGGGAGATTTTTACCCTTGTTCCACTTTTTCGAGCCACATATGGAACGTCGTGACAGGTGAAACGCTGAGTCCATACGGGCCATACAGTAACCCGTCCTCTTTGAAAAATGCAATTCTGGCTTTCGGTGATAAATGAATGTAGAATATTTATCTAGAACCAGAAACAAATTATTGCAATACTTTGCATTGATGGTAACGATATCATCTATAATTGCGTGTATGCCTTGGTATGAAATAATATTGGAAACGAACGATGTCGCGTCTCTGAAGGTGATTGACACTGGATCGAATAAATCTACCCACCTGAAAATATCAGGGTTGGCGCTTCATAGCGCGTTAACGGTAAAAGATATAACGACAGAAAAAGAGATGGACTCTATGAATATATTCGTACATTTAGTACCTGCCAAAAAAGGATTATCAGGATCTTTCGTATTTGAAACAGATGTGCCACAAGATATTGACATAGTTCGTTTTGGAAAATTCAAGGTGGTAATTTGGAAACGACGCATTCCATTGGCGGTGATGGACTCTGATGGGGCCCTTCAGGATGGTATTTAATTATAATATTGAAAAATTTTCTTTAATCGTTATTCCTGTGGATTTGTTTACGATGAAATGCATATATGCACAAAAGCATTCCAAGACGTGGGATTTGCCTGATATAACGATTGATTCTAATGCATGTTATCATGTGGAGGTGTCCATGAAAATATAGGTATGGATCCCAAAGGAAAGCCGACTCACTCCGTCCAAACAATAAATTATAACATCAACCATGATCCGTTGTTATCCGGGAAACGAAACATCCGTGCGGCTGGTTATGAAAGTATCTGGGCGAGATTTGCAATACCGCAGCCCCATTGAGCCATCGGCATGCTTGAGCGATGCGGTACAGGAAGGAACGTCCGCTGGGCAATCGGTTGCCCGCAGGTAGGAAAATATTTGAAGCCATCATGATATATCACTAAACCCTTTAATGACATTAATGGATGCTCTGATGAATAAAATAGCTTTAATCTCTGTTTATTTGCTTTTATCGATGGCTTGCACCAAGATCCGTACCAACCCTATGAATCCTGATCTTGGGCAGGCCCTGCGAAACAGGGAAATCGTAATCACTCAACGGGAGAAGCCGGATTTTGTGGCCGAATCCCGAGGTAAAGCATTGCTTGGAATGGCTGGCGCAGCCTGGACGATCAAATCTGGCAATGCAATCGTACGGGAAAACGACATTGACGACCCTGCCGTTCATATTGCGCGCCAGTTGAGCGTGGCCCTGGAGCGGAAGTATGCCACCAGGACAATTCCTGAAAAATTGGGCACCAAGGAAAAAGACATCGCCAAGCTCTGTTCCTCCAAGCCGGATGCCGATCTGATCCTGGATGTCCGGACAATCAACTGGTCCACGACCTTTTTCCTGAATTCGTGGAATAAGTACAAAGTCACTTACGTCGCATCACTGCGTCTCATCGATGCCAAGTCTCAGAAGGTCATTGCCGAGGGGATCTTTGGCCGGAATCCCCCCAAGGCGACCTCTGATGCGCCAACCCATAAGGAACTACTTGCCAATAATGCGGCCTGGCTCAAGGAGGAACTGAACCGAGATGCTGAACTCTGTGTGCAGGATTTCGAGAAGCGAATCTTGCTGGTTGAGTGACCCTTCGGTGCTCATTCGCGGCTCTCGCTACCGGACCCCCTCCGGCGGATGATGAAGGAAGCACGCCACCTGGTGCCCCGCCCCGCTCTCCCGCAGCCGCGGCACCTGGGTGGCGCAGACGTCCAGGCGCAGCCAGCAGCGGTCATGGAAGGGGCAGCCGGCCCGCTCGCGGTCCGGGCTGGGCACGTCGCCGGTGAGGATGATGCGCTGGCGCGCGGACTCCAGCTGCGGGTCGGGGATGGGCACGGCGGACAGCAGCGCCTGGGTGTAGGGGTGCTGGGGATTGCGGTACAGCTCGGCCGCGTCCGCCACTTCGGCGAAGGTGCCCAGGTACATCACCGCCACCCGGGCGGCCACGTACTCCACCACCGCCAGGTCGTGGGCGATGAACAGGTAGGCCAGGCCGAACTCCGCCTGGAGGTCCTTGAGCAGGTTCAGGATCTGCGCCTGGATGGAGACGTCCAGGGCGGACACCGGCTCGTCGCAGAGCAGCAGCGCGGGCCGCAGGGCCAGGGCCCGGGCGATGCCGATGCGCTGGCGCTGGCCGCCGGAGAACTCGTGGGGGTAGCGGTTGCGCAGCCGGCTGGACAGCCCCACCCGCTCCATGAGCTCGCCCACCCGCCGCTCCAGCTCCGGCCGGGCCAGGCGCAGCAGCCCGCGGTTGTTGTAGATGCGCAGCGGCTCGGCGATGAGGTCGCCAGCGGTCATGCGCGGGTCCAGGGAGGCGTAGGGGTCCTGGAACACCATCTGCATGTCCTGGCGGGCGGCGATGAGGGCCCGCCCGCGGAGCTGGGTGAGGTCCCGGCCCTTGAGCAGCACCTGGCCGGCGGTGGGCCGGTGCAGCTGGGCCACGGCCCGGGCGGCGCTGGACTTGCCGCAGCCGGATTCGCCCACCAGGCCCAGGGTCTCCCCGGCCTGGATGGTGAAGTCGATGCCGTCCACCGCCCGCAGCACGCCCTGGCCATGGGCCACGGGGAAGTGCAGCTTCAGGCCCCGGACTTCCAGGAGCGTGGTCATTGCGCCTCCTGGTAGAGCCAGCAGGCCACAGACTGGCCGCCGGCCTCGGCCGCGGGCGGACAGCGCTGCCGGCAGATGGCCATGGCCCGGTCGCAGCGGGGATGGAAGGCGCAGCACTCGGGCAGGCCGATGCCGCTGGGCGGCTGCCCGGGGATGGACGCCAGGCGATCGGGGCCCTTGCGGTCCAGCCGCGGCACCGACTGGATCAGGGCCTGGGTGTAGGGGTGCCGGGGGGTCCGGAACACGTCGGCGGTGGGGCCCCGCTCCACGATCCGGCCGGCGTACATGACGCAGAGGCTGTCGCAGGTGCCGGCCACCACCCCCAGGTCGTGGGTGATGAGGATGACCGCGGTGCCCATGCGGCGGGTGAGGGCCTGGATCAGCTCCAGGATCTGGGCCTGGATGGTCACGTCCAGGGCGCTGGTGGGCTCGTCGGCGATGAGGATCTCCGGCTCGCAGGACAGGCCCTGGGCGATGAGCGCCCGCTGGCGCATGCCGCCGGAGAACTGGTGCGGATACTGGTCGATGCGCCGCTCCGGGGCGGGGATGCCGGCCTGGCCCAGCAGCTCGATGGCCCGGGCCCGGGCCGCGGACCGGGACAGCCCCCGGTGCAGCCGGAGGGTCTCGGTCAGCTGGGTGCCGATGCGCAGGAAGGGGTTGAGCGCGGTCATGGGGTCCTGGAACACCATGGCGATGCGGTCGCCGCGGATGCGCCGCAGCTCGGCCGGGGCCATGGCCAGGAGGTCCCGGCCGTGGAACAGGATCCGGCCGCTGGTGACGCCCGGGGGCGAGGGCACGAGATTGAGCACCGAGAGGCTGGTGACGCTCTTGCCGGAGCCGGACTCCCCCACCAGGCCCAGGGTCTCGCCCCGCTTCAGGTCGAAGCTCACCCCGTCCACCGCCTTCACCACGCCGGCATCGGTGTGGAAGTGGGCGCGCAGGTCCTGGACCTGGAGCAGGAGGTCGTCGCTCATGGCCGGCTCCGGGGGTCCAGGGCGTCGCGCAGGCCGTCCCCAAGGAAGTTCATGGCGAACAGGAACACGGTCATGGCGATGGCCGGACCCAGCAGCTGCCAGGGGTAGAGCTCCATCACCCCGGCCCCCTCGGCCACCAGGGAGCCCCAGGAGGCCAGGGGCGCCGACACCCCCAGGCCCAGGAAGGAGAGGAAGGACTCGGCCAGGATGAACTCGGGCACCATGAGGGTGGCGAACACCACGATCACCCCCAGGCTGTTGGGGGTGAGGTGCCGGAAGATGATGCGGAACGGGCTGGCGCCCATGGCCTTGGCCGCCTCCACGAACTCGGCGTGCTTGAGGCTGAGGATCTGCCCGCGCACCACCCGGCACAGGGTGAGCCAGGAGATGAGGGCGATGGCGAAGAACAGGTTGAACACGCTCCGGCCCAGCAGGGCCATGAGGATGATCACCACCAGCATGTACGGCAGCCCGAACAGGATGTCCACGCAGCGCATGATGAGGCTGTCCACGGCGCCGCCCAGGTAGCCGGCGAGGCTGCCCAGGACGATGCCCAGGACCATGGCGGTGAGGGTGCCCACCAGGCCGATGAGGATGGAGATGCGGCCGCCGTAGAGCAGCCGGGACAGCAGGTCCCGGCCCAGGTCGTCGGTGCCCAGGAAGTAGTGGCGCCGCTGCTGCGGGTCGCTGCGCAGCGAGCGCTCCATGGCGGCGAGCTGGGCCTGCTCGGCGGCGCTGTAGCCGGCGCGGTGCTCGGCGGCGCGCACCTGGTCCAGGTAGGCGGTGCGGGTGGCGAGCATGGTGATCCCGGCCGGGCGGAACGAGGGCGGGAGGTTCTCGTGGGCGATCACCTGCTCGGCATAGGGATGGATGGGCAGCAGCGGCGCCGCCAGGCAGAGCAGCGCGTACAGGCCGATGATGGCCAGGCTGGCCACGGCCATGCGGTTGCGCCGCAGCCGGCGCCAGGCCTCGGCCCAGGGGGACACCGGGCGGGTGGACGGCTCGAAGGGGTCGGGCGGCTGCACCAAGGTCATGGCGTCCCCCGCCGGTGGGAGATGCGCGGATCCAGGAAGCCGTAGCAGAGGTCCACGACGAAGTTCATCAGCACCAGGAGCACGGCGAACACCAGCACGTCGCCCATGATCAGGGTGTAGTCGCGGTTGATGGCGGCCTGGATGGACAGCCGCCCCAGGCCCGGGATGGCGAAGATGGTCTCCACCACCACGGTGCCGGTGAGGATGCCGGCGCAGGCGGGGCCCAGGTACGAGAGCACCGGCAGCAGGGCGCCCTTGAGCACGTGGCGCAGCACCACCGCCGGTTCGGACAGGCCCTTGGCCCGGGCCGAGCGGACGTAGTCGGTGCGCAGCACCTCCAGGGCCGAGGCCCGGGTGAGCCGGGCGATCCCGGCCAGGTACGGCAGGGCCAGGGTGAGCACCGGCAGCACCAGGGTCAGCCAGCCGCTGCGGTCGTCGATCCAGCCGGAGGTGGGCAGCCAGGGGTGGCGCAGGGCGAAGCAGAGCTTGAGCACCGGGCCGATGACGAACAGCGGCACCGAGATGCCCACCACCGCCAGGGACATGGCGATGTAGTCCGGCCAGCGGTTCTGGCGCAAGGCCGCCAGCAGCCCGGCGCCCACGCCCCCGGCCAGGGCCAGGACCAGGGCCAGGGCGCCGATGATGGCGGACGGGGGCAGGGCGTCGCGGATCAGCTCGTTCACGGTGAAGTCCTGGTAGCGGTACGAGGGGCCCAGGTCGCCGTGGGCCAGGTCCCCCAGGAAGCGCAGGTACTGCCGGGGCACCGACTCGTCCAGGTGGTACTTGCGCTGGATGTTGGCCAGGATCTCCGGGGGCAGCTGCTTCTCGCTGGCGAAGGGCCCGCCCGGCGCCACCCGGATGATGAGGAAGGCCAGGGTGGCGACGAGGAACAGGGTCGGGATCAGGCCGAGCCCGCGCCGGATCACGAAACGCAGCATGGGGCCCCCCCTTCCGGCGTCATTTCGGGCCCCACCAGCGGGGCGGGTGGATGTCGATGGCGTTGGCGTAGATCCCGTCCCACTTGCGGTCGTCCAGGAGGAACTTGTTCTCGTAGAAGAACAGCGGGATGAGCGCCTGGTCCCGGGTGACCAGGATGGTCTCGGCCCGCTCCAGCACCTGGTCCCGCGGTTTCCCCGGGGGCAGGGTGGCGGCCCGGGCCAGGAGCCGGTCGTAGGCCGGGTTGGCGTAGAGGCCGTCGTTGTTGCCGGCCCCGGTCTTGAACAGGTCCAGGTAGTTGCTGGGGTCCGGGTAGTCCGCCAGCCAGCCGGCCCGGGCCACCTGGAACTCGTGGGTCTTCTGCTTGGTGTCCAGGAAGGTGTTCCACTCCATGTTGCGCAGCTCCACGTCGATGCCCAGGCCGGTCTGCCAGGCCTGCTGCACCCACTCGCAGATGAGCCGGTGCCGGGCGCTGGTGTTGTAGACGAGGGTGAAGCGCGGGAAGCCCCGGCCACCGGGGTAGCCGGCCTGGGCCAGCAGGCGCCGGGCCTGGTCCGGGTCGAAGCCGTTGCCCGGGGCGGTATGGAAGCCGCCCATGGCCGGGACGAAGCCGGCGGTGGGCACCTCGCCGCCCTTGAGCACGTCGTCCGCCAGTTGCCGGCGGTCCAGGGCCATGGCCAGGGCCTTGCGCACCCGCACGTCGTCGAAGGGCTTGCGGGTGACGTTGAACAGGAAGTAGTACACCGAGGAGCCGGCCAGGTGGTGGTAGTCCGGGCGCAGCCGGATCGCGTCGATCTGGGCGGTGGGGATGGAGTCCTCGGTGGCGTAGTCGATCTCGTGGGCCTGGTACTTGTCGTAGGCCACGCCCGCGTCCTCGATGGCCAGGTAGGTGATGCTGGCCAGGCGGATGTTCCGGGCGTCCCAGTAGCGGGGGTTGCGCACCACCACCACCCGGTCCTGGGGCTTCCACTCCTTGAGCACATAGGGACCGTTGCCGATGAAGTGGGCCGGCTTGGTCCAGTGGCCGGGGCCGAAGCGGCGCACGGCGAAGGTGGGGGTGACCATGAAGGCGTTGTGGGTGAGCATGGCCAGGGCGTAGGGCAGGGGGCCGACGAAGGTCACCTGGAAGGTGCGCGGGTCCAGGGCGCGGATCTGCACCGCGGAGGCGGGGCCCCGGCCGGCGTTGTAGGCGGCGGCGCCCTGGATGCTGTCGCCCAGCAGGTAGGCGTAGGGCGAGGCGGTGGCCGGGTCCAGCACCCGCAGCCAGGCGTCCACCACGTCCCGGGCGGTGAGCGGGGTGCCGTCGGACCAGGTGGCGGGGCGCAGGGTGAAGGTGTAGGTGCGCAGGTCGCGGCTCACGGTCCAGCGCTCGGCCAGGCCCGGCACCGGCTGGGCGGTGCGGGGGTCGTTCACCGTGAGCCCCTCGAACAGCGCGGCGCTGATGCGGGACTCCGGCACCCCGGTGGTGAGCGCCGGGTCCAGGGACTGGGGTTCCGGGCCGTTGTTGAACACGAAGTCCTGGGCGTGCAGGCACAGCACCGCCAGCAGCGCCAGGATGGATCCTTTGAGTCCGGGCATGGGCCATCCGAGTCAATGGCCAAGCATATCATTAATAGTTACTCAACTCGGGTCCCGACATAGGTTCCGTTGGTTCCGGCGGCGGATCCCCATGACATCGGGGCGGAGGACTCGCCAGGCTGCCGGACGAAATCCAGGCCAGTCATGGGTGAAACACGAATCTCGCTCTGGGGCACGTAGCCGTCCACCACTTGAAAATTGTTAGAAGTAACCTAAAATATCTGACAAGAGGTTTGACATTCATGACGACCACCTTGAACATTGAACGGCATCTTGAGGGGATCCCCCTTGGGAAGCCGTTTGTATCCAGCCAGATTGTTCGCCTCGGGACCCGTGCGGCGGCTGACCAGGCCCTTTCCAGGATGGCCAAGGCGGGGCGGATCGTCCGGGTGGCCCGTGGGGTGTACGTCAAACCGCGACAAAGTGCGATCGTGGGCACCGTTCTGCCGGGCGCTTTCGCCGTGGCCCAGGCCATCTGCGAGCAGGAAGGATCCCGGCTCGCGGCTACGGGTGCGGCCTGGGCCTACAAGTTCGGTTTGACCACCCAGTTGACAGCGAGTCCGACCTATCTTACGGACGGGTCCACCCGTCATGTTCGGATCGGAAAGGCGCTTCTCACGCTGCTTCACGCCTCTCCTAAAGCAATGCGGCTGTCCTCCGTTCCTGCTGGCCAGGCCATCCTGGCCCTTGAGTGGCTTATGGAACCTGAACGGCCCGCTGCCGCCATCCAGAAAATCCGGGAGGCTCTGTCCAAGGAAGAATTCAGGGAATTCCTCCGGGAGGCGAAGTTGACCGGAGGTTGGATCGCCAGGGCCGTGTCCCGGTCAGGAGCCCCCGGGAGGGGGGGGCGATGATCGATTACTTCAAGCTGAAGCAGCAGGACCAGCTTGACATCCTGGACATGGTCCAGGCCGCTGTGGGGATTTCCCAGGAGGTGGCGGAGAAGGACATCTGGCTCTGCTGGGCTCTGGAGGCCCTGTTCCGCATGCCTGCCGCCCTGCCCATGGCCTTCAAGGGTGGAACCTCCTTGTCCAAGGTGTACAGCGCCATCCATCGCGTGTCCGAGGACATCGACATCAGCATCGACATCCGGAGCTTTGTGGCCTTGCCCGAGGATGTGGGCAAGCTGTCCCGCAGCCAGGCCGACAAGCTCCGTGATCAGGTCATAGCGCGGCTGAAAGAGCACACGAATACGCAGGTTCTGCCTTGGCTCGAGGGCGAAGCCGAGGCACGATTCGGGCCGGGCATTGTTCAATGCCATCTGGACCCGAAGGGGGAAGGGCTGTCGATCCGATATCCTTCCGCGATCACCGACCCCCTGGGTTATCTGCGTCCAGGGATCCTGCTGGAATTCGGCGGCCGGAACGTCACCGATCCTTTCGAGACGCACCTCGTCCAACCCTATGCGGCCGGACTCGGGCTGGAGGTAGCCTTTCCGGGGTCTCAGGTGCGGGTGCTGTCACCGAGGCGAACCTTCTGGGAAAAGGCTACCCTGATCCATGTGGAGTGCCGCAAGCCGCGGGACCGGGCAACCGGGAAGCATGAACGCATGTCCCGCCACTGGTCGGACCTCGCCAACCTCGCCGACCACGAAATCGGGACGAAGGCGATTCGCGACCGTGGGCTGGCGGAAAGCGTCGTCACCCACAAGGGCGTTTTCTTCCGGGACAAGGATGCCGATTACCCAGCCTGTCTGAACGGCGGATGGGTCCTGGTTCCACCGGACCATCGCTGCAGCGAGCTTGAAACGGATTTCCGGCGAATGGTGGATGCTGGGATGTTCTACGGCGTGAAACCGGAGTTCGGCTCCATCCTCGGTCGACTCGCCAGCCTGCAGGACGAAATCAACGGACGAATGAATCATGGGTGAAACACGCACCCAGCAATGCCATGGCACACGTTTCATGGAAGGGCGTGCGCAGCACGTCCTTCCATGAAACGAACGGGCGGGCCGATACGACCCGTCCGCCGATTTCAGGCTTCGGCCAGGGCCTTCTTGCGGGCCTCGACCACCTTGTCGGCGTCGCGGCCTTCAAGCTCCTGCAGGTGGTGGAAGGCCCAGGTGAACGAGCCGATGCCCTGGGTCTGGGAGCGCAGCTCGACGATCAGGCCCTGCATCTCGCTCTGGGGCACGTAGCCGTCCACCACGTCCCAGCCCGGCCAGCCGGGCTTGGCGTCGTAGCCGAGGATCTGCCCGGCCCGGTGGCTGGTGATGATCTTCTGGGCCTTGCTGGTGTGCTCGGCGGGCACGGAGATGTGCACCTCCAGGATCGGCTCCAGCAGCACCGGGTTGCACAGGGGCAGGCCCTCGGTGCAGGCCACCCGGGCGGCGGCCTTGAACGCCATGTCCGAGGAGTCCACGGTGTGGAAGGAACCGAAATACAGGATCGCCTCCACGTCCACCATCTGGAAGCCCAGGGGCCCCTGCTTGCAGAAGTCCATGAAGCCTTCCTCGACGGCGGGGATGTAGTTCTTGGGGATGACCCCGCCGACGATGGTGTCGGAGAACTTCAGGCCGGCGCCGCGCTCCCGGGGCTTGAACTCGATATGGGTGTCGCCGAAGGCGCCGTGGCCGCCGCTCTGGTGCTTGTAGCGGCCGTGCTGCTTGATGGGCTTGCGGATGGTCTCCCGGTAGGGGATGGCGGGGACGCTCAGGGCCACTTCCACGCCCCAGCGCTTCACCCGGTCGATGGCCACCTTGAGGTGGATCTCGCCCTGGCCCCAGAGCACCCGCTCCTGGGTCTCGGCGTTCTGGTCCAGGCGGTACGACTGGTCCTCGTCCAGGAGCTTGGCCAGGGCGCCGGAGAGCTTGACTTCGTCGCCCATCTTGGTGGTCTTGAGGGCCAGGGCGGTCATGGGCTGCATGGGCGCCGGCCAGGCCAGCTCGATGGCGGCATGGCCGGTGCTGAGCACGTCGCCGGTCCGGGTGGAGTCCATGCGGCCCAGGGCCACGATCTCGCCCAGGCCGGCCTTGAGCGCCTTGTCCTGCTTGGCGCCGAAGGGGTGGGTCATGGAACTGGGGCGCTGGCCGTTGAGGGTCATGCCCTCGGTGAGCTCCCCGCGCCAGATGCGCACCAGGGACTGCTTGCCGATGTGCTGGGCGTTGACGGTCTTCCATACCTGGGCCAGGGGCTCGCTGCCGGCGGTGGGGATGCCCAGGCGCTGGGCGGTCTCCTTGGCCTCGGGGGCCTCGTGGCGCAGCTGCTTCAGCAGCCGGTGCACCCCCAGGTCCTTGTCCGCGGAGCCCAGCAGCACCGGCACGATCTGGTCGGTGTGGAAGCCCTTGGTGAGGGTGGCGAACACTTCCTCCCGGGACGGCACCTGCTCCTCCAGCAGTTTTTCCATGAGTGAATCATCGAGATTACTGATGGCTTCCAGCATCTCCTGGCGGGCGGCCATGGCCTCTTCCCGGATGGACTCGGGGATCTCCACCTGGTCGGAGGGGTGGCCGGGGTTGGCCTTGAAGGCCCGCTCCAGGGACAGGTCTTCGTAGCCGGTGATGAAGCTGCCGGCGGCGATGGGGTATTCCCGGAGCACCAGGGGCCGTTCGGACATGGACTGCAGGGCGGCGATGGTCTCCCGGATCTTGCCGGGCTCGGTGAGGCTGTCCACCTTGTTCAGGAAGATGCTGTGGGGGATCTGGTGGTCATCCAGGAACTTGAGCATGGGCAGGGCCATCTGGGCCCGGGCCGGATCCGCCTCGACCACGAGGATGGCCGCGTCGGCGACCATCAGCGCGTTCATGGTTTCCTGGGCGAATTCCACGGACCCCGGGCAGTCGATGAAGGTCCAGGACTCGCCCAGGTAGCTGGCGCTGGCGACGGAGATCTCCACGCTCATCTGGCGGGCGCGGGCTTCGGGGGACGCATCCCCCACGGTGTTGCCCTCCTTGATGGTCCCCTTGCGCGGAATGGCTTCGGAGGCGAAGAGCAGGCTTTCGAGGAGGGTGGTCTTCCCGGACATGTAGGGGCCGATGAGGGCCGCGACACGTGGTGCTGATTGGGGCTTGGGCACGGTATGTCTCCTTGGATGGCTGTCAGGATTGGTTACGTCATCTTTCCGTCACGGGACCAGAAAGGCAACCAAAACCTGCGCCGCGGCCGGAGGGGGGGCAAGGTGCGACCAGGCCTCACTCCGAACGGGAGAATGAATCGTGGATCTCGGGATCGTGCAACGCTTCCTTGAACCAATCATCGAGGGCGTCGGCGGAGGCGAACAGGCGCTCCGCCCCGGCGGCGGTGAGTTCCTCGGCACGGCCGAAGCCGTAGGTGACCCCCAGGGGAATCAAGCCGTTGGCCCGGGCGGCGGCCATGTCCTCGGCCCGGTCGCCCACCAGGTAGCCGCCGGGGCGGAGGCTGCCCTGTTCCCGCAGCTGGGCCAGCACCTCGCCCTTGTTCTTCCAGGGGGACTGGGGCGTGCTGCCGAACACCTGGTCGAAGGCCAGGAGCAGGTCGAACTGGTGCAGCACCTGCCGGGCAAAGCGGGCGGGCTGCACGGTCACCGCGTAGATCTGGTGCCCCTGGCGCTTGAGCCGGGCCAGCATGAGCAGGACCCCGTCGTAGATGCGGTACTTGACCACGCCGGTCTCGGCGAAGTGGGTCCAGTAGCGCTCCAGGGCCGCGTCCAGGCGGGCGGGATCGCCCATGCCGGGCAGGGTGATGAACAGCTCGCCCGCTCCGAAGCCCACGTGGCTCGCCACCTGCTCCCGGCCGGGAACGGGCAGGCCGAACTCCTCGCAGGTCAGCTGGACGCAGTGGCACATGGCCCGCAGCGGGTCCACCAGGGTGCCGTCGAGGTCGAAGCAGATCAAACCCATGGGTCTCTCCTTGGGAACTAGTGGCGGTGGGCCTGGATGCACTGCTCGATGAACTGGTAGGCGGCCTCCTTGCCCTCCCAGCCGTCGCTGCGCACGTTCTTGGACTCGAGGTTCTTGTAGGTCAGGAAGAAGTGCTCCACCTCCCGCAGCAGGTGCGGCGGCAGGTCGGCCAAGGTGTTGACATGCATGTAGTTGGGATCGCTGGCGGCGACGCTGAGGATCTTGTCGTCCTGGCCCTGGTCGTCGGCCATGCGCAGGATGCCGATGGGCCGGGCCTCGATCACCACGCCCGGGTAGGTGGCGCCCACGATCAGCACCAGGATGTCGCAGGGATCCCCGTCCGGGGCCAGGGTGTGGGGGATGAAGCCGTACTCGGCGGGATAGTGGATGGGGGAGTAGAGCACCCGGTCCACCTTGACCAGGCTGGTGACGTGGTCGATCTCGTACTTGATGCGCGATCCGTACGGGATCTCCACGACGGCGTTGACGATCTCCGGCGCGTTCTTGCCAGGGCCGATCATGTGCAGGGACATGCATCCTCCGGGCCTCATAATCTCATGTGCTGGACGGGTTGGCCATGGGAAAGAACCCCAGGGCCCGCGGGCCAGGCACCGGAAAATGCCAACCGCCGTCGTTTATTTAATTGTTGGGATTGCCCTGGGCTTCGGGCCCGCCGGCGGGGTGGCGCCGTCCGCGGCCGGCAGCCGCAGGTGCACCTGGGTGCCGTGGCCGGGCTTGCTCTCAATATTCATAAGTCCATGGTGCGCCATGAGGATGCGGTGGCTCACCGCCAGCCCCAGCCCGGTGCCCCCGCCGAAGGTGGTGTAGAAGGGGTCGAAGATCCGCGACAGCGCCTCGGCCTTGATGCCGCAGCCATTGTCCTCCAGGGTGACCCGCCAGTGCGCCCGGCCCTCCACGCTCTCGGCCACGGCGGACAGGACCAGCCTGGGGGAGGGCCGGCCGTCCAGGGAACGCACGGCGTTCTGCAGCAGGTTCACCGCCACCTGCCGGAGCAGGTCCGGGTCGGCGAGCCAGGTGGCCTCGGGCGGCACCCGGTTGGCCCAGGCCAGCTCCTCGGGCAGGTTGCTGGCCTTGCGCACCCCCTCCCAGAAGGCGGCCAGGGCGATGGGTTGCGGCTTGGGGGCGAGGTCGCGGCTGAAGGTGAGGGTGTTGGTGACCAGGGCGTTGAGCCGCTGGACCCCGGCCTGGATGTGCTGGGCCAGCTCCGCCTGGGCCGGTTGCTGCTGGAGGTCCTCCACCAGCATCCCGGCGAACAGCGAGAGGCTGCCCAGGGGGTTGCGGATCTCGTGGGCCAGCTCCGCGGCCATGAGGCCCATGGCCTGGAGCCGGTCCTCCCGGCTGGCCTGCTGGGCCCGCAGGTGGGCCTCGGTGATGTCCCGCAGGGTGATGATCTGGCCGGATTCGGTGGGGCGGTTCTCCTGCTCCAGGAAGCGCTCGCGGCCGGTGGGGTCGGTGAAGGGGCGGAGCCCGGCCGGGGCGCCCAGCTCCCAGGGCGGCGGGCCGTCGGCGAACTGGCCGGGCAGGCCTTCGGGCCGGTTGGTGAAGCGCAGCTCGCCCTCCTCGCCCAGGACCCAGATGGCGAAGGGGACCGTCTCCAGCACGGTCTGCAGCTCGTTCTGCAGCCGGCCCAGCTGGCCCTGGAGGGCTTCGTAGCGCTGCTGCAGCAGTTCCGAGGCCTGGGTGAAGGCCGCGAAGGCTTCCATCAGCTGCTGGGGTTCGGGGACGACGGTCACGGGGGGATCAGACGGGACGGTGTTCGTTGACGACCTGCTGCAGCACCGAGCGGTCCTTGTGCCAGGGCTCGGCGGCCACCAGCTCGCAGAGCGTGTCGGTGGCCAGGGGCGTGTCCAGGCCGGCCAGGGCCCGGCACGCCGCCAGGCGCACCGCGATGGGCTCGGCCGTGGTGAAGATCATCCCCCGCCGGCGCGCCAGCTCCGCCAGCACCGGGATGGAACGCGGGTCGCCGATCTGGCCGATGGTCTCCGCCGCCCGCACCCGCAGGCGCTCGTCGTTGTGCCGGTCCTGGGCGAACGCCGCCAGGGCGGGGACGGCCTGGGCCGCCCGCACCTGGCCCATGGCGAACATGATCTCCAGCTGGGTCTCGGGGTCCACCATCGGGAAGGCCGCCAGCAGGGGGGGGACCGAGGCCGGGCCGCCCAGCTTCCACAGGCAGCGCACCGCGGCCCGCTTCACCCGCCCGTCGGGATGGGTCAGGCAGGCCCGGGCCGGCTCCACCGCCGAGGCGTCGCCCATGTCCGCCAGCAGGTTCAGGGTGTTGCGCACCAGGTACCAGGCGGGGGAGGAAAGGCCTTCGTAGACCGCGGGCAGGGCCTGCTCGCCCAGGCAGCGGATGGCCTCCAGCATCCGGCCGCGCCGCTTGCGGTCGGGCTCGTTGCCCAGGATCTCCACCAGCAGCTGGGCGGCGGGATGGCCCACCGCCTCGAAGTAGGGGATCAGCTCGGTGAGCATGGTCTCCGAGTTGGCCGTATGCAGGAGTTCCGCCACCTTGCGCAGGAAGGCGGGCTCGGCGAGGCTCTCCCACAGGCTGGTCAGGGCGGCTTCGCGCCACTCCTGGCGGCTGTCCTGGAAGGCGCAGAGGCCGGCCAGCTCCCGGAGCAGGGCCAGGGCCTGGCCGGGCTCGTCCCGGTTCACCTGGGAGGCGATGACCACGGCCAGGGCCTCGGTGCTGGCCCGGTGGATGTGCGCCAGGGGCTCCCAGCCGAAATGGGCCGACAGGCCTTCGATGACCGGGCCCTCGGCGTCGATGGGCAGGCCGGGGTCCTCCATCCAGCGGGCGATGCCGGTGAGGGTCTGGGCGGCCATTTCCCGGTGGGAGACATCGTCCTGCCGGAGCGCCTCGAGGATCTGCTCCAGGAGGCTCAGCAGCCCCTCCACCCGGCCCTCGTCCAGCAGGCGGCGCAGGAAGCGCAGGCGCTGGTCCAGGGAGAGCTGCCACAGCCGGCCCTGTTCCTGGGTCTGGCGGAGCTTCTCCTCCATGGACTGGCCTTCCCAGTCCAGCTGCTGGATCAGCTCCTGGAGCCGGGCCATCTGCTCCGCGCCCGCCCCCCGGTTCCTGAGCTCGGTCTCCAGGGCGGCCAGCATGGACTGCTGCTGGGGCGCGTAGCGCAGGGTCTCGAACATGGCGTCCCGGGCCGGCCCCCAGGCCTCCCCTTCGATCAGCCCCGCGGAGGCGTGGGCGAAGGACTCCGCGGCCAGGGCCTGGAAGCCCATGCGCATGCCCGGATAGCCGGCGGGCAGGGAGTCGATCCCGGCCACCACCGACAGCAGCTTCCCGTTTTCCAGGTTGAGCAGCGCCTGGCGGAGCCCCTCCACCTGCTGTGCCTGGGGGAACGAGTCCCCCATCCCGATGCTGAGCGGCGTCCCGGCCAGGTAGCTGAGATTGGCCGGGGCGAAGGCCTCGTCCTCCAGCAGGGACCGCTCGGGCAGCAGGTCCAGCTGCTCCTCCCACTGGTCGGCGAGGATCTCCAGGTCGAAGGCCAGCGCCGACGGGCCGCCCTGGCCCTGGCCTTGGCCCTGGCCGCCCTGGCCTTGACCCAGTCCGCCCTGACCTTGACCCTGGCCCCCTTGTCCTTGTCTTTGGCCGCCCTGGCCCTGGGCGCCCTGGCCCGGTCCGCCCTGGCCCTGGCCCAATTGCCCGCCCTGGCTCTGGCCCCCCCGGGCGCCCTGGCCGCCCTGGGTCTGGCCCCACTGGCCGCCCAGGCCCCGGCCCCCCTGGCCCTCGCCGTCCTGGCCCTGGCCCGCCTGGCTCTGGCCCTGGCCGCCCTGGCCCTGGCCCGGGGCCCCGGAGTTGCCGGCGGCCGCGGCGGCCGCCGCGGCCGCATCCAGGGCCGCGGCAAGGTCCGCCAGGGCCGCCACCGTCGCCTGGTCCACCGGATCGGCGGCCTTGATGGTGGTGGCGGGGCCGCCGTGGCTGTCCTCGCCCCCCTCGCCCTCCCGCACTTCCTTGTACTGGGTCTGGCTCAGCTGGATGTGCACCAGGCGCTTGCTGGCCAGGATCGCGGCGGCGCCCCCGGCCTCCTCCAGCTTGGCCGGCTTGAGGATGAGGACTCCCAGGACTTCCTGGAGCTCTTCGGGGGTCACGCCCCGCTTGAAGATGATGCCGCTGATCTGCCGCTCGGACAGCTGGCGGGCCATGGCGACCAGATGGATGTGCTTGCCCTCGAAGGGGTTGCCATCCAGGAACAGCTTGCCCTGGGAGGCGGCGATGTGGATGCTGGGCCGGGTCTCCAGCCACTCGCCCAGGACCTCGGACAAGGTGGTCAGGGCGGACTGGGTCCGGGGATGGCTCCCGGTGTACATGAGCTGGGCCTTGAGGGCCATCTGGAAGTTTTGGACGATGTCCAGGAACTCGCTCATGGCTCACTCCCGGGGGGCGTGGCTTCCATGGGATCAGCCCACTCCCGCTGCAGCTGCTGGTAATGAGCGACCAGGAAGACGACCCGGCGGTCTGCCTCCTGTCGCGCGACGGGGGTATTCATGGAGGCGGCGATGATCCGGGCGCGCTCCAGCCACTGCTCGCCGCGCCGGAGGATGTCGGCGGTGCGGACCGGTTCGAAGGCGCCGGCGATGCTGGTGAAATGGACCAGGCTGGCGGCGCCGATCTTGCTCAGCTTGTCGGCGTCCCAGAGGCAGGCCGACTCCACCGGTTCCAGCCGGCGCTGGAGCTTGAGCCCCACATGGTGGTCGATGGCGTGGCGGACGGCGGGGATCTTGGCCGGGGGGAAATCGGTGCCGGCCAGGATCGTCGCCACCACGGCGGAGGCGTCCTGGGCGTGGTGGTCCTTGCCCTTGGCGTCGTTCAGGCACTTGCGGCAGTCATGGAGCCAGGCGGCGCACTCGACGATCTCGGCGTCGGCGCCCGCCAGGGGGCTCAGCCAGCGGGCGATCTTCACCACCGCCAGGGTGTGCTCGAACCGGTAGTCGAACACCGGACGCGGGCCGTCGGGTCCGGGATGCGAGACCCCCCAGAAGCGGATGGCGTCCGCCTCGGTGTGGGCCTTGAGGGCCGCTTCGCATGCCGTGCGCCAATGGATCATTTACGAGATTCTCGCACATACTCCCGAAGTGCGGCAGCCGTCTTGCGAATCTCTTCGTACATGGGCCGGTCGTGCCAGGGGGGGCAGGCCGCCCCGAGCCGGTCGACCAGCGGCTTCAGGGCGGCGGCGGGGGCCTTGCCCAGGATGCGCACCCCCTCCAGGGCCAGGCGCGCCTCCACCGCCAGCACCTGCTCCAGGGCGTCCACGGAGCGATACAGCTTGCGGGCGGCGATGGGGCCCATGCTCACGTGGTCCTCCTTGCCGGCGCTGGTAGGGATGGAGTCCACGCAGGCCGGGTGGGCCAGCCCCTTCATCTCGGAGACCAGGGCCGCGGAGGTGACGTGGGCCATCATGAACCCGGACTCCAGGCCGCCCTGGCCGGTGAGGAAGGCGGGCAGGTCCGAGTAGGCCGGGTTCACCAGCCGCTCCTGGCGCCGCTCGGAGATGCTGGCCAGGTCGCAGGCGGCGATGGCCAGCAGATCGCAGGCGAAGGCGGGGTACTGCCCGTGGAAGTTGCCGCCGCTGCGGCTTTCCTGGGTGCCGGTGAAGATCATGGGGTTGTCGGTGGCGCTGTTCAGCTCCCGCTCGAGGATGTCCCGGCCGAAGGCCAGGGCGTCCCGGGCCACGCCGTGGACCTGGGGCAGGCAGCGCAGGGAGTAGGCGTCCTGGACCCGGTGGCAGTCCCGGTGGCTTTCGCTGATCTCGCTGCTGGCGCCCAGGATCTCCCGCAGGTGGGCGGCCACCTGGAGCTGCCCGGGGTGGGGCCTGGCCAGGTGGATCCGCGGATCGAAGGGGGCCCGGCTGCCCTGCAGGGCTTCCAGGGAGAGGGCCGCGATCTCGTCGGCCAGGGGCACCAGGTCCAGGAGCCGGGCCACGGCCAGGCTGCCGATGGCGGTGATGAGCTGGGTGCCGTTGATGAGGGCGAGCCCTTCCTTGGCCTCCAGGGTGACCGGCCGCAGCCTGGCCTGGGCCAGGGCCTGGGCGCCGGGGAGGGTCCGGCCGGGCGCCGCCCCGTCCCAGGCCTCCCCCTCGCCCACCAGCAGGAGGGCCATGTGGGCCAGGGGGGCCAGGTCGCCCGAAGCGCCCACGCTGCCCTGGCAGGGGATCACCGGCAGCACCCCGCGGTTGAGGCAGTCCGCCAGCAGCCGGACGGGTTCCGGGCGGATGCCGGAATGGGCCTTCAGCAGGCAGTTGATGCGCGCGGCCATCAGGGCCCGGGTCTGGTCCGGGGGCAGGGGCTCGCCCACCCCGGCGGCGTGGCTGCGCACCAGGTTCAGCTGCAGCTGGGCCAGCTGCCCGGGGGGGATCACCACGGTGGCGAACTGGCCGAATCCGGTATTGACGCCGTAGACCGTGCGGCCCTCGTCCAGGATCCGCTGGATCACCAGGCGGTTCTCGGCGACCCGGGCCAGGGCGGCCGGGTCCAGGGCGACCGGGGCGCCGGCGGCGATGCGGGCCAGGTCCCGGGCGTCCAGGCCGGACCCGGAGAGGGGGATCGCGAGCGGCTCCCGGGGCGCCGGCGACGCCGGAACGGGGAGGCCGCGGGCCATCAGAAGGCCTCCTCTTCCCGGGGCGGGGCCGCCGCGCGGGGCAGGGTGAGTCCCAGACCCAGGGCCAGGGCCACCGATCCGCAGGCCGCCCAGTAGGCCGAGGCGAAGCCGAACCGGGCGAAGGCGAAGGTGCCCACCAGGGGGCCCACGATCCGGCCGATGCCGGACATGGCGTTGATCACCCCGAACAGGCCGCCCTGCTCGTCCCGGGGGGTGAGCTGGCTGGCCAGCGCCGCGGTGGCGGTGGAGTTCATGCCGTTGCCCCAGGCCAGGGGCACCATCAGCAGCAGGAACGGCCACTTCCACGGGGCGTAGGGGATGAAGGGCAGGCTGCAGGCCATGCAGGCCAGGCCGGCCACCAGGGCGATGCGCTCCGGGATGCGCCGGGCCACCACCCGCACCAGGCCGCCCTGGTAGAGCACGATCAGGATCCCGATGAACAGGAACAGGAAGCCCACCTGGCGCTGGTCGAAGCCGAACCGGGCGTTGGCCAGCAGGCTGTAGGTGCTCTCCATCATGGCGAACCCGGTCATGGCCAGGAGGCAGATGCAGAGGATCTGGGGCATGCCGGGCCGCTTCAGGGCCCGCATCAGGGCGTGGCCGCGGCTCTCCACCCGTCTCGCGTGGGTGCGCGCCTCCTGGGTCAGGGTCTCAGGCAGCCAGATCACCACCAGCATCGAGGCGAACAGGGACAGGCCCGAGGCCACGAAGAACGGCAGGTGCCAGCCGTGGGCCGCCAGCATCTGCCGGCCGGCGGCGGAGCCGGAAAGGATCCCGGACAGGGCGGGGCCGAGCACGAAGCCCAGGCCGAACGCCGCGCCGATCATGCCCAGGGCCTTGGAGCGCTCCTTGGGCGAGGAGGTGTCGGCCATGGCCGCCTGGGCCACGGAGATGTTCCCGCCCAGGAGCCCGCCCAGCACCCGGGCCACCAGGACCCACTCCAGGTGCCCGGTCATGGCCATCACCAGGTAGGACGCCGAGGCGCCCACCAGGGAGATCCAGAGCACCGGGCGGCGGCCGATCAGGTCCGAGATCCGGCCCAGGAAGGGGGTGGCGATGAACTGGCTCAGGGAGAAGCTGATCAGGACCACGCCGGCCCAGGCGGCGCCGGGGTCCGAGAAGCTGAACGCATGGTTGACCCAGGCCATCCAGGGCGAAGGGTGCAGGGCGAGCCCCTTGGCGTAGAGGGGCAGGATCGGGATGACGATGCCGAAACCGAGAAGATCAACAAAGACCGTGAAAAAAATGGCAAGCTGGGCTCGTTTCGATGGCTGCATGCAATCTCCAGCCTTCTAAGATAGCGGCTTGGGAGAAACCTTTCAGCAAGGGGCCGGCAAAACCTTGGCGCCGGAAAGGGGGACGCGGCCGCCTGACGCATGGGCTATCATGAGCCTGGAATGATTTGGCATGGCAGATGGGGAGAAGGACATGTGGCATGCGGAACATACGCTTGACACCACGGCGCCGCCCGAGCGGATCTGGGCGCAGATGCAGATGGTGGGCGACTGGCCGCAGTGGGACACCGGGCTGACCTGGGCCGAGCTGGGCGGCGCCTTTTCCGCCGGGGCCCAGGGCACCATGAAATTCGGCAGCGAGAGCCCCAAGTCGTTCCTGCTCTCCTCGGTGGTGGCCCAGCACGGCTTCACCGCCCTGATGAAACTGCCATTGGCGGAAGTCCGGCACATCCACTTCCAGGAAACTTCGGCCATCGGCACCCGCTTGACCCACCGCATCGAGATCAGCGGTCCCCTGTTCTGGCTGTACGCCCTGGGCCGGGGGCGGCGGCTGCGGGAGGGGCTCGCGCCCAGCATGCGCCTCCTGGCCCGCCTGGCCTCCTGAAAGGATTCTCCATGTCCAAAGCCATTCGCTTCCATGAGGTCGGCGGACCCGACGTTCTGGTCCTGGAGGAGGTGGCGCTGGCGGCGCCCGGCCCCGGCGAGGCGCGGGTCCGGCACGCGGCCTGCGGGATCAACTTCGTCGATGTCTACCAGCGCAGCGGCCTGTACCCGGTGCCCCTGCCTTCGGGGGCCGGGACCGAGGGGGCCGGGGTGGTGGAGGCCGTGGGCCCCGGGGTGACGACGGTCAAGCCCGGGGACCGGGTCGCCTATGCCGGAGGCGCGCCCGGCGCCTACAGCGAGGCGCGCAACCTGCCGGCGGCCCTGCTCTGCGTTCTGCCCGAAGGGATCAGCTTCGAGCAGGGGGCGGCGATGATGCTCAAGGGCATGACCGTGCAGTACCTGATCCGCCGGACCTACCGGGTCCAGCCCGGGGACACGGTGCTCTGGCACGCGGCGGCCGGGGGCGTGGGGCTCATCGCCTGCCAGTGGCTGAAGGCGCTGGGGGTCGTGGTGATCGGCACCGCCGGCACGGACGAGAAGTGCCGGCTGGCCCTGGAGCACGGCGCCGCCCACTGCATCAACTACCGCACCGGGGACTACGTGGCCCGGGTGCGGGAACTCACCGGGGGCGAGGGGGTGCCGGTGGTGTACGACTCGGTGGGGCAGGCGACCTTCGCCGGTTCCCTGGCCTGCCTGCGGCCCCTGGGACTGATGGTCAGCTTCGGCAACGCCTCGGGCCCGGTGCCCCCGGTGGATCCCGGTCTGCTGGCCCGGCAGGGCTCGCTCTACCTGACCCGGCCGACCCTGGGCACCTACACCGCCAGGCGGGCGGATCTGGAGGCCAGCTCCCGGGAGCTGTTCGACGCCGTGCTGTCCGGCCAGGTGCGGATCGAGCCCGGGCGGCGCTACGCGCTCAAGGACGCCGCCCAGGCCCACCGGGACCTGGAGGCCCGGGCCACCACCGGCAGCGGGATCCTGGTGGCCTGATACTCTCTGGGGGGACCGCGCTCTTCTAGGAACTAGATCAGCAGCAGGACCCTGGCCACGATCATGCGGCCGCCGATGCCCGCCAGCAGGACGGCCATGCCCAGGCGGGCCACCTGCTCCGGCACCCGGGTGGCCACCTTCGCGGCCACGTACACGGCCGGGAGCGATCCCAGCAGCAGCGCGCCCAGGAGCCGGGGGTCGAGGTGGCCCAGGCTCATGTGGCCGAGGGCGGCGCACAGGGTGATGGGCAGCGCCTGGCTCAGGTCGGTGCCCACCACCTTGCCGAGCTGGAGCCGCGGGTAGAGCGTGAGGACCAGGACGATGCCCAGGGCGCCCGCCCCGATGGAGGTGATGGTGATCAGGGCGCCCAGCAGGACGCCGCCGAGGATGGTGAGCCATCTGGCGCGGCGGGACGGGGTCTCCTGGACTCCCGCCGCGTCGGCTCCCAGGCGCCGCATGATCCGGGGCTTGATCACCAGGAACAGGGCCACGAAGACCAGGGCGAAACCGATGCCGTGCTGGATGATGGCGTCCAGCTTCTCGAGGCTGGGCAGGCTGTGCAGGATGGCGATGATGATCAGGCTGGTGGGCAGGCTGCCCAGACAGATGCGTTTGACAACAGGCCAATCCACAAGGTTCAGCTTCTGGTAGCGCCAGATGGCAAAACCCTTGGTGGCGGAGGCGTAGAGCAGGTCCGTGCCCACCGCCACCGATGGATTCATCCCGAACAGGATGAGCATCGGCGTCATGAGCGCGCCGCCGCCCACGCCGGTGAGTCCGACCAGGAACCCGGTCACCGCGCCCAGGCAGGTGTAGGGCCAATAGTGATGGGCGAGTGCTGAAAATTCCAAGCGAGGACTCCGCTGCCATGGGATCGCGGCAGCCTCAAGGTGACGCTTCGCAGCGTTCCGGGCCAGTACATCTATATAAAATATTATTAAGTATTGGCAAAAACCATCATCTTGAAACCATTGCCTGGGCGGTCACTTGCCCGCATGGTGAGCGGGATGACAACATCAAGTGCAAGTTCGGTCGCCCAAAGCATGATGGTTCACCCATGTCCAGCCCAGGAGGGTTGATGAAATTCATTTGCGTCATGATGGTTTTCGCCGGTTTGCTTGGCTGTGCGCCGGCCAGGGTCGCAAGCCTCCCTTCCGCCGCGGCCGCCGCCGCCACCCCAGGTCCCATTCCCGCGGGGTCCGGCCAGTTCACGCTTTCCGGGGCCGAGCCGCTGACGGTCTTCACCTACAAGCCGAGGGACTGCACCGGCGGCCCGTTGCTGGTGGTCTTCCACGGGGTGGGCCGCAACGCCGCCGACTACCGGGACCACGCGATCGTCATGGGCGACCGGTTCAAGGCCATCGTGGCGGCCCCTCTCTTCGCGCAGAGGGAATTCCCGCACGAGCGCTACCAGATGGGCGGAGTGCTGCGGAAAGGGCGGCTGCAGCCGCAGGACCAGTGGACCTATGCCTTCATCCCGAAGCTGGTGGACCAGGTCCGGGCCATGGAGGGGCGCCCCGATCTGCCCTACTGCCTCATCGGGCACTCGGCTGGAGGCCAGTTCGTGGACCGGATGGCCGCCTTCCTCCCGGGCGGGGCCAGCCGGATCGTGGCCGCCAATCCGGGCACGCTCCTGTTCCCCAGCCGGGGCCTGGCGTTCCCCATAGGCTTCGGCGGCCTGCCGCAGTCCGTGGGCGGCGACGATGCCATCCGCGCCTATCTGGCGGCCCCCCTCACCCTCTACCTGGGCACCGGCGATGTGGTGCAGGACCGGGATTTCGAACGGTCCCCCGAGGCCATGCAGCAGGGCTCCGCGCGCCTCTACCGGGGGCGGGCCTGCTTCGAGCTGGCCCGCAAGGTCGCGGCGGAACACGGCTGGCCCTGCAACTGGCGCAAGGTGGAGATCGCCGGCGTGGGACACAACGCCACCCGGATGTTCGCAGGAATGGAAGTCGGGGATGCGCTGTTCGGCCCCGGCGGCGCCGTGATGGGCGCGACGGCTTCAGGCGAGCGATAGCGCCGCGACGAGTTTCCGGACCCCCTCCTCGTACCGCCCGGTCGGGGGCAGCAGGCTGAGCACCAGGTAGCCGTCTCCGGGCAGGTCGAAGAAGTGCCCGGGGTGCACCAGCACCCCGGCCTCCTCCAGCAGCCGCAGGGCGCAAGCTTCCGCCGGATCCACCGCCGGCCGCCGGAGCAGGACCGCCCAGCCCCCCTCCACCCGCAGCCGGGCCAGGTGGGGATGGGGCGCCAGGGCCCAGTCCAGGACCTCCAGGTTGTCCCGCAGCCGGCCCAGGATCCCGGACTGGATCCCGGGCGCCAGCCGCAGCAGCTCCGGGGCCGCCGCCTGGGCCGGGGCGGACACGGAGAGATACTGGTCGGCGATGAAGGCGAGGGGCTCCAGCAGGGCCCGGGCCTGGGCGCCCCGGGCGGCGATCCAGCCCAGCTTCACCTGGGGCAGGGCGGCGATCTTGCTGAGCCCCGACAGGACGAACAGGGGGCACGGCGGATCCAGGGCCTCCAGGGCGGTGGGCAGGCGGTCCGGCCCGGGTTCCAGGGGGTAGTCGGCGAACACCTCGTCCACCAGGAGGGCGAGGCCGCGCCGGGCGCAGAGGTCCAGCAGCCCGGCCCACTCCTCCCGGGACAGGAAGTGGCCGGTGGGATTGTTGGGGTTCACCACCACCACGGCCCGGGTGCGGGCGGCGCAGGCCGCTTCCAGGGCGGGCAGGTCCAGGTTCCAGCGCTCGTGCCGGATGGCCGGGACGGTGCGGGCCTCCACGCCCTCCAGGGCGGCCAGCCAATGGAACAGCGGGTAGCTGGGGGACGGCACCAGCACGTGGTCGCCCGGGTCGCACAGGAGCTTGAACAGCCAGGCGTAGGCCTCGGAGGTGGAGGCGGTGAGGATCAGGTCCTCCGCCGCCAGCCCATGGCCGTGGTAGGCCGCGATGGCCGCCCGGGCTTCCTGCCCGCCCCGGGCGTCGGGCTGGTAGCCCAGCACCCCCGGCCGGGCCAGGGCCGCCAGGATCTCCGGTTCGGGATACTGGAACCCGCAGCGGGTGGGGTTGGAGACGGTCAGATCCAGGTACGGGCGGCCTTCCCGCCGGCGGCGGTCCAGTGCCGCCGTGAGGGCGTTGGGTTCCATGGAGGGGGGAAGGCGACCGGAAGGCATGCCACGAGGATAAGCTATGTTCCTGATCGGAGGTTCCCATGGCACGGATCGTGAACGTCGCGGTGCTCCTGGCGGGCTGCGGGCATGTGGACGGGGCCGAGGTCCGGGAGTCGGTGCTCGCCCTCCTGGCCCTGGACCAGCACGGGGCGCGTTTCCAGTGCGTGGCGCCCAACGCCTCCCAGGCGGAGGTGGTGAACCACGCCACCGGCCAGGTGGCGGGGGGGGTGCGCAACATCCTGGAGGAGGCGGGCCGGATCGCCCGGGTGGGCCAGTGCCTGGACCTGGCCCAGGCGGACCCGGAGCCGTACGACGCCCTGGTCCTGCCCGGCGGGGCCGGGGTGGCCAAGAACCTCTGCAGCTTCGCCCAGGACGGCCCCCGGGCGCAGGTGCGGCCCGACGTGGCCGCCTTCGTCCGGGCCTTCTTCGCGGCCGGCAAGCCGGTGGGGGCCATCTGCATCGCCCCGGCCCTGGTGGCCCTGGTGCTGAAGGGGATGGGCCGGCGGGCGACCCTGACCCTGGGCGACGGGGCCGGGACGGCCGCCGCCATGGAACAGCTGGGCATCAGCCACCGGTCCGTGGCCTCGTCCCGGGAGATCGTCATCGACGAGGAACTGAAGCTGGTGACGACCCCCGCCTACATGTTCGGCCAGGCGCGTCTCGGCGACGTGTGGGTCGGCATCGAGCGGTGCGTGGCGGAAGTGCTCAAGCGGGTCGGCTAGCAAAAAAACGGCCGACAAGGGCATGCGGGCGATTGGAATTGCTGGCAAGCTCTTGCCCATGCCATCCCCCCGGGAAAACACCCAGGATGCCGCGCCCCGCAACATCCTGGAACGATGGGTGCGCCGCTTCGGCCGGACCAGCTACGCGCTGGCCATGCTGCTGCTGTATCTCCTGGCCGCCGCGGCCATGGGCCTGGCCGCGGCGCCGGCCCTGGCCCTGGCGGCCTGGCTGTGCCGCCTGGCGGCCCGGCTCGGGCCGGTCCCGGCCTGGTGCCTGCGCGGCTTCGCCCTGGCCCTGGCCTGGTTCGTCTTCGGCACGGCGCTGCTGGGGGTGGCGGCCCTGTTCAACCTGCTCCTGCCCACCCGGGTGCGGCCCTACCGGGGCGGCTACTACACCCTGGCGGCGGTGCCCTGGTTCCTGCACAACGGACTGTTCTACCTGGTGCGGTTCACCTTCCTGCCCTTCGTCACGCTCCTGCCCCAGGGCGTCTGGTTCCTCAAGGCCATGGGCATGAAGATCGGCCGGCACGCCTTCATCAACACCGAATACATCAGCGACCCCAGCCTCATCACCATCGGCGACGACGCGGTGATCGGCGGCAGCGTGCGCCTCTGCGCCCACTACGGGGGCGGGGGCAACCTGGTGATCGCCCCGGTGCGGGTGGGCCACCGGGCCACCCTCGGGCTGGCCTGCAGCGTCATGGGCGACGTGGTCATCGGCGATGATGCGGTGATCCTGCCGCACAGCGTCCTGCTCCCCGGCAGCCGGGTGGGCCCCGGCGAGATCTGGGGCGGGGTGCCGGCCCGGCCCATCCCCCGGGAGGAGATGGACGTCATGAAGAAGCTCATCCGCGGGGAGGGGTAGCCGGGCTCCGCCTGGATTTGCGCTGCTGAACCTATTCCAGGTCGTCCGCCCCGTCCCGCGGCAGCGCCCAGGCCCGGGCCATGCGCCGCAGGGCGGGGTGGCCCAGGCGGGTGGAGACGACCAGCCGGTCCTCGGCCGGCAGGGCCACGATCCAGGGCGCCGCCAGGCCCAGCACCAGCCCGGAGTCGGGATTCCGCAGGCTCTGGTCCAGGGCCTGGAGCACCTGGTAGGCCACGGGGATGAACTCCCGCCACCGGGACACCTGCAGCGCCTCCGCCTGCATGAGGGTGAGGGGCGGCTGGACCAGGGCTTCCAGGGCCGCGCCGGTGAGCCGGGGGTTCTGCAGGAAGGCGGCCAGGACCCGGGTGTCCCGGACCTTCCAGATGGCCGGCCACAGCGGGGCGGGGGCCAGGGCGGCCAGGCTGCGGCGCTCGCCCATGGTCATGGCCGCCCAGCTGGAACGCAGGCGCTCCACCGCGTGGGCCCTGGCCTGGGGATGGGCCGAGGCGTCCCCGGCGATGGCCGCCAGCGCCCGCCAGGGCAGGGCGGGCAGCAGCTGGTTGCGCAGCTGGGCCGGGGCCTGGAGGTGCTGGGCGATCCAGCGCAGCAGCATGGGCCGCTTGCGGATCTCCTTGAGCGCGGCCGCGGCCTCCAGCCATCCGGGCGGCGGCGCCGGATGGCGCAGCTGCCGCAGGAACTGGGGCCAGGGCATCTGGGGAGGGAGCGGCCAAGTCACCATGCCATTGTCACCGGACTAGGGCACACTATGGCCATGGATACCCTCTTTTCCATCCTGGGCAGGGGCAGGGCCGGAAGGGCCCTGGCGTCCGCCTGGGGCGACCAGGTGGCGCTGCTGCCCGGCCGGGCCGCCCCCGAAGGCCTGGTGCTGCTGGCGGTGCCGGACCAGGCTCTGGAGGCCTGCGCCCGGCGCTTTCCGGGACGGTGCCTGCACCTTTCCGGCAGCTGCGAACTGGCGGGGGTGCCCTCCGCCCACCCCCTCACCAGCTTCGACGGGCAGCCGGCGGACTGGACCGGGACGCCCCTGGCCCTGACCGGGCCGGTGCCCGGAGTGTTCCTGGACGCGTTCGCCGGGCTGGGCTTCGTGCCCTTCCCGCTGCCGGCGGAACTGAAGCCGCTCTACCACGCCTGCGCCGTGCTGGCCTCCGGCCACGCGGCGACCCTGTGGCTGGGGGCCGGAGCGCTCCTGGCCCAGGCGGGGGTGGCGCTTCCGGGGCGCGGCCTGGGCCCCCTGGTGGAGGCCACCGTGCGCAACCTGGAACGGCACGGCGCCGCGGGCCGCACCGGTCCCTTCGTCCGGGGCGACGCGGCCACCATCAACCGGGACGCCGCCGCGCTCCCGGCGCCGTGGCGGGAGGTTTTTCTGGGTCTGGGCAGGCTGTAGCGCTGCCAAGGAGCATTGCCATGAGCCGAACGCCCAGCCAGTCCGAACCGGTCCAGGTGGTGGTGCGTCCGCTGAACCTGGGCATGCACGAGGTGCAGGTGACCATGACCCTGCCGGCCGGGGCCACGGCCCAGGGGGCCGTGCTGGCGCTCCCGGCCTGGACTCCGGGCTCGTACCTGATCCGGGACTACGCGCGGTTCCTGGACCGGCTGACGGTGGTGGCGGAGGACGGGGGGCCCCTGGCGGTGGCGAAGCTGGACAAGCAGCGCTGGCGCCTGGCCGCCGCCAAGGGCCGGACCACCGTGAGCTACCGCCTGTTCTGCAACGAGCTCACCGTGCGCACCAACCACGTGGACGCCGCCCACGCGCACCTGGTGGGGGCCGCCAGCTTCCTCTACCTGGAGGACCAGCCGCGCCGGCCCTTCCAGGTGGCCTTCCAGGACTGGCCCGGGAACTGGAAGGTGGCCACGGCCCTGCCCGAGGCGGACGGGGCGTACCTGGCCGCGGACCACGACACCCTGGTGGATTCGCCGTTCGAGCTGGGCACCTTCCGCATGCACCGGTTCAGCCAGGCGGGCTGCGAGTTCCGCTTCGCCATCAGCGGGGACCATCCCGGGGACGAAGCCCGGATCGTGGACGGCACCCGGGCGGTGGTCCAGGCCTGCGCCGCCATCTTCGACGGCCTCCCCTGCTCCCGCTACCTGTTCCTGCTGGGCTTCAACCCCGGGCTGCGGGGCGGGCTGGAGCACCGGGACAGCGCCTCGCTGCTGGCCGACCCGAGGCAGGTGGAGAAGGCGGACGGCTACTGTGACCTGTTCCTGCTCATCGCCCACGAGTTCTTCCACGTCTGGAACGTCAAGCGCATGCGCGACCCGGCCCTGGGCCCCTTCGACTACCAGCGGGAGAACTTCACCCGCCTGCTCTGGTTCCACGAAGGCTTCACCAGCTTCATGCAGTACGTCATCGTCCTGCGGGCGGGGGTGGCGACCTGGGCCTGGGTGGCCAAGCGGCTGGCCGGATCCTGGACCGACAACACCACCCGCGCCGGCCGGCTGGAGCAGAGCCTGGAGGAAGCCAGCTTCGACGCCTGGATCCGGCACTACAAGCCCACCGAGTTCGCCCCCAACAGCACCGTGAGCTACTACGACAAGGGGGCCATGGCGGCCTGGATCATGGACGCCCAGCTGCGCCTGGGCTCCGGCGGCGAGGCCGGGCTGGACACCCTGTTCGCCCGGCTCTGGCAGCGCATCGGCGACGGCGCCGTCACCGACGGCGACCTGCGCGAGACCTACCGGGAGCTGGGCGGCGGGGACCCCGGCCCGTTCTGGAGCCGCTTCATCCAGGGGCGGGCGGAACTGGACCCGGGGCCCATCGAGGCGGCCTACGGGCTCAAGCTCAAGGCCAAGGCGCCCTGGGAGCTCCTGGCCAACGGCGAGGCCGGCGACCCCGACGCCGTGCGCCGGGCCCGGGCCTATGCCGGGCTGGTGTTCGCCGAGGACGGGCCGAGCCTGGCCAATGTGCTGCCGGGGTCGCCGGCGGCCCAGGCGGGCCTGGGCTACGGCATGGAGATCCTGGCGGTGAACGGGTGGCGGACCGTCTCGGCGGCGGACGTCCAGCGCCAGTTGGGGGCCCGCGGCCCGGGCGACCGGGTGGAGATCCTGGCCCTGGAGCGGGGCCGGGTGCGCAGCATCGCCCTCACCCTGGCGGAGAATCCGCAGCGGACCATCCAGATCAGCGCGGCTCCGGGGGCCACGGCGGCCCAGCGGGAAGCCTTCGGCGCCTGGACCGGCCAGCCGTTCCCGGCGGCCGCGGCCCGGGGCGGGGCATGAACCCCCTGGACTGGGACCTGGGCAACATCCCTCCGGGCGTCGCCTGGGGCGGCGTGGACGAAGCCGGCCGCGGGGCCTGGGCCGGCCCGGTGGTGGCCGCCTGCGCCGTCCTGGACCGGGAGGCGGCGGCGCGCTGGGGGCACGTGCTGCGCACCGCCCGGGACAGCAAGCTCATCGCGCCGGAGCGGCGCGAGGCCCTGGCCGCCGAGCTCAAGATGATCCTGCCCGCCTGGTCCGTGGCGGAAGTGGACAACCTGGGCATCGACCGGGAGAACATCCTGGAGGCCTCCCTGTACGCCATGCGCCAGGCGGCGGCGGGGGTGGCGGTGCGGCCCCGGATCCTCCTGGTGGACGGCAACCGGGCCCCGCGAACGGGACTGCCGGAACGCCTGGTGGTGGACGGCGACGCCCTGAGCTGCGCCGTGGCCTGCGCCTCCATCCTGGCCAAGACGCACCGGGACGCGCTCATGCGCGAACTGGACCTGCGCCTGCCCGGCTACGGCTTCGCCCGGCACAAGGGCTACGGCACCCAGGTCCACCGCCAGGCGCTCCGGGACCTGGGGGCGTCCCCGGCGCACCGCCTGAGCTACGCGCCGGTGGCGGCCCTGGCGCGGCCGGAGGCCGGACTGGAGGTCGCGCTCATGGACCAGATCGAGCTGTGCGCCTCGGTGGCCGAACTGCAGCTCTGGGTGGAGCAGGCCCTGCGGCCCGCCTACGGCCGGCTGGACCTGGCCTGGGTGGAGACCCTGCGCGGCCGCTACGGGGAACGGCTGGCCTTCCTCGCCGGCGGCAGAGCGGGGCCGCAGTGATCGAGCAGGACGTGGCCATCGCGCTCATCCGGGACCGGGGACGCTGGTTCGCCCAGCGCCGGGACGCCGCCGCCAGCCGCTGTGCGGGGCTGTGGGAATTCCCGGGCGGCAAGCTGGAACCCCTGGAAACGCCCCGGGCGGCGCTGTTCCGGGAACTGGCGGAGGAGGTCCGCTGGATCCCCGGGCGGGCCGAGCCGCTGCCGCCGCTGCGGCACGGCTACCCGGGCCTGGCGGTGGTGCTGCACCCCTTCCTGTGCGACGGGGACCTGCGGCCGCGCACCGCCTTGGCCTGGGGCTGGTTCACCGCGGCAGAGCTGGCCAGGCTGCCCATGCCCGAAGCCAATCGGACGCTCCTGGAGAAATATCGCGCGCATCTGTAATATTGCGGGTATACCATGTTGGTATTTGCGTGAAATCCTCAAATGAAGGGTATTTGCACGATGCGATCCAGTGGCGGCCCCGGAGAACTCATGAAGCAGTTGGCCCTCGGACTCCTATTCGCGCTGGCACCCGGCCTGTTCGCCCAGGCGCCGCCCCAGCAGGAGGTGGTGCTGTCCGCCTCGGCGGGGACCAAGCTCGGCATCGCCCTGCCCTACCCCAAAGTCTCCGGAGGGGTGCCGGAGGCGCTGGTCACCCGGGAATACCATGAGGTCCTCGCCCGGGACCTGGAAGAGGCGGGTCCCTTCAGCGTGATCAAGGACAAGCTGCCCCCGGCCGTGGACGCGGCCAGCTACCCGGCCTGGGCGGCCACCGGCACCGAGTGGCTGCTCACCTCCAGCGTCGGCCGCAATGCCGGCGGCGATCTGGAGGTGGCCGTCCAGGTGGTGGACCTGCTGGCCGCCCAGCAGGGCAACGCCAGCGGGACCGCGATCTTCTCCCGGCGCTACACCGGCAAGGACAACGCCATGCGCCGCATCGCCCACAGGATCGCCGACGACCTGATGGCGCGGCTCACCGGGGAGCAGGGCGTGGCCTCCACCCGGGTGGTGTTCGTCAAGGCGGCGGGCCGGGGCCTCAAGGAGGTCTGGCAGGTGGACCGGGACGGCGCCAACCCCATGGCCCTCACCTCGTTCCGGAGCCTGACCATCTCGCCGACGGTGGCCCCGGACGGGCGGCTGGCCTATGTGACCTACAAGGGCGGAGCCCCCGAGATCTGGGGCCAGCGCACCCCCGGCGGCCCCCAGGTGAAGCTCTTTCCGCTGCCCGGCCAGCCCCAGGGGCAGTGCTTCTGCCCGTCCTGGTCCCCGGACGGCAGGCGCCTGGCCCTGGTGCAGGGCGACCGCCGCGGCAACACCGACATCCTCGTCCTGGACGTGGCCAGCGGCCGGGCCCGCCGCATCACCGACAGCAACTGCATCAACACCGATCCCAGCTGGAATCCCGCCGGCACCCAGCTGGCCTTCACCTCCGACCGGGAAGGCGGTCCCCAGGTGTTCCTCATGGGCGACGACGGTTCCAATGTGCGCCGGCTCACCCAGGAGGGCCCCTACAACGCCAGCCCCAGCTGGAGCCCTTCGGGCGCCATGATCGCCTATGTCTCCCGCTTCGAAGGCAAATTCGATCTTTTTGTCTATAAACTTGGTGAAGGCAAGTCGTACCAGGTCACCACCGGTGTGGCCAGTTCCGAATCGCCATCCTGGTCTCCGGACGAGCGCCGCATTGTTTTTTCAAGCGGCAGCATGGGCGGCATGCAGTTATATACAACAGATTTATCCGGCAACACCTTGCGCAAGCTGGTTGATCTTGCCGGCTGCCAGAGTCCCAAGTGGACAAGGGCTCGCTGAGGAAAAAAAGACTGCCCGGATTTCCTGGGCCTTGTTAACCTTATTCGCGTTGGAGGAGTCAAACATGAGATTCGTTCGAACCTTTATTCCCGTTGCCGTGGTCCTCGCTCTGGGGGTGGGAGTGGCTTGCAAGAAGCCGGCCCCCGCTCCTGCCCCGCCCGCGCCGGTCGCCGAACCCGCTCCCGCCCCGGCCCCTGCCGAAGTCCAGCAGCCCAATGACGATTCCGCCGCCCGGGCCGCCGCCGACGCCGAAGCCGCCCGCAAGGCCGCCGCCGCCGCCGAGATGGAGCGCCAGGCCCAGTTCAAGGCCGCCGCCGAGGCCGCGCTCAAGGACATCAACTTCGAATTCGACAAGTCCGACATCCGCGAGGTCGACAAGGCCAAGCTGCAGGCCATCGCCGACTTCCTCAAGGCCTATCCGGACGCCAAGCTCCAGCTCGCCGGCAACTGCGACGAGCGCGGCACGGTCGAGTACAACCTGGCCCTGGGCGAGCGCCGCGCCCATGCCGCCCAGGCCTACCTGACCGGCCTGGGCGTCGCCGATGCCCGGCTGACCACCATCAGCTACGGCAAGGAGAAGCCCAAGGTGGACGGCCACGACGAGGCCAGCTGGCTGATCAACCGGAACTGCCAGTTCACCCTTCAGTAGAAGCCCGAATAGAGCTACCTTGGGAGCGGAGGGACCTGGTTCCTCCGCTCTTCTTGATTTCTGCAGGAGTCCCCACATGCATGCTCGCCCCTGGATCGCCGGACTGGCCCTGTGCGGCCTGTTGCTCTGCGTCGCCTGTCCCGCCGATGACGGGCTCAAGCAGGTGGAGGACCAGGTCGGCGACCTGAAGATCGAAGTGTTCAAGCTGCGCACCCAGATGGAGGACGCCAACAAGAAGCTGGACGAGGACCGCTCCGCCGGCGCCGAGGCGCGCGGCCAGGACCGGCGCTTCCAGGCCGACCTCCAGGAGACCCTGCGCCAGCTCCAGGAGACCACCCGGATCATCGGCAACCGCCTGGGCGACGTCTCGGCGCGCCGGGCCGCCCCCGCTGCCGGCAAGGCCCCCGCCGCCGCGGCCGCCGCGCCCGCCGCCGCCTCAGGCGGCGAGGACCAGGCCTTCGGCGCCGCCGTGCTGGACTACAACCGGGGCAACTATGCCCTGGCCGCCGACGGCCTGAACCTCTTCATCAAGGCCAACCCCCAGTCCGCCCAGGTATCCGACGCGCTGTTCTACCTGGGGCTCTGCTACTACAACCAGAAGCTCTACGACAAGGCCCAGCCGGTCTTCGAGCAGATCCTGCGCGAGCACGCCAGCTCCAGCCAGTTCCTGCCGGCCAAGCTCAAGCGCGGCCAGTGCCTCCAGCGGATCGGGCTGAAGCCGGCGGCCATCACCGCCTTCAAGGAGATCACCACCGGCTTCCCGGGCTCGCCCGAGGCCCGCACCGCCCAGCAGGAACTGGCCGACCTGGGGTTCTGAGGGTCCGAGTCCCGGATTCGCGCCCGTAGCCGCTTCCGGGTCGGGACGCGCATGCGCGCGCCTCGCCGGAAGCGTGGCAGATGGGCTCGAGGGGGACGTGTCCCATTGGCAAACGTTTCTCGGCTTCCGGCATCAAACGTTGAAGGTGGAGGAGATCGGTGATGCGGGCCCATGCGGGCACCATGCCGGCTCTGGCGCTTCAGGTTTCCTGCGGGGAGGGCGGAGAGATGGCCGTTGCGAGCATTCCGGAACTGGATGAGCTGGTCGCCCGGGTCAAGGCGGCGCAGCTGCGCTTCGGGGAATATACCCAGGAGCAGGTGGACCTCATCTTCCGCGGGGCGGCCCTGGCGGCCGCGGACGCCCGCATCCCCCTGGCCCGCATGGCGGCCGGTGAAACCGGCATGGGGGTGATGGAGGACAAGGTGATCAAGAACCACTTCGCCTCGGAATACATCTACAACGCCTACAAGGACGAGAAGACCTGCGGCGTGCTGGCGGTGGACAACCTGTACGGCACCATGACCCTGGCCGAGCCGGTGGGGCTCATCTGCGGCATCGTGCCCACCACCAACCCCACCTCCACCGCCATCTTCAAGGCGCTCATCAGCCTCAAGACCCGCAACGGCATCATCTTCAGCCCGCACCCCCGGGCCCGGCGCTCCACCTGCGCGGCGGCGCGGCTGGTGCTGGAGGCGGCGGTGGCCGCCGGCGCGCCCGAGGACATCATCGGCTGGATCGACGAGCCCACGGTGGAGCTGAGCAACCACCTCATGCACCACCCGGCGGTGAACCTGATCCTCGCCACCGGCGGGCCGGGCATGGTCCGGGCGGCCTATTCCTCGGGCAAGCCGGCCATCGGGGTGGGCGCGGGCAACACCCCGGTGGTGATCGACGAGACCGCGGACATCAAGCGGGCGGTGGCCTCCATCCTCATGTCCAAGACCTTCGACAACGGCGTGGTGTGCGCCTCGGAGCAGGCGGTGATCGTGGTGGACAGCGTCTACGAGGCGGTGCGGGACCGGTTCGCCAGCCACGGGGGCTGCCTGCTGGACCCCGGGCAGTGCGAGGCGGTGAAGCGGGTGCTGCTGCTGGACGGGACGCTCAACCCGGCGGTGGTCGGCCAGCCCGCGCCGAAGATCGCCGCCATGGCCGGGATCCAGGTGCCCGGCGACACCCGGGTGCTCATCGGCGAGGTGGACGCGGTGGGGCCCGGGGAGGCCTTCGCCCACGAGAAGCTGTCCCCCACCCTGGGCATGTACCGGGCCAAGGACTTCCTGGACGCGGTGGCCAAGGCCGAGGCCCTGGTGGCCCTGGGCGGCATCGGCCACACCTCGGCCCTGTACACCGACCAGGACCAGCGGGGGGACCGGGTGGCCCTGTTCGGCGCCCGCATGAAGACCGCCCGGATCCTCATCAACACCCCCTGCTCCCAGGGGGGGATCGGCGACCTCTACAACTTCAACCTGGCGCCCTCCCTCACCCTGGGCTGCGGCTCCTGGGGCGGCAACTCCATCTCCGAGAACGTGGGCCCCAAGCACCTCATCAACCGCAAGACCGTCGCCAAGAGGGCCGAGAACATGCTGTGGTACAAGCTGCCCAGGAGCGTCTACTTCCGGCGGGGCTGCCTGCCCTTCGCCCTGGAGGAGCTGCGCGGGCGCAAGCGCGCGGCCATCGTCACCGACCGCTACCTGTTCGACCACGGCTGCGTGGACGCCACCATCCGCATCCTCAAGCACCTGGGGCTGGAGGTGGAGGTGTTCCACGAGGTGGCGGCGGACCCGACCCTGGCGGTGGTGCGCAAGGGGGTGGCCATGCTCCAGGCCTTCCAGCCCGACGTGATCGTGGCCCTGGGCGGCGGCTCGCCCATGGACGCGGCCAAGCTCATGGGCGTGCTGTACGAGCATCCCGAGGTGCAGTTCGAGGACCTGGCGCTGCGCTTCATGGACATCCGCAAGCGCATCTACAAGTTCCCGAAGATGGGCGAAAAGGCGCTGCTGGTGGCCATCCCCACCACCTCGGGCACCGGCTCGGAGGTCACCCCCTTCGCGGTGGTGACCGACGAGGCCACCGGGGTGAAGTACCCCATCGCCGACTACGAGCTCACCCCCACCATGGCCATCGTCGACCCGGACCTGGTCATGGACCTGCCCCGGAACCTCACCGCCTTCGGCGGCATCGACGCGGTGACCCACGGCCTGGAGGCCTACGTCTCGGTCATGGCCAACGAGTACTCCGACCCCCACGCCATCCAGGCCCTGCGCCTGCTCAAGGAGCACCTGCCCGCGGCCTACCTGGAGGGCAGGGGCAACCCCAGGGCCCGGGAGGCGGTGCACAATGCCGCCACCATCGCCGGCCTCGCCTTCGCCAACGCCTTCCTGGGGGTGTGCCACTCCATGGCGCACAAGCTGGGCGCCGAGTTCCACCTGGCCCACGGCCTGGCCAACGCCCTGCTGATCAGCAACGTGATCCGCTACAACGCCACCGACACCCCCACCAAGCAGACCGCCTTCAGCCAGTACGACCGGCCCCAGGCGCGCCACCGCTACGGCGAGATCGCCCTGGCCCTGGACCTGCCCGGCCACCACACCGCGGAGCGCATCGAGAGCCTGATCGGCTGGGTGGAGGGGCTCAAGCGCATCCTGGAAATCCCCCCGTCCATCCGCGAGGCCGGGGTGAACGAGGAGGCGTTCCTGGCCCGGGTGGACCAGGTGGCGGAGGGCGCCTTCGACGACCAGTGCACCGGCAGCAACCCCCGCTACCCTCTCATCGCGGAGCTGAAGCAGCTGCTGCTGGACTCCTACTACGGCCGCTCATACTCGGGCGTCGGCTAGGGATCCGTCGGCCCAGGGATGCGGGTCCCATTGGCGAGAACCAGGGACGGCCCTCAGGTCAATCGAGGAAGTCGGCGCTGCTCATGACAATGAGGTCGTCGGCCGCCTCGTGGTCCAGGGCCGGCTCCGGGACTGCCGCCTGGGCCGGGGCCGCCTCGTCCACGAATTCCAGGTCGTTCCCGTGGATCTGGTTCCAGTCCTCGGCGTGGATCTGCATCAAGGTGTTGGCGTTACCTTGCAGGCCCGTCATGCCGACCCCGTTGAAGACCGCGCTGCCGACGCACTCGAACAGGGGGGTCGTCCAGCCGTCGAACGCGATGTAGACCAGGAGGGCCTGGTCCGGCACCTGCAGCTTGTGGTCCGCGAGCTGGAACTTGACCGTGCAGGAGCTCCTGCCGGCGGCCTTTTCGATGGAAATGGTGCTCCGGGCGGGGATGGTGATCATCACCTGCCGGCTCGCGGCGGGGACGTCCTGGGCCTGGGCGGTGCCGGCGCATACGGTGATGTCGGAAAGCAGTTCCTCGGCCAGCAGGTACCAGGGCCGGGTGGAAACGTTGGTGAAATAGACGGGATGGGTGGCCCATCCGGCGATGCCCGCCGCCAGCAGCAGGCCCATGCGCAGCGTTCTTGAACTCATGAACAGATAACCTCCAGGCTCGGTCACCGGACCGGTCATGAAGATGTGCTATTAATTGCTGAAAGGTTCCCGGTCAGGCCTGGGCCGGCCCCGGGCCATCCGGCCCGCACCGGCCGCCCAGGATGGCCAGGGCCGCGCCCCAGTCCTCGGCGGTCCAGGGGAACAGCATGGCCGGCTGGCCCAGGTGCTCCCGCAGCCGCTGGTCCCGGCGGCCCATGGCCAGGCCGGCCAGGTCCCCGGCGCCCACCCAGGCCAGGCCCCGGGGGGCGGCGGGCGGCGCGGCCAGGTGCAGCGCCAGGGGGTGGACGGTCTGCCGCAGGTGGCTGTAGACCTGCACCCAGCCCGGCCAGGAACGGCCTTCGCCGGCCCGGTACGGGATGCCGGCCTCGGCGGCGCCGCCGGCGGCCTCTCCCGCGGGGACCCAGGGCCAGCTCCAGAGGCCGGCCAGCAGCCCGGTGCGCGCCGGGGGACGCAGCAGCCACCCCGCCGGGGAGGAGATGGCCACCAGGTACAGCTCCGACGCCTTGGGCTTGGCCCGGGGCAGGGCGGGGGGGATGCGGGCGGTGCTGCCCTGCAGATGGGCCTGGCAGGCGCTGCGCAGGGGGCAGGCGGGGCACTGGGGCGCGGGGGCGCACAGGGTGGCCCCCAGCTCCATGATGGCCTGGGTGAGCCGCGAGGGGCCGTGGGCGGCCAGGGCGGGCTGGAGCCAGGCGCGCAGCTCCGGGGCCGAGCGGCGCGGGTCCTCCTCCAGGGCCAGGAGCCGGGCCACGACCCGGAACGCGTTGCCGTCCAGGGCCGGGGCGGGCCACTGGAAGGCCTGGGCGGCCAGGGCCGCGGCGGTGTAGGGCCCCAGCCCGGGCAGCTG
>Ga0181516_10000435_pt1 | contig 39149 bp, 35 predicted proteins | sample PEATcosm2014_Bin_25_FD_121104 | JGI IMG/M metagenome (GOLD analysis project Ga0181516, IMG submission 121104) | Peatland microbial communities from MTU Mesocosm Facility, Houghton, MI, USA - PEATcosm2014_Bin01_10_metaG | ecosystem: Environmental > Terrestrial > Soil > Wetlands > Peat | place... | reverse complement strand
CGCCGCCACGCACTTGCTTTTTGCTCGATGCGGACGATGCCGAACTCGAAACCAAAAGGGCAACTCTGTTCCACACTCGGGTAAAGCCGCTGAGCGTCCGGCGGCGCGACGAGGAAGGCCTGCGGCTGACAGAACGGACGCTGCTGATTCGGTCCGACTTGATTGTTGGTTACCGCGGTTCTCGATACGCGCGCCGGCTAGTTGGAATAAAAAAACGGGCCAGGATGTTTGCTCCAGTGCAAGCACCGGATCGTTGACCCGCCGCTCGACATCATCCCACAGATGAAGTCCGCATGCGACCATTTTTGACTTGACAGCTATTGTGAATCGCTGATAACTTTCCGCGTAAACCGGGCTTCCCGCATCGACCACATCTCTCCAGAGTTCATCCGCTAGACATTAGTCGCTCATTGGCTCTCGTTCCCGTGCCTACGAGATGGTCAATCAAATTGGCTCCATCGCGATGGTGCGTCGCTGAATCATGGCGGCGCCCGGTGAGTATAAGGAGAATTCCATGAAAACGCGCATCCCATGGCTCGTCAACACGATTTGCGCCGGCATCTTCTTCCTGGCCGTCTGCGGAAGTTCGAGGTCTACCGCGTCAGCCCAAACGTCCGCAATCGGCGGCGGCTTGGACTGCAATGGCTGGAGCTCCATCTCGAAGAACATTCGGCCAATGGTCTGTACCGACCCGCACGGTGGAAGCGGCAAGCGGTTTTACGACAACGGCTGGTACATCGGGCACGACGAGCCCGACGTGCAGTTCTATTCGAACAGCCCAGGCTCAGGGAACAATATGGTGTACCACATCACGCTACCCAGTCGTGATCCGGTGCCCACGCAATCGGGAAGTTCCGTTGCGTGGTTCGAATTGACTCCGGCGATCTGGTTCAGCCTGGCGCTCTGCGATCCGAATTCTTATCCCCAAAATAAGTGCATTCCAAACAGCGATAAAAACACGGGAACCGGACTATCAACCGACGCGGGAGTCGCGCTTCTCGAGCTTCAGTTCTATCCGCCAGGTTGGCCGCCTTTCGCCACGCAAATAAGCTGCGATGAGACACATTGGTGCGCGGCGCTCAACATTGACAGTCTGGAGTGCACCTACGGTTTTGGTTCTTGCAACGTGAATTGCACAGAGCCAATCAACTTTGCGTACCTTGAAACCAATGGAATTCCGTCAGGTCCCCCAGCTCCGGGCCTACAGACGGAAGCCACATTTACTCCAGACGCGCACACCTTGCTGATGAACCCAGGAGATCAGTTGGTGGTTTACATCCGGGACAGCCCGGACGGCCTGCTCACTCTGATTGACGATGTTACGACTGGGACGCATGGATTTATGGTTGCGGGCGCAAAGAGTGGGTTCGCCAACACCGACCTGGCGACTTGCAATACAACGCCTTTCAACTTCCATCCGGAATTCAAAACGGCTAAGCCGGAGAATGTCGCCACCTGGTCTGCGCTGCAAGCCAATGTTAATTTCGCCGTGGAAACCGGGCACTTCGAATTTCCCGATGGAGATCAGGACGACTCGGACTGCTTTCCAGGACCGACCATCGCGGGATGCGCAGACTTCTCGTCGGGCGGCGATCTTGACTTCGACGGGCCGCCCTACCTTGCCGATTGGCCGGACGGATCGAGGAGGCATCCTCAGCCTCTCCTGCTGGGAGCGTTCAACGGCATGGGAGTCGGCCCTATGAGTTTTGGCGACGACGAGTCGGACCATCCAGCGGGATATCCTTACTTGCAGTTCAAGACCGATGTCGCCTTGTCGGACTCCGCCTGCGATGCCAACACTGGGGCGGGGTGCGTCGTGCCTCCGAACGGCGCAGCCTTCTACCCGTTCTTCACTCAACTGGGTGGTAACGGAAAAGGGCACGAAGTCCAGCCGTGCTTTTTTGCGTTTGGCAACGACCTTCCCGATACGACCAACAACTTCGAAAAGGATGCGCAGTACGGTTCTTTCACCAGCACGAACACGGTCGTCTACGGCAATGCTGGTCCAGTGATGCGAAACCCGTGCACACCATGAGCCGTTTGCCGGGCCAGGCCCGTGCTGCAGGCCCAGGTTGCGGCGGTTCAGCAGCATGGCCTCAGACGACCAATGCCGGCTAGTGAAGCAACAAATGGCGTGAGGATTGCGATCGCCGCAACAGGGGCTGACGGGTGGCCATACAATCCGCCGCGATCCTGTCACCGAGACGGAGCACAGTAACAGGTATCGCCTGCCGAACTGCATCGGCGCCGGCGGCAATGTACAAGTTGCGCCCCCTGTGCACACTGCCCACTTGACGAAGGTCGAGGCCGCCAACGGAAGCTGCAGGTTGCCGATCCGCAGAACCTATCCCACTTATCGCGATAAGGCTGAATGGGGCACGGGAGCTGTTGTGTGGGGTTGAGCGCGTTGCGGCTACTTCTGTTCGGTGACGTGGACGGAGTTCTCCAAACGGAAGGTGAGGAGCGTTTCGGCGGGCAGAACAATCTGCCTGTTGCCGCTGAAAGCACTACCGGCCGTTCCAGCGCCGCCGCCAGCCAGTGCGCCAATTGCCGCGCCCTTGCCGCCGCCGGCAAAAGCACCCACCAGGGCTCCGAAGCCGGCGCCTCCGCCAGCGAATACCGCGGTGCGCTTGCCCTTGCCCTTTTCCGCACGATCGATGGTGCTGGTGGCCACAGGGTAGCTGCCCCAGTTGGTGTGCACGCGCTCGAGGCGAATGGAGAGATAGGCGCCGCCTTTGATCTTGCCGAGGGGCTTGGCATCGATGACAGTGCCCTCAGCGCGCGCGCCGCGGGGAATGACGGTTTGCCCATTCACAACCACTTCGTCTGCGATGGTGGCGCCGAAGGTATCGCCGGGTTGCGAAATCTTCGATCCCAGATCCTGATCGAGGCGAACGCGAAGACTCGTGCCGGCAGGGAGATCGACGACGGTGGGCGGAGGCGGCCCTTGCGGGGCGGCTGCGCCGGACTGTGGAGCGGCTGCGCCGGGTTGCGCAGGCGAGGCCTGCTGCGGGTTCGGCACGGCTTGGGCGCTGGAACCATTCGCCTGCGGGACGCCGTTCTGCTGGGAACTGGTTTTACATCCGTTGCACGAGAGCATGCACGCAAGCACAAGTGCAGCATGAGGAACAAGCCTGCGAAAGGAAATCATTTATTGAGCTCCTTGGGGGATTTGTGGGCTCCGGCGGCGGGGTATACAGCCACAAAAGCTTCACCGGAGGCCCACTGCGGTTAGATGTCGAGATTCTTTACGTCGAGCGCATTGTCCTCAATAAACTTCCTGCGCGCCTCGACGTCTTCGCCCATCAGCGTGGTGAAGATGGCGTCGGTTTCGGCGATATCTTCAAGCTTGACGCGAAGCAGGGTGCGGCGTTCGGGATCCATGGTGGTTTCCCATAGCTGCGTGGAGGTCATTTCGCCGAGACCTTTGTAGCGCTGAACCTGGTAGTCCTTCTTGCCCTGTTCGACGATGTAGGCGAAGAGTTCGCGCGCTGTGGCCTTTTCTACCGGCTCGCGGGCGAGGCGCGCGGTGCGGCGGGCTTGCTTGGCCTCTGCCTCGGCTTCGCCTTCAACTACCTCTTCGGGCTCCTCGACTGCAGCGCCTTTTGCTGCAAATTCGATGAGGAAGGGCGGCTCGAGAAATTCCTTGATGAGGGAGTACTTGGCCATCATCTGACGGAACTCGGGGCTGGAGGCGAGGGTCCAATCGATGCAGCGCGTGGCGCCCTGCGCATCGGTGAAGCAGATGGACCAGGTGTGGTGCTCTTCATCCTCAACCGGAACGGCGACCTTGAACTGGAATTCGTCAGCCAGCTCGGTGAGCTTAGCGTGGAGCGCGGCGAGCTTCTCGGGGACTTCGCTCTCGGCCTTCGATGCGAAGTCGGCGCGGTGAATGAGTTCGGCGCGTGCAAGCAACTCTGTCAGCTTTTCATTGCGGATGCGTTTGTCTACCTTCTCGACGAAGCCAAGATACTCGTTGAGCGTAGACATGAAGCGCGTGAGGTCGGCGCCTTCGATGCGGCTGGCAGCCTCGCCGTGACGCACCACCATACCTTCCGCCGCGCGCTTGACCATGACCTTTACAAATTCGCGGTCATCCTTGATGTACTGCTCGAAGCGGCCCTTCTTGATCTTGTAGAGGGGCGGTTGCGCGATGTAGACGTTGTCGCGCTTGATCAACTCCGTCATGTGGCGGAAGAAGAAGGTGAGCAACAGGGTGCGAATGTGGGAACCGTCCACGTCGGCGTCGGTCATGAGGATGACCTTGCCGTAGCGGATCTTGGTGGGGTCGAAGTCGTCCTTGCCGATGCCGCAGCCGAGCGCGGTGATCATGGCGCGGATTTCCTCGTGGCCGAGCATTTTGTCGTAACGGGCTTTTTCGACGTTGAGGATTTTTCCCTTGAGGGGCAGAATGGCCTGGAAGCGGCGGTCGCGGCCCTGCTTGGCGGTGCCGCCTGCGCTTTCGCCCTCGACGAGATAGAGCTCGCAGCGGTCGGGATTGCGCTCTGAGCAGTCGGCGAGCTTGCCGGGCAGGCCGCCACCGTCGAGAGCACCCTTGCGGCGTGTAAGGTCGCGCGCCTTGCGGGCTGCTTCACGGGCGCGCGCGGCCTCAATCGCCTTGTTGATGATGCGCTTGGCGATGGGCGGATTCTGCTCGAGGAATCCGCCGAGGCGCTCGTTGACGAAGGCCTGCACGGTTCCGGCGATGTCCGAATTGAGCTTGCCCTTTGTTTGCCCCTCGAACTGTGGCTGCGAGAGCTTGACGCTGACCACCGCAACCAGGCCCTCGCGCACGTCGTCGCCGCTGAGGTTCTCTTTCATGTCCTTGAAGAGCCCAAGCTGCTGGCCGATGGCATTGATGGTGCGGGTGAGCGAAGTCCGAAATCCGGAGAGATGCGAGCCACCGTCGACCGTGTTGATGTTGTTGGCGAAGCTGAAAACGGTCTCGGAGTAGCTGTCGTTGTACTGGAGAGCGATCTCGATCTCGACGTTGTCGCGCGATGCCTCCATCACGATGGGCTTGTCGTGGAGGACCGTCTTGCCGCGGTTGAGATGCTTGACGAATTCGGCGATGCCGCCGGCGTACTTGAACTCGGCGCGGCGGGCCTCGCCGGTTTTGGCGTCGGCCGTGCGCTCGTCGGTGAGCGTGATTTCCAGGCCCTTGTTGAGAAAGGCCATTTCGCGCAGTCTCTGCGCCAGGGTGTCGTAGTTGAACTCGGTAGCGGTGAAGATGCTCTTGTCGGGCAGGAAATGTACCTTGGTTCCGCGCCTTTTGCTGGTGCCCGCCTTGCGCAGTTCGCTGGTGGGCGCACCGCAACTGAAGTCCATCTCCCAGGTGTGGCCCTCGCGCCAGATCTCGACGTTGAACTCCTGCGAGAGCGCATTGACGCAACTGACGCCCACGCCATGCAGTCCGCCTGAGACCTTGTAGGTGGAGGCGTCAAACTTGCCGCCGGCGTGCAGTTTGGTCAGCACCACTTGCACGGCAGGCATCGTCTTGCCGTTGCCCACATCCATCAGGTCAACGGGGATGCCGCGGCCGTCGTCGACGACGGTGATGGAGTTGTCCACATGGATGACGACATCGATCTTTCGGCAATAGCCGGCCAGGGCTTCGTCAACGGAATTGTCGACGACTTCGTAGACGAGATGATGCAGACCCATTTCGCCGGTTGAGCCGATGTACATGGCGGGGCGAAGGCGAACTGCCTCGAGGCCTTCGAGGATCTTGATGTTCTCGCCGGTATAGCTGCCGTTGTTGCCGCCATTGCCGTTGCCATCACTACCGCCGCTGCTGGGGAGGGGTGACTCATCTGGTGCATCAATTGTCGTTGTCTTAGTCGCCATAGGTTTCCATTTGCGCTACTTATGCTTCGCTGCCTTGGCTGCGAGCGCCCGGTCTGGAGGGGCGCGCCGGAACGCAAATCCGGCTGGAAAATTTGGGGATTAACCGTCTGAAAAGCGAGGCATTTCATGCCCTTCTGTCTGCCTCTATTTTAGCATGCGGGAGGGGTGAAAAAGTGGGCAATGGAGGGTGCGCGAGGGGTATTCCTGAGGCAGGTATTTGAGGAGTACTAGTGACCTTAGTAATCTTGACGATTACTATCTATGTATATATATCAATTTATTAGACTTACATTCAAATATGCGCTACGATTCAGCAATGCAGGGGACCTCATTTCCTGCAATCCTCATCTAGAAAGGGTTACCTACCATGAAGAACGCCGTCCGCGCTTTTGCAGTTTGTGTCATCCTCACCGGGGCCGCTGCCGCCTCGTTGTCTTCCGCAACGCCACGGGCGTTGCCCAGCCACCAGTCCGCCACCGCCACGCTGCCTGTTCCTCTCTGTGGACCCTGGGTGCCCTGCCCCCCCGATCCCCCATCACCGCCGAGCGCTATCCCTCACCAGCGCTGAGAGCACGAAGTAACACGAAAGTGGCAAAGGCAAATCCGGATTGCGGGTTGAGTGCTTAAGGGAATGGCGCTATTCTGGAAGGGCTTAAAGAATGGCGAGCCTGCCCCTATGTCCTCTCAACTCGCAATGTCGGCACTGAGCGCGGCCGAGTTTGGCCTTTGGGCGCTGCTTGCCTTCCTGTTTTGGAAGCGGAAGTTGCATCGCCGTTTCCGGGCCATGGGCGCCTATCTTGCGCTGCGGCTGATTTCGATGCCGGTGCTTCTGGGAGCACTCTACGTTCAATCGCAACCGTGGGGCCGCGGTTATTATGCCGTGTACTTTTTCCCCTACTGGGCTGTGTATATTGCCAGCGCCGTGCTGCTTCTGTTCGTGTGCATTGAGGTATTCCGTTCCGCGCTCTCAGGACTGCCAGGGCTGATGAAGATCGGAATCGTGATCTTCCGGTGGGCAATTCTGGTTTGCGTGGTGCTCACGTTCTCTTCAATCTCCTTTGTGCATCACGGGCTTGCAGCGGTCCCCGAAATCGCAGCGGCCCTCATGCGGTCGGTGAGCATCCTGGAGCTTTGCTTGCTGGCATTCCTTTGCCTCAGCATGAATGCTCTGCGGCTGACCATTCGCGACGTAGCCTTCGGGATTGCGCTGGGGTTTGGCCTGATGTCCACCAACGACTTCGTTTTTGCCGTGTTGATTCCCAGGCCATTGTCGATGACGTCCACGCTGCAGTTTGTTTATGAAGCTATGATTCTGGCCTCGCTGGGAATCTGGGTAGCTTACTGCGCCCTGCCGGAGTCAGTACGCAAGCCGGTGATGATGCCGGCGAATTCTACGATCTTCCGCTGGAACGAGATTGCGTCTGCTTTGGGCCATACAGGAACACAGATTGCCGTGCAGCAGCCGGCCAACAGCTTCTTCCTGACCGATGTGGAGAAGGTGGTGGAGAAGGTGTTGACGAGGAACCTGAAGGGACACGAGTCGGAGTCTTAAATAGAGGGAATAATAAATAAGGTCAGTGACAACGAAGGCCGCGGCGATGCCGCGGCCTTCGTTGTTTGGTCTTTACAGGGAGCCAGGACTACTCGGATGCGACCGGCTCGATGGAGGCAAAGCGTCCGCGGCCGCCGCGATCGGCGAACTTGACGCGGCCTGTGACCTTGGCGAAGAGCGTATCGTCAGAGCCGATGCCGACGTTGACGCCGGGCTTGATGCGGGTACCGCGCTGGCGCATGATGATGGAGCCGCCGGTAACGAGTTGACCGCCAAAGGCCTTTACGCCCAGCCGCTGTGCATTGGAATCGCGTCCGTTTGTGGAGCTGCCTCCACCTTTTTTATGTGCCATTGCAAAGTCCCCTTTTGAGTTCTGAGTCCGGGCTTACTGGGCCGCGGTGTAGGTGACGCCGTCGGCCTCGATGGCCTTGATGCGCACCTCGGTGAAGTTCTGACGGTGTCCCTGGAGTTTTTTGTACTGCTTCTTGCGCTTCAGGTGAAAGACGAGAATCTTGTCGCCGCGGCCCTCGCCGAGCACTTCCGCGGTCACCTTGGCGGTGAAGGGCTTGGCTACCGTTCCAGGTTCGCCGGAGACCCATAGCACATCGCTGAACTCGACGGTCTGATTATCTGAAGCGACACTCTCGATCTTCACTACGTCGCCGGGAGCAACCCGGTACTGCTTGCCGCCGGTGCGAATCACTGCATACATAAATAACCCTCCAGCGCCGCGGCATTCAACGGGGCGCATACGATCAAAATCCGTGTGCTCAGGTGGGGCGGATACAGACAGTGACTGCATCGGGACGCGGGCCGCACACACGCCATCCCGGCGGTGAACCCAACAGAATCCCGCACGCCCGCAAGGGAGTGCATCGCCAAACTCTACAATTCTATCGTCAAAGCAGGGTTTGGGTCAATTGCCCGGACGCGGCGCAGGGAAGGCTCCGGATTCGCTTTTGGGGGGCCAAAACGAGCATGCACCCTGCCGGATCGGCAGCCGCTGCATCCTTCAGGGTGCAATTGCGCCTTTCTCAGCGGAGCACCCGGAAAACTCCATCTCCAATGCGTAGGCCCCGACGATGCTGAACGACACGTGTTTCGGCACAAAGAATCCATTGACGCTCTGGTAATCGAGGCTGAGCTGCACCTGAATATTTGTAGGCCCCGCCTGCTCCGTCACATCCAGGCTCGATATGCGGCGAAGATCACCGGGGATCGGCGTGGGAGACGCAATGTAATGAGGATCGATGGTGCCCTTCATCGCCGTGCTGTCGAATTTGAGATGTGTCGGCGCATTCTCTTTGTCGAGGGTCACAACGAGATGTTGGTCTTGATCGGACATGTAAACGATCGCGGACCCATCCGGCTGCGGCTCGATCTTCCTGAGTTCGGTGAAACTTGAGACGAGGGGCGAGGCAATCATTTGCCAGTAAATCTGGTAAAAGCCGCCCATCATTTGTTTGACGCCGCCCTCAAATTGTTGCGCTGTATCCATCTTCCCATCGCTCCAATCAAGAGTGAATTCGGCGGGTGTGCCGCGAAGGGCTCTCGAATGGATTCTCAGCCCTTGAATCTGCTTTACGCGGTCTGCCGAGAGATCGGTCCCGGTCGCCTTGAAAAACGCCGGCCAATCGACGGAGATTGCGCAGTCAAGGCCTGACATGGCATCCGGATGGTAGTAGCTGCCTTGGATCGCTTCCGCTAGTTTTGCGGCTGTGGATGGGAGAACTCCAACCGGAATCCTTTGCAGCCCGGGGCCCTGAGAAGCAGTGCCAGCCTCCTGGGCAATGAGCAGAGCGCTATTGAGTAGAAGGAGCGGTAAAACGAATGCGCGGTGCATGAATGAAGTTTGTCCTCCCCGGTGCCCGTTGTCCAGCGCGATCTTCGTTCCACCAGCTTCAAGCGAGACCCCGCCGAAGCATTTGCTGGTTGTCAATTTCAGAGGAGGTTCTCACAGCATGGCCAGTGGACGCTTGCGCTTCGGGGCTGGATGCGAGCTGTCGATGGCTGCCAGATCCTCGCCGTCCAGTTCCAGGCCGTCCGCCGCGGCATTCTCTTCAACATGCTGGATGGATCCGGATTTGGGAATGGCCAGCAGCGGCCGGCATAAACACCAGGCGAGAGCGACCTGCGCGGGCGCGACGCGGTGTTTTCCGGCAATTTTGCAGATTGGCGCCGAGCTAAGGAGCGAACCGGCCTGGCCGAGGGGCGAGTAGGCCATGACGGTTACATTGTGCCGGTGGCACCAGGGCAGCAAATCGTACTCGATGCCGCGGTGTTCGGGGTTGTAGAGCACCTGGTTTGCGGCACAGGAGCTTCCACCGGGAACGGCGAAGAGCTCCTCCATATCGTCTACGTCGAAGTTGGAAACACCCCAGGCGCGAATCTTGCCTTGCTCTGCCAATCGCTGAAATGCCGCGACAGTATCCCGGAGCAGGTGACGGCCGCGCCAGTGCAGAAGGTAGAGATCGATCGTCTCTACCTGAAGACGCTTGAGGCTGTCTTCGCAGGCCTTCATGGTTCCGTCGAGGGAGGCGTTCGATGGGAGGACCTTGCTGACAAGTTGCACCCGGTGGCGAAGGGGTGCGATGGCTTCGCCGACAAGCAATTCGGAGCGGCCGGCGCCGTACATTTCGGCGGTATCGATGAGCGTCATGCCGAGTTCGATGCCGCGGCGGAGGGCGGCAATCTCGGCCGGGCGAGTGGCGGAGGAGTCGCCAATGTGCCAGGTTCCCTGCCCTATCCGGGGTACGAGGCGACCGTTGAATTCGAGAGTCTTCATGATGCCTCGGATCGGAACCATGATAATTCTGCGCCGGCCGCCTCGCTATACTTTTCCCATGCAGCCAGTTCGTCAATCGGACAGCGGCGCGGCCAGTCAGCCCGTCAGTATTGTGGTGACGGTTCTGAATGAGGCCGAAGACATCGCACGCGGCGTTGCGAGCCTGCTGGCGCAGGAGCCTTCGGCAACGGAAGTGATCGTGGTGGATGGCGGGTCGACCGACGGGACGTGGGAGTGGCTGGCTGAAATGCAGGCGAGAGATCCCCGGCTGGTGGCGATCCGGGACGAGACTTGCAGCCTGAAATTCTCCGCGGGGCCGGTTTCGCGGGGGCGAAACGTTGCGATTGCGGCGGCTCGCACTGCAACGATTGCGACCGCGGACGCCGGTTGCACGTACGCTCCAAATTGGCTCGCCAACCTGACCGCGCCGCTGGTTGCCGGAAGAGCCGAGTATGCGTTGGGCGGGTCGTGCCTGGACCCGGCGGATCACACGCTGTGGGATGTGGCGTCGGCGCCGTTCTTCAGCATCAAACTGGGGTTGGAAGAGCCCACAAAATCGTGCACCGCGCGCTCGATGGCGTTTACGAAGGCGCTGTGGGAGCGGATTGGTGGATTCCCCGAGGCGGTGCTGGTGGGCGAGGACACTTTGTTCGACTTCGACGCGCGGCGGCTGACTGCGCCTGCGTTTATCACAAACGCCAAGGCGATTTACTATCCGCGCAATACATTTCGGGCTGCAGCGCACCAGATGGCGCGGTACGCGGTGAGCGACGGGAAGGCGCGCGTGCGGTGGGCGCGGCTGTTTCGCAACGCAGCCCGGTGCGGGCTGGAGGTGCTGGCGCTCGCGAGCTTGCATTGGAGCGTGATTCCGCTGCTTGTGGTGCTGGTGCTGGAAGCGTGGTATGCGTTCCATCGCGACTGGAAGTTTCTGCGGCGGTTTGGGGTGAAGGCGGTGCTGGCTCGGTTTGTTTTTTCTGTTGCTGTGCCCTGGGTTGTGGCGGCGAACCACATCTACGGTCTGTTCTCAACCAAGCAGCAGACGAACAAGCAGAACAGATAAAGTCAGTTCACAGTTCGTAGTTCGTAGTTGCTTGAATCTGGTGCGGGATTGACGACTGTAAACTGCGAACTAAGAACTGTGAACTCTCATCCTTGTGCGGGAGGCAGGACGTAAAACAAGATGGCGAAGTAGTGGGCAATGCTTCCGGCGAGGACGAAGATGTGCCATGCGGCGTGGAAGTAGCGGCGGCTGTCGAGGGCGAAGAAGACGATGCCCAGCGTATAGGCCAGACCTCCGGCGCCGAGCCAGGCGATGCCGTGCCAGCCGATGGCGTGCAGCACCGGCCGCACCGCGAAAATGATGAACCAGCCCTGCAGGAGATACACCGCCGCTGACAGAATGGCCATCCGTCCGACTTTGAAATGTTCCATGGCCAGGCTTTTCGAAAGCACGCCGGCGACGGCCAGCGACCATTCCACTGCAAAGACAGACCAGCCCAGAGGCCCGCGCAGCGAGACCAGCGTGAAGGGCGTGTAGGTGCCGGCGATGAGCAGATAGATGGACGAGTGGTCGAGGATGTGGAAGACGGGGCGGGCGCGCGTGCGCACCAACGAGTGGTAGAGCGTGGAACAGATGTAGACGAGGATCAGCGTGGCACCGAAGATGGAGCAACTGACGATGTCCCAGGCCGAGCCGCGCGTAGAGGCAACAATGAGATAGACGGCGCCCACGATGGCCAGAGCGGCGCCGATGCCATGGGTGATGGCGTTGGCAAGGATATCGCCCAGATGGTAGACGTCCAGGTTTGCGGTGTGGGACACAGGTTGATGATAGTCCGAGCGGTTGCGGGGTTTGCGGAGTTAGCGGTGTTCGGGGGTTAGCGGAGTTGGCGGTCGGCGTTGACGCTGGACTCTTCCGTCTGTCGCCTCGTGGGCGGGGAGACGGTTCTTTTCGACGGATATTCCTTTTGAAAATTCTCAGGTTGAACGGTACCGAGGCGGGGCCTGGGTTGCTCGTGTCGTCCATGCGCCCTCCGGGGGTGCGGATGGCGAGGGACGCCTTTGAGCGCACAACCTGCGGGCGGTCGGGCAAGAGCAGAGAGATCGTCCAGAGTGCCGGATGGATTGTCTGGGCGGCTGACGGAGGTGGCGCTGGGGTATCAGCGCGTGTTGCAGGAAGACCCGCGCAATCCAGAGGCCCTGGTGGGCATGAGTCTGGTGGCGCTGGCGAGCCGGCAAGCGGAGGCGGCGGTAAAAATGGCCAGCGCGGCCGTTGCGGTTGCACCGGAGATGGGACCGGCATGGGTGGCCCTGGGGCAGGCACTTCGGGCTGCAGGACGGAGCGCGGAGGCGGAACGGGCTTACCAACAGGCGATCCGGCTGGACGGGATGGACGCATTGGCGCGGCTGGGGCTGGGAGAGCTGCGGATTGGCGCGGGGCGCGGGGAGGAAGCCGCGCGGGAGTTTGCGCTGGCTTTGAAGCGGCAACCGGCGCTGGTGGCGGCGCATCTGGGCCTGGGGAATGCGCTGGCGCTTGCGGGGCGGAATGAGGAAGCACTGACGCGGTACGAACAAGCGTTGGCGCTTCGGCCACGGCAGCCGGAGGCGGAGTATGCCGCCGGGTTTGCGCTGGCGCGGCTGGGCAGAGCCGAAGAGGCCGAGACACGCTACCGGCGGGCGCTGACCACGCGGCCGGATTTTGCCGCTGTGTGGGTGAGCCTGGGCTGCCTGCTGCGGGAGCAGGGACGCCTATTGTTCGCCGAGGCGGCCTTGAAACGGGCGGTGGAGCTGCGCCCGGACCTGATTGCAGGATGGATCAACCTGGCGCTTCTGGAGCGGGAACAGCGGCGGCCGGCGAAGGCGGAGGAGCACCTGCGCATGGCGTTCGCGCTGAATCCGGCGCAGGTGGAGACACTTGTGGCGTGGTGCCAGTTTCGGGCGGCGGAGCGGGACAGGGCCGGAGCGTGGGAGTGGTTGCGCTGGGCACTGGCGCGCGACGCCGACAACGCAGAGGCTGTGAACATGCAGGGGATTCTGCTGCACACCGAGGGGCGTTTTAGCGAAGCGGTTGCCGTGTTCGAACGGGCCGAGGAATTGGGCAGCGAGGCAGCTCGGTCCAACCGGGGAAATTCATTGCTGGACCTGGGGCGGATGGGCGAGGCGTTGAGGGCCCATGAGGCTGCCGTGGAGCAGAATCCGTCGCATCCGGGCGCGGTCTACAACCTGGCGTTGACGCGGTTGCGGCTGGGCGAGTGGGAGCGGGGCTGGCGGGATTATGAAGCGCGGTGGCGGTTTCGCGAGGTGCATCGCGAACCGAGGATTTTCAGGCAGCTCCGGTGGCGGGGTGAGGCGCTCGAGGGCAGGCGGGTGCTGCTGCACGCCGAGCAAGGGTTGGGCGACACGATCCAGTTTTGCCGTTACGCGACGATGGTGGCGGCGCGAGGCGGAACGGCGATCGTGCAGGTGCAGGAACCGGCGGAGCGGCTGATGCGGTCGCTGGCGGCGGTGCAGGCGGGGCTGGTTGAGGCGGCGCGGCTGGGGTCGGAGCGGCCGGAGCCCCCTCTGCAATTTGATTTGGAATGCCCGCTGATGAGCCTGCCCTCGGTGTTTGGGACGACGTTGGAGACGGTTCCGTGGGCGGGAGCTTACCTGGGAGCTGAGACGGGCTCCGTGGACGACAAGCGGAAGCAGTTTCCCAGCATGGGGCCTGGAATGCGTGTGGGGCTGGCCTGGGCCGGGAATCCCCATTACAAGGCTGATGGCCAGCGCTCAATGAAGTTGGCAACGCTGCTGCCGCTTCTTCGCACTTCAGGCGTTCTGTGGATCTCGCTGCAGAAGGGCGAGGCGGCCGGACAATTGGCTGGTTTGCCCGACGGCGTCTTCGTCTGGGACGGGTCGAGCCAGGATCGAAACCTGGCTGAAACGGCGGGGCTGTTGGCAACGCTGGACCTGGTGATCACCACCGACACCTGCATTGCCCACCTGGCTGGGGCGATGGGCAAGCCGGTGTGGATTCTGCTGCCGCGCCTGGCAGACTGGCGCTGGATGCAGGAGCGGGAGACAACGCCCTGGTATCCGACGGCGCGGCTGATACGCCAGACGGCCTGCGGAGATTGGGCAGGGCCGGTGAATCGGGTGATTGGAGAGCTTTCAGGACTGAGCCATGGTGGGCCCCATAATTATACAAAACATTGATTTTAGAATAAGTTATGTCCTTATTGGACGTTGCCCTGTTTCTGAGTTCAGGAAAATCTGAGAATCGCGAACAGATTTCTGTTGACGCGGAGTACTTCATTTTATAGAGTTCTCTATGTAAACGAATCACGTTCTTCAGGCCGCTCGATCGATGGCCGCAAGAATCTGCTTCTCCTCCGGATTTCGAAGAAAGGTCAGTCGAATCGCATGAGCCCGAAAATGCCTCAAGCCGGCCGTAACGCACATACGGCATTGCCGCTCGAAATCACAGCGCTGGTCAAGCGTTTCGGCCCGGTGACGGCGCTCGACGGCGTTTCGCTTGAACTGCGCAGCAGTGAATGCCTGGGATTGCTGGGGCCGAACGGGGCCGGCAAAAGCACTTTGATTCGCAGCATCGTGGGCCGCGTGATTCCCTCTTCAGGCGAGGTGGCTGTCTTCGGCACTCCGGCCGGTTCTGCCGCGGCGCGCAAGGTTCTGGGATGGGTTCCACAGGAGCTGGCTCTCTATCCGCGGCTGACCTGCAAGGAGAACCTGGCGGCATTTGGCCGGTACCATGGCCTGGCCGGCAGCAAGCTATCGGAATCGGTGGGGTGGTGCCTGGAGTGGGCCGCGCTCGCGGATCGTGCCGGAGATCTGGCGAAGAATCTCTCCGGCGGCATGAAGCGGCGGCTCAACATGGCGGCCGGCATTATCCACCGGCCGAAGCTCGTGCTGATGGATGAACCGACCGTGGGCGTGGACCCGCAATCGCGCAATCGCATCTTTGAAATGATTGAAGCCCTGCGCGCGGAGGGCAGCTCGATTATCTACACAACCCACTACATGGAAGAGGCGCAGCGGCTGTGCGACCGGGTCGCCATTATCGATCACGGCCGCATTATCGCGTCGGGCACCAGCGACGAGCTCGTACAGAACTCCTTCGCTTCGCGCAGCCAGGTGCTGGCGAATTTTGGCGGCGCATCGAGCGAGCTCAGCGCGTGGGTAGAACGGCGTGGCGGCCAACTGGCCGAGTCGACCGCCGAGTTCACCATCGAGCGCTCAACGCAAATCGCAGAGTTGCTCGACGATGCGGCGAAAGCCGGCCTGACGCTGGAAGACGTATCGGTGCGGCGGCCAAACCTGGAGTCGGTTTTTCTTCACCTCACGGGAAGGGAGTTACGCGATTGATTTTCAACATCGTCCGCACCGCACTGATTGCCCTGCGCCGCGACCGCGCCGCGCTGGCATTGAGCTTTATTCTTCCCATCTCCTTCTTCAGCATCTTCGCTGTCGTCTTCGGTGGCAGCCGCGATTCCACGCCGAAGATCAGAGTGATTGTGGTGGACGAAGACCAGAGCCAGGCATCGCGCGACCTTGTGCGCGGCCTGGAGCGCGAAGGCTCGCTGGTAGTTTCCACGAAACCTCAGTCCAAAAGTAAAGGAGCGGAGCTGCCGGATTACACGGCTGCGACGGCCGAGGCGGCGGTCAAGGCGGGAGACGTGCCGGTGGCGCTGATTATTCCGCGCGGGTTCGGCGAGAACCCTATCGCGTTCGGTCCGGGCGCCAGCGGCGCCGGCATTCAGATGCTGAACGACTCCAGCGACATGATTGCGCCGCAGATGGTGACCGGCCTGCTGCAAAAGGCCGCGATGACTGCCATGCCCGCGGACCTGGCCGAGCAGGGCATGAAATACACCGGCGAATACATCGGTGGACTCACTCCGGATCAGCAGAAGCACATGGCCGCGAATCTCGAAGCGCTGCGCAAACTCGAGGCCACGCGCGATGCAAGCGCGGAAAGCGCCGCCGATAGCAGGCTGAATGGTGGCGGCATCATCCAGGTGAATGCGCGGGCGGTGGTGGGAGAGAACAAGCGCAATCCCATGGTGTCTTTCTACGCCGCGGCCATCGGCGTGATGTTTCTGCTGTTCACGGCCAGCGGCTCGGCTGGATCGCTGCTGGACGAGGCCGACAGCGGCACGCTGGAACGGGTACTGAGCTCGCGCGTCACGATGACAAAATTGCTGGCCGGGAAGCTGGTGTTCAACACGCTGCTCGCCTTCTCGCAACTGACGGTGATGTTCCTGTGGGCCTGGGCTGTGTTCAAGGTCGATTTCTTCAGCCATCTGCCCGGCTTTGCAGTGATGGGACTATGCACAGCGTTTGCGGTTGCGGCGTTCGGCATGATGCTGGCCAGCGCCTGCCACACGCGTGCGCAACTCGGGGCGCTGTCCACGCTGCTGATTCTGACCATGTCTGCAATCGGCGGCAGCATGTTTCCGCGCTATCTGATGCCGGAATCGATACAGAAGGCCGGCCTTTTCACCATCAACGCCTGGGCCATCGACGGATTTACCAAAGTATTCTGGCGCGATTTGCCGGTGGAGGATCTCTGGCAGCAGGTCAGCGTTCTGTTGGCTGTTGGGGTTGTGCTGTTTGTTGTGGCGCGCAGAATTGCCCGGCGCTGGGAATGCGCGTAACCGCGAGCTTTTGAGGAATCACAGGAGGAATGCAATGAACGCAAACACCGAAGAGCTGGAGCTGAAGGAAAGGCTGATCCTGATCGAGAGCATGATCGCGCAGGGGCGACGGACGACCGAGAGCTGGGGCTGGACGTTTGTGCTGTGGGGCGTGGCCTATTACGCCGCGATTGCGTGGTCCGCGTGGGGAAGCGGCACGCTGGCCTGGCCGGTGACGATGACTGCTGCCGGCGTGCTGACGGGCGTGGTGGCGTCGCGCATGAAACACGACCAACCGGAGACTACCCTTGGCCGGGCTCTGGGATCGGTGTGGATCGCTTTGGGCATTTCGATTTCTCTCTTGATGATGTCTCTCGCGATCAGTGGCAAGTTGGAAGCGCACGCCTCCGTGGCCATTGTGAGCGCGCTGCTGGGCATGGCGAACGCGACTTCAAGCATGATTTTGAAGTGGAAGGTGCAGTTTGTCTGCGCCCTGGCATGGTGGGCGACGGTTTTGGCGGCATGCTTCGGTTCAGACACTCAAAGCTCGATTGCCTTTCTCGTGGCCATATTTCTTTGCCAGATCGTTTTCGGCGTGTATTGCATGATCCGCGAGACGGAGGAGCGGAAGCAGCAGGGGGCGGCGAATGCCTGAGCTGCCGGAGCTGAATCCCGTGATTCATGGGAAGCTGCGCCTGGCGCTGCTGTCACTGCTGGTGGGTGTGGAAGAGGCGGAGTTTACATGGCTGCGGGCCAAGACGGGCGCGACGGACGGCAACCTCGGGGCGCAACTGCAAAAGCTGGAAGAGGCTGGGTACCTGACGGTGGAGAAGAAATTTGTTCAGCGCAAGCCGCAGACGCTTTACCGCATGACCGAAGCCGGGCGCGCGGCGCTCAGCGAATATGTGCGGTCGTTGAAGCAACTGCTGGGCGGCGCGATTTAGTCAGAGATCAGGGGCGGCAAGCTGACTGGACGAGCAGTTCTTTCCGCACGCGCTCCATGATGCCCAAATAGTAGGCGAGGTTGTGGATGGTGTTGAGAATCGCCGAGAGCGCTTCGCCGGCGTGCATCAGATGACGAAGATAGGCGCGCGTATAGCGGCGGCACACCGGGCAGGTGCAGGTGGGGTCGGGCGGCGACTGGTCTTCGGCGTAGCGTTTGGCTTTGATGTTGAGGCGGCCCTCGCTGGTGAAAAGCAGGCCGTGGCGGGCGGCGCGGGTAGGCAAAACGCAGTCCATCATGTCGACGCCCATGCGGGCGTACTGCTCGATCTCATCGGGGTAGCCGACACCCATCACGTATCGGGGCTTGTCTTTGGGCAGCAGGGGCAGGACTTCGGCGATCATTTCAAGGGTGAGCGCACGAGGCTCGCCGACGCTTAGTCCGCCGATGGCGTAGCCGTCGAAGTCCATCTCGACCAGGCGCTCGGCGCATTGGCGGCGGAGGCCGGTGTACATGCCACCCTGGACTATGCCGAAGAGATTTTGGGTCATCCCAGGTCTCAAAATCGAGACCTGGGGCACCCGAAGTTCATCCTCCGCGCGCAGCTCATTGCGCCAGACGACTTCGTCGCGGTGGGCGCGGAAGTGGTCGAGCGAGCGCCGCGCCCAGGCCATGGTGAGGCGCAGGCTTTCTTCGGCGCGGGGACGATCGGCGGGGTATTCCGTGCATTCGTCGAAGACCATGGCGATGTCCGCGCCGAGAGCGATCTGCACATCCATCGAGTGCTCTGGCGTGAAGAAGTGGCTGCTCCCATCCAGATGCGAGCGGAAACGGACGCCTTCGTCCGAGATCCGCCGCGGCGGACGCAGGGCGCTGAGCGAGAAGACCTGGAAGCCACCGGAGTCTGTGAGCATGGCGCGGGGCCAACTGATGAAGCGATGCAGGCCGCCGAGGCGGCGGATGGTCTCGTGGCCGGGGCGCAGGTAAAGGTGATAAGTGTTGCCGAGGATGATTTCAACGCCGAGAGATTCGAGCGTGTCCTGGGGAACGGCTTTGACAGTGCCGGCGGTGCCGACGGGCATGAAGACGGGCGTTTGAATGGTGCGGTGGGGAAGATGAAGCTGGGCGCGGCGCCCGCCGGCTTCTGTCTCCGCGAGGATCTCAAAGGGTGAACTCACCTAACGATTCTAGCGGGAAGCCCGGCAGCTACTTCGCTGCCCCGAGTTGGACCTGGAAGCCGATGCGGGCGGTGCGGGGCGTGGCGAGGGTCGTCGTTGGAGTTTTGGAGACTTCGATCTGGCGGTTGAGGAGGTTCTCGGCGGCAGCGAAGAGTTCGAGGCGCTTGCCGATGCTGTGGGAGGCGAAGGCGTCGAGGCGGAAGTATCCGTGGAGGAGGAAGGCGTTGGCGTCGTCGTCGTATTGGCGGCCACCGAGGCGGCTTTGCAGGCTCATGGTTCCGAGCCTGGGCCTGAATGCGCGGAGGTTCAATGTCGCCATGTTGCGGGCGACCTCGGGAATCCAGTTGCCGAAATCCTGGGCGCCGCGGCTGACGGTGGCGTGGGCGTACTGATAGCCGCCGTCGACTGTCAGCCAGGAGCGAGGGACGAGGTCGAAGTCGAGGGCGACGCCCCGGCTTTCGATCTGGCCGAGGTTCTCACGCACCAGCAGGATGGGCGAGGATGTTGGGTTGACGGTGAGCGCAACGATAGGCCGGTTTACCTGAGTGAAAAAGTAGCTGCCGCGAATGGTGCCCCAATTCCATTGGGTGGCGACGCCGGTTTCCCAGCCCGTGGCGCGCTCGCTGAGCAAGTTGCCGTTGGGGTTGGTGAGCTGGTTGCCGACCTGCGTGGAGCGGTAGAGTTCGCTGGGCGAGGGCGCGCGAAAGGCGCGAAAGCCGGAAGCCGAGAGGGCCCAGTGCTCGGAGAGCTTGCGCGAGAGCCCCAGACGGGGATCGAAGATGCTCTCGTCGCGGTGGGGCGGCTGCGTGGCGGTGGGGGTCCAGGCGGACCCGGTCCAGAGGAGCTGGCGGCCGTCGTAGTTCTGGAACCAGTCCATGCGACCGGAGGCGGCAGCGGTCCATCCCCCGTGAACCCACAGACCTTCAACCCAGGCGGCCGAGTCGCGCTGATGATCGCGGAGGTTGGTGAGGGGGGAGGTGCCGGTGTAGCTCTGTTCGCGGTCCCAATAGCGGACATCGCGGGCGTCGGCTCCGGCTACGAGGAGAAAGCCTGCACCGAGAGGCTGGTTCCAGTGGGCGGTGGCGCCGAGCTCGTTGACGGGGATGTAGGCGAATTTGGTGGGCGTTTCTCCGCAGCGATAGGAGCATGTGGGATGCGCGGCGTTTGGTGCGTTAGAAAGGCTCGAAAAAGTCTGGCGGTAGCGCTCGGAGGAGCCGTAGAAGCGCGTGACGAGGGAGGCGCTGTGCGGGGCTTGCCAGTCTGCGCCTGTGGCGTAGCGCACGAGGCGCGTGGCGTTGATCTGGTAGTGCGTGCCGTTGTGGCGGGACTCGTTGAAACCGTTGGCGCGCGCAAAAAGCCGCAACGGCCCGCTGTCATGCTCGGCGAGCAGCAGGGCGTTCTGGCTGTGGACATTGCTGGCCACATCGACGGGGCCGCGCTGCGATGGCGCTTCCTGGATGAAGCCGTCGGTGCCGAGCAGGCCGCCGGATGCGAGCAGGCCCCACGGGCCGTGTTTGGTCTGGAGGAGAAGGCTGGAGTCGTAGGTTCCCTCGCCGCCGAAGGTGGAACGGAGTTCTGCCTGACGGGACGTGGGGCGCGCGGCAATCACGTTGATGACGCCGCCGATGGCGCTGGAGCCGTAGAGGTCGCTGGCGCCGCCTCGGACGAGTTCGATGCTCTGCACGGAGAGTTCGGGCTGCTCCTGCCAGTGAATCCATCCGCCGATGGGGTCGTTGAGAGGCACATCGTCGTCGGTGACCAGGGTGCGGCTGGCGGAGGTGGAACCGAGGCCGCGCAGGCTGACTCCCTGGGAGGTGGGGTTGGCGACGAGCGAGCTCGAACGGCGGAAGAGCTCGAGGCCGGGAATCTGGCGAATCCGGCCGTCGAGCGTGATGGAGGCTGCGGTGCTGAGTGCGCGCTGGGTAAGAAGGCGCGTAGTGGCCGGGCTTTCGAGAGCCCCGAGCGGAGTCCGATAGGCGGTGACCATCACGGTGGTGACAGGGGTTGTGGCTGTTGGCGGAGTGGCAATGGGGTTGGCCGCTGGGGCTGATTTCGAGGCCTGGCCGTTAAAGCTTGCCGATATCAGCAGGGCCGGAATCGGCAAAAGGACGCCAAAGATCGCTTTGGATTTTGACCGCCGCATCAATTTCATTGCCTTCATTGCCGGGGCTGGGGAAAAGGCTCTGAAGCAATTGTGACACAGTGATTCCGCTGCGTGGATCGAGAGCCTGGGGCGCGACCTCATTGAGCGGGACGAGGACAAAAGCGCGCGCGGCCATGCGCGCATGCGGGATCACAAGACTCGACCCACCGACGACGAAATCGCCGTAGAGCAGAATGTCGAGGTCGAGGGTGCGCGGTCCGTTGGCGAGGCCGTCGGCGCGGTTGCGGCCAAATTCCTGCTCGATGATCAGTACGGCGCCAAGCAGTTCGAACGGGGTCAGCGCGGTTTCCACGATGGCGGCGGCGTTGACGAAGCGAGGTTGGGCGGCGAAGCCTACCGGCGCGGTGGAGTAAAGCGAGGAGCGGGCGACGACACGGCCAAGGGATTCAAGGCGAGCGGCCGCGGCGGCCAGCGTGGCTTCCGGCGGGCCGGCCGGGCTGGGCAGATTGGCGCCCATTCCGATGCAGGCAGTGTGCATACTGCTTCAGGGTATCGCGACGAAGATCGATGGGGTGTATATTTGAGGCACTTTCAATTCAATGTTTGGGAGCGCAAATTATGTATATTCGCGAATTCACGGCCAAGAACTATCTGGTCCACAAGAATTCGAAAGTCGAGCTTTCGCCGATCACGGTTTTTGTTGGCCCAAACGGCGGCGGAAAGTCAGCACTTTTTGACGCAATCCTGAATTTTTCCATGGTGGCGCGAGGAAATCTGAGGCAAGCATTTAGTCACTTCCCATACTCCTACCTCGCGACAAAATATCACGGAGCCCTTAAGCAAGCGCGGATTGGATTTGATGTTGCGCTTTCCGGCAGCGCTGATGACGAGCAGTATTTGCGATATGAGATTGACTATGCACAAACAAGCAGCGGCGAAGCTGGGGTGCCGCGTTTTCAGATTTTCCACGAATGCCTGACTGAGTTACCGGCGGGAAAGGTCTTCTTTGACAGGAAAGACATTGATTCATCCCCTCTGAAAAGCGCAGTTAAGTTTGTCGAGGAGGATCGGGGAATTTTCGCTGCCCTTCGTGCCGCGTATCTGAACAAGCTGCCTGAGACAGAGTTCGAATCACTCGGCGAGGCCGCAAGGGAGATTAGCCGGTTCAATCGCTTTAGGCTGACGACCTATGACTTGGCCGGTGCCAGCCAGCTTCCTGATCTGACAGAAGGCGGAAGTGTTCCGAGGCTCGGCCACACGGGAAGCGACCTGTCGGCTTGCCTCTACTATATGCATGAAAAGAAGGAGCCCGCTTTCGATAACATACTCGAACAGATTAGGGAAGCCGTTCCCGGATTTAAGGAATTCGAATTCACGTTTTCCGGTTCAGATCGAGTTGCATTCTCAATGGTCTTTGAAGATAGCAGGCAAACCGTCGCTGCGGTTAGGCTTTCAGACGGTCTCCTGCTTTTTGTTGGCCTCATGGTTCTTGCCTACAGCTCTAATCGACCGCCCGTCATGTTGATTGAGGAGCCCGAAAATGGTCTTACTCCAACCGCTCTTAAGCGCTTTTACAAGGCTATTAGAGAGCTTGCCTTTGCCACGGACCCAGCTAAAAGAAGCCAGATTCTTATCTCGTCGCATAGCCCCTTCGTGATCTGCGAGGCTTGGAATGGGGAAGATCGTGACTTTATCCATCAAGTGAAGATTGAAAAGGGGCAGGCTGTGGTTCGAAAGTTCTCTGACGCGGTAAAAGAGCAAGGCATTGTCCTCGCTAAAGACGGAAAAGGGAACAAGACAATCCTAGGTTTGCGTAACGCAGAGGAACTGATGGCGGGCTTTTTGGCTTAGCTCGCATCGAAAGTCATCTGGAGCACTCCGAAGTGGGATGCGGCTGCGTCTCTTCTTGCAGACAGGCACCTCACGACGCATTCTGGTAGCATCCTCTTTGGAGAATTTTCAGGATGGATGCACTCAGCAACGCGGGTCTCGGGGCCCGGCGGAATGAAGATATCGCACTCGATCTGCTGAAGTTTGTGGCAGGGACAGCGGGGGTGGGCAAGCCTGCCGCGCCTTCAACAGGGTTCACCGGCACGGCCCCGGCCAAGCCGGAGGAACATGTAACGCAACTTCTCGAGCTCTACAGCCGCTGCCTGAAGGCCGTGGAAGGCAAAGAGCCAGGATCAGGGATTGAGAGCAAAGCGCCGGGAACAGGGGTAGCGCGATAGCAAGCGGAGATAATTTGCGGGTTGCCGTGGCTGGAGCCGGCGCGTTTGGACGCAACCATCTGCGCGTGTATCGCGAACTGGAAATGGCAGGGCTGGGCGTTGCGCTGGTTGCGGCAGTGGAGCCAGACGAGGCGCGCGCCGGCGACGCCGAGGCGAAGTATGGAATTCCTGTCTACTGCTCCGTCGACAAGCTGCTTTCGGCTGATCTGAAGCTTGATGCCGCTACGGTGGCGGTGCCCACGGTACACCACCATGCAGTGGCGTCGGCACTGCTGGATGCCGGACTCGATCTGCTGGTGGAGAAGCCGCTGGCGGCGAGCCTGAAGGAAGCCGACGATCTGATCGAGCGGGCCGAAAAGGGCGGGCGCGGCAAGGACAAGATCATTGTCCAGCCGGGGCACCTGGAGCGCTTCAATCCCGCCGTGCTCGCCGTGGAACCGAAACTGCGGCGGCCCATGTTCTTCGAGTCGCACCGGTTGAGTGTGTTCACGCCTCGCGCGCTCGACGTGGATGTGGTGCTGGACCTGATGATTCACGATCTCGACATCGTGCTGACTTTTGCGGCGTCGCCGGTGCGCGAGGTGCGCGCGGTGGGGCTGCCGATTCTGTCGCCAAAGGTGGACATTGCCAATGTGCGGGTGGAGTTCGAGTCAGGTTGCGTGGCGAATTTTACGGCCTCGCGTGTTTCTACCGAGCTGGTGCGGAAGCTGCGCTTCTTCGAACCGCGGCAGTACGTTTCGATCGACTATGCGCGGCGCGATCTGCTGGTGATCGGCGTGGACGGCGGCATTCCGGCGGAGATTGCCGCGGCCATTGCCGCCGGCAAGATCGAACCGGCAGCACTGGCGAAACTCGCGGCTGCGGCGGGCGCGGCAGGCGGGCCTGGTCCGGGGCTGAGTTTCAGCAAGCCGCCTGTGAAAGAAGGCGAGCCACTGCGGCTGGAGATTGAATCGTTTCTTGATTCGGTGCGGACGCGCCGCGAGCCGCGCGTGACGGCGCGGCAGGGACGCAATGCGCTGGCGCTGGCGCTTGAGATTCAAGCCTCGATGGAGGCTCATGCGAAGCGCGCCGGGCTTAGAGATTTTTTCAAGGCCAGCGCGTAGGGAAGGACAGCTGCCAGGTTGCAGGCTACACTTCTGACGTGTTGACGTAACAGCGAAGTCCTCAACGCAATCCTGAAATTATCGAACGAATGGGCTCAGGTTCGGGTTCTGACGAGTGGCTAGTGTGGTGTCTACGAAGTTCATTGCATTAGTTGAGGACCCGAACCGCAGGTCCTTCGACTACGATTGGCGCAAAATACGCGCCAATCTCCGCTCAGGATGACAGCCAATTTTATTGACAGGAACTTCAGAGACTGGATACAAGAAGCAGCTCTATGCAATTCCCATCACGCGATTCAATGTGCCCACCACGTATTTCCAGATCAGGTAATAGCCTGCCACTGCGGCCATGAAGCATAGGGCGATGAAACCGTAAGGAAATTGGTAAGCCTGGAACCAGGTGATGCCGCCTGCGCCGATTTGAAGCATGCCGAGAAAACTGGCGGCCAGAGCCCCGGTGGGCGCGCCCACGAAGGGCAGAATCGCGCCGTGAGCGCCAATGGGCAGATGCGTCCGCGCATGCGACCAGAGATAGAGCATGTTCCATAGGCCGAAAAGCGAAGGGACAACGGCCATCGGAAAGATGATGAAACGCTCGATTGGAATGGGGAAGGCAAGGACCAGGCGCACGGTAATGAATCCGGTGAGGATCAACGGCAGCACCAGCGTGGGAGCAAAGATTCCGGCAAGGTAAGCGCGGAGATATGGGTGGGCGTTCATGAGGTTCTCCTTCTTTGCGGACGCCTGGTTCCGCCGGTTCTAGAGGTAGTAGAGAAGCAATGGAATTGACGCCGGGAATGAAATGGCGACGATAGCGAGGCCCGCAACCAAGGCCCCGTCGAACCAAACCCAACGCGACCCTGGTTGCGCGGCAGTTTGGGTATCGAGACGACGGAGCACGGCGGGCCACAGGTCGCGTTCCGGCTCGGGTTCGGCTTCAACGGGCGGCAACGCCTGTCGCAGCAGATTCTTGATGCGTTCCTCATCGTGTGCACTCATGGTGTGATTCCCTGCCTTTCAAGATTTTTCCGGAGCAAACGGAGAGCGCGAAAGACGCGCAGCTTCACGGCCGTTACAGAGATTCCGAGCGCCTCGGCCACTTCCTTGTGCGGCCGCTCCTCGACGACTGAGAGCATCGCGGCAACCCGCAGCAAGGGCGGCAGGCGCGCAAAGGCCTGCGCGGTCTTCAAACGAATCTCGGCTGTTACACCGGGATCGGCAGTCGCCCCCGTGGACTGCGCCGCCATCATTTCTTCAGTCAGCTCGCTCTCGGGCCGCCGGGCGCGGAGCCAATCCAAAGCGGCACGCGTGGCGATGCGGCGCGCCCAGGGCTCGAATCCGCGCGCGGCCTCAAAGCGGGCGTGGGCCTTGTAGATTCGCCAGAAGGTCTCCACCGTCTGGTCTTCGGCCGCGGCGGGGTTGCGGACGATGCGCAGAATCCAGCCATAAACAGCGTGCTGATGGAGGCGAAACAGCTCTTCGAAGGCGTCCACATCGCCCTGGCGAAACCGGTCCAGATGATCGGGAATCTGAATCAGGACGCCGCTCGGCCAAGTGCCCATTCGCCTTTCCCTTTCTAAACCCACTTACGTGAGAGGACACGCAAAGGTTACACGCAAACGGGTCAGGCACGGTTCATTGCGCGGTTCGCTGCCCTTCGTGAGGGCCGGCCGCAGCCGTTCGTGGCCACAGAGGATCAACGAGGAAAGATCCGCATAAAGCGATTTTCTACGGAGACTCCGTGCTTGACAGGGCTTTCCGGGGCACTTTAGAGTTGGGCGCGGTGGGTCGGCGCCGCATTCGCGGTGGGAACGCCGCACAAGAGGCCTGTCCGCCAATGAGGTAGCTTGATGAAGAGTTCTGGAAGACGGTTAGCAGCGGCAGGATTGCTGTGCGTTGGAGTGTCGTGGTTGGCGGGAGCGCAGGACGCTCAGAAACCCGCCTATTTGAACCCCAGCCTGCCCGCGGAACAGCGTGCGGCGGACCTGGTGCACAGGATGACTCTCGAGGAGAAAGCCACGCAACTGGTGAACCAGGCGCGGGCCATTCCGCGGCTCGGAGTGCCGGCATACGACTGGTGGAGCGAGTCGCTGCACGGAGTCGCAGTGGATGGGACCACCGAGTTTCCTGAGCCGGTGGGACTGGCGGCCACCTTCGACGCCCCGGCAATCCATAAGATGGCCGTTGCTATCGGCACCGAAGGGCGCATCAAGCACGCGCAGGACGTGCGCGCCGGCCATAGCGACATCTTCGAGGGGCTGGACTTCTGGGCGCCGAACATCAACATCTTCCGCGATCCGCGCTGGGGACGCGGACAGGAGACGTACGGCGAGGATCCATTCCTGACGTCGCGGATGGGCGCGGCCTTCGTGACCGGAATGCAGGGCGACGATCCGCATTATTACCGCGTGATTTCAACGCCCAAGCATTTCGCGGTTCACAGCGGACCGGAACCGACGCGCCACGAGGCTGACGTCGCAGTGAGCAAGCACGACGAGCTGGACACGTATCTGCCGGCGTTTCGCGCCACGGTCGTTGACGCCAAAGCCGGCTCCGTGATGTGCGCCTACAACAGCATTAACGGGCAGCCGGCTTGCGCGAACGAATTTCTCCTTGGAGACCAGTTGCGCGGCAAGTGGGGCTTTCAGGGCTACGTGGTCTCCGACTGCGGAGCGGTGCGTAACATTGTCGATGGCCATCGCTACAAGCCGACGCAGCCTGAGGGGTCGGCCATCAGCTTGCAGCGCGGCATGGACAACGAGTGCATTGACTTCCGCGCCAAAGTGCGCGACGACCACGACTATCGTCCTTACATCGATGCGGTAAAGCAGGGCTTCCTGAAGGAAAGCGAAATCGATGTGGCCCTGACGCGGCTGTTTACGGCGCGCATGAGGCTGGGCATGTTCGATCCTCCGGAGATGGTGCCGTACACGAAGATCGACGAGAAGCTGTTGAACAGCGCGGAACATCGGGCGCTGGCGTTGAAGCTGGCCAATGAGTCGATGGTGTTGTTGAAGAACGACGGCATGCTGCCGCTGAAGACATCGGGCGTCAAGATTGCCGTGGTTGGTCCGCTGGCGGATCAGACACGTGTTCTGCTCGGCAACTACAACGGAATTCCGACGCACACGGTTTCCGTCCTCGAAGGGTTGAAGAAGGAGTTCCCAGGCGCGACGATCGACTTTGTTCCGGGCACCGGATTCCTGAGCAAAAAGACCGAGCCCGTGCCTGCAGGGTTGCTGAGCACCCATGGCAAACCTGGCGTCAAGGTCACCTTTCTCAAGCTGGACATCATTTCTGACGAGATTGCGAAAGGGGACCAGAAGGCCGCCGCCCCGCTGGCAACGCGCGTCGAACCTGACATCGATATCGCAGCGCATCCTCTGCCCGCCGAAGCCGCATCGGTGCAGCCGCTCACCGTGCGCTGGGATGCGACGCTCACGCCGAGAGAGACCGGCGATTACAACCTGGGCGTTGAAACCGACGGCTTCATTCGCGTGATGCTGGATGGCAATCGCGTTACAAACGCGAACTATCCGCATGGGCTTGAATCTCTGACTGGCCGCGTCCACCTGGAGGCCGGCAAGCCTTGCGACCTTGTGGTTGAGTACGGAAGAACCGGCAACACTGCTCCGCACCTCAAGCTTATGTGGGCCAAGATCAATAGGAATGTCGATCCCGCGGCCGTAGCCGCGGCAAAGAACGCAGACGTCGTCGTTGCGGTTGCAGGCATCACCAGCGAACTTGAGGGCGAGGAGATGCAGGTGAACGAACCGGGATTCAAAGGCGGCGACCGGACCAGCCTCGATCTGCCCAAGCCCGAGCAGGATCTTCTCGAAGCGGTGGCGACGGCCGGCAAGCCCCTGGTGGTGGTGCTGACCAATGGCAGCGCGCTGGCCGTGAACTGGGCAAAGGATCACGCCAATGCGATTCTCGAAGCATGGTATCCCGGCGAAGAGGGCGGAACGGCGGTTGCGCAGACGCTCTCAGGCACGAACAATCCCGCGGGACGCTTGCCGGTAACTTTCTATACCGGCGTGGACCAGTTACCGCCTTTCGAGGACTACTCGATGAAAGGGCGGACTTACCGGTACTTTGAGGGGACGCCGCTCTACCCCTTCGGCTATGGGTTGAGTTATACGACTTTCAGTTATGGCGGACTTAACATTCCTACCGAGGTCGCCGCGGGGAGCCCGATGGTTGCTGAAGTTACTGTGACTAATTCCGGAGGTAAGGCTGGCGACGAAATTGCGCAGCTTTATCTTGCTTTCCCAAAGGTTCCTGGCGCGCCGCTGAAGGCGTTGCGCGGTTTCCAGCGGGTTCATCTGGAGGCCGGCGCGTCACAGAAAGTGCGGTTTGAGTTGAAGCCGCGCGATATGAGCATGGTGACTGAAGCCGGAGAACCGATTGTTGCCGAGGGCGCGTACACGATTTCCGTGGGCGGCGGACAGCCGAATACGGGTGCGCCGGCTGTTACAGGAAACTTCAACGTGAAGGGCACGATGACCCTGCCGGAGTAAGTTACAAATCAGTAAGTTGGTAGCGGGGCGCTTTCTCTTTGTGAAAGCGTCCCATTTATTTGCGGATGCAGTTATCTATTGCGCCTTAATTACCGGCAGCTTCTGTATAACTTCTTTCATCTTGAGATAAATTGCATTCGTCCATCCAAAGCCGATCTCGTTGGTTGTGTAACCGGCACTTACTTTGACATCGGAATTTCCAGCGACGACGTTATACTTTTCGCGAATGGTTCCGTCCGCGGCAAAGGCAGCATCCACGGTACCGTCGAAGTGTTGGGCGATGCGAGCGGCATCGGAGCGGAATCCGTAAGCCTGAAGGCCGGCGACGGCGATCCAGTTGGTGGGCGCCCAGCCGAAGGGCTCATCCCATTGCAGGCCGCTGTTGGTGTTGCTTGTCGATAGGCCGCCGGGACGCTCGAAGAGATTGAGCCTGGACTCCATCTTTGTAGCTTGCTCGCGCGTGGCGTAGCCGGCCCACAAGGGATAAAGCGAAGTGATATAGGCATAACTCGATGTCCGCGCATGGACAAAGTCGAAGTCGGCGAAGACGCCGTCTTTCAAGCGCCAGAGATAGCGCTGGATAGATGCGGCGCGCTGCTGCGAGCGGCGATCCCAATGCGCCGCGCCTTTCGCGTCGCCCAGCAACAAGGCCAGATGTTCCAGGTCGCGCTCATAGCGATAGAGCAGGCTATTGAGACAGACCGGCGCATAGTGAAGCGTATCTCCCGAGAATGGACCGAAGCGATTGGAAGTGTCGAAGCCAGACTCGCGCATGGCGCGGTCGCCAAGGTAGAAGTCGCGGCTGAGACGATAACCTGCGTACCACGCGCGCGCGCAGACCACGCTCGCATGCACATCGCAACTGGTCAACTTGAGCCTTGCGGCCTCGGTTGCGTCAGGATGTTCGGAGCCTTTGACCAGGTAAGCATCGCCGCCCTGGCGAGGATGTGCAACCAGCCAGCGGATAACGTCGGTGTAGTAAGTGCTGTCGTCGGATATCTCGGGCACGGGACCGGTTCCGTAATCGAAGTAGCGGGACAAGCCGGTCGAGCCGGCCTTGTGCTCAGGGCGCTCCCATGTGGAGTAGTCCTTCTGCGCCAGCGCGTATGCATGCTGAAGCCAAGCGCGGGCCTGCATGCGCCCGTCAGGCGTGACCGGAAAGCTGGCGGGATCTTCAAAGACCGCGCGGATCATGGCGGTGAGAAAAGGCGGCTGCGAACGCGTGAGGTAGTAAGTGCGGTTGGCGTTGAGGACTGCGCCGTAGTGCTCGATCTCGAAAAGGAAGTTATCGACGATGCCTTTGCCAAGAGCCTCGCGATGGTCGGCTTCGAGTCCAAGAAGGATGAAGTAACTATCCCAGCCATACATTTCGTTGAAGCGTCCGCCGGGAACGATGTAGGGATTGGGCAGATAGAGCAGGCCCGGAGCGTGCAACTCCTCGGGACGCACGTCGCCGAGCTTCTCAATGCGGCGCGGCATTGAAACTACGCGAACGTGGCAGGCTTGTTCAAGGGCGAGGACCTTGGGAGGCACCGGCATTTCGGCGGGAAGATAAAGCACCGGCGCGCTCTCGATCTTTGTGTCGGCGAGCGAATTGCAGTCGGTGACCGAGCGGGTGAGGGTGTCCCAGGCGGCGTGAATGTAGTTGAGGGTTGCGTTCGAATCGGGGGCGGCGACAGCCTGCTGCGCCCGGAGAGGTGCCAATTGGGGAGTTGCAGCAAGCATCGCAGCGAGCGCGAAAAGAAAAACGCGAAACGGTTTCATTGATGCTCCGGCAGAAATCGCCCTGAATCTCTCGGAGTGTAACGCACTGGATGCATTTTTTGCGCGGCGCGGGAACAGTTTGCACGATCGCGGTGTCTACACCAGCACAGTGGTTCTGAACGGGATGAGCGGCGGACCTTGATGCTCCTCTCCACGCGAAGCGGTCGCGTGGAGCGGCGGGGCGGTTGCGCCTTGAAGACTCCCTGTCTCCCGTCCGGCGCGGCTGAATTGAAGTTGGGGAGGCAGGCCATGTTTGAAGACTCCACGTTTGAATCCACGGGCAGAATCCACACACGCAGCCGCGGCTGGATGATTGCTTCATCCGCCTTCAATGGATCGATTCTGGCCGCGCTGGTTTTGATTCCACTCATTTATCCCCATGCCTTGCCGCAGATGGTGCTGCCATTCCTGGTGGAAGCGCCGCCTGCGCCTACGCCGGAACCCAGGCCGCTTGCACGGGTGGAACACGCCGATCTGGTGAAGCCGGAGATGCAGGGTGGCCAGATCTTTGCGCCTCCGGCAATTCCAATCGGGATCAAGATGGCACTCAGGCCCGAGATCATGCCGGACACCGGCATTGCGACGATCGGCCTGGATGACGAGTCCGGCGCTGGGAAGAATCTCTTTGGCAACCAAGAAAAGCACCCTGTGGTGCGCGAAGCGGTCAGCGGCCTGGTGCGCGTATCGGGTTTGATTGTGGAGGGGCTGTTGATTCGGAAGACGCTGCCGGTTTATCCGGCCATCGCCAGGGCTACCCGGACGCAGGGCACCGTGGTGCTGCAGGCAACCATCTCGCGCAGCGGAACCATTGAGAATCTGCGCGTGGCCGGCGGGCCGGCGATGCTGCAGCAGGCGGCGATGGACGCCGTAAAGACGTGGCTGTACCGGCCCTACCTGCTGAGCGGCGAGCCGGTAGAAGTGGAGACCACTGTGAATGTGGTTTTCAAATTGGAAGAGTGAACGCAGGCGGGTATCCTACGCCCATAACCAGAACCAATAGACAAGGATGGGAGCACTGAGCTTCGCTGCTGGAACATTGGTTCGGATCCGGGGCTGGCGCATTACACGCCGCATCGGCGACAATTTTCACAGCCATGAGAAAACTCAATCGCCGTGATTTTGTCTTCGCCGCCTCGATGGCCACTTTCGCATCTGCCGCATCATCACGATTTGCCGTAGCCGCCCCAAGCGCGGCCGGAACCCGCCACCGGCGAGTGTTTGTCGGTTCTGGCGCGCCGGACGGGATATTGGCCTTCGACTGGGACCCGGTGCGCGGCGAACTCACGGCCGCCGGAGTGGCCGCCAAGGTGCCGAAAGTATCCTGGCTTGCGTTCTCGCACGAGCACCAGTACGTTTACTCGGCGTCGGAGCTGACGACGTTCAGCGGCAAACCGGCCGGCGAGGTGGCAAGCTTTCGGGTCGAGAAAGGGGAACTGCATCCTCTATCGGCTGAGAGTTCGGCGGGCGCGGGGACGTGCCATGTGGCCGTCGATCACACCAGCGAGATGCTGATCGCCGCCGATTATACGGGCGGCAGCGCGGCCAGCTTCAGGATCGCAGACGGCAAGTTGAGCAAGGCGGTGTGGACCGAGACCTATAAGTTTCACGGGCCCAACAAGGACCGTCAAAACACAGCGCACGCACATTTCGCGTCTTTCTCCCCGGACAACCGCTTCGCCTACATCAACGACCTGGGCGGCGACTGCATCCACATCTACAAGCCGGACACGGCGACAGCGGAGATGACGCCTGCTGGGAAGTACACGGGCGCGCCGGGCTCGGGACCGCGGACTCTGCACTTTCATCCCAACGGCCACACCGCATACTGCATGAATGAGCTGGTGTCGACGGTGGACGTGCTGGAGTGGAACAAGGCGGACGGGAGCCTGAATCTGACCACACGCATCAATCTGCTGCCGGAGGGCTACAACGGACCCACGCGCGGCTGCGATACGGTCATCTCGCAGGATGGGCGCTTCGTTTACTTCGCCAATCGCGACAACGATTTTCTTTATTCGTTCAAGTCGGACTGGAAGACGGGGAGCCTGACGGCGATGAAGCGCTCGAACTGCGGGGGCAAGACGCCGCGCAACTTTGTGCTGGATCCGTCGGAGAAGTGGATGCTGGTGGCGAACCAGGACTCGAACTTGATCAGCGTGTTCAAGCGCAATCCGGAGACAGGGGTTTTGGCGGAGGAGGGCAAGAGTTTCGCGGCCGACGCGCCGATGCGGATTCTGTTTACCTAGGGCCTGTTAACACTACCTGAGCGGGCATCGCCGGGAGCCAATTTTTCTCAGTTCAAGGCGCGAGGAGCGAACTGTGACTGGTTACTGGAGCGGCAAGCAACGACGAAATGAGGAAAATTGGCCCCGGCCCGAAGGGTTGCGTCGCAAATCCGGCCATACTTCATTCTCGCCCTTGACGGTGGGCCCGCCACAGCCTTCGGGCTCGGCTTCATCTTCACCCCACAGACAAAGACCTGTCCGGTGGGGGCCCCGGGTCTGGCCGGATTTTCGCTCGCAACGATGCCCACCCAGGTGGTGTTAACAGGCCCTAAATGCCCGCCAGGGCAGGGACGCCAACCGCGGCGCCCGACAAATTTGCAGTGAGACCAGTCTCATCCGATGCCTCTTCTGCCAGAGCAGACTCCACCGGGACATGGGCCAGCTCCCACGCCGAGCGATCCTTGATGAGGCGTGAGACCAGGGCAGTGTGCATGGCGTGTCCGGCGCGCTCGGCCACCACATGCCCCTCGATGCGCCGGCCGGCAAGCGCCAGGTCGCCAATCAGATCCAGAACCTTGTGGCGCACATACTCGTCGACGAAGCGCAGTGGGCCGTTTTCAGGGCCGCGCGGCGTGAGAATGATGGCGTTTTCGGGGCCAGCGCCGCGAATCAGGCCCATGTCGCGGAGGCGCTTTTCGTCCGCCTTGTAGCCGAAGGTCCGGGCCGCGGCGATGGCGCTGCCGTAGGTCTCGGTGGCCAGATCGATACAAGCTTTTTGCCTGCCGATGGGTGCGGGAAAGTCGATTGTGTATTCGATGCGGTAGCCGGAACCGGGATAGACGCCGATAAACTTGTCGCCCTCGCGAACCTCGACCGGGTGCAGTACGCGAATGGTTTCGCGGCGGCGGCGCTGGGTTCGGATTCCGGCCTGGAGAAAGGCCTCGACATAGGGCTGTGCGCTGCCGTCAAGAATGGGAAGCTCAAGGTTGTCGAGTTCGACGATGACGTTGTCGACGCCCATGCCGATGAGGGCGGAGAGCAGGTGCTCGGTAGTGGAGATGAGCACGCCCTGGCGCATGAGGCTGGTGGCGTAGCTGACCTTGGCGATGTTGCGGCCGGTTGCCGGAATCTCGAAGTTGTCGAGGTCCGTGCGACGGAAGACAATGCCCGATCCCGCGGGGGCGGGCAGCAGCCGCATGGTGACCGGTGCGCCGGAATGGAGACCCACGCCTGTGAACTCAATCTGGTCGGCGATGGTCTGTTCCAGGTGGGCGGGATGAGCCAAAATGAATTCTCCAACAAAAACAAAGCCTGTGCAAAACTGGCGCAATTGCAAGCTTAGACCCTGTGGTCAAACCCTGTACTGTGGTATTTTTGCCACACTCTGCGGATTTGATGCCACCCGAGGACAAGAGCTCGGGCTTCAGGGTACTCCTTAAACGTCGTAGAATCAGAGCGTCTTCAGCCCTGCCCGGAAAGGCTGCTCCCGGAAAGGCTGCTATAGAGAGGTCCATCGATGCCAGCTCATGCCGATCCCGGCGTCCCCATGCGCGCGCTGCTCGCCGGGGCGCGCCGCAAGCAACAAGCGCTTCTCAGCCTGACGCAGGAATTGGTCGCGGCTGAGTCGCCGTCGGACGTGAAGTCCGCCGTGGACGGCTGCGTTGCGCTGGTTGCGGCACGCGCCAGGGCTTTGGGTGGCCGCGTAAAGCTCCACCGGCAGCGCGAGTTCGGCGACGTGCTGGAGGCGCGCTTTGGACCGAAATCGCGAGCCGGTTCGCCGGAAAAGATTCTCCTGCTCGGGCACCTGGATACCGTCTGGCCCCTGGGAACGCTGAAGACGATGCCTTGCCGGCTCAGCGACGGACGGCTCTGGGGCCCAGGCACTTTGGACATGAAAGCAGGCGTGGCCATGGCCTTGACCGCGCTGGAGATGCTGACGGAGGCGGAGATGTTGGGGAGCGAAATTGTCCTGCTTCTCAACAGCGACGAGGAGGTAGGCAGCCCGGTTTCGCGGCCGATCACTGAGAAGCTGGCGAGCGAGTGCAGCGCGGTCTACGTTCTGGAACCGGCGCAGGGGCTGGCCTGCAAAACGGCGCGCAAAGGGACAGGCAACTGGAGAATCGACGTGACGGGGCGGGCAGCGCACGCCGGCGTGGACTTCGAGAAAGGGGCAAACGCTCTTTTGGAGCTGGCGCGCGTGGTGGAGACAGTAAGCGGCTGGACCGATCTGAAACGTGGCCTGACGGTGAGCGTGGGCGTCGCGGGTGGCGGAACGAAGGTGAATGTCATTCCCGCGGAGGCCTGGGCGGAGGTGGATGTGCGGATTGCGCGCAAAGCGGACGGCCCACGCATCGAGCGGAAATTTGCCGGGCTCAAGGCTACAGACAAGCGCTGCGCGCTGTGCGTGACGGGAGGCATCAACCGGCCGCCGATGGAGCGGGGGCGCGGGACGGTGCGTCTTTACCAAAGCGCGAGGTCGCTGGCCGCGGAGCTGGGATTCACGCTGGAAGAGTCCGCGACCGGTGGCGCCTCCGACGGCAACTTTACCGCCGCGCTGGGTGCGCCGACACTGGACGGACTGGGCGCGGTGGGCGAGGGCGCGCATGCGCGAAACGAATCGATTGTGGTGGAGCACCTGGCGCCGCGGACTGCGCTGCTGGCCGGATTGCTGGCGAAGTCGCTCGTGTGAGGCGGCAAGTCTGGGAGAGGCTGGAATTGCGGAGGCGTGTTCTACACTTGTTAAGCGTCAAGTTAGGTTGAAATGCAGTTGTTAAACTGCCCTGAAGGATAAATCTGGAGCGTGATCACGCAATGAAATACACCGTTTTGATTCTGCTGATGGCGGCGACCGTTGCCGCTGCAAGTGCTCAAACTGCCGCAAAACCGGCAACCCACTCGGCTACCGCCGCCAAGCCGGCTTCAACTGCGGCAAGCGCTACCGCGGCCTCGGCCGGCTTCAAGCTGCCTCCCGGAATTCCGGCAGGGACGGGCCCCGTGAAGGCCGCCTTCACGCTGCGCTACCAGGACCTGAAGGTCGGCACCGGCGCGCTGGCCGAGCCAAACAAGATGTATAAGGTCCAATACACTGGGTGGCTGGCGGCAGACGGACACAAGTTCGACTCCTCCTACGACCACCGCACACCGGTCATGGACAAGGACGGCAAGCCCGTGATGGGCGACGACGGCAAACCCAAGCTTGGCGATGCGCAGCCTTTTACCTTTCCGCAGGGATACGGACGGCTGATTCCTGGCTTTGACCAGGGGGTTAATGGCATGAAGATCGGCGGCAAGAGACGCATCTTCATCCCCTGGCAACTGGCCTATGGCGCGCACGGACGTCCGGGCCCCGATGCAGAACATCCGGGGATTCCTCCCATGGCGGACTTGATCTTCGACGTTGAGTTACTGGATGTGACGGAAATGTCGATGCCTCCGAATCATCCGGGTGCTGGCGGGGCGGGAGCCGCGGGCGGACAACCGATGCCTCAGGGACAAGTGCCGCATCCCGCGGCCACCGCACCGGCCACTCCGCCGCCGGCCACCCCGCCTGCAGAACAGCCGAAGTAAAACTTGGGTTCTCAAGAGCGATCAGGCCGCGCCGGCGGGTAACTCCGGCGTGGCTGCGATCAATTGGCGCGCCAGAGCCGACTCGTCGAGGCCGGCTTCGAGGCCGACTTCATTGAGAAGCTCGATGGCCTTGCTGCGCAGCACGGCGCGGTGATTGCGCGGGCCCGATCCCAGGTCGAGTCCGGCGTCGCGACGGTGGATCAACAGTGGCTCGGCGACAATCTCAAGGACTTTCAATCGCGCCAGGGTTGTCTTTCCGGTGACGGACTCGCCGACGAGGCCAAGCGTTTCGCCGGATTCGATGGCGATTGAGACATCCTCGACAACGGTTTTAAGTTTGGTGCGCAGGCCGGCGCGGCGTGGGTAGCTCTTCCAGACCGAGCTGACCTGAGCCAGTGGCATGGGCCAATGGCAAACGGTGGTTTCTCCGATGGCCAAAGGTTGAGCTTCGAGCAAGACAACGAGAGCGATGGTATGATGGTGACATCATGATGTCGCGAACTCAGATCACGCTCGATAAAGAGCTGCAGAAGCAAGCTCAGCGCCGCGCCAGCGAGATTGGGGTGTCGTTTGCCGAATATGTCCGGCGTCTGGTGACGCGCGATCTGGTCGGTCCCGAACCCAAGGTCGACTTGACCTGCATATTTGACCTGGGCGCCTCCGGAGGTTCTGACATCGCCACGGAGAAAGATTCCATGATCGCCAAGGCCTTTGCCTCTGGATTGACCAGGACGCCACGCTAACGAGGCATCTGCCGGCCATGAGCCTGTTCGTCGATACATCGATCTGGTATGCCGCCGCGGACTCATCCGACCGCAGCAATGTCCGCGCGAAAGCCATTCTTTCCGCGGGGGATGTGCTTGTTACAACGGATCATGTCCTGATTGAAACCTGGATGTTGATTCGCTATAGGATTCAACGCGATGCAGCCGAGCGATTCTGGCAGGGCCTAAGAAGCGGAGTGGCGCTGATCGAGCCGGTTCGCCTGGCCGATCTGGAGACCGCATGGTCGGTGGGGATTTCCTGGAGCGACCAGGATTTTTCAATTGTCGATCGCACCAGCTTTGCAGTGATGAATCGCCTCGGTATCGATCGAGCGGCATCCCTGGATGACCACTTTGCGGTATTCCGCTTTGGTCCTCGGCGTCGCCAATCCTTCACTATCGTTCGATAGAGATTTGCGAGTCTTGCGGAAAACTCGGATGTGAGCGAGCCCTCACTCGATTCCAATCACCAGGGCTTCTCTCGGCGCTGTGGCTTGTGCGGGATTGCGTCCTTCTTCCCAAAGGCGCTTTGCTTTTTCCTCGCCGTCGAGAACGCGGAAGACGCCTTCGGCGAGTGCCTGCAATTCGTCTTCGCCGGGATAGACGCGGATGGGCGCGATCCATTCGAGGTAGCCGCGCAGTCGCGTGACAGCCCGCTCGGAGTGCGCCATTCCGCCGGTAAGCAGGAGAGCGTCCACCTTGCCCTCGAGCACCGCGGCCATCGCTCCAGCTTCCTTGGCGATCTGGTAGATCATGGCGTCGAAGACCAGGGCCGCTTGCTGGTCGCCGGTACCAATGCGGCGCTCGACTTCCTCGAGATCGCGCGTACCGAGATAGGCGTAAAGGCCACCGTCGCCGAAGACCTTGTGGTCGATTTCTTTCTGCGCAAAGCGGCCACTGAAACAGAGTTTGATCAGCGCGCGGACCGGTAACCCTCCAGTCCGGTCGGGGCCGAAGGGTCCGTCCTCGATGGTGTTGCTGTCGACCTGGCGGCCTGCAGAATGTGCAGAGACTGTGATACCGCTGCCCATGTGCGCGACGATGAGGCGCAGGGATGCGTAGGAGCGACCCTGCTCCTTGGCATATCGCTGCGCCACAGCCCTGGTATTCAGCACGTGGCCAATGGGGGAGCGTTCGATGAGCGGCGAGCCGGAGGGGCGCGCGCAATCCTGCCATTCGTCTGCGGTGACGGGATCAACAATATAGGCGCTGACCCCGGCGGCCTGGGCAAAGCGGAGCGCGAGCAGAGCGCCGAGGTTGGACGCGTGCTCGCCGCGGCGCGCCAGCCGGAGTTCTTCGATCATGGCCTCGTCTACCAGGTAGGTGCCGCAGGCGACAGGGGGCAACAGGCCGCCGCGGCCGGCAACTGCTGCCACCTTGGCCGGCTGATAGCCGGACTGTTCAAGGGCCTGTGCGATCATCTCCGCGCGATACTCGAGGCGCGCAATCATGGGCCGGCCGCCGAAGCGCGCCAGTTCCTCGTCGCCGTGGCGGACGGTCCGCACCCACTCTGCGCCCTGCCGCGTGTACAAGCCGAACTTGGTTGAGGTCGAACCGGGATTAATGGCCAGAACCTGGCTGCGCGGGTGCAGCAGCTGGCCGGTGGTTGCATTGTCGTGCGTCAAGGCTCACCTCGCAGCGCAATCGAGTTTACGCCGCGGCAGCAACCGCATGCAGGGGCGGCTGTCACATTCCAGACCAATCCCTGGAACTGGCCATTTCCCCATTGAACTCAAATGATTTAGGGGCGATTTGCCAATATCGTGCTATACTCTTTCCAACTGTAGAATTCGATCTGAAGTTCTTGCCTGTTTCGGTTACCGCCTACACGCAACACTTCCACATTGCGTTCGCGGTAAATCAGTACCAGAGGAGCAACAAAAATGGAACAAGGCACAGTCAAGTGGTTCAATGATGCCAAGGGTTTTGGATTTCTT